>UMJY01001791.1_pt1 | contig 98203 bp, 80 predicted proteins | sample 1966191 | NCBI WGS metagenome assembly UMJY01 (sample SAMEA4836161, study PRJEB28245) | human gut metagenome | biome: gut microbiome; material: fecal sample | place: Denmark | collected 2008 | reverse complement strand
GCTCTTAGCAAAACTGATCCAGTAGCTGATGTCAAATGCCGGCGCTGTGGGTTCTTGCGTGGGCGGCTCGGTGGGCTGCGGCTGTTCTGCCGGTTTGGGGGCTTCCGTTGCCGGTGGTGCGGGCGGTTCTGTTTCAGGCGGTGCAGTTGAAGCAGCGGTTTCCGGTCGGCGTTCGGACTCGTCTGTTTTCTTTCCAGGTTCGCTTGACTGTGGCAGCACTGCCGTGCTGTAGTCAGCCTGATCGGGAGCCTCTGTTGGTTGGGTGTCACTTTCCGATACGCTTGCCGGGTTCTCTGCAGCACGGTTGTCTGTTTGTGATTCTGTGCTTTGGGGACGGTCAGCCTCCGTTTTCTCTGTTGCCTGCGTCGATTTCGCTTGGTCGGGAACTTCTTTACTTTCCGAAGAAGAAACAGAGGCAGGCTCTTTGGTGATTGGCGAGGTGTTGCTGCACCCCATGGTCAGACACAAAAGTCCTATGAGAAAAAGAACTGCGATTTTGGATTTCATACACTTCACTCCCTTCGACTACATTCTACCCGATGAGAACTGCTTCGACAAAGGTGCGTTTTGAAGCGCAACTTTTCATCATACCGCCAAAACGCAGTTTTCCGAATTGTGCGAACTCCGTTTGCTCTTAGATAGATTTAACTTAGAGAGATAGAGATAAATCAGGAGATAGTTTATTTCGGATAGTCTGGAAGTTCTCAGGGGATGGAGTGGGAGGAAGGGGAAGCGGAAAAACGTACTCCGCCTGCCGTTACCGGCTGTCACGATCCGCCCGCTGACGGAGAAAGCGGCTGTAATGCTCCAAGGCCTTCAGCACATAGTCCTCCGTTTGGCTGATGGGAATATTCTTGGGGATCAGGCTTCGCACCTTGTCCCCTCGCAGGATGATCTTTTCCCGCTGGTTGGGCTTTTCTTCACACATAATGGCGGACACCACCTCTGGCGTGAGCTTGCCCTCCGAAAAGAACTTCCGCATACGGATGGTCTGGTCATGGGAGGGCGTACACTGGTTCAGGTCGATTTCCTCTACCACATCCCGCTGGCAGTCCTCGTCCAGATAGGACAGCTCCACCGCAGGGCGCATCTTGATTCTGCCATCGTCCACAAGGTCAAGCAGTTCGGGGATAAGATTGGTAAGGCGGACATATCGCTGAATTTGTGTGTTGCTATCTGTGCCTTCGGCAGCTAAAAGCTCTCTTGACTTCCCGAAAAGATTATCGTGTCCCAGTGGGACACCATTTTCTTTGCTCGGTCTGCCTGCCTGACGCTTCATCGCTTCCAAGCGCATCTTGTAGGCAAATGCCTTTTCCGAGGGAAGTATCTGCGACCGCTGGTAGTTGCTCTCCACCATCAAAATGGTGGCGGCGTCACGGTCAAGGTCTACCACCTCGCAGCGGAGCGTTTCAAATCCGGCAAGCTCACAGGCTCGTTTTCTGCGGTGTCCCGAAACAAGCTCGTATCTGCCGTCCTCCTTCTGCCGGACGGTCGCCGGGGTGATGACTCCGCGCTCCTTGACGCTCTCCACAAGCTGTAACATATCCTCATCGTCCCGCACCTTAAAGGGATGGTCGGGGAAATTGTCGATCTCCGTCAGGGGAATGTCCCGGATTTTTGCCAGCTTTGCGTCGTCCCGTTCCTCCTGCGTGGAGAACAGGTCATCGAGCGTGTTCGTGGGAAGCGTGAAGTCGCTCTTTCTGCCTGCCATCGGCTAACACCTCCTTCGTGAAATCTGCGTAGGCCTTGGACACGGTGCTGTTCGGCTCATAGGCGTATATGCTTTTTCCCTTGGACGAAACCTCTGCGGCTTTCACGGCAACGGGAATGGTCGTCCGGTAAATCCTGATCCGGCAGCCGAAGTTCTCCCGCAGCGCCTCCACGGTGCTTTTGGCGAGATTCGTTCTGCCGTCCACAAGGGTCAGTAGGATTCCGTCGATGGCAAGGTTCGGGTTGGTGTGCTTTTTTACCTTGGCAATCGTGGACAGGAGCTGCGTCATTCCCTTTGCCGGCAGATATTGCGCCTGCACGGGAATGATAACGCTGTCCGCAGCCGTCAGTGCGTTAAGGGTAATCATACCGAGGGACGGCATACAATCTATGAGGACATAATCGTAGTTGTCCTTTACTTGGCTGAGATAGTTCTTCATCACGCTTTCCCGGCTCATTGCGGTCACAAGGCTCATCTCCAGCGCCGACAGCTCAAGATTCGACGGCACAAGGTCAACCTTTTCCTCGTGGCTGAGAATCCCGGCAAATGGGTCTTGGCTTTCCTCGCGCATTACCGCCGCCAGCTTGTTGGTCAGCGTCTGCGGCAGACTGTCTGAATCCCGCCAGCCGAGGCAGGCCGTAAGGTCGCTCTGCGGGTCTGCGTCTATGAGGAGTACCTTTTTGCCCTGCATGGCAAGCCCGATTCCGAGGTTGACCGCCGTGGTGGTTTTCCCGACGCCGCCCTTTTGGTTGCATATCGCTATGGTTTTACAGTTTGGCATCTTTCGTTTTCCTCCTTCTTTGTAGATTTCATAGCCGCCTGTAATGAACGGCTATGTATATGTCCGCAGTATTTGTCCTCAACGCCCCCTGCGGCGGCTTTCGCCTTCCGGGAAACACTTGGGTCACGGTGTGCTGCACCGTGTCATAGGGCTTTCACCTCTGCCGGGTTCTCCGCCAGCTCCGTAGAGAAGTATCATTATCATTCTGACTGTCATCGCCGTCCCGGTGGCAATCCGGGTTTCAGATCGGGGGTTCTCGCTCGTCCTCCGGTTAGGAGAAGTCACGGCGTACCCATCTTCGGGCTAATCATCAGAAGTAATGTCCCAAGTGCCTGTATATTCAATTTTCAAGGTTCACGAAGCGGCTCCCGATTGTGGTTGGGAAAGAACCCCTTCACTTACTCTGAATAAGGAAGCGATTTTTGAGGGTGTTTTTCAAAAAAAGTTGAAAAAATTTTTCGTGCCCCTTGGAAAGCAAAAAAGCCGCCCTTCCGAGAACGGAAAAGCGGCTTTGCGTTTGAATGATTTACTTGTTCATATTTATATAGTATACTGTGGTCAGGCTTATGGAAGGAGGGCAAGAGCTATGACGAACGGCAGCAACAGAAGCAAAGAGATAATAAGCAGGCTCGGTTTGTCCTCCCGGACTTTTTGCTTCATAACGAATTACGGTCAGTTCAGACGAAAACGGGGATAGTACAGGACTATCCTGATTTCGCGCAGGGCTGTTCGGTGAGCAGTTCTGCTTTTACTTTATATATGGGAGATGATACACGATGATTTATTTTACGGCAGACACGCATTTCGGTCACTACAATGTCATCCGGTTCTGCGACCGTCCCTTTGCCTCCGCCGAGGAAATGGACGAGGCGATGATTCAAAACTGGAACGATAGAGTGACCGGAAACGATACGGTATATATTCTTGGGGATATGTTTTTCCGCAGCACCAATGCGGAGGGAATCCTGAAGCGGTTGAAGGGCAAGAAGCGGCTGATCGTCGGCAACCACGACGGCTCGTGGATGACGAAGTTTGACTACGCAAGGTATTTTTTCAGCGTGGACAAGTTTTTGGAAACCTCGGACGGAAAGCGCTCTTTAACGCTATTCCATTACCCGATGCTTTCGTGGAAGCACGCGAAGCGGTCATATATGATCCACGGGCATATTCATAATGATACGAGGGCAGACTTCTGGCCGCTGATTGCCGCACGGGAGAATGTTTTGAATGCCGGTGTGGATATAAACAGCTTTAAGCCTGTAACTTTTGATGAGCTGCTGGAAAACAACCGCCATTTCAAGGAAAACTCTTTGGCGGAAAGCTATACCTGAAATGAAAAGAGCCGCTTACTCCGATTGGGAATAAGCGGCTCGAACTCTATTCAGATGTATACGACCTTCAGCTTTTTTCGCTTTGCGCCGGTCAGCTTCACCAGCACATCGTCAACGGCGTCCGTGTATTTGCCCTGCCGGATAAGCGTGTTTTTCAGGTCTATGAGGGATTTGATAACCTCCGACCGTTCCTGCTCGGTCAGATAGATATGATACTTCTGTTCTTTCATTGTCCGGCACCTCCTGACGCTTCCATTATACTCCGGCAGTTGCAAAAAACGCAAAGATGCGATTATACTATATATATACTGATAGCAACAAGGCTCCAACCTTGCCGGTTGAAGCCCTGTTGCTGCCTTTGCGAATGCCACTTTTCTGTTCGTTTGAAATTATCGCCTTAGTGGGCTGTGGCATTTGTTATTGCGTTTTCAGAAAATTATCATATGTGAATCAGCTGGAATTTTTGTGGCGTAGCAGCCATAGAAATTCCGGCTTTTTCTATTTTCAAAAAGGGCGCTTACCTTTCGGCACTACCTTTTCCCGGGTGGATTGCCCCCCAAACCCGGCCTGCATATCTTCCTTTTCCCCTTTGGCGTGCAAATATTTAACGGAAATCTGTGCAGTCGGATAGTGCGATCAGCGTTTCCAGGTGTACTGCGCCTTTACCGGGAATCAGCGGGCAATGGTTGCGGTCGTTCAGGGAATTGACGCCGCCCAATTGCGGTTCTACGCACAGATAACTTCCGCTTCCTCCACCATTATAGAGAATCCAGTGGTCAAAGCCCGTGACCTGATACCGGATATCCTTTCCGATATATGCCGTATTACCGGCGGAGCGGTAAAAACCGGAGATTGCCATACCGCAGGACTTTGAACCGGTGCGGTAAAGCTGTTCCTGCGCATCGAGAGGGATATATTTTCCGGTGGGGATATGGCGGCTGTCCTTTTCCTGGCAGCTGTCCAGGGGAACGGAAAACCAATCCGGTTCCCGAAAAGTGGTATGCAGTCCGAAGGACAGAGGCATGGGGTCTTCACTGGGGTTTTCGATGGTGTATGCGGAAAGAAAACCTCGTTGACCTACCTGATATGTAACACGGATACGAAAGGGAAACGGGAAAATTTCGCCGGTATTTTCATAGCACAGCGTGACCTGGTCTTCCTGCCGCTCTGTCACCCGAAAGGTCTGATGATACAGATCTCCATGGAGATTGGCACACCGGAAGCCGTCGTTCACCGGCAAGGTATATTCCTTCCCTCCAAAGACAAATTTGCCCCCGGCAGTGCGGTTTGCAGGCAGCAGCAGCGGCGCGCCGCACAGGAAGGGGTCACGGATATCCTCTGACCAGGGAACCAGAATATCCTGCCCGTTGTATTGCAGGGAAACGGGGTTTGCACCGTAGGCTGGGGCAATTTGTGCCTCCCAGCCGTGGGAACGGATGGCGACGGTTTCATAGGACATGATACATTCTCCTTTTGAATGCCCCCCGGCAAATATTTGCCGGGGGGCGGACGGTTAAAGATGTGCGTAATAATGACAGAAGTGGCTGTCGGAGTTCCCTGAGTAGCTTCCCCGGAACAGCGCGCTTGCCCCCTCCCGGTCGCCTTCATAGAGCTTTACCAGACCCAGCAGGTACTGGTAGTAAGCCCGGTGGGAAACGGCGGGATCCTGAGCAAAGGAGATGAAGAAGGGCGTGGTAGAGAAGAAGCCGTTGTCCTTCCGATTCAGGTTGAAGCTCCAGTCCCGCTTGGCTCGCGCCATGATGTTCCACGCCTTTTGCTGCAATCCCAGGGCTTCGGCGCAGAGAGCCTGATAGTAGGGCAGCTCCCGCAGGTGCATGTTGCTGAAGAACTCAACTTCAATATCCAGAATCATCCGGTAAATGGCCTGGGCGTCCTCCTTCTTCCCCATGTGCTCCAGGCACTCGGCCATATGGAACTGGTAGGGAACATATTTGCAGCGGTTCCAGATGCCGGAGCCAAGGCTCTTGGGCAGGGTAAGCGCCTTTTTCAGCAGTTCATAGCAGCCAGCATAGTCGCCGGCGGCTTTTCTCGCCATGCCCAGCTGGAACCAGGCGTACATATACTGATCCGCAATGGCGTGCTCGCCGCCCTCGCAGGCCACGAATACATGGCTCAGCAGAAGCTGCAATGCCTTTTCCGGCTGGAAGCTCTGGTTGTAAGCCTTCGCCAGCTCCACGAACAGGTCGTCCCGGCGGAAGTCACCGGCGTGAGGCTCCAGAAGCGCGATTTTTTCCCCGGCGGGCGCGCCCATCAAATCCATCAGGATCGCGGATTCATACAGCACCTGCTGGGAGCAGTTGAGGCTCCGCGCTTTTTCCATCAGCTTCACGGCCTCATCCTTCCGGTTCAGATGGGTGAAGCAGGCAATGGCCAGAGAGCGGTAGGTCATGTAATTTTCCGGCTCCTTCTCCGTGCTTTCCGCAAAAAGCCTGGCTGCGGCTTCGTATTGGCGCTTGTCGTACAGCAGGCAGCCCAGTAGGAAGGGGGCTTTCCGGGCGTTCTGTTCCCGGGCAAAGGTCAGAACCCGGATCTCGGCCAGACGGGCAGGGTAGGTGTCGAGGATTCCGGCGGCATCTGCCAGACGGAGGGCTTCTCCGCAGTCCATGCCCTGTTTGTGGCGCAGATACGCCAGGGTATACAGGGTTATGGTGGTATGGGTATGGTACTTGCCGAGCTGTTCCAGCAGTTTGGCAGCCAGGGCGTACTGCCCCATGGATTCCAGGTCAAAAACCATATCCAGCACAGTCTGGTCGGGGGCGGAATCCAGCTTGGTGAAGAAGTGTTTTTCGTCTACGCAGCCCAGCCAGCGAACCAGATTGTTCATGCAATCCTCCGCCATAACACGGTCAATGACGTCCTGGGCAGCTTTTTCGTTCCCCGTTTCCCGGTAGGCCAGGATCATGACCACCGGTGCCAGCGGATGCTGGGCATCCCGACTCAGAGCCAGTTGGGCGTGGGTCAGGGCGGTTTCCGTGTCGCCCTGCTGCATGGCGATACAGGCGGCTCTTGCCATGGCTTTGGCAACGGCGCTGCCGTTCCAGGCGGCCTTGCGGTACTGATCGTAGGCTTCCGCAGAGCGTTCCTGTGCTTCCAGAATCAGACCCAGCAGATAGTACGGGTCGCCGGACTGGGTGTGCATGTTGAATTTTGTCAGGGCGTCAAGACCTTTCCGGGCGTAGCGTTCCGCCTCGGACAGGCGACCCATCTGATAGGAGTATTTAGCCATGCCCAGCAGGCAGTCCGCATGGTAGGGGTCACGCTTTAACCCTTCCAGCCAGTAGGCGTCCGGCATGACAGCCGGATCCCGGTACTGCTCCACATGGACGCCGGCCAGATACAGCTCGTCAGCACTGCGAACCTCGGACGCCAGCGGCATGGGGTCTTTGACGGGGGGCTTTTTCAGGTTGTCCGGCTTTTCCTCCCGGTAATGGGCGATTGTTTTCCCACCGGCGGTGACGGAAATGGCCACATAGCCATCAGGACGTGTCCAGGGGAGCATAACGGGAGAGGACGCGTTCAGCGTCACCTGCTCCGACAAAACGGTCTTATCGCCGCAGGTGATCTTTACATGGGCGCTGCCGAAGGTTTCCGTGGCCTGAATCCAGACATGCTCTGGCTGAAGCGACAGGGCGCATTTCAGGTTCGCGTAGTCCGGCGTGCCGATCTTCTGAATGGGATACCAGTACTGGGAAAATTCCTTGGTCTCGTATGGCTCCAGCCAGGCAAAATTGGGCTGGTTGTCGGTGTAGGAACCCGCCATCAGCTCGGCATACTGACCGTCGGTATCGGTCAGGGTATTCTCCCAGGTTTTGGACAGCTGATTGTAGGCCCAGGTGAACATCTTCTTGCCGGGGGAGATGTGATGATCGCCGATGTGGACGACGCCGCAGCCTAAGCCGTGGTCGTAGCCGCCAAAGAAATCATATTGGGAGGCACAGGCAAAATAGGAGGTGGCGTCCTTTGTGTTCTTATGCCAGGAGATGTCACGGGGAGTGGTCATATCAATGCCGTTGAAGGTGGCGTCTCCGGCAACAGGATAAGAGATCCGGGAGTCCAGGTAATGGAAATTCACATAGGTGACATCCTTGGGGAAGAAAATCTGGTAGCTTTCGTTCACGGGAACCGCGGCGTTTTCCCACCACAGGAAGCTTTTTGTTACGGGGGTGCGGTTGCACAGCTTCACGCGGGTTTCCAGATAAGCGCAGCCGGGTTTCAGGACGATGCCCACCATGCCCTTCATCCGGTCGATGGGGTCGTGCTCGGACAGCCAGCAGATAACACTGCCGTCGCCGCATTCCTCCGTTTCAAAATCGCAGGGCAGAAAACCGGAAGGGCGATGGTGGTAGGGCCAGTTGAATTCCACGCCGCCGGAGATCCAGGAGCCCAGCGCGCCGATGAGGCCGGGCTTGATGACATGCTGGCGGTAGAAGAAATCGTAGTCGGTGACTTTATCCCGTGCGGCAAAAATCCGGCCGCCGATCTCCGGCAGAACCAGCACATCCAGATACTCGTTTTCCAGATGAACAACGGTGTAGCTGCGCTCGATCTTCCGTTCCCGGTTTACTTCCAGGGTGACCTTGTTGGGATAGGGGCGGCCTGTGGAGCGCTGGTGAACCCGATGCTCGGAGAACAGCGGCATCTCTTCCTTCCCAGGCTCCGGGTAGGTGGGGAGCATAAGCTGTTCCATGCGAATGGCTGCGTTGGACATGGGAATCCTCCTTTTATGGATACGTGACAGTTTTGAATGGTTCGTTACCATCATAATACTGCATATTCTACAAATAGAGAAGTCCAAAATCCTGATAATTCTGCAATGGTTTTTAGACGAAAGCCCCGGATTGACGAACCCCGGAAACCTGTGCTATCATAGGGAAACAAAAGGAGGTCTCGACGATGGTATATCTGATGGTGGAGCAGCAGTTTGCGAAATACCCCTGGTGTCAGCGAACCATCCGGGGTATCTTTGAGGAAGTGCGGAAGCGCCGTATTCACGTTCAGGAGGTCAGCGAGCTTCCCGGCGGGGCGGAGGAGCGCTCCTGTGTGCTGCTGGTAGGCGCTTCCGAAGAATGGATCAATCAGACTGCCCGCGAGGCAGGCAGCTTGGGGCTTCACCCCGTTGTCCTGTCCAACCGGGAGACCAATTCCTCCGGGCTCAGTGTCAGCTCGGTGAAGATGGATATTCACAGCTCCATGGAATTGGCTGTGGATTATCTGAGGACGCTGGGCAGGGAACGGCTGGCGCTGTTCGGCGTCAACCCCAGCGCGTCCTCCGATCTCTGGCGTGCCAGACGCTTTGGGGAGCTGACCGGGCGGGAGGGAGATGTTTTCTTCCTGGGAACCTCCGTCGCTGAGATTTTCGATCGGTTTTACGAAAAGATCCATTGCTACGACGGGGTGATCTGCGCCAGCGACTATGCCGCCGTCAGTCTGGTGGGCAGGCTTCGGGAAAAGAACTATGCCATCCCGGAGAAGCTTTATGTCGTGGGTTACGGGGATATGTTCCTGTCCAGACTGTACCGCCCGTCCATTACGTCCATTTCCGACGACTATGAGAGCTTTGGAAAGGCGGCGCTGGCCATCTGTGCTATGATGGAGAAAAACGACGCGTTCTCGGTTGTCAGCGTCAAGCTCAAGAGCCGGCTGCATGTCCGGGAGACGACGGAAAACCGTCCCTATCTTCCGGATAACCGCCCGGTCACGCCGGTGCCGATTCCGGAAAACCGCTTTTTCGGGGACATGGAGTTTACCAAGCTGGCCAAACTGGAAACCATGTTCAACCAGTGTGACGAAACGGACTTTATGCTGCTGCATCTGCTGAGTCAGGAGCTGTCCTATTCGACTATGGCTCAGCAGTGCTTCATTTCCGAAACCGCGGCAAAATACCGGGTAAAGAAAATGCAGAAGCTTTGCGGTGCGGACGATCGGGAAGAACTGGCAGAGATGATGCGAAATATCCTGTAAAGGCAAAGAAGGTGCGCTGCCTCCCGTTGGCAGCGCACCTCTATTTTATACGAGTTTTTAATAAAACGCTTAAAAGCGTTTTATTAGGCCGCAGGATTGCGGCCAGCGGCCACTGCCGCTAAAAAACGAAGTCAATGCATTTCTTACCGCCGACTAGGCGGTCTGCCGTGAAACGGCTTAAATAAAATGATGAAATCATTTTATTAAGAAATAGTATTATTGTCCGCCGTACTGCCGTACCAGCTCCGTCAGCTTTGGGACGGCATATTCAAAGAAGCTCCGGAACGCGCCGCAGTAGCGGTTCACACCCGGACGGCCGTCCGGCATCGTCAGCCGATCCCGGCGGCATCCGCACCGGCAGAGGGACGCCCACCTGCAGCTGTGACATTCCGGGGGGTATACGCAGGAAGCCTCGATGAAGCCCAGCGCCTGCCGTCTGCGTTCCAGCTCCGGGAAGGAATCCACGGTCAGATTGCCCAGACGCCAGACATCCAGCATATAAAAATCGCAGGGATAGACGCTTCCGTCTGCCTCCACCACATACTGCCGGCTGCACACGCCGTTCATTTCGCACACGCCCGGAGGATTGCCGGAAAGAAGGTTCATCAGGCCGATAAAATAGCGCACATATCGAAGATGCCCCTGCTTTGCCTCCGGATACCAGCAGTCAAACAGACCTTTCAGGAAGCGCAGATACGATTCCTCGTCCAGGGAATAGCCCTGCGTTCCCGGCGCCGCTTCCAGCGGATCCAGGCAGGGGATATACTGCTGGTATTCCACACCGAGCCGTGAGAAAAACTGATAAATCTGCTTGATCTGGGGAACGGTCTGGCGGGTAACCACCGTCAGCACATTGAATTCCACCTTGTATTCCTTCAGCAGGCTCAGCGATTCCATGACCCGGCGGAAGGTTCCCTGCCCCGATGGGTCTAAGCGGTTGGCGTCGTGGACTTTCCGGTTCCCGTCCAGTGACAGACCCACAAGAAAGCGGTGCTCCTTAAAAAAGGCCGCCCACTCCCGGTTCAGCACCATGCCGTTGGTCTGAATGGAATGGTGGATGGCGACGCCGTTGACGTTCCATTTTGTTTCCAGCTCTATGGCTCTGCGAAAAAAGTCCAGCCCTGCCAGAGTCGGTTCACCGCCCTGGTAGACAATGGTGCAGCTGCCCTCCGCAAAGGCCAGGGTTCGCTTCAGAATGGCTTCCAGCGTATCCTCTGACATGATACCGTAGGAAGCCTGTTCCCGATGGGCGGCCTCGTCGGCGTAGAAGCAGTATTGACAGCGCAGATTGCACAGAGAGCTGGCGGGCTTGAGCATAATGGACAGCGGCGGCATAAGCATTCCTCGTTTCTGTAGATGCTGCCATTATAACACATTGGAAGAAAAACATCAAGAACGCCGACCGAAAGGGCGGCGTTCCGATGAAGAATCAGAAGGTGTTCTTAACCTGATGGAAGGCATAAATGCGGAAATCGTTGGGGCTCCATGCGGCGGCCTGTGCGATTTCTTCCTCTGCCTCGTCCCTGCGACCCAGACCCAGCAGCGCGTAGCCCCGGAGGATATGGCCGTTGACGGAGTTGATCTTCACAATATCATACTCGAAGGGCATGGGCGTGGGAGAGCCGACGCCGTAATAGCTGCGCATATCCTTGTTTTTCAGCAGGTTGTCGCCGGATTCCAGCATTTCCGTCAGAACCTGCTGCGCCTGACTGAACCGCATCAGCTTCCGCAGAGCCAGCGCCCGGAACATGGACAGCTCGGAAACGGCGGCCTTGTAGACGGCGGCTTCCTCGAAGGCATTTGCCGCTTCCTTGGTTTTTCCAAGAGATTCCAGCAGAGTGCCCAGATAGTAGAAGATGTGGGCTTCCTGATTGAACCAGGTTTTGGCCTCGCCGTAGGACTTGGGCATATTCACGCCGTTCATGTAAACCTGATAGGCTTCCGCGGCCTTTCCGGCAGCGGCAAGCGCATTGGCGTAAAGCACATGCATCCAGGCGTGCTGCTTGGTCAGGTTGCCCTCGCCGCCCTCGTAGATATGGAACCGCTTGATCTTGGCGGCATGGATGGCCTCCGCGTAGCGACCCTGCTGGCAGAGCAGCACGATCCGATCCAGATAGCAGTCATCCCGCTGCGCCAGCAGCTCGGGGTAGCGGCCGTACACCTCCAGCCGCTCCGCCACGGAGACATTGGTGTTCTTCAGCAGCTGCTGGTACTCAAACAACAGACGGGGATCCTTCCGGTATTCCAGCGCCCGCTCCATGCAGACCCGGGCGGAGGCGGCGTCGCCCCGCTTGTCGAAATAGGCCAGTGCCAGATTCCGCAGCGCCTTGGCATGGGTGCTGTCCCGGGAAATGCACTGCTCCCACAGCTCTACGGCATCGTCGTAGCGGAAGCGGTCATAGTACAGATCGCCCAGATAATAGCAGGCGTTGGCGTCGGCAGGATTGTTTGCGATGGCGTATTTCAGCACGGCAATGTCCTCCAGCCGCGCCGGGAAGCACAGACCGGTGTCCAGAGAAGCGGCAAAGGCAAGATCTTCGCTTCTGTCCTGACCCAGCAGATGCCGGCAGTAGCCCTGGTAGTAATGCAGCAGGGGATAATGGCTCCCGCTCAGCTCTATTACATACAGAGCGTCCTCGGTAAGACCGGCTTCTAAGTAATCGCAGACCACATCCAGATAGTTTTCCGGCTTCTGGCCGAACATTTCCCGGATGGCATTGCTATTGTCCTCATAATGGTTCAGCTCCACTCTTGCCCACAGATCCAAAAGATCTGCGGAAACGGAAGCGGCCGCCAGATTCTTGGCTTCCTCGTCCCGCCCCAGATGGCGCAGGATCGCGGTTTTCAGGTTTACGGCACGGCTGTGGCCGGCGTTGAGCCCCAGAGAGATTTCCAGCTTTTCCAGTGCGTCAAGATATTCACCCTTGCGGCAATCCAGCGTGGCCAGCTGGAAGTAGGCTGCGCTGCGGTGGGGATAGTTCCACGCGGCACGGTAAAGGACATCGTAGGCTTCGTCATACTCGCCCAGATACTGCAAGGCCAGACCCTTCAGATAGAAGGCTTCCGTGTCGGCGGGATGCTGGTTGCGGCTGGTGAGCCGGGCGATGGCAGTGTCGCAGTAGGCGACACATTCCCGGAACTTTCCGTCCTTCAGCGCCAGACGCCCCATGGAGGTATTGCAGCGGATGTCGCCGGGGTCACGCTTCAGCGCTTCCCGATAGTAATCCCGGGGGTCAAAGTTGTGCTGCTTGTACTGCTCCAGGTGGAAGCCGTTGATGTACAGCTCTTCCACGGTTTCATACTCGCAGGGGCGTTTTACGGGAGTGCGAACCTCGATGGGCTGCTTCTGTCCCCGGACGTAAGGCTTGTAGGATACCAGAACCTTGCCGTTTTCGTCGGTCAGGGTGGCGGTCAGGTTGGCAGCGTCCGCGTTCAGAGCCAGCTCTTTGCACCAGCTGGCCGCGGGGGTCATGTCGGCGGTCTCGGTAAAGAGGACTTCGTCTCCCTTGCGCACCGTGATTCTGGCATTGGGGAAGGAACCGGTGACGTTGAAGCCCAGGAATACCTTTTCGCCCCGCTGCTCCAGATTCATGGCGGCATCGACGGTGGCGTTCTTCACGTCGCCGATATCCCGGATGGGATACCAGTACTGCTCAAACTCCTTGGTCTCAAAGGGGGCAATCCAGGTGAAGTCCGGCTGGTTGTCGGTGTAGACGCCGGTCATCAGCTCGATATAGGGGCCGTCCTCGTCGGTGAGGTTGGAGCACCACATTTCGCCGAAATCGCCGTGTCCCCATGTCCACATTTTCTTACCGGGGGCAATGTGGTGGTCGGCGACGGTGGCGATGCCCTTTTGCAGACCGCCGTCATAACCGGCCACAAAGTCCATGTCGGACTGCCCCTGAGAGACCAGGAAGGAGGAGGGCACTTTTACGGAGTCATACAGGGAAAGGTCGGTGCCTTCGCCGTAGTCGAAGGGTCTTGCGGACTTGTAAACGCCCTTGGCCATGGGCCATTGCAGCACCGCGCGGCGGTCGTGGTCGTTGACCCATTCCACATCCGGCGGGAAAATGGTGCGGTAGGATTCGTTCACGGCCACCGCAAGATTTGCCCACCACATGAAGATCTGGGGCAGATTGGTGCGGTTGTACACCCGGATTTTTGCCTTGATGTAGCTGCGGCCCGGTTCCACGGTGATACCGGCCATGCCCTTCATCCGATAGAAGGGGTCAACTTCGCCTGTCCACAGGGTCTTGCTGCCGTCGGGATTTTCTTCCAGAGACGCTTCCAGAGGCAGGAAGGTGGTGGGGCGGTGATGCTGGGGCCAGTTGAACTCGATGCCGCCGGAAATCCAGGCACCGGCCAGACCCACCAGCGCGGGCTTGATGACCCGGTTGCGGTAGATAAAGTCATAATGGCCGATCTTGTCATAGCCGGAGAGAATCTTGCCGCCGATGGCAGGCAGAACCTGGGTCTGAATGTATTCGTTTTCCAGGGTGTAGACCTCGTAGGATACATCCTTCTTTTCGTCGGTGATGCCGTCGGAATAGGGCAGGGGGTAAAGTCTGCCGGATGCTCCCTGATAGGGCTTCTTCTCGAAGAACATGGGCATGGCGTTTGGCTCCTTGGGAATATAGGTGGGAATCACCTGCTGCTCCCTGCGAGCGGTGACGGTTTCTGGCATAAATAGCAACCTCCTGTAGCATATTCTTGGTTTACTGATTCCATTGTAATGGAGGAGCGAACCGGGGGCAAGACTAAAAAGTTCGGGATTCGACGGATTGATTTTGTACTTTTTTCACATTTGCCCTTTTTGACGCTTCTTGCAGTTTGTGCATTATTGGTATATAATAGAAAATAACCAGCCCGAAGCCATTCGGGCATACCCCTATGGAGGCGAAAAATATGATTCTGATTTTTGTGGAAGATACCTATTCCCACAGCGGCTGGTGCCAGGATCTGGTGAACGGACTGGTATCGGAGCTGAAAATGAAGCGGATGGCGTTCCGTTTTATCCGTTCCATTGAAGAAATGAGCCAGGGCAGCGGCTATATCTATGTAATAGGCTCCTCCACCGGCTGGATCCGGACGGTGCTGAAGGACGCCAACCGGGTGGGAATTTACCCAATTCTATTGTGCAATCAGGCGTTTCACGAGCTGGACGTGCGCTACAGCACGGTCTGCTCCGACACCAACGGCTCCATGCACCATCTGGTGGATACCCTGATCGCCACGGGGCGAACCCGCATTGCCCTGTACGGCACCAATCCCCACTCCGTGTCCGACGAAAGCCGGAAGAAAGCCTTTTACTACGCCATCGGACAGAAAAACCAGCGGGACGTTTACATCAATGACGGCTCCATGGAGCGGTGCTTCCGGAGCTTTCAGGGAACCATGGCGGATTATGACGCCGTAATCTGCGCAAATGATTTTACGGCCATTTCTCTGGTACGCAATCTTCTCGCCGGTTACCCGCAGGAGCTGGAACGGCTGCTGATTATCGGCTGTGCCGAAACCAGTCTGACGGAATATTACAGTCCTTATATTCTCTCCATCCGGGTCAATTTTCAGGAATACGGCAAGGCCGCGGTGACTCTGCTGGAAAATCTGAAGCGCAATCCCTACCTTTCTCATGCCGTTATGTCCATCCGGTGGGATTTCAGCCCTTTGACCTCCCTGCGGAAACTGGACGGCGGCACCAGGGACAGCTGCCCGCCCTCCATCCCGGAATCGCGGGACATCTTCTATCAGGATGCCGAGCTGACCGGTATGCTGCGGCTGGAGCGGATGCTCAATGAATGCGACAGCCTGGATCGGGAGATCATCGACTGCCTGCTGCGGGAAGAATCCTATGACAACATTTCCGAAAACTGTTTCGTTACCATCAGCACCATCAAATACCGTGTGAAGAAAATGATCGGCCTTGCGGAGGCAGCAGACCGCCGGGGTCTGATTCGGCTGCTGCGGGAATATTTGCCCCAAGCGGACAAAAACGGAAATGGATGACGTGTTATGTGCATATTGCATAAATTATTGAAATGTATTTCATGCAAAAGCAACAGAACGTCTAAAATCTCGATTTTTTCAACACAGAAATTAGACTTCCCATTCGGGAATGGTTCCGATATAATTTAAATGTAATATTTGTCATGTGAGAAACAGCATGCAAATCAGAAAGGGAGCAGAAAATGGGAAATGTAATAGAGTTTCGGAATATCACCAAATATTTCCCCGGTGTGAAAGCTCTGGACGACATCAGTTTTACCGCCAACGGCGGCGAAGTGCTGGCGCTGATGGGCGAAAACGGCGCAGGCAAATCTACCCTGCTGAAGGTGCTCAACGGCGACTATCAGCAGACCTCCGGAGAATATCTGGTCAACGGAGCGCCGTGCCATTTTAATAGCCCGCGGGAAGCCGTGGCCGCCGGCATCGGTGTGATTTACCAGGAGCGGCAGATCATGCTGGAGCTGACCGTCGGTGAAAATATTTTCCTTGGCCGTCTTCCCACCGGCTTCATGGGAAGAATCAAAATGCGCGAGGTACACAAAAAAGCCCAGGCCATCATCGATGAGTTCGGTCTGGATATGAAGTCCACCGATAAGGTCAAGGATCTTTCCGTTGCTTATCAGCAGATGGTGGAGATCATGAAGGCTTACAGCCGGGAAAACCTGAAAATGATCGCCTTTGACGAGCCGACCGCGTCCTTGTCGGATTCGGAGATCGACTCGCTGTTCCGGATCATCCGCAAGCTGAAGGCAGAAGGCAAGGTCATTATCTACGTTTCCCACCGAATGGCGGAGATCCGGCAGATCGCCGACCGGGTGGCCATCTTTAAGGACGGCCGGTTTGTTGGCGACTCTCCCATGGACGCCATTACCGACAAGGAACTGGTGAAGAAGATGGTCGGCCGGGACTTAGGCGACATATTCTCCGGTTTGAGTCGGAATACCGCCATTGGTGACGTGGTGCTGGAAGTCAGGAACCTGTCCTCTCCCTTCCTGAAGGATGCTTCCTTCCAGGTTCGTGCCGGTGAGGTCGTGGGCTTCTCGGGACTGGTGGGCGCAGGCCGCACGGAGGTGGTTCGCGCCATCATCGGCGCCGACCCCAGAACCGGCGGCGAAGTTCTTCTGAATGGAAAGCCCCTGAACTGCCGGACGCCCCATGACGCCATTGCAAATGGCGTGGTCATGGTTCCGGAGGATCGGAAGCTCCAGGGCATTATCCCCAGGATGAGTGTGGGTAAAAATATTTCCATCGGCTCTCTGGATCAGATCACCAACCGGCTGGGCATTGTCAATACCCGCCGGGAGGAGCAGATCGGACTGGATGGCAAGGCCAATTTCAACATCAAGACCCCCAATCTGGAAAAGCCCATTGTAGAGCTTTCCGGCGGCAACCAGCAGAAGGCCATTGTTGCCCGCTGGATGAGCACCAAACCGGAGGTTCTGATTCTGGACGAACCGACCAAGGGTATCGACGTGGGCGCAAAATCGGAATTTTACAATATGATCTGCGAATTTGCCAAGGAGGGTCTGGCTGTGATCCTGATCTCCTCGGAATTGCCTGAGGTCATCGGCCTGTCCGACCGGATCATTGTAATGAGGGGACGCCGAATCGTCGGTGAGATTTCTGCGAAGGACGCAACGGAAGAAAAGCTCCTGAGCATGGCTATGATGGAGGAGACATAATATGGTTAACAATACCGCGCAGGGGAAGACCCTGGAAAAGAAAGGCTTCAAGCTGCCGATTTCCGGCAATGCGCTTGTGCTTCTGGTCGCATTGGTTCTGGTGACGGCGATTTTCTCGGCGCTGAACCCCAACTACTTTACATACGGAAACTTCATTAACATTCTGGTTTCCTCCACGCTGATCGGACTGACCTCCATCGGCATGACCTTCCTGATCATGACCGGCGGCAGCGACCTGTCCGCTGGCTCCGTGGCAGCCTTCGGCGGTGTGTTCATTGCCTGGGGTCTGAAAAATACCGGCCTGAACTGGGTGGTGCTGGTGCTGATCGTTCTGGCGGCTTCCTCTGTCGCGGGCATTATCAACGGCCTGATGGTCACCCGGCTGAATATCGTCCCCTTTATTGCCACCCTGGTTTCCCAGTCTCTGTGGCGTGGCTGCGCCTACCTGCTGTGTGACGGCCGTCCCATTGCCATCAGCGACGCGGGACTGAAAAGTCTGGGCAATGGCATGATATTCGGCAGTGTTCCTTACCCCGTGATCATGACCTTCCTTTTGTTCGTACTATTCGCGTTTATCCTGTCCAGCACCAAGTTCGGCCGCAGCATTTTTGCCATCGGCGGCAATGCGGAGGCTGCCCGGCTGGCAGGCATCAATTCCAACCGGATCAAAATTGTCTGCTATGTGATGACTTCTGTATTCGCGGCCATGGCCGGCATTATTCTGGCCTCCCGGATGTTCTCCGGTCAGCCCGCCGCCAGCCCCAACCTGCACTTCGACGCCATCACCGCCTGCAACCTGGCAGGTGTCTCCATGGTGGGCGGCGTCGGCTCCATTCCCAGCGTGGCTCTGGGCGTGATTCTGGTTCAGGCCTTCAACTCCGGCCTGAACATGGCAGGCGTGTCCCAGTACTGGCAGTATGTCGCCCGTGCGGCGCTGCTGTTCGGCTCTCTGGCCATTGACTTCTATCGTCAGAGAAACCGTCAGAAGAGACTGCTGGCAGACAGCATGAAGAATCTGTAACCCTACGGTGTTTGCGGCTGTTGCCGAAAAACATAAATTATCAAAACGGAGGAAACACAATGAAAAAGCTGATCGCTCTGCTCCTGGCTCTGGTGATGATTCTGTCCCTGGCTGCCTGTGGCGCAAAGGAAACCACCCCCGAAACCAAGGCTACTGAAGCCGCCGCCCCCGTCGAGACCAAGGCTCCCACCGAGGAAGCACCCGCTGCCCCCACTTCTCTGAACATTTACGGTATCTACAAGTCCGAGTCCCCCTACTTCGTCAACGAAGCCGCCTCCATTGAGAAGGCTCTGAACGACAAGGGCGCCGAGTACGGCATCGAAGTCAACTGGCAATTCCTGAACTGCGACGGTGACGCGGAAAAGTACATGACCCAGATCGACACCGCCATTGCGGACAATGCCGACGCCATCGTTACCTGCATCCCCGACCAGACCATGTCCGAGGCCGTTGTCGCCAAGTGCGAGGCTGCCGGTGTCGTCATCGTTGCCTGCGACGATCCTCTGAAGGACGGCAACGACAACAAGCTGGCTCCCTGGTTCGGCATTGACGCCTACAACATCGGCTACGCCGCCGGTGAATGGATGGCGGACTACGCCACCAAGAACAACCTGACCGAAGACGAGACCGTTGGCGTTCTGTACATGACCATGAACACCACCTCCTCCTGCGTCCCCCGTACCGAGGGTGAAAAGCAGGCTATGGCCGATAAGCTGAACGGTGTTTTCGACAACCGCACCTACGAGGTTGACTACGTGACCACTATGGAGGATGCCTACAACGGCGCTTCCGCCATGATCGCCGGTCATCCCGAAATCAAGTCCTGGCTGGTTATGGTCGCTTCCGAGCAGGGCGCTCTGGGCGTCGCTTCCGCCATTGAGAACGCCGGTCTGGCTGACACCTCCTGCGTTGTGACCCTGGGCTGCGATGAGACCACCGGTCAGTGGGAAGAGGGCAACTACGCCGTCATCCGTTCTGCTGCTTACTTCTCCGGTAAGGTCGTCGGTAAGGAAGCCATCGTTGCCGTAGTCGAGCACCTGGTCAACGGCACCGAGATCCCCAAGGAGTATGCGACTCCCGCCGTCATGGTCGATCCCACCAACTACAAGGATCACGTTCTGTAATCAAAATCGAATTTAACGGGAAAGGGCAATCGGGGTTACCCCGGTTGCCCTGAACCGTTTTTCAGGGCAGCCGCGTGCCGGCTGCGGTGAAAAGCGGTATCAAAATCATTATGGAATCCCAGAAAAAGGAGAAATGATATGAAAAAGAAGAATATTCTGCTGTACTTCACCGATCAGCAGCGGGCGGACACCTGCGGCTGCTACGGTCAGGAACTTCCCATTACGCCCGTTCTGGATCAGCTGGCTGCGGAGGGCACCCGGTTTGACCTGGCGTTCACGCCCCAGCCCGTCTGCGGCCCCTGCCGTGCCATGTTCCAGACCGGCAAATGGGCGACGGATATCGGCTGCTTCCGCAATAATATCATGCTCCCGGCCAACGTAAAGCCTTTGGGGGCATATATGGAGGAGGCCGGGTACGAAACGGCCTACGTCGGCAAGTGGCACTTAGCGTCCGATGGGGAGCTGGAACAGAAGCCCACCATTGACCATACCGTCACCGCCATCCCCCGGGAGCTGCGGGGCGGCTATACCGGCTTCTGGCGTACCAGTGACGTTCTGGAATTTACCAGCCACGGCTATGACGGTTTCGTGTTTGACGAGAATGACAACCGTATTGATTTCACCGGCTACCGTGTAGACTGCATCACGGACTTTGCCCTGGAATTTCTGGAGCAGTACAGGGGAGAGAAGCCTTTCTTCATGACCGTCTCCCATATTGAACCCCACCATCAGAACGACCACCACCACTATGAAGGCCCCATCGGCTCCAAAGAGAAGTACGCGAACTTCACCTCGCCCAAGGATCTGGAGGCACTGGGCGGCAATCACAGGGAAGAATACCCCGACTATCTGGGACAGTGCGCGTCTCTGGACAAGAATCTGGGGCGGCTGGTGAACAGGCTGAAGGAAATGGGGATCTACGAGGATACGGTCATCCTTTATCTTTCCGATCATGGCAGCCACTTCATGACCCGCAATCGGGACGCCCATCTCAACGGCTATGACGACTACAAGCGCTCCATGCACGATGCCTGCCTGCGGGTTCCGCTGGTGGTGACCGGCGGCGAGTTTACCGGCGGCGGTGTGGTGACCGACCTGATCAGCACCGCCGGTCTGCCCAAGACCATTCTGGGCATTGCCGGTGTGGATGTGGGCGACAAAATGATCGGCGAAAACTTTGCCGATGTTCTGCACAAAGCCAACCCCAACCGCCCCAACGAGGTCTTTGCCCAGATCTCCGAGAGCCGGGTAGGCCGCGCCATCCGCACCGCCGATTATGCTTACTCCGTCTACGCCCCCGGCATCAACGGCGGCGCGCAGCCTGCGGCAGACCTCTACGCGGATGATTTCTTCTACGATCTGAAAAAGGACCCCTATGAGCTGAACAATCTGGTTGACGATCCTGCCTACACCCAGGTCAAGCAGGAACTGCGCAAAAAGCTGCTGAACTGGATCCGCACCGCCGAAAATGCGTCCCCGGAAATTGTGGATGCCTGATATGTTTCTATAATAGATTTTTCGCTCGCGTGAGCGCACGAACTCCGGCTGACAGGCCTTGCCTGTCAGCCGGAATCAGATTCGTTAGAGCAAACAGAATATGGAATTTGACCCTCTGCTGTTCAAGGCCTCGGTATCTCCGTCCGGAACCTGATTGCGGAAATCCACACCGCAGAAATCCGAAAAAGCGCGGCTGCCGATTGTCTCCGGGAAAGCCATTCCTCCGTATTTGTACTTGCATAGAAATATCGTCCGTGCTATACTGATTGTGACAATTTCGCGTGCAAGAGAAACGATCGGCTATGCACGACTCAATTTGTAAAGGAGCGTTTTTTATGGTTTGCAGCTGCTGCGGCGCAAAGAAAGGGTTTTTGGAGATGTTCTTTTCGGTGGAAGAAAGCAAGGAGGTCAAGCTTTGCAGCGAGTGCAAGGAGATAGTGGAAAAACTGGACGGAGATGTACTCGGCGGGGAAAAGGAGCTGTATGATCTCCATATGATCCAGCTTCAGAAGCGCGCCAAAAATCCCTCCGAGGCATTTCAGAGTTGGAAAACGGCACATTTTCCGGCCAAATAGGGAAGTGCCAAACAGAAAGCCTGTTGAGAGAAGCGCAACGGGAAGCACTCGGATTTTTCCCAGCCAAAATGCAGACAGAGAGGAAACATACCTATGAAAATTCTGGTCGTAAACGATGACTCCATCCATGCTCCCGGTATCGCGCTGCTGGCGAAGGCGGCCATGGAGCTGGGGGAGGTCACGGTGGTGGCGCCTGCCAATCAGTGCAGCGCCATGTCCCAGAGGATCACAATCCGCGGGGATATGCGGGTGGACAAGGTGCAGGATTTTCCCGTTCCCGTGAAGGCGGCCTACAAGGTGGACGGCACGCCCGCAGACTGCTTGAAGATCGCAATGCAGTATCTGCTGGAGGAAAAGCCGGACTATGTTTTCTCCGGCATCAACGACGGTTACAATGCGGGCTTCGACATTGCCTATTCCGGCACGCTGGGGGCGGCCTTTGAGGCGGTCATGAACGGCGTCCCGGCCATGGCTTTCTCCAATGCTATGCACTCGCCCCTGGATATCGCGGAGACGTATCTGGTGGATATCATCCGGGAGCTGACGGAGACCGGTCAGGGGAGGGGCGAGGTGTGGAATGTGAATTTCCCGGCGGTCGCCCCCGATCAGCTGAAGGGCATTCTGAGAGACCGCACCGTTGCCCCCATTCAGTTCTACAGCGAAAATTATCGGGAAACCAGACTGCCTGACGGCGCGGTCGCCCTCACCGGTCAGGGTTCGCCGCTGACGGAGCAGGATGAGACTCCGGCGGGCACCGACGTGGAGGCCGTTCTGAGAGGATACATTTCCATCGGCAAGGTCAGAAGCATGCTTATGTAAAAATTAGGCAAAAATTGTGTCCGCCTACTTGAAAAAAACACAAAATGTGCTATTATTCAGGTGTTGGGGATTTGACGTCCCCACCGGTCCGTAATTCCCGGTGTTTCACCGTGAATAAAAAAAGACAAAGGAGACATTCAAGATGAAAAAGATCCTTGCACTGACCATGGCACTGATTCTGGTTCTGTCCCTGGCCGCCTGCGGCAAGACTCCCGCCGCTGAGACCAAGGCTCCCACCGAAGCCCCTGTCAGCACCACCGAGAAGGCCGTCGAGACCGAGGCTGCCCGTCCTCATTTCGACAAGCTGACCCTGGAGTTCGTTCCCTCCAAGGATGCCGACGTCATCATCGCCGGCACCGAGAACCTGCCCGAGCTGGTCAAGGCCGAGATGGCGAAGCTGGGCTACGACATCGACGAAGTTGACATCACCGTCGGCACCAGCTACGACGCCACCGGTGAGGCCATGTCCGCCGGTACCATCGATCTGGGCTGGCTGCCCGGCGGCACCTACGCCCTGTACTCTGACGATACCGAGGTCATTCTGACCGCTACCCGTAACGGCCTGTCCAACGACAGCGAGAACCCCGCCGACTGGAACGGCGAAGCCAACGCCACCAAGAAGGATGGCCCTCAGGTTACCTACTACCGTTCTCTGATTTACGCAACGCCCTCTCCCTACGGCAAGGAGCTGGCCGCCAAGGTCAACGCCGGTGAGAAGCTGACCTGGGAAGATCTGGACAAGGCTACCTGGGCCGTTCAGAAGACCTCTTCCTCCGCCGGTTACATCTATCCCACGCTGTGGCTGATGGAGAACTACGACGGCAAGAAGATCTCCGACCTGTCCAACGTCGTTCCTCTGGACTCCGGCTACGGCACCGCTTTCTCCTACGCCGCTGCTGAGCAGGTGGACATCATCGTCTGCTACGCCGACGGCCGTAACGACTACGAAGCTTCTTGGACTCTGCCCGTCGATCAGAAGGACGAGACCGGCAAGCAGGGCATGGGTCGTTCCGACTCCATCTGGAATGAGCTGAATGTCATCGGCGTTACCGACGGCATCTACAACGATACCGTTGCCATTTCCAAGGAAAGCCCCTACTACACCCCCGAGATGATCGACGCTCTGCAGCAGTGCTTCATCAACATCATCAACACCGATGAAGGCCAGGCGATCTTCAGCGTCTACAGCCACACCGGCTATGCCATCGCCAAGGACTCCGATTACGACGGCGCCCGCGCCGCTCTGGCCGTTGTTTCCTGATTTATTGAAGGAATTCAGAAAGCGCCCTGCCTCAAAACAGGGCGCTTTCACCCTAAACAGCATGTTTTCAAGGAATCCTGCGGCAGGGCGGGTTGCCATCGACCCAATGCGCTGTCGGCGGCAAGCCGCCTTGCCGCAGAGCTTCGGCTCGCGTATATCCAACTTAGCTTATTAGCTTACAGAAAGAGAAGACGCTGATATGATTGAATTTAAAGACGTATATAAAACCTATCCCAACGGCTTCACCGCGCTGAAAGGCATCAGCCTGCAAATCGAGCAGGGGGAATTTGTTGCCATTATCGGCCTGTCCGGCGCGGGTAAATCCACCATTCTGCGCTGCATCAACCGGATGCACGATATCACCAAGGGCGAACTGACGGTGGACGGCGTCGATGTGGATGGCCTGAGAGGTAAAGCGCTGCGCCGCTACCGCCGGAAGGTGGGCATGATCTTCCAGAGCTTCAATCTGGTCTCCCGCAGCACCGCCATTAAGAACGTTCTGACTGCCGATGTGCCGGATATGAACTTCTTCCGTGTCCTGTTCGGCATTTTTACCAAGGATCAGAAGATGCGCGCCCTGGAAAGCCTGGACAAAGTGGGCATTCTGGACAAAGCCTACACCCGCTGCGACCAGCTGTCCGGCGGCCAGCAGCAGCGTGTCGCGCTGGCGCGCACCCTGAATCAGAACCCCAAGATCATTCTGGCCGACGAGCCGGTGGCCTCCCTCGACCCCATCACCGCCAAGCAGGTCATGGAGGACTTTGTCCGCATCAACAAGGAGTACAATATCTCCATTCTGTTGAACATCCACCATGTTGATCTGGCGCTGAAATACTGCGACCGGGTCATCGGCGTCCGTGCCGGTGAGATCGTCTTCGACGGCCCTGCCAGCACCATTACCCAGGAGCAGATCGACGCGGTCTACAACGGTGCCAAGGTTCCCACCATGGGCGACGGAGAATGAGTATGGACAACGAAAATACCGCTCTCTACAGAGAGACGTTCTTCGATAAAATCTTCAAGCCCCAGGTCATCACCCTGGAGAACGGACACACCGTCCGCCGCCCCAGAAGCCGCACGCCGCTCATTGTGCTCGCGCTTGCGCTGGCTATCGTGTGGGCGCTGAAAATGACCGGCTTTGATCTCGCGGTCATCGTCAGCCGGTTTTCCAAGATGCTGGATCTGCTGAAAAAGATTTTCCATCCCAACTGGGAGTTCTTCCCCAAGGTCGTCAGCCCTCTGTTGGACACCATCAAAATGTCCATTCTGGGTACGGTCATCGGCTGCGCCATCGCCATGCCGGTGGCAATCCTCGCTTCCTCCAACATCAACCGCAATGCGGTGATCGTCAGCATTTTTCGCTTCATTCTGGCGCTGATCCGCACCCTGCCCACGCTGGTCATTGCCTTGGTCTGCGCTCTGATCTTCTCCCTGGGAACCTTTTCCGGTACGGTGGCCATCGCCATTTTCACCTTTGGCGTTGTGTCCAAGATGCTGTATGAGAGCATCGAGACCATCGATATGGGCCCGTTTGAGGCCATGGAGGCGCTGGGCGCCAATAAATTCCAGGCCTTCTGGTCGGCCTGCGTTCCTCAGATTCTGCCCGTTTATCTGAGCCACTGCCTGTACTGCTTTGAAATGAACATCCGCGCCTCTGCCATTCTGGGTTATGTGGGCGCGGGCGGTCTCGGCATCACCATCAACGAGCGGATCGGCTGGCGCGACTATGAGAGCCTTGGCATGGTTCTGCTGACGCTGTTCGTGGTCGTTGCGTTCATCGAATTCTTCAGCGCCTACCTGCGCAAGAAGCTGAGCTGAGAGGAGGATGAACATGTCTGCAAGAACCAAATTGGAAACCTTTGAGGAAGTCTACAACCGGAAGCTTACCGCTGCCGAGGCCTATGCCAACCGCCCCCGGAAGTGGATGCTCTACACCCTGATCGTGCTGATTATCGCGGTAATGGTCAGCTGGTCGTCCTCCAGCATCCAGTTCAACGGCATGACCACAACGGGCTCCGAAGTGGCAAAGGGCGTCCTCCACGGCGTCTTCCATCCCGATACCGCGCTGCTTTTCGGCACGGGAGATACGGATGTTCCCTATCTGCTGCTGCAAACCGTGGCTATTGCGGTGCTGGGTACGCTGTTCGGCGCGATTCTGGCGATTCCCTTCGCCTTCCTCGCCGCGTCCAACATCATGCCGAAGCCCATTTCCTATCTGTTCCGGCTGCTGATCCTGCTGATCCGTACCATTCCCAGCCTGGTGTGGGCGCTGATGTGGATTCGCGTTACCGGCCCCGGCGCGGCCTGCGGTGTCATCACCCAGTCCATTTGCTCCATCGGCATGATCTCCAAAATGTACATCACGGCCATCGAGGATTTGGACACCCACATCCTGGAGAGCCTGGACGCCATGGGCTGCAACGCCTTTGAGAAAATCCGCTACGGCGTTATCCCGCAGCTGACAGCGAGCTTCATTTCCACCACCATTTACCGCTTCGATATCAACCTGAAGGACGCTACCACCCTGGGTATCGTCGGCGCGGGCGGTATCGGCGCGTCTCTGGTGCAGTGCCTGAACAGCCGCCGCTGGGCGATGGTCGGCTCCTTTGTCTGGGGGCTGATGGTGCTGGCGCTGGTCATTGAGTTCTTCTCCACCAGAATCCGCCGGAAGCTGGCGCACGGTCAATAATTCAACCAAAGGCTTCGGCGCGTCAACGCCGAAGCCTTTTTCAAGGGAGTATTTTTATGAACCGAAATCTGACGATCTGCTTTACAAGCGATATCCACGGCTATTTTTCCGATATGGATTACGCCACGGGGATGCCCGGCACCACCGGACTTTCCCGCTGCGCGTCCTCCTTTCCCCACGACGGCAACACCCTGATTCTGGACGGCGGCGATATCTTGCAGGGAAGCCCCTTCGCCTACTGGCTCAGCCGGAACCCGGTGGAGGGCGCGAAAGTATCCGCCCGGGTGATGAATCTGGCGGGCTACCAGTTTGTCACCATCGGCAACCACGATTTTAACTTTGGTCGTGAGACGCTGGAAAGCTACCTCAGCCACCTGGACGCACGCTGTGTCAGCGCCAACGTGGAGGGTGTGGCCGGCGTGGAGCGAATTGCCGTGGTCACGCTGGAAAACGGCCTGCGCGTGGGCATTACCGGCGTCACCACCCACTTTGTCAACCTGTGGGAGAAGCCGGAGAATCTGGAAGGCATCAAGGTTCACGAGGCTTTCCCCGCCGCGGCGGCCGCGCTGGAAGAACTGAAAAAGGCCAATGTGGACATCACGGTCTGCATTTACCACGGCGGGTTTGAAAATGATCTGACCACCGGAGAGCTTCTCTCTGACACCGGCGAGAATCAGGCCTACCGGATTTGCAAGGAACTGGATTTTGACATTCTGCTGACGGGACACCAGCATCAGGCCAAGGCGGGCTTGCAGCTTTTCGGCACCTATGCCTGCCAGTCCCCGGATCGGTGCAGGCAGTATGTCCGGATGGATGCGGAGGTGTCGGCGGATGGGAACGTGACTGCCCATTCCCGGCTGGTTGAACCCGGAAAGCCAGAGGAGCATCTGGCGGCCTTTCTGGCGCCGCTGGACGCACAAAATGCCGTTTTCCTGGATCAGCCCCTTGGGGAGCTGGACGTTCCGCTGCTGCCCGGAGATCATATGGAGATGGCGGAAAACGGCTCCCTCATTGCCAATTTCTTCAATCAGGTGCAGTTGGAAGCCTCCGGCGCTGACCTTTCCGTCACCAGCCTTGCCAACGTGGTGAAGGGCTTCAATCAGCAGGTCACCATCCGGGACGTGGTCGCCACCTATGTGTTCCCCAACACGCTGCAAACGCTTGAGGTAAATCGCCGGGTTCTGAAAGCCGGGCTGGAACGGTGTGCGGAATACTTTGCATTGGACGGGTCCGGGCAGCTGCAAGTGGGACAGAGCTTCCTCAAGCCCATTGTCCAGCACTATAACTTTGACTATCTCTCCGGCCTGGAAGTGACGATGGACATTCGCAGGCCAATCGGCGACCGGGTCACGTCCATGCTGTATGAGGGCAAGGAGCTGGAAGAAGGCCGCACATTGACGCTGTGCATGAATAACTACCGAGCCACCGGCACAGGCGGGTATCCGTTTTATGCCCAATGCAGGCTGGTCAAGGATCAGCCGACGGAAATTTCCCAGATGATCATTGAGTACATCGACCGGCACAAGCACGTCACCGTGGATAAGCGAAAGTGGCTGCACGTAGTGTACTAAGGCAGCACCGCACAATTGCGTCTTCGAGTCTCAGCCGCCTTTTTACCCCACTTCCGCAGTTCCGAAAATGGGAAATACATACAGTATTCCTCCATTTTCGGAACTTTGAAATGGGGCAAAAATTCTGGCTGAGACTTCTTGCCGAATTGTGCGGTGTTGCCCTAATGAATAGGCCGGGTATTCTGGCAGCGCAATCGACCCTCATTTTTTTGAAATGAACGGAAAACGTCCTGTGAATCAGTTGGATTCACAGGACGTTTTGCTTTGCATGAAAATTCAGAAAACTTTTCTGTCTGTCAGAAATTACAGCAGTGCATCCACTTCTTCACGGGTGGGGACGGAGGTCTGGGCGCCCTTGCGGGTGACGGAAATGGCTGCCGCCGTGTTGGCAAAGCGAATGGCGTCATCTACGGGCATTTCCTCGGAGAGGGCGACTGCCAGCGCACCGTTGAAGGTGTCTCCGGCGGCGGTGGTGTCTACGGCCGTCACCTTTTGGGTGGGGTAATGTACGCAGCCGCTTTCCCGGCACAGAAGCGCGCCCTTTGAGCCGATGGTGACCAGAACATTGCCGACGCCCTTTTGAATCAGCTGCTTTGCGGCAAATTCCACCTGCTCAACGGTGTCCGTGGGCAGCTTCGTGATACTGGAAAGCTCCGTTTCATTGGGCGTGATCCAGTCTATGTATTGGAAAAGGCTGTCCGGAATGGATTCCGGTGCGGGAGCGGGGTTCAGAATTGTGGTTTTGCCCAGTTTTTTCATTTCGGAAATCAGGGAAAATACGCCATCGTGGGGGATTTCCAGCTGAATTAACAAAATGCCGACGGACTGAATCACATCCTGGTTCCGGCGGAAATAGGCTTCGTCACAGCAGTCATTGGCGCCGGGAACAACGACAATGCTGTTTTCCCCCGCGTTGTTGACCGTAATCATAGCCATGCCGGAGGGCTGGGTGTCGCTGCAGCCGATGCGGGACAGGTCAACCCCGGCGTTTTCCAGGCTTTTATACAGAAGCTGCCCCAGGCTGTCCCGGCCGAGGACGCTGAGGAAGGTGCAGTCGCCGCCCAGCTTTCCGCAGGCGCAGGCCTGATTCGCGCCCTTTCCGCCGGGGACGTTGGCGAAGGAACGGCACAGGAGCGTTTCCCCCTTCCGGGGCATTTCCGGCACGTTCAGCACAAAATCAATGTTGGAGCTTCCTACGACCAGGATTTTCTTTCGTTTTTTCATTGAGTACACCTCGTTTGGTTGATTTTTATAAAATAGGGATGGATTGATCGGTCAGACTTTCACTGCCGCGTCCGGGGAGATCAGCCCCAGGCATTTTTCCGGCTCCGGGGCGAACAGGGATGTAATTCTGATTTCCAGCCTTTCCTCTGCCAGCATTTCCTTCAGGACGGACATCAGAACACCGCTGCCTTTGGAAAGCCGACAGGTGGACAGGGTTTCGGCGAGGTTCTGCCGACCCTCAAAGGAGCCGTACCAGTCTCCGGTGCAGGTGTAATCCACACCGCAGGAGGGGCTGCCGTCGATGCCGACAATACCCAGAATTTCAAAGCGCTCCCCATGCGCCAGATATTCCTTCAGCTGGTCGAGAATGGGCGAGAGAATATTGCGGCAATGCCTGCGGAAAAACACGTTGTCAAACTGGTTGCTTACATGCCCCCAGCGGTTCGCCCCATACAGGGTGAATTCCGGGCAGGGAAGCTGGATGAGCTGAATGTCCCGGTCGATGGCAAGGTGCATGAATTTCTTGCGCAGCGCCTCCTCGGCGTCCATTTCCTCCTGATTGTACAGAACCACCTTGGACGCCGTGTTGAGGATGCAATGGGAAACAAAGACGATTTTTTGCATGGTGCGCCTCCTTATACGAGTTTTTAATAAAACGCTTAAAAGCGTTTTATTCGGCCGCAGGATTGCGGCCAGCGGCCACTGCCGCTAAAAACGAAGTCAATACATTTCTTACCGCCGCCCAGGCGGTCTGCCGTGGAACGGCAGAATAAAATGATGAAATCATTTTATTAAGAAATAGTATTATATGGCTTCGGAAAGAGAGTCGTAAAGCTCCGAAAGCTTGCTATAGTGGTTTTCGCCGATTATGATTTTGCCCTTTTTCAGTTCCAGGCAGCCGCTATCCTCCATGGCGGCAAGGTAGCGGTGGAGGGAGCGCTGGTTGATCACCAGCGTATCGGCCAGCTCCTCCCGGGTTAGCGGGCAGGTGTAGGGCCGGCCGCTTTGGGCGGCAAGGAAGAGATAGTAGCCCAACCGCTTGCGGGGCTGATAAATAGCGTTGATCTCCTGAGTGCGAAGACTGTTGCTGGAGATCTGACCCAGAGTACGCAGGGTGCTGTAGCAAAGCGCCGGGTCGGTAGTGATCAGGGAGATGAAGTCTCTCTGGGAAATCCGGAAAACCGTACAGGGGCTCTTGGCAATGACGTGGGAGGTATAGACCGCGCTGCCCCCCAGATAGTCCGGCAGACCCATAATATCCAGGGGCGTCAGCGCATGAAAAATGTTGCCATCTGTCCCGGTCATGGAATTGACGATCATTGCCCGTCCCTTCAGCAGAATGTAAAAATAATCGATGGAATGCCCCTGCTGGAAAATGACATCGCCTTTTTTGTACACATGAAACATATCTGCGACCATGGAATTGTGGAAGGTGACCAGAGGATTATCGTGATCGTACTTCTGCGAGAAAATGTGATACAACGTCATAGGTACAGCATCTTGCATAATTTCATCACCTCTTTCGAAAAAAATATGGAAAAAATGACAAATGTCATTTACAACATTATACAAAGCTGGTACGATGGTGTCAACACGGAAGTGTTAACCAATATTGCCAGGAGAGCCAGTGCAAATTACACAAAAATGTCTTCGGACAAAAAAAGGAGAATGTGATTATGAGTAACGAGAAAACCCTGAAGAAGCACAGCATCAAGGACGATTTTTCCATGTTGGCTATTTTGACCATTCCGGTGTGCGTTGCCGTTAACTTCGTAGGCGGACAGCTGGCATCCCTGCTGAAGCTGCCTATGTACCTGGACGTCATCGGAACGATTTTCTCCGGTATGCTCTGTGGCCCCTGGGTTGCCGCCGTCGTCGGCGCAATCACCAACCTGCTGACCAGTATCGCAAACCCCGTTAACCTGCCCTTTATCATTGTCAACGTCGTCGTTGGTCTGACCACAGGCTGGATGTCTCGCGCGAATATGTTCAGCTGCTGGTGGAAGACTGCCATCGCCCTGGTCCTGCAGGCCATCATTTCCACCGTCGTATCCGCCCCCATCGTCGTTCTGGTTTACGGCGGCGTTACCGGCAGCGGCACCTCCCTGATCACGGCCACCGCTATGGCAGCGGGCGCCAACATCTGGGCCGCCTTCTTCGGCACCGAAGGCATCTTCACCACCCTTGACCGCGTCATTTCCTTCTTCATCAGCTGGGGCGTCATCAGAGTCATTCCCGACCGTACCCTGGTCAAGTTCGGCTGCGGCCAGAACTTCCTGAAGAACAAGGGAAAGGAAAAAAAGCCCGAAACCGAAGAAGCCAAGTAAAGAAACCGCTGAATCGATCCGCTTCGGCTGAGCGGCGGGGCGCTTCCTCTGGCCGCGCTGTTCCAAAGGCAGGAAATAGATACGGTATTTCCCGGCTTTTGGAGCCGCTTACCAGAGAAAAGCCCCTCGCTGACAGCTCTAGCGGATTGAATCCAATGTTCCCATGTGGCAAAGCGAAAAGCAGAGATGGCTCTCCTGGCTTTTTGCAAAGGAATCCGTTTTATATGGAACAAAGAGGACAATAGGTTATGACATATCTGGAAAAAATCCAAATCAACAAAACCAATAAGCTGGAAGGACTTCACCCCCTGACAAAATTCTGGGTGGTTCTGATGTATTCCATTTGCTGCTTTATTTTCGACTCCATAAAGCTGACGTCCCATAATCTTTCGCTGCTGCTGATTCCCTGGTTTCTTGTCGTGGTCATTCTGTGCGCGGCCAGCGGACAGCCGAAAAAGTGCGCGAAAGCGTTTCAGAAGGTTCTTCTGGTCGTGGGTCTGATTTTCGTGGTGCAGACCTTCATCGTACCCGGAGGAGAGCTTCTCTGGCAGTGGAAATTCCTGAAAATCTACGAGAAGGGGCTTCAGTCGGCCATTTCTCTTTCCTTTATGGTTCTGGACATTGCCGGTATTTTCGTTTGGGTGTTCCAGACGACCTCCAACAAGGAGCTGGCAAGAGCCATGGACGAATCCGGCATCAATCACAAGGTTGCTTATGTGTTCACCAACTCGCTGCAGATGATCGACGTTTTGAGTGCCAGCAGCAAAACCATCATGGACGCCCAGCGGGCAAGAGGTATTGAGACCGAGGGAAATCTGATGGTGCGGGCGAAGGCGTTTTTTCCCACCCTGGTGCCGCTGATTCTGAGCGGTATCACCAGCTCCGAGGAGCGGGTACTGACCCTGGAAGCCAGAGGCTTTTCCATTCAGGGGGAGCGGACACATCTGTTTAACCTGAACCGCTCCGGCTGGGAAGGCGCTGTCAAGGTTATCAGCACGGTTATCACGGTTCTGGTCGTCGTAGGGAGGATTGTATTATGGGTTATGTAATGGAATGTAAAAACGTCACCTATACCTATCCTCTGGCGGACGCGCCGTCTATCCGGAACGTTTCTCTGAACATCGAGGAAGGAAAATTCTACGGCATCGTGGGGGAAAACGGCTCCGGCAAGACCACCCTCTGCGCAATTCTCCGGGGGTTTGCCCCCAGCTTCTACCAGGGAGACATCCAGGGCGAGGTTCTGGTATACGGCAAGCCCATCGGCGAGTACGGCGGAGAGCTGGCTACGAAGATCGGCTATGTGTTCCAGAATCCCTTCACCCAGATCAGCGGCGTCAAGGAGACCGTATTTGAGGAAGTGGCCTACGGCCTGGAAAATTTCGGCGTTCCCGTAGAGGAAATTGTGGAGCGGGTCGAGGCAATCATGAAGCTGACCCACATCGATTCCCTTGCCGAAAAGAATCCGCTGGAGCTGTCCGGCGGTCAGATGCAGCGGGTGGCGCTGGCCTCCGTCCTGGTGCTGGAGCCGGACATTCTGATCATCGACGAGCCAACCAGCCAGCTTGACCCCCAGGGAACGGAGAGCGTGTTCGAGATCATCAAGATGATGAAGGACAAGAAGAAAACCATCATTCTGGTGGAGCATAAGATCGACCTGATCGCGGAGTACGCGGACGAGGTTCTGGTGCTGCGGGGCGGCAAGCTGATTGCCGGCGGAGACAAGGCGCAGGTTCTTTCGGACATTTCTCTGATGGAGCAGGGCGTGCAGCTTCCTCAGATGGCAATCCTTGGCAGCAGGCTGAAGGAAAAGGGGTTCCCGATTTCCGAAATTCCGGTAACTGAGAAGCGTGCAGTGGAGATCATTTCGGCTGCGCTGAACGGGAGGGACACACAATGAAGGATTTGAGCTTGCGAAATGTCAGCTTCTCCTATCCCGGAGGCTTCCTGGCAGTGGATGACGTGAGCATCGACATCAAGGGCGGCGAAAACGTGGCCATTGTCGGCCAGAACGGCGCGGGCAAGACCACCACGGTCAAGATGATCAACGGTCTGCTCCGCCCGACCAAGGGCGACGTCCTGGTGGGGGACATGAACACAAAGAATTATACCACGGCGCAGGTCTCCCGCATCGTTGGCTACGTGTTCCAGAACCCGGACGACCAGATCTTCCACGCAACGGTGGAGGAGGAGGTTCGTTTCGGCCCCAAGAACATGAAGCTGAGCGAGGAAGAGGAAGACAGCCGGGTAGAGGATGCCCTGAAGATTACCGGCATGGACATCTACCGGGGCGAAAATCCCATGAATCTGCCCCTTTCCGTGCGGAAATTCGTCACCATCGCCGCCGTAATTTCCATGGGAACGGAAATCCTGATTTTTGATGAACCCACCGCCGGTCAGGACATCGATGGCAACCGACGGCTGTCCCAGATTCTGAAAACCATGCAGGCGCGGGGCAAGACCATCATCACGATCTCCCACGATATGGAATTTGTGGCGGAGAATTTTGACCGGGTGATCATCATGGCGAAGAAAAAGGTCGTAAAAGAGGGAACTCCGGAGGAAATCTTCTGGGATCTGGAGGCTCTGGACTACGCCATGCTGAAGCAGCCCTATGTCAGCCGCGTGTGTAAGGCGCTGGGCATCGAGAAGAAGATCATCCATATCGATGATGCGGTGGACGAGATCATGAGGAAATTGGGTTGACAGCGATGCGAAAAAACAGCAGCCTTATTACCATTCTCGCCTTTGGCCTGTATTTTCTGGTGGGCGCGGGGGCACTTCTGGTGGGAAGCAGCCTGACCCAGCTCATCGGCGTCTACGGCAGAACCATGGACGCGGTGGTGCTTCTGGGGTCCTCCTTTGCCATCGGCCGTGTGTCCACGGTGGGACTGACGGGAAGACTGGTGGAGAAAATCGGCGCGAAAGCGGTGTATGCCATTTCGGTGCTGGCGACCTGCGTCTATTTCGTGGGCATCCCGCTGTTCCCCAATTACTATGCGGGGATGGCGGCGGCCTTCCTGGGCGGCGTCGGCATGGGTGCGGAGGATGCCGTTTGCCCGCTGATGCTCAGCATTTCCTGCCGGAATAATTACGCCGGTGCGCTGAGTGCAGGACAGGCGTTCTTCTGCGTGGGAAGCTTTGCAATGCCGTTTCTGATCGGCGTGATGCTGTCGGAGAGGCTTCCGTTCTATGGCGCGTTTTACGTGCTGACGGCGATTGCGCTGATTCTTCTGGCCTGCCTGCCCTTTGTGAAGCTGGAAAAGCAGACGAAGGCGGCGGAAACCCGGGAAGGGCAGGAACAGGTCAAGCCCCTGTATACCAAAAAGCTCTGGCTGGCCTACGCCGGCGCGCTGATCGGCGTTGCCTGCTACAGCGGCGCGGTGAATGTGCTTTCCCTGTACACCGCAAGCTTTGCCCAGAGCATGGGAATTTCGGAAGCCAACGCGGCATTCCTGCTGACGATCTATAATGTGGGCGGCGTGATCGGCTCCTTCGCCTTTACCTGGATACTGAAAAGGGTAAAGGAACGGATCATCGTCATCGTCAACAGCATCGTCGGTATGGTCGCTCTGGCGGCGGCCATTGCCTTTCACAGAACAGAAATTTATTTTATCAGTCTGTTTATTGCCGGAACGTTTCTGGGGGTTATGTTCAGCCTGTTCGTGGCGATTACCACCCGGATCGGCTATAAGCGAATCAGTGTTGCCAGCTCTTATGTGGCAATCGCCGGCGGCATTTCGGACATTATGACGCCCATTCTCTCCGGCGCGCTGGTGGGCGTGTTCGGCGTGGGCTGCGCGTTCTACTATGCGCTGGCGACGGTGGTTCTGATGCTGGCATCCTCCATTCTGGTAAATGCGGTTACGTCGGAAAAGGAGATATCTTCGTATGGCAATTCAAAGTAAGGAAACCTTAAACGCAAAGGGGCAGCAGTATCACATCTGCTGCAAAAAAGGCGATATCGGAAAGTATGTCATTCTCCCGGGCGACCCCTTCCGGACGGATCTGATTGCGAAGCATTTTGACAATCCCGTGCTGGTCGCCCACAACCGGGAACACAAAACCTGGACGGGAACTCTGAACGGGGAGAAGGTGTCCGTTTGCAGCACCGGCATGGGCTGCCCCTCTGCGGCCATTGCCGTGGAGGAGCTGATCCACTGCGGCGCGGAGGTGTTTATCCGCGTGGGAACCTGCGGCCGTCTCTGCCCGGAAAGCTACGACGAAAGCTTAGAGGGCGTGGTCATCACGGCGGCCGTGCGGGACGAGGGAACGACGGTACACTATGTACCCATCGAATACCCGGCCATCGCAGACCGTCACGTGACGGACGCGCTGGTGCGGGCGGCACAGGCCAAGGGCTACCGCTTCGAAGAGGGAATCGGTCAGTCCAAGGATTCCTTCTACGGCCAGCATGACCCGGACAGTATGCCAAACAGCGACCGTCTCCATTCCCGCTGGAAGGCCTGGGAAAAGAGCCGCGTCATGGCGTCCGAGATGGAGTGCGCGGGTATTTTCATCGTGTCGCTCATTCGCGGCGTGAAGGCGGGCGCCATCATGGCCTACGGCAGCATGAACGACCACACCATCGAGGTGGCTTGTGACGCCGTGAAGCTGCTGATCGAAGACAGCAAAGCAAAATAACCGCCGGGAGGGAAACACAATGGGTTTTTATGAGGAAAAGCTGGTTCCCGTGATTAAGGCGGTTTGCTCGGTCATCGAGCAGACGGAGCATATGCAGGACATCCTCCACGGCACCATGTTGGAGGAGCGCTTCCGGTTCCAGATTTTGCAGAACCACCAGTATCTGCTGGACTACACCCGGTGCTGGGCGGTGGCTTTCTCCAAGTGCACCTGTTTTCAGGAGATGGAGGATTGGTACCCCATCGTGAAAAACACCATGGAAGGCACGGTCATGGTAAACCGGAACTTCTGGTCGAAGGAAATCGGCGCGACGCTGGAGGAAATGGACGCCGTCATCGAAGCGCCGGGAAAGCGTTCCTACACCGCGTTCCAGCTGATGTGCGCGGAGCAGGGAAGTCTTGCGGAGTGCATGATGGCCATGTTCCCCTGCAACATTCTCTACCGCTTTTTCGGCGAGGATCTGCTGCCAAAGTGTACGCTTCCCGAGGACAACAAATTTTATAAGTGGATCGCGTTCTACGTGGGCGACGAATACGTTGCCAAAACGGAGAACGAGATCCGCATGGTGAACAAGCTCTGCGCCAATAAAACGCCCCGGGAGCAGGCGCGGCTTCTGGAAATTTTTGCGACGAGCTGCAATTACGAGATTTTGCAGTGGCAGGATATGTACCACAATATGACGACCTGGCCGCTGGATTCTATTTTTCCCCGAAAATTCACCACCTTGGAGGACTGAACATGGACAGGAAAAAACTGATCATCGACACGGACTGCGGCTCGGACGATGCAGTGGCCATTGCAATGGTCTTGAATGACCCCAATTTCGAGGTCATTATGTGTACGACCGTATCCGGTAACGTCAATTGTAAGCAGGCGGCCATCAATACCCTGACCACCATTGAACACGCCGGTACTTACGAGCCGCCGGTATACATGGGCGCGATTGATATGCTGCTGCGGGACATGCAGTATGCCGCGGAGACCCATGGCGAGGACGGAATGGGCGATATCGGTCTGGTTCCTCACCGGCTGAAAATCGGCGAGGGCAACGGCGTCATTCGGATGCTGGAAGCGCTGAAAGCAAGCGAGCCTGGGGAGATCGACATCATCGCCCTGGGGCCCCTGACCAACCTTGCCCTGGCGATTCGCCTGGATAAGGAAGCCGTCAAGAAGGTCGGACGGATCGTGTGCATGGGAAGCGCGGGTCTCGGTGTCGGCAACGCGACGCCCCTGGCGGAGTTCAACATCTGGCAGGATGCGGAAGCGGCGAAGATCGTCGTGGACGCGGGAATTGAGCAACTGGTTCTGGTGGGCTGGGACGCCTGCCTGGGCGACGCCATGCTGATTCCCTCGGAGATCGACGAAATTCAGAAGAGCGGCCCTCTGGGCAAGTTCGCCATCGACTGCAACCGTCAGCTGATGGTACTCAACAGCGAGCGATTCGGCGACAGCTATCTGGATATGGCCGACCCCTCGGCTGTGGCGGCGGCGCTGTATCCCGAGTGCATCGAAACCTGTGATAAGTATTTCTGTGAGGTGGACGTCTCCAACGGCCCCGGCTACGGAAACGTGATCGTCGATCGGTGCAATGTAACCGGCAAGGAGCCGAATGTCTACATTTGCAGTAAGCTGTACGCAAACAAGTTCAAGCATTACATGTACAAGACCCTGCGGGTCTGCTGATGAGGTGAATTTTATGGGAGAACTGAAAGTTAAGTTTCTGATGGGACCTTCGGACTGCAACGATGCCAACGTTCCGAACTACGGCGCGGAATTTTTGGGCAATCTGAGCAAGGCGCTGGGGGAGAAGGTCGTGTGTGCGGAGATGGACGAGGTCAGGGCACAGCCGCTGCCGGTGTACTTCATCGCATCCGGCGGCGCGGAGCCGGGCTTTGCGGCGTCCTACCAGCAGACGCACGAGCCTTACATTCTGCTGACCACACCCGCTTATAACTCTCTTGCGGCGGCCATGGAGATTATGGGCTTCTTACAGGAAAAGGGCCTGAAGGGCGAAATCCTCCACGGAACCCCCGAGGCAATTGCCAGACGCTTGAACGTCCTGAAGCGGGTGGCGGAAGCGAGAGAAAAGCTGTCTCACATGAAGCTCGGCTGCTTCGGCGAACCCGGCGGCCTGATTGCCAGCGACGTGGATTTCGACAAGCTGAAAGCCCTCAGCGGCATGGAATGCAGAATGTTTGACCTGGAAGAGGTCGTTGAGGAATTCCACAAGGGCGGCTATCCGGAAAACGCCTACACCAAGGAGCTGAAAACCAAGGGCTTTGATCCGCAGGAAGTGGACAAGGCGCTTCAGGTATACGGTGCGCTGAAGCGTCTGATTGCCAGGTACGATCTGACCGGCGTGACCGTCAAGTGCTTTGATCTGCTGGGACGCATCCACACCACCGGCTGTCTGGCATTGGCATTGCTCAACGCGGAGGGAATCCCGGCGGCCTGTGAGGGCGACCAGAAGAGCCTCGTCAGCATGGCTGTGCTGGAAGCCCTGACCGGTCAGGCCGGCTTTATGGCCAATCCCAGCTGCATGGATCCGGAAAAAAGCGAGATCATCTTCGCCCACTGCACGCTGCCCATCAACATGCCGGACAGCTACCATCTTGTGACCCACTTCGAGTCGGGAATCGGTGTGGCGGTCTCCGGCGATCTGGCGGTGCAGCCCGTGACGATTTTTAAGTGCGACGACAGCATGGAGCGGTACTATGCGGGCAGAGCGGAGCTGCTGGAAACCATGCACCGCCCGGATCTGTGCCGGACGCAGATGCGCTTAAAGCTCCAGGACGGCACGGGATATTTCTCCGGCCACCCCATCAGCAACCACCACATGATCATCAAGGGCGACTGGAAGGAAGTCATTGACGAGTTCTTCAGGGGCTGATCAAAATCAAGCGGAGGATTCCATTCTGGAATCCTCCGTTTCGGCCTGTCCGCCCGAATTTTGTGCGTCATATTTGGTCATTCTACGAATAGACACAATCCATTTCGTCGGCTACAATGTTTGCACATACTTGGAAACAGCGCGATCATAAGAAAGGACGCTCAGCAACTGCGAATTTTTGCGGGAGGGAATGTCGTATGAAAATCGGATTTATTGGTCTTGGCATCATGGGCAAGCCCATGGTCAGAAATCTGCTGAAGGCAGGCCATGAGGTTTGGGTAAACAACCGCAGCAAGGCACCTATGGAGGAGCTGGCGAAGGACGGCGCCCATGCCGTTTCCCGTCAGGAGCTGGCGGAGAACAGCGAAATCATCATCACCATGCTGCCCAACGGCCCCCAGGTCAAGGAGGTCATGCTGGGCGATGTGGTCAACTACATGCACGCCGGTCAGATTTTTATCGATTGCAGCTCCGTCAGCCCCGTGGTCTCCAAGGAAATTGCCGCGGTTCTGGCGGAGAAGGGCATCGAGATGCTGGATGCTCCCGTTTCCGGCGGCGAGCCCAAGGCCGTCGATGGCACGCTGAGCTTTATGGTGGGCGGCAAGCAGGCGGTTTTCGATACCTGCAAGGACGTTCTTGCCGCGATGGGCGCTTCCGTGACCCTCTGCGGCGACGTGGGCGCGGGCAACACCACGAAGCTTGCCAACCAGATCATCGTCGCCTGCAACATCCAGGCGGTGGCTGAGGCGTTCACCCTGGCGCAGAAGGCCGGGGTTGACCCCGAGGTGGTGTACCGAGCCATCCGCGGCGGTCTCGCTGGTTCCACCGTTATGGACGCCAAGGGCCCCATGATGATTGCGGGCAACGACAAGCCCGGCTTCAAGGTTGACCTGCATATCAAGGATCTGAACAACGCCCTGGACTGCGCCCACGCCGTGGGTGCGCCCGTCCCCATGACCGCGTCCGTTCAGGAAATCCTGCAATGGCTGCACAACAATGACTGCGGCGGCAACGACCACAGCGCCATTGCCAAATATTACGAGCGTCTGACCGGTATCAAAATCGGGCGCTGAGCCGAGGACGGGTAAAACAGGCATAAGCATATTTTTAATGATTGTCGAAAATATTTTTCTATCAACAGCATTGCTAAGATGCTCAGGAATCGTCGCTGCATTCGCATTGTGTTTTTAGATACGTTCTAGACAAACCCGCCATAAAACGGATTGACAATTCGACAAAATGTGATATAATCCCACTGTCTGAAAAATATAAAGTTGTAGCACAGAGGTGTCTGCCCAAGAGCAGATGAAAAGGGAATCCGGTGGGAATCCGGAGCGATGCAGTCACTGTGTACGGGAGCGGCCTTGCAATCCACTGGGAAACCGGGAAGGGCAATGCCGTGATGAACGAAGTCAGGAGACCTGCCTGTGTGTGGAATCTCAAGCCTGCTGCCAACAGGTTGGTTTTCCTACGAACTTATGATCCGAAGCGGAGTAGCCGCACGGATGTATATGTAGTAAGAAGCGCCAGGGGCGGCTGTGTGAGACACAGCCGCTTTTATATTCTTTCAGAACATTTTTTGAAACGAGGTAGTTCCCCATGAAGAAAGCACTTGCATTTCTCATGGCGGCAGTGATGCTGATGAGCATGCTGACCGCCTGCGGCAACAAGGACGTTGCCGACGACACCAAGGATAACAATGTGTCCACCACCGAGGCCACTCAGGCCACCGCCGACACCAAGGACAACACCGATGCGCCCACCGCCGATGCTGATCAGGCTGCTGCCGACAAGGTCGCCGCGCTGATCGACGCCATCTACGTACAGGCGCGCACCGAGGAGACCGACGCCCAGTGCGAGGCCGCCAAGGCCGCTTGGGACGCCCTGACCGACGCCCAGAAGGCACTGGTGGAGGGCGAGGAAGCCAGCCCCGACTATTTCGGTCTGGACACCGGTGATGCGTCCAAGGACGATCCCCGCAACCAGGACGAGATCGGCGAGAAGGAGCTGCTGGTGGTGTCCTTCGGCACCTCCTTCAACGACAGCCGCGTAGCCGACATCAAGAGCATTGAGGACGCCCTGCAGGAGGCCAACCCCGATTGGTCCGTGCGCCGCGCCTTCACCGCTCAGATCATCATCAACCACATCCAGGCCCGTGACGGCGAGAAGATCGACAACATGGAGCAGGCTCTGGAGCGCGCTGTCTCCAACGGCGTGAAGCAGCTGGTGGTGCAGCCCACCCATCTGATGCACGGTGCTGAGTACGACGAGATGTGCGACGCCATCGACAAGGTCCGTGACAAGTTCGAGTCCGTTGAGATCGCCGAGCCTATGCTGGGTGAGGTGGGCAACGACGCCACCATCATCAACGCCGACAAGGAAGCCGTTGCCAAGGCCGTCGTCGCCGCTGCTCTGAGCGAGAGCGGTTACGAGTCCACCACCGCCGCCAAGGAGGCCGGTGTGGCTTACGTGCTGATGGGTCATGGTACGGCGCACGTGGCAAAGGTCACTTACAGCCAGATGGCCACCCAGATGGACAAGCTGGGCTATGAGAACGTGTTCATCGGCACCGTGGAGGGCGAGCCCGAGGATACCTCCTGCGAGGCCGTGATCGCGGCTGTCAAGGAAGCCGGTTACACCACCGTGGTGCTGCGTCCTCTGATGGTCGTGGCGGGTGACCACGCCAACAACGACATGGCCGGTGCGGATGAGGATTCCTGGAAGACCATGTTCGAGGCCGCCGGCTTCACCGTGAACTGCCAGATTTCCGGTCTGGGCCGTATCGCGGACGTGCAGGCTCTCTACGTGGCACACAGCAAGGCTGCCATCGACGCTATCGCGTAACAAGGACTGACTTGGCTCCGGGGCGGTATACGATCGCCTCGGAGCCTTTTTCAGAGCAAGGAGGACACATAAAATGAAGAAGTTTCTTTCCTGTCTGCTGGCACTGCTGATGACGGCCTCGCTGCTGGCGGGCTGCGGACAGCAGAAAACAGATGACTATAACGGCGGCGATGTCACCGAGCCCGCGCTGGCGGACGGCGTGTACACCGCGGATTTCAACACCGACAGCAGTATGTTCCACGCCAACGAGACCTGCGACGGCAAGGGTGTGCTGACCGTGAAGGATGGGCAGATGACCATTCACGTCAGCCTCGCCTCGTCCAGCATCGTGAATTTGTTCCCCGGCCTGAAGGAGGACGCACAGAAGGACGGTGCCGTGCTGCTGCAGCCCACCAAGGACACCGTCACCTATCCCGACGGTCTGTCCGAGGAGGTCAACGGCTTTGACATCCCCGTGCCCGCCTTGGACACGGAGTTCGACGTGGCCCTCGTCGGCAAGAAGGGCGTGTGGTATGACCACAAGGTCTCCGTCTCCAACCCCGAGCTGATGGATGAGAACGCCGCCATTGCGCTTGCGGACGGCACCTACACCATCGAGGTGGGCTTAGAGGGCGGCTCCGGCAAGTCCCATGTGCTGACCCCCTGCACCCTGAAGGTGGAGAACGGCGCTGCCACCGCCACCATCGTGTGGAGCAGTGACAAGTATGACTATATGCTGGTAGACGGCCGGCGTTACGATGTCCTCACCACCGAGGGCGGCTCCACCTTTGAGATCCCCGTGCGGGCGCTGGATACCCCGCTGACAGTGATCGGCGACACCACCGCCATGAGCACCCCCCACGAGATTGAGTATACTCTGACCTTTGATTCCGCCACGGCGGTGGAGGCAGCCCAGTGAAACGGCTGACCGCCGCGGTACTGGCGCTGCTGCTGATGCTGTCCCTCTGTGCCTGCGGCACGGCAGACGCCCCTGCCAAAACAGATGGAAAAACTGCCTCCGTATCGTGGGATGCGTTGGTCTTTGACCGTACCATGCCCCTGCGCTATGCCCAGCAGTTTACCGTAGAGTATGCCGCAGAGAGCTACAAGCGCATCACCATCAGCAACGACCGGGTGTACCTGCTGGTAGCGGAGGGGGCGGCGGTGCCTGACGGAGTACCCTCCGGCGTCACTGTTTTGCAGCAGCCGCTGGATCAGATCTATCTGGTAGCCGCCGCTGCCATGGACTACTTCGACAAGCTGAACGCCATCGACTGCATCACCCTCAGCGGTAAAAAGCAGTCGGACTGGTATATCCAGCGTGCCAAGGACGCCATGGACAGCGGAGCGCTGGTATACGCCGGCAAGTACTCCGAGCCGGATTATGAGCTGATCCTGTCCCAGGGCTGCGATCTGGCGGTGGAAAACACCATGATCTATCACTCTCCGGCGGTGCTGGAGCAGCTGGAGCGGCTGGGCATCCCCGTGCTGGTGGAGACCTCCAGCTACGAGACCCAGCCCATGGGTCGGATGGAGTGGATCAAGCTGTACGGAGCGCTGCTGGACAGGGAGGACGAGGCCGAGGCGCTGTTCAACGCAAAGATGGACAGCATGGCGGACGTACTGGAGCAGCAGCCCACCGGAAAGACCGTAGCGTTTTTCTACATCACCAGCAGCGGCGCCGTAAACGTCCGCAAGTCCACGGACTATGTGGCGAAATGCGTTGCCATCGCAGGCGGAGACTATGTCTCCTTCGATGAATCGGCGGAGGACAACGCCCAGTCCACCATCAACATTCAGATGGAATCCTTCTACAATGGTGCAGTGGACGCGGATGTGCTGATCTACAACAGCATCATCGACGGCGAGCTGCACACGCTGGACGAATTGGTGGCAATGGATCCACTGATGGCTGACTTCAAGGCCGTCAAAAGCGGTAATGTGTGGTGCCTGACCAAAAACTTCTATCAGGAGTCGCTGGAGCTGAGCGATCTCATTCTGGACGTGAACCATGCCTTGAACGACGCGCCGGATACGGCGTTTCACTTTCTGACACGGATGAAGTGAGCATTATTTCCATCATAAGGAGGAGCGACATGAAGATGACCCGAACACTTCGCATCTGGGGAGGCTTTTTGCTGCTCCTCCTGCTTTTGTTTGTTTTTTTGATTTGGAACATTTTCGCGGGAAGCGTTTCTCTTTCCGCGTCTGAGATATGGCGGATTCTGCTGGGCAGCGACGCGGGCTTTACCCAAAGCCAGATCATCATGAAGATCCGCCTGCCCCGGCTTCTGTCGGCGCTGATTCTGGGCGGGGCGTTGTCCCTGTCCGGCTATCTGCTGCAAACCTTCTTCCACAACCCCATCGCAGGCCCCTTCGTGCTGGGCATCTCCTCCGGCGCAAAGATGACGGTGTGCGTGGCCATGCTGGTGCTGCTGAGCCGTGGCAAGACCACCTCCTCCGCCATTCTCATCGCAGCGGCCTTCGTGGGCGCCATGGTGTCCATGGGCTTCGTGCTGCTGATCTCCCAGCGAGTCAAGCGCATGAGCCTGCTGGTGGTCTGCGGTGTGATGATCGGCTATATCTGCTCGGCGCTGACGGATTTTCTCGTGACCTTTGCTGACGATTCCAGCATCGTGAATCTGCACAACTGGTCTCTCGGCTCCTTCTCCGGCATGAGCTGGGAGAATGTAAAGACGATGGCCGTTGTCAGCGGCATCACGCTGCTGCTGACATTCCTGCTTTCCAAGCCCATCCGGGCGTACCAGTTGGGCGAGGTCTACGCCCAGAATATGGGCGTCCCCCTGCGAGCCTTCCGGACGGCGCTGATTCTGCTGTCCAGCGTGCTGTCCGCCTGCGTCACTGCCTTTGCCGGCCCCATCTCCTTTGTTGGCATCGCAGTGCCGCACCTGATGAAATCCCTGTTCAAATCGGCGGAGCCGCTATGCATGATCCCGGCCTGCTTCCTGGGCGGCGGCGTGTTCTGCCTGTTCTGCGACCTCATCGCCCGCACCGCCTTTGCCCCCACAGAGGTGAGCATCAGCTCCGTCACGGCGGTATTCGGCGCACCCATCGTGATCTACATGATGATTCACAGAAAGGCGGCGTGAGTATGGCATATCTGGAAACAAAAGACCTGGCCGTGGGCTACCACGGCAAGCCGCTGATCGAGGACATCGCCCTCCATGTGCAGCGGGGCAGGATCGTCACGCTGATAGGCCCCAACGGCTCGGGAAAATCCACCATATTGAAAACCGTCATCGGCCAGCTCTCCAAGGTGTCCGGCACGGTGTTTCTGGATGGCAAGGCCATGGAGGCGCGCAGCCGCAACGAGATTGCCCGGCGCATGGCCATTTTGATGACGGCTCGCATGGAGCCGGAGCTGATGACCTGCCGGGATGTGGTGAGCAGCGGCCGCTATCCTTATACGGGGCGGCTGGGCATTTTGCAGCCGGAGGATCAGGCCATCGTGGAGCGTTCGCTGGAGCAGGTGGGCGGCCTGGAGTTTGCCGACCGCCCCTTCTCCGCCATCAGCGACGGACAGCGCCAGCGCATCCTGCTGGCTCGGGCGCTGTGTCAGGAGCCGGAGATTATCGTGCTGGACGAGCCAACCAGTTTTTTGGACATCCGCTACAAGCTGGAGCTGCTGACAGTGCTCAAGCGCATGGTGCGGGAAAACGATCTGGCGGTGCTGCTGTCGCTCCACGAGCTGGATCTGGCTCAGCGGGTCTCAGACACCGTGGTGTGTGTGGCGGGCGACAGGATCGACCGCATCGGCACACCGAAGGAGATCTTCACCCGCGCATATATTGCAAAGCTGTACCGGATGGAGCACGGGAAGTACGACCCCTGCTTCGACAGTCTGGAATTCGTGCCGTAATACTATTTCTTAATAAAATGATTTCATCATTTTATTCTGCCGTTACACGGCAGACCGCCCGGTCGGCGGTAAGAAATGTATTGACTTCGTTTTTTAGCGGCAGTGGCCGCAATCCTGCGGCCTAATAAAACGCTTTTCAGCGTTTTATTAAAAACTCGTATAAGGAGTGCCATCATGGAAAAACAGGGGGTTTTTTACGCCGTCAGCGTGGGTCCCGGCGACCCGGAGCTGCTGACCCGGCAGGCGTGTCGGGTTCTGGGGGCATGTGACGTTATAGCGGCCCCTCGAACCAAGGCCGGGCGAATGCTGGCGCTGGACATCGCCGCCGGTGCGGTAGATATGCAGGACAAGACCATTTTGCCGCTGGATTTTACCATGGCGCGAAATGAGGCGGTACGCGAAGATAGCTACCGCGCGGCGGCAGCCGCTATCAAAGCAGAGCTGTCGGTGGGACGGGATGTGGCCATGGTCAATCTGGGCGACGTATCCGTGTACGCCACTGCCTACTATATTCTGGAGCGCATCCGCGATGACGGGTTTGAGACGGTGATGTGTCCCGGTGTCACCAGCTTCTGCGCCGTGGCGGCGCGGCTGGGGCGCAGTCTCACCCGTATGGATGAGCCGCTCCACATTCTGCCGGGCGGCACGAATCTGAACAACGCGCTGGCGCTGCCGGGGACAAAGGTCGTGATGAAATCCGGCAAGGCCATCCACGAGACGGCGGAGGCGCTAAAGCGCCACGGCCTGCTGGCAAATGCCGGGATGGTGGCAGACTGCGGACTGGAAACGGAGCAGGTCTACACCGACCTGCGGCAGCTGCCGGAGGAGATCAGCTATTTTGCCACCATTGTGGCGGATTGAGAGGGCGCTATGCAACGAGACGTTCCCCGGCTGGTGCTGGCCGGTACCAACAGCGGCTGCGGCAAGACCACCGTCACCTGCGCCGTTTTGCAGGCGCTGATATCGCGGGGTCTGCGGGTAGGCGCGGCAAAATGCGGCCCGGATTACATCGACCCCATGTTCCATAGCCGGGTCATCGGCGCGAAAAGCTCCAATTTGGACAGCTTCTTTTTTGACCGCGACACCATGCGCTATCTTCTGGCGCATAACACGCAGGGCTGCGATGTCACGGTCATCGAGGGCGTCATGGGCTACTATGACGGTCTGGGCCTTACCTCCACCCAAGCCAGCACCTATGCGGCGGCGCGGGAGACCGGCAGCCCTGTGGTGCTGGTGGTCAATGCCCGGGGCGCGGCGCTGTCGGTTCTGGCAGCGGTGGAGGGATTTTTGCACTTCGCACCGGATAGCGGCATCCAAGGTGTCATCCTGAACGGATGCAGCGCCATGAGCTACGGCCCGCTGTCCCGGGAGCTGGAAAACCGCCTGGGCGTCCGCGCCTGCGGCTACCTGCCCCGTCTGCCGGAGTGCGCGTTGGAGAGCCGCCATTTGGGACTCATTACTGCGGACGAGGTGGCAGATTTGCAAGAGAAGCTGCGCAAGCTGGCGGCTGTGGCGGAAAAGACGCTGGACTTCGCTGCTCTGCTGGAGATTGCCCGCAGCGCGCCGCCTCTGAACTTTACGCCTCCGGTGCTGCCGGAGGCAGGCGCACCGGTGCGCATCGGCGTGGCACGCGACCGGGCGTTCTGCTTTTACTATGAGGACAGCCTCGACCTGCTGCGGCAGCTGGGGGCGGAGCTGGTACCCTTCAGCCCGCTGGCGGACGAAAAGCTCCCCGACGGTGTGCAGGGTCTGTACCTGGGCGGCGGCTACCCGGAGCTTTACGCGGCGCGGTTGGAGGAAAACCATACCCTGCGCAGGCAAATCCGAGAGGCTGTCCACACGGGGATGCCCTGTATCGCTGAGTGCGGCGGCTTCATGTATCTGACGCAGGCCATCGCAGGCCGCGCCATGGTGGGTGCGCTGCCGGGGGACTGCTTTGATACGGGGAAGCTGACCCGGTTCGGCTATATCACCGCCACGGCTCGGGAGGACAATCTCCTCTGCCGCGCCGGAGAGCAGGTGCCGATGCATGAATTCCACCACTGGGACACCCCGCAGCCCGGCGATGCTTTTGGGGCGGAAAAGCCCTCCGGAAAGCAGTGGCGCTGTGCGTATGCCACGGACACACTGTACGCGGGTTTCCCCCATTTCCATTTTTACGCCAAGCCTGTCATGGCACAGCGCTTTTTGGCGGCTTGCAGAAAGGAGACACTAGGATGGAGCAAATGAAGCCTATGGACATTGAGAAGCGCAGCTTCGCCATCATCACAGAGCTGCTGGGCGACCGGCGGCTTGACCCGGAAAATGAGCTGGTCATCAAACGGGTCATCCACACCACGGCGGATTTTGACTATGTGGATAACTTAGTCTTTTCCGACCACGCGGTGCAAAAGGCCATCGCCGCTCTGCGGGCGGGCTGCGACATCGTGACCGATACCCAGATGGCCAAGGCCGGGATCAATAAGACGATCCTCGCCTCGCTGGGCGGAGAGGTACACTGCTTCATGTCGGACGCGGACGTGGCGGCGGAGGCTAAGGAGCGCGGTGTGACCCGTGCCTTTGTATCCATGGAGCGGGCGGCAGCCCTGCCCAAGCCCTGCATCTTCGCCATCGGCAACGCCCCTACGGCACTTTTTTCGCTGGAGAATCTGATGGAGGCAGGCAAGCTCCATCCCGCCCTCATCATCGGGGTACCGGTGGGCTTTGTGAATGTGGTGGAGAGCAAGGAGCGCATCATCGAGGCCGCTGCCGCGCCCTACATCGTGTCCCGGGGCCGCAAGGGCGGCAGCAACGTGGCGGCGGCCATCTGCAACGCCATGCTCTACCAGATCAGGCGGTAGGTTATGAAGGAATTTATCATACGGGACGGAAAAAAACTCCGTCTGGGCTACACCACCGGCTCCTGTGCCGCGGCGGCAGCCAAGGCCGCCGCATGGATGCTGCTGAGCGGCAGCAAAAAGGAGTCCATCCGCCTGCTGACGCCCAAGGGCATGGAGCTGACATTGGCGGTGGAGGACATCTGCCTGTCCCCGGATTGTGTGCGCTGCGCCATCCGGAAGGACAGCGGTGATGACCCGGATATCACCCGTGACACCCTGATCTATGCCGAGGTGCGGAAAACGGAGACGGTTGGCATTGTCATCGACGGCGGACGGGGCGTAGGCCGGGTAACCAAGCCGGGTCTTGACCAGCCGGTGGGGGCGGCGGCCATCAACTCTGTTCCCCGCCTGATGATCCGGGAGGCCGTGGAGGAGGTCTGCGGCCTGTTCGGATACACCGGTGGCATGTATGTGGTAATCTCCGCTCCCGACGGCGAGACGCTGGCAAAAAAAACCTTCAATCCCCGGCTGGGCATTGAGGGCGGCATCTCCATCTTAGGCACCACGGGGATCGTGGAGCCTATGAGCGAGCAGGCACTGGTGGACACCATTCATGTAGAGCTGCGGCAGCGGCGGGAGGGCGGCGCGGATTATGTCCTGCTGGCTCCCGGCAACTACGGTGCAGACTATATCAAGGGCGTCATGGGCATCGACCCCGCCACGGCGGTGATGACTTCCAACTTCATCGGCGACGCGCTGGAGATGTGCCGGGAGCTGGGCTTCCGAGGGGCGCTGCTTGTCGGCCATATCGGCAAGCTGGTAAAGCTGGCGGGCGCCATGTGGAACACCCACTCCCGCTACGGCGACTGCCGCATGGATATCCTGACGGCCTGTGCCGCCGCAGAGGGACTGCACGGCGGTGCGGCGGCGGAGATGCTCTGCTGCGCCACCTGTGACGACGCCCTGCGGCTGTTGAAGGAGCAGGGACTTTATGACGCGGTGCTGCACCGGCTGGCCGGGCGCATCGACGCGATGCTGCCCTATAAATGCGGCGATATGGAGGCAGGCGCCATCCTGTTCTCCAAGGAATACGGCTATCTCTGTGAGACTAAGGGCGCAGCGGCACTGCTGCGCCGGATAAAGGAGGACTGACAATGGTACATTTTGTGGGAGCGGGCAGCGGCGCTGCCGACCTCATCACCGTCCGAGGCGCCAAGCTGCTGGGCGAGGCCGACGTGGTGATCTACGCCGGCTCCCTGGTGAATCCGGCGCTGCTGGACTACACCAGGGAGGGCTGCGAGATCCACGACAGCGCCAGGCTGACGCTGGAAGAGGTTATCGCCCTCATCGAGAAAGCGGAGGCGGAGGGGAAGACCACGGTGCGTCTGCACACGGGGGATTCCAGCATCTATGGCGCGGTGCGGGAGCAGTTCGACGAGCTGGAAAAGCGGGACATTGTCTACGACGTCTGCCCCGGCGTCAGCGCCTTCTGCGGCGCAGCGTCTGCGCTGCGGGCGGAGTACACCCTGCCCGATGTGAGCCAGACCGTCATCATCACCCGCGCCCCGGGTCGCACCCCGGTGCCGGAGCGGGAGTCCATCCGCTCGCTGGCGGCTCACCAGGCCACCATGGTACTGTTTCTCAGCACCTCACTGACCGAGCTGCTGCAAGATGAGCTGCTGGCGGGGGGCTATACCGCTGACACCCCGGCGGCGGTGGTCTACAAGGCCACGTGGCCGGAGGAGAAGATCTTCCGCTGCACGGTGGGCACGCTCCACGAGACGGTAACGGGCAACGGTCTGACCAAGACCTCGCTGATCGTGGTGGGCAACTGCCTGGGTGACACCTATCTGCGCTCGCTGCTGTATCACCCCAACTTTACAACGGAGTTCCGCAAGGGGGCGCAATGAGAGCAGCCCTGTTCGCTTTCAGCCGCGGTGGCTGCGCCACGGCGCGGCGGATACTGGCGGCGCTGCCGGAGGAGGCATGGATGTGCTACACCATGCCGCGTTTTGAAGAGCCGGGCTTTCTGCCGCTGGACAAGGCGGTATATGGCGCGTGTTTTTCCTCCATGGACGCACTGATCTTTGTGGGGGCCTGCGGCATCGCCGTGCGGGAGATTGCCCCCTATGTCAAAAGCAAAAAAACCGACCCGGCGGTGGTTTGCATCGACGAGGCGGGGCGGTTTGTGATCCCCCTGCTCTCCGGCCATATCGGCGGCGCCAACGCGCTGGCGGTGAAGCTGGCGGAAAAGCTGGGGGCCACGGCGGTGGTCACCACCGCCACCGATGTCCGCGGCAAATTTTCCGTGGACGCATGGGCTGCCCGACACGGCTGCGCCATCTCCGACATGGGGCTTGCCAAGGTGGTATCGGCGGCGATCTTGGAGGAGGATATCCCCCTTTGCAGCCAGTTTTCTCTGCCTGCCCCTCTGCCGGAGGGTACGTTTGCCGGGGAGAGCGGTCCGCTGGGCGTTTTCATTGGCTGGCGCACAAAGGCACACTTCGCCCGCACCCTGCGGCTTATCCCTCGTGTGCTGCGGGTAGGCATAGGCTGCCGTCGGGGCATCTCCGCCGAGGCGGTGGTGCGTGCGGTGCAGACAGTGTTCGCGGAAAACGGGCTGGACATGGCGGCCATCTGCGGCGTCTGTTCCATCGACCTGAAGCAGGACGAGGCAGGCCTGCTGGCCGCCTGTGAGAAAAACAACTGGCCGGTGCATTTTTACACGGCGCAGCAGCTGCGGGATGTGGCGGGAAACTTCACGCCCTCCGACTTCGTCCGCTCCGTTACCGGCGTGGACAATGTCTGTGAGCGGGCGGCGCTGCTGGATGCCGAAAAACTGATCGTAAAAAAAACAGCGCGGGACGGCGTGACCGTCGCCGTCGCGGCGGAGCATTGGGAGGTGCGCTTTGGGTAAGGTAATTGTAGTAGGTATCGGGCCGGGCGACTATGAGGATATGACCATTCGGGCGGATGCCGCCCTGCGGGGGTGTGACGCCATCGTAGGCTACCCGGTGTATGTGAATTTGGTGCGGGATCGCTACCCCGGCAAGGAGCTTCACTCCACCCCCATGACACGGGAGGCCGAGCGCTGCCGGCTGGCGCTCACACTGGCGCGCAGCGGTAAGACTGTCGCCATGGTCTGCTCCGGTGACAGCGGCATCTACGGCATGGCGGCGCTGGTCTATGAGCTGCGGGGCGAGGCGCAGGAGCCTGAGATTCAGGTGGTGCCGGGTCTGACGGCGGCTTGCAGCGCCGCAGCGGTGCTGGGAGCGCCGCTGACCCACGACTTCGCGGTCATCAGCCTCAGCGATCGGCTGACGCCGTGGGAAACCATCGAAAAGCGGCTGGACTGCGCGGCGGCGGCGGATCTGACCATCGCCCTGTACAACCCCGCCAGCCACGGCAGACCCGACTATCTGAAGCGGGCCTGCGATATTCTGCTGCGCCGTCTGCCGGGAGAACGGCTGTGCGGCATCGTGCGCAATATTGGCCGTGAGGGGCAGAGCAGCCGCATCCTGACGCTGGCAGAGCTGCGGGAGGCGGAGGTGGATATGTTCTGCACCGTGCTGATCGGCAGCGCCGCCGTCAAAACGGTGGCCGGTCAACTGGTCACACCCAGAGGATACCGCAATGTGTAATATCTGCGTGTTTGCCGGCACCACGGAGGGGCGGGAGTTGGTGGAATTCCTGGCCGGACAGCCGGTGCTGGCTACGGTATGCGTGGCCACGGAGTACGGTGAGACGTTGCTGCCGGAGGCGGAAAACATTACGATTCTTGCAGGACGCATCCCGGTGGAGGACATCATCCGGATGCTGCAAAGGACACGGTTCGATCTGGTCATCGACGCTACCCACCCCTATGCCACCTCCATCACCGAGAGCATCTGCACAGCCTGTCGGGAAACGCAGACGGAGTATCTGCGCCTGCTGCGGCAATCCTCCGAACAGACGAAGGATGTGGTCTGCGTGGAGAATGCTGGGGCGGCCGCCGCATTTCTGAAGAGTACGCGGGGCAATATCCTGCTGACCACCGGCAGTAAGGAACTGGCGGCGTATAGCGCCATCCCCGATTTTGCCCAGCGGGTATACGCCCGGGTGCTGCCCATGGATGCCTCGCTGGAGGCCTGCCGCGCAGCGGGTCTGAAGGCCGCCCATATCATCGCCATGCAGGGGCCTTTCTCCGAGGAGATGGATCTGGCAACACTGCGGTTTGCCAACGCCGCATGGATGGTGACCAAGGACGGCGGCGAAGCCGGCGGCTTTCCCGCTAAGGCGTCCGCCGCCCGGAAGGCAGGCGCAGGCCTGGTGGTCATTGGCCGCCCGCCCCAGCGGGAGGGTCTTCCCTTTGCGGCGGTGCTGGATGTGCTGTGTGAGCGGTTCGGCTGCACCGTCCGGCCGCAGGTGCGGATCGTCGGCATCGGCCCCGGCAGCCGGGAGGCTATGACCCGTGAGGTCAGTGATGCCATTGAGAAGGCGGACTGTCTCATCGGCGCAAAACGGATGCTGGGGGCTGTGGCGCGGCCGGGACAACACACCTGCGACGCCATTGCGCCGCAGGATATTGCGGACTTTATCCGCACCCACCGGGAGTACCGCCGCTTCGCGGTGGTCATGTCCGGGGATACCGGCTTTTTCAGCGGCACGAAAAAGCTGCTGCCGCTGCTGGAGGGCTGCGACACGGCGGTGCTGCCGGGTTTGAGTTCGCTGTCCTATCTGTGCGCCCGGCTCCGAACCTCCTATGAGGATGTCCGGGTGGTGAGCCTCCACGGGCGGCAGCACAACATTCTGCCGGAGGTGCGGGCAGCCAGCCGCCTCTTTGTGCTGGTAGGCGGCGAGCGGGGCATCAACGACCTGTGCCGTACGCTGACAGAGGGGGATCTGGGTCACGTCTGCGTGTATGTGGGGCAGCGGCTGGGCTACCCGGATGAGCGCATCGTGCGCGGCACGGCGGCGGAGCTGACGGATGGTGTCTATGCCCCTCTGAGCGTGGCGCTTATCGAAAACCCCCATCCCGACGCGGTGGTCACACCGGGTCTGCCGGACGACGCCTTTCTCCGCAGTGCGGAGGGAATGCCCGTGGTACCCATGACCAAAAGCGAGGTGCGGGCGGTATGCCTTTCCAAGCTGCGGCTGACGGAGCGGAGCGTCTGCTGGGACATCGGCGCCGGTACCGGCTCAGTGTCGGTGGAAATGGCCTTACAGGCAAAGCAAGGGCTTGTCTGCGCCGTAGAGCGGCGTGAGGATGCCGCGGCGCTGCTGGGGCAAAACCGCAATCGGTTTGCATTGGAAAACTTACAGGTGGTCTGCGGCAGCGCGCCGGAGGCCTGCGTCGGTCTGCCAGCCCCCACTCACGCATTCATCGGCGGCAGTGCCGGCAATATGCACGAGATCGTGGCGCTGCTTCTGGCAAAAAATCCCCGTGTCCGCATCGTGGCCACGGCCGTTTCCCTGGAGTCCGTGGCTGAGCTGACGGCCTGCCTGACGGCGTTCCCCTTTGCACAGACGGAGGTGGTATCCCTGCAGGCAGCACGGGACAGAAAGGCCGGAAGCTACCACCTGATGAGCGGACAGAATCCCATTTATATTTTTACAATGCAGGGCGGAGGAGAAACGGCATGATGTGGTCGCTTGCGGCACTTGTTATCGGCTTTTGCATAGACCTTCTGGTGGGCGACCCCCACGGCTTTCCCCATCCGGTCGTTCTGATTGGAAAATGTATCAGTGTGTTGGAGCGGGGACTGCGGTGCATATGCCCCAAAACGCCGTCCGGCGAGCGGGCGGCGGGCGCCATCCTGTGGGGTGCGGTGGTCATCATATCCACTGCCGTCCCGGCTCTGCTGCTGTGGCTGAGCGGTCTGGTCAGCCCGTGGCTGCGTCTGGCGCTGGAAAGCGTGATGTGCTGGCAGATCTTGGCCGTCAAGTCCCTGCGGGACGAGAGCATGAAGGTCTATGACGCGCTGGAGAGCGGCGATTTGGCCGCCTCCCGCCATGCCGTTTCCATGATTGTGGGGCGGGATACCGACCGGCTGGACGATGCCGCCGTGACCCGTGCCGCCGTGGAAACGGTGGCGGAGAACACCTCCGACGGGGTGGTGGCGCCGCTGCTGTTCCTGGCCATCGGCGGCGCGCCGCTGGGCTTTTTCTACAAGGCGGTGAACACCATGGACTCCATGCTGGGGTATGTGGAGCCACCCTATAAGAACATCGGCCTGGTACCCGCCAGGGCGGACGATGTGGTGAATTATATCCCGGCGCGGCTGTCCGCCCTGCTGATGCTGACGGCGGGCGGCCTGATGGGACTGGATATTTCAGCGGGCTGGCGGATTTTCCGCCGCGACCGCCGGAAGCACGCCAGTCCCAACTCGGCGCAGACGGAATCCGTCTGCGCCGGGCTTCTGGGTCTGCGTCTGGCCGGGGATGCTTGGTACCACGGCGTGCTGCACAAAAAAGAGTATATCGGTGACGCATCGCGGGAGATCACCCACGAGGACATCCCCTGTGTGTGCCGCCTGATGACCGTCACAGCGGTTCTCACCCTGCTTTTGAGCTGCGCGGTCAAGCTGCTCTTTGCGCTGTAAAGGAGACATAGATGCTGTATCAAACAGAAAATCAACACGGCGGCGATGTATACGGCGGCGATATCACGCTGGATTTTTCCGCCAATACCAACCCCCTGGGTACGCCTCCCGGCGTACTGGAGGCGGTGTGCCGGACTCTGCCCCAGCTGCACCGCTATCCCGACCCCTACTGCCGCCGGCTGGTGCAGGCTATCGCAGGCCATGAGCAGGTGCCGGCGTCCTATATTCTCTGCGGAAACGGCGCGGCAGATCTGATCTACGCATACTGCGCCGCCCTGCGGCCCCGGACGGCGGTGGAGCTTGCCCCCACCTTTATGGAATATAGCGCGGGACTGGCGCAGGTGGGCTGCCGCGTAGAGCGGTATTTCCTGCATCAGGCGCAGAATTTCGATCTGGACGAGAGGTTCCTGTCCTTCCTAGAGGAGAAAAAACCGGAGGCGGTATTCCTCTGCAGCCCCAACAACCCCACCGGACGGCTGATTCCGCTCCCGCTGCTGGAGCAGATCCTGCAATACTGCGCGGCACAAGGGGCGCATCTGTTCCTGGACGAGTGCTTTCTCGATCTCACGGAGGACGGCGTCAGCGCCAAGTCCCTTCTGGCAGCGCACCCGGCACTGCTGCTCCTGAAGGCCTTTACCAAGAGCTACGGCATGGCCGGTTTACGGCTGGGGTACTGCCTGTGCGCCGACAACGCGCTGCTGCACGAAATGGCGGCCGCGTCCCCGCCGTGGAACGTATCCACACCGGCCCAGAGTGCCGGCGTGGCGGCGCTGGCGGAGCGGGATTTCCTGCAAAGGACGCTGTCCCTCGTCCGCAGGGAGCGGCGGTGGCTCACGGATAACCTGACGGCGCTGGGCTTCTGGGTATGCCCGTCCCACGCCAATTACCTGCTGTTCCGCGGGCCGTTGGGGCTGCGGGAGGGTCTGCTGCAGCAGGGCATCGCCATCCGTGGCTGTGGGAATTACAGTGGGCTGGGCGATGGGTGGTATCGCATTGCGGTGCGGCCTCACGGGGAAAATGAAGCATTGATAACGGCCATCCGGCAATTCTGCAAGGAGAAATCACTATGGCAATGAATATTATGATACAGGGAACCATGTCCAATGCGGGAAAGAGCCTGCTGGCGGCGGGACTCTGCCGCGTTCTGAAGCAGGACGGCTACCGCGTGGCGCCGTTCAAGAGCCAGAACATGGCGCTGAACTCCTTCATTACCAGGGACGGCGGCGAGATGGGTCGGGCGCAGGTGGTGCAGGCAGAGGCCGCCGGGATTGAGCCGGATACCCGCATGAATCCCATCCTGCTCAAGCCCACCACCGACGTGGGAAGTCAGGTCATCGTCAACGGACAGGTGCGGGGCAATATGAAGGCCATGGAGTATTTCCGCCGCAAGCGGGACTACATCCCTGCCGTGCTGGAGGCCTACAACAGTCTGGCCTCAGAGTATGACGTGATTGTCATCGAGGGGGCAGGCAGCCCCGCGGAGATCAACCTCAAGCAGGAGGATATCGTCAATATGGGCCTTGCCAAGCTGGTGGACGCGCCGGTGCTGCTGGTGGGCGACATCGACCGGGGCGGCGTGTTTGCCCAACTCTACGGCACGGTGGCGCTGCTGGAGGAGGACGAGCGCCGCCGCATCAAGGGCGTGGTGATCAACAAGTTCCGGGGCGACCGAGCCATTCTGGAGCCGGGACTGAAGACGCTGGAGCAGCTGTGCGGCATCCCGGTGGCGGGGGTCATCCCCTACACCCATGTAGATATCGACGATGAAGACAGCCTGACCGAGCGGTTTGGCCGCTCCAAAGAGCGAAAGCTCTTGGATATCGCGGTAATCCGTGTGCCGCGCATCTCCAATTTCACGGATTTCAGCCCCTTCGAGCATTACGAAAACGTGTCGCTGCGCTATGTGGATCAGGTGAGCGACCTGCACCAGCCGGACATGATTCTGCTGCCGGGTACCAAGAGCACCATTGCCGACCTGCTGTGGCTGCGGCAGTCCGGTCTGGAGGCGGCCGTTTTGAAGACGGCTGACGCCGGCACGCTGGTTTTCGGCATCTGCGGCGGCTATCAGATGCTGGGGCGCACCGTGTCCGACCCGGAGCAGGTGGAGGCCGCCGGTGTCACGGAGATCAACGGTTTGGGTCTGCTGGAGATGGACACCGAATTTCGGGGTGAAAAGGTGCAGACCCAGACGCGAGGCGTCTTTCACGGTGTGGAGGGAATGCTCTCCGGCCTGAACGGACTCGCTTACGAGGGGTACGAGATCCACATGGGACGCAGTCAGCAGCAGATGCCCGCCCTCACCGGCAGCAGAAACGTATACGGCAGCTATGTCCACGGCATTTTTGACGTGCCGGGCATCACGGATACGATTCTGAAAGCGCTGTGCGCCAGAAAGGGTGTGTCCTTTGACGCGCTGGCAACCTTTGACGCCTGCGGCTACAGGGAACGGCAGTACGACCTGCTGGCGGACGTGGTACGCGGCGGACTGGATATGTCCTTTGTCTACCGAGTGCTGCGCCGGGAAGTATAAGGCAGCGCCGCAAAAAATTGCCGGAAGCGCCGCGATGTGATATAATAAAACCATGGATAAACAGATGACAATTTCCGTATTCGGTGACGAACTGGCACAGGTACGGACGAAAAAAAGAATTTCTCGCACAGATTGAACGGATTGTCCCGTGGAAAATAAATCCGGCCAATTCAAAATCCGGAAAAGCAAACTGCTGCCCTTGGAAAAATCATCTATCCGATGAGCAGCAGACAAGGCGGGCAGGTGCTTGAAGCACCTGCCCGCCTGTATTGTTTATGCCAGAATATCGCTTATATCGGTCTGCTGTCCGCCTGCGGTAAAGGCTGCCGTCTTGCCGTCATGGGTGAGCTTGTAGGTTTCCTCCGCCGCGCCCTTTTCCAGCAAATCAGCGAGCCGGAACGCGGAGGTCGCATCCTTGGTGACAAAGACGATCTTCTCCACGCCCTGCGCCTTGAGGGTGCCGATGCCGCTGAGCTTTCCCGTCAGCACGGCAAAGTCGGCGTCCACGGTGACGGTCAGCACGCCGTCCTTCTGCTCGGCCGTGTAGGCAATGTCCTTGCCGTCCTTGTCGGTCACGCGGTAGAGGGGACTTTGCGGGGTATCCGCGTCGCCGGATTTCCCTTCCGGCACCACAAGCGTGCCGATCTGGAATTCGATCGTCTCGCCGCCCAGCCGCAGGACACAGGTGACGGGGTAGGTACCCGGCGCGGCGGGAACGGTCTCGCTGCCGTCATAGAGAATTTTTTCTACAGTACCCTCGCCGGACGTTGTCACGGTGAACTTGCCGTTTTCACTGCGGATGTCCAGAGCGGTCAGGTTTTCCGGGTCGCCGTCGTGATTTTCGCCGCTCAGGCGCATGTTGATGTAGTCCTTCAGCTTCTCAATATCGCTGCCGTTCAAGCCGTTGATCGTCACATCCGGCCCGATCACGTAATGACCGTAGCTGCTTTCATGGTAGGCATCCTGCCCGTCGCCGATGCGGCCGATGGCATTCTTATCCAGCGTGTATTCGATTTCCTTTGTCTTATAATTAAAGGCAACTTTGTCGTTCAAGAGCATACCCGTGGTAATGCGGGCGTTGCCGAGGATAAGAATGGTTCCGCGCATATCATCTTTGTCGTCGCTGCCGATGGCAGCGGCACTATCGCCCGCTATGGCGGTGACCTGCGCGTTGTCCTGGATGATGATCAGTCCGGCCATATGTTCACCATCACCGGCACCGATGCCCGCACCTTCATCCTCGCCGATCGCCGTCACCTTTGCACTGTCCCGGATGATGATTCTGCCGGTAGATGTAATGGAACCGTCATTTCCAGAGCCAATGCCTGCGCTTTCATCGTCACTTCCCGCAGTCACCCGAGCGTTGCCGCCGATGATGATGGTGCCGGATACGTCGCCATCCTCACCGGAGCCGATACCGGTGCCGCCTTCTTCACTCCACGCGGTTACCTTCGCGTTGCCGCCAATCGTAATCGTCCCGGACATCTCGCCCTTTTGGGGGTCATATGCTGATTCGCCGGCGCCAATTCCTGCACCGTCCCAGCCGCTTCCGGCCGTAACCTGCGCATTGTCGCTGATGGTGATGCTTCCGGACATATTGCCGTATTTGCCGGAGCCGATACCCGCACCGTCCTCATGGCTGAAGGCGTTGACCTTTGCGTTTCCGTCAATGGTGATGCTGCCGGACATATTGCCGTCTTCGCCGGAACCGATGCCCGCACCGTCACCACGGAAATCATCTTCCTCGTCATCTTCCGTGGTGACGGTGGCGCTGCCGGTAATATGGATTTTACCGGACATGTCTTCACCCTTGTGGCTGCCGATTATGGCGTTATCGTTTTCATTCTCTGTACTATCGCCGATTTCGGCCTCCAGCGAGCCGCTGCCGGTGATGGTCACATCGCCGTCGGAGACATGCAGGGCAGAGCCGCTTTCGGAGAAAATCTTGTTGTCTCCCTCCAGTGTGATGTTCGCGCTGGAGCTGCCCACGTCGATGGCGTCGCCTGTGCTGCTGATGTTGATATCCTGAATGGTGACATTTGCCGTTGCATTGTCAGAGGTGGATATGGTGATGGTGCTGTCCGTTGTCTTAGAGCTGTCGCGCTGCTTGATGACAGGCGCATTATCCGCAACGTCTGTGCTGCTTCCTTGGGACACCGTCTGGCCGCTGTCTCCGGCGCTGACGGTAATGTCGCCGTCCTCCAGATACCATTCCGCCGCAAACGCGGTCACAGACAGGTTCATGACCAGCAGCAGCGCGATGATCGCGGAAATCAGTCTTCTCATTTTCATTGGATGTACGTTCTCCTTCCTTGTCCTGACCCGTACCCGTCGGGCAGACAGCCGGGGGATTGCATCGGGAGATCTCCCGATGCAATGGGGTACCCCATTGCGAATTTTTCGGAGGCTATTCCTGTTGGGTGCATATACCAATGATAGCAGATTACGTTCTCGCTGTCAAGCATTTTCCCGGCGGATAATTTTCACTGTCTATGCCGTTGAATTAGCCGCCGGACTATGCTATGATACTGCCAAAGAAGTCCGACAACCGCCCAAAAATCTGTCAGGCAAACAGGAGGAAGCAACCGTGACCGTGAAAAAAGCGCAAAAAAGTGACATCGACGGCATTGAGAAAATTTACGACCGCATTCATGACAGCGAGGAACAGGGGCTTTCCACCATCGGCTGGATCCGCGGCGTCTACCCCACCCGGAAAACGGCGGAGGCCGCTCTGGAACGGGGCGATCTGTTCGTCATGGCAGACGGCGGGAACGTGGTCGCCGCCGCCGTCATCAACCAGACGCAGGTGTACGAGTACAAAGACGCAGCATGGAAGCACGCCGCGGAAGATAACGAGGTCATGGTGCTGCACTGCCTTGTGGTTGACCCACTGAAAGGCGGAAAGGGATATGGCCGCGCTTTCGTCGCCTTTTATGAGGACTACGCGAGGCGGCACGGCTGTCCCGCCCTGCGGATGGACACCAACGTGAAAAATAAGCGGGCGCGAAAGCTGTACCACGCCCTGGGATATGAGGAAGTCGGCGTTGTGCAGTGCGTTTTCAACGGCATTCCCGATGTGCAGCTGGTGTGCCTGGAAAAATATCTGGGAAAAGATTGAAAAAGCTCCCTTCCTGACAGCGTTTTGTCAGGAAGGGAGCCTTTTTCAGTTTGTCGCAGTTTTACCTTTATAATAGTCCGTATCCAGAATCAGATTGTTGATCCGCACGAACTGCTGTACCTTTTCGGCCATCGCGTCAAGGGTTTCGCTGCTTACCTCCGCTTCGCCGCCGGTGATGCTGAGGACGCGCTCCGTCCCCGCGTCATAGGCAATGTCCCCGGATATCCAGCTGCCGTCGGAAAACAGGGCGCAGCCCTCATAGGTGGGGTCAAAGGCGTCCCGGCCTATGTAATCGTAGGGGCTGTCCACCCCCAGAAGATTCAGCATTGTTGGCAGAAGGTCGGAGGTGTTCAGCGTCTTGCTTACCTCCATGGGCTGCAAATCCGCGCTCCAGATGAAGCAGGGCGTCCTTTCCAGCAGCAGCGCGTCGTCCACCCCGGAAAGGGCGTACAGGGATTCTTCGTCCTTATAGCCGTAGGTGTAGTGGTCGGTGACGCCGATGATGACGGTGTTTTCCAGCTGCCCCTTGTCCTCCAGCTCCTCAAGCAGCCGGGCAAACAGGTCGTCCACCAGCCTGGCCTTGAGATAGGCGCAGTCCGTTTCCTCGTTGCCGGTCAGCCCCCGGAATTCCGGATACTTTTTCAGCGCCCAATAGCTCAGAACTTCATTGTACTTGTAGCTTAAGTGGGCGGAACGGGTGATGATGAAGTTCAGAGTCGGCTGTCCCTCCCGGAAGAATTCGGCGTTCAGGCCGGGATTGTCAAACAGCAGCTGATCGTCATACAGAAGGTCTTCCTCGTCCTCGCCGATGAAATCCCCATAACAGACGTACTCCGAATACCCCATGGCGGGAGAGAACACCCCCCGGCTGTAGAAGCTGGGGTCGTTATAGTGGAAGGTCTTGGCGGAATACCCCTCCCGGGTCAGCAAATTGGCAAGAGACTGGCGGTAGGTGTTCGTGATGTAGTCGAAGGCGTAGCCGCCCTGACTGCTCAGGAACGAGCCGGTATTCACGCAGAATTCCGTATTGAAGGTACGGATGCCGCCATACCCCGGCGTGTAGAAACGGGTGAAGGAAATGCCCTCGGACATGAGCCGGTTCAGCGTTGGGGTATATTTCCCGATCATCCAGTCGTCCATGGACTCCATGAGGACCAGAACCACGTTTTTTCCTGCCAGAAGGCCGGTCATTTCGTTGTCGCCGCCCACGGTTCGACCCGCAAAATAGGCGTTGATCTCCGTCTTTCCCGCCTTCTGCGCCGCGGCGCAGCTTGGGGTCAGGGGATAGATGCCGTTTTTGTAGATGTCCTTTTCCAGCGTCTGATACAATCCGCAGACCTGATACAGCCGGTGGGCGTTGAACATGTTGTTATAGGCCGCCTCAGCGGACTGGACTCTGCCGTAGTCGGAGGAGGCGTAGCGGATGTCGCCGTCCTGCAAAAACACCGCCTGGGGCAGGCAGGCCGCGCCCACCGACGCGGCAACGGCAACCGCCGCAGCCGCGATGCCGGTTGACCATTTCTGCTTCCATCCGGGGAATTTCACCAGAATCACAACGCCCTGCACCGCCAGCGCCGCCAGCCCCAGCCACCAGCCCATGGGGTAGCTCAGCAGAACGGAAAAATAGTCCGACCCTTCGGAGGCATAGCGGAAATCCGACAGCCACATCATCTCGGAAAACAGGTAAAAATATCCCGTCTCCACGGCGGCGTAAATCGCGGCGGCGAAATACAAAATGCCGTATGCCACTCTGCCCGCCTTGGCCGGAAGCAGCCTGACGAAGCCGCTTAAGATTGCCGCCCACAAAGCGCCGAAGGCCAGCGGCCAGAGCTGCGCCGGCCGGAATTCCTCGGTATTCAGGGATAAAAAGAAAAAGGCAAACACTTCCACCAGGAAGAAGGACAGCGGTATAAAAAGGAAATGCACACGCCGCCCCGTTCTCTGTTTGCCTGTGGTTCTGCCCACTGTTCATCCGCTCCTTTATCAAAACTTAGGGTATTGTATCACAAAATGCCGCAAATGTACACTTAAGAATTCCTTGTATCGATATTTTTCACAAAAAATTTATTTTCCTCTTGTAAAATCTTCCTAATTGACGTATACTTAGGGGAGCTTTGAAGAAATCAGTAAGGAGAGAGGACACCCATATGGATTTGATTACCGTCCGTGACCTGTTCAAAAACACCGAAAAATATGCCGGCACCGAAGTGAACGTCGGCGGCTGGGTGCGAAACCGCCGGGGCAGCAAGCAGTTTGGCTTTATCGTCCTGAACGACGGTACTTATTTCACCCCCGTGCAGGTGGTGTATAACGACACCCTGGAAAATTTCCAGGAGATTTCCAAAATCAACATCGGCGCCGCCCTGATTATTCGCGGCACGCTGGTTCTCACCCCGGACTCCAAGCAGCCCTTTGAGATTCAGGCCGAGCAGATCACGGTGGAAGGCTCCTCCACCGGCGACTACCCCCTCCAGCCCAAGCGCCACTCCATGGAGTTCCTGCGCACCATCAACCATCTGCGTCCCCGCACCAACACCTTCCAGGCGGTATTCCGCGTCCGCAGTCTTGCCGCCATGGCCATCCACCAGTTCTTCCAGGATCGGGACTTTGTCTATGTCCACACGCCCCTGATTACCGGCTCCGACTGCGAGGGCGCGGGAGAAATGTTCCAGGTCACCACCCTTGACCTGAACAACGTCCCCAAGACCGAGGACGGCAAGGTGGATTTTTCCCAGGACTTCTTCGGCAAGCCCACCAACCTGACCGTTTCCGGCCAGCTCAACGCCGAGACCTTCGCCATGGCTTTCCGCAACGTCTACACCTTCGGCCCCACCTTCCGCGCCGAAAACTCCAACACCACCCGCCATGCCGCCGAATTCTGGATGATCGAGCCGGAAATCGCCTTTGCCGACCTGGAAGACGACATGGAGTTGGCCGAGGCCATGATCAAGTATATCATCTCCTACGTTCTGGAGCACGCCCCCGAGGAAATGAACTTCTTCAACGAATTCGTCGACAAGGGACTGCTTGACCGACTGCACAACGTCCTGCACAACGAATTTGGCCGTATCACCTACACCGACGCCGTTGCCCTGCTGGAAAAGCACAACGACGAGTTTGAGTACTCCGTCCACTGGGGCAGCGACCTGCAAACCGAGCATGAGCGTTTTCTCACGGAGAAGGTGTTCAAGAAGCCCGTCTTCGTTACGGATTACCCAAAGGAGATCAAGGCGTTCTACATGAAGCTGAACCCCGACGGCAAGACCGTGGCCGCCATGGACTGCCTGGTTCCCGGCATCGGCGAGATCATCGGCGGCAGCCAGCGTGAGGATAACTTCGACATCCTGGAAAACCGCATCAAGGAGCTGGGCATGAAGCCGGAGGACTATGCCTTCTATCTTGACCTGCGCAAGTATGGCTCCGCCCGTCACGCGGGCTACGGCCTGGGCTTTGAGCGCTGCGTCATGTACCTCACCGGCATGGGCAACATCCGGGACGTGCTTCCTTTCCCCAGAACCGTGGGCAACTGCGACCTGTAATTGCAGCACCATCGATTGCAAAAGGCGAACCGTTTCATACGGTTCGCCTTTTTTGATGGTAATCATCCGGTCAGGAAACGGAAAACCGCCCGAAAGAAGCTTGCTTCTTTCGGGCGGAAATTCATTTTGTGTCAGGATTACACAGCCAGGAAGAACTTCACCAGGAACAGAGCGGAGATCACGTAGGTCAGGACGGAAACTTCCTTGGCCTTGCCGCCGAAGATCTTCATGATGGTGTAGGAAATCAGACCCAGGCCGATGGCGTGGCCGATGGAGCCGGAGATGGGCATACCGATGAGCATCAGCGCCACGGGAACCATCTGATCCATATCGTCGAAGTCGACCCGCTTCAGACCCTGGAGCATCAGGATGCCCACGTAGATCAGAGCAGCGGAGGTGGCAGCGGCGGGGATGATGGCAGCGATGGGGGCGATGAAGATGCAGGCCAGGAACAGCAGGCCGGTGACAACGGCGGTCAGACCGGTGCGGCCGCCGGCCTCAACACCGGAAGCGGACTCGATGAAGGTGGTGATGGTGGAAGTACCGGTGCAGGCGCCGGCGATGGTGCCGATGGCGTCGGACAGCAGAGCTTCCTTCATGTTGGGCATATCGCCCTTCTCATCCACCATGCCGGCACGGGAGGCGGTGCCCACCAAAGTGCCGATGGTGTCGAACATGTCAATGATGCAGAAGGTGATGATCAGGGTGACGGCGGTGAACCAGCCGATTTCCATGAAGCCGGCGAAGTTGAACTTGAACAGGGTAACCTTGGCCATATCGGCGAAGGGAGGCAGGAAGGAAGCGGTAGCCAGAGAAGCGAAGGGGTTGGTGTGCAGGAAGGCGAAGGAGCCGATCCAGTAAATCACGGAAGCGACGAGCATACCGTACAGCACGGAACCCTTGATGCCCTTCTTGGACATCGCCAGGATGACGAACAGGCCGACGAACATGGTCACAACGGTCAGGATCATGGTGGCGAAACCGGCGTCGCCCATGTTGCCCTGGAGATAGCTGGGAGTCAGTGCGCCAAAGAAGTCACGCATGACATAGAAGGGAGTGGTGAAGCCATTGCCCTCTGCGTAGATGCCCACGTTGGAACCAAGGCCGATATTCATCAGCATCAGGCCGATAGCGGGAGAGATGCCCAGACGGATGCCGAGAGGAATGGCCTCCACGATCTTCTCGCGGACGTTGAAGATGGACAGGACAACGAAGACGATGCCCTCCAGCAGGATGATGACCAGAGCGGCCTGGAAGGAAGCCACATAAGTCATACCGGTCATGGCAACGATGTTGCCGACGACCACGGCAAAGAAGCTGTTCAGACCCATACCGGGAGCCATTGCGAAGGGCTTGTTGGCCAGGAACGCCATGCAGAACGTACCGATGGCAGACGCGATGCAGGTTGCAAGGAACACGCCGTTCCACAGATCCTGTCCGGCGGCGCCGAAGCCGGTGAGCAGGTTCGGGTTCAACGCGATGATGTAGGCCATCGTCATGAACGTCGTGAGGCCAGCCACGACCTCAGTCTTGACGGTGGTCTTGTTCTCGGAGAGCTTGAAAACTTTCTCTAACATAGTATCGACCTTTCTTTTTAGTTTTCCGGCTAAGCCGGTGGAAAAGTACAGTTCCATTGTAACATTTTACAAAAATAATACAATACAGAAGACAACACAAACTTGTGAACAAATTATGTCCTGTTTTCGTCGTTTTGACAAATACCCGTTTTTCCCGGCGTTTTATAGGGCAATTCCTTTGAATTTTCACCCGGTTTGGAAACATATCTATGAACAACCGTTTCCATCGCGCCGGAATAAACATGAATTTTTAAGGAGCTTCCCTGATTTTTCAGGGAAGCTCCTTGTTGCTAAGATTCTGTTTTTGGTTGTTTTTACTGCTTCGGCGCACGCTTCCGGCAAAGATAAATGTCCAGCTTTTCCTTCATGTTCTCCGGCATTTCCCGGGCAACGGGACACCGGACGGCATTCGCCATACGCTCCGCGAAGGCAATGAGGAACGCCGTATCCGCCACCATCTGCTCCCCCTTCATCAGCGCCATGGTGTCATAGCGGTTGTGAATGGTACCCGTTTGGTGGGACGCGATACGGGCAAAGGACACCGCCGGGACGCCCTTGTCGGCAAAGGGCGTGGAGTCGCTGGAATACACGTCCTGCTTCACCTCCACCGGGAAACCCAGCTCGTCGCCCAGGTAGGAAATATAGTGGCACAGCTTTTCCTCGCCGGTGACGCAGGAGATAAATTTGCCCATGATGCAGCCAATCATGTCCAGATTGATGTTCAGCACGCAGTTTTTGATCTTTTCCTCGTCGGCGCAGTAAGCCTTGGAGCCAAGCAGTCCCCGTTCCTCGCTGCCGCACCAGATGAAGCGCAGACCGTAGCGGTGGGGATGCGACGCGAAATGCTCCGCGATGCCCAGCAGTCCCGCGGAGCCGGACATGTTGTCGTAAGCGCCCTGGGACAGGGGAGTAGAATCATAGTGGGCGGTAAAGGCGATATATTCGTCCACCTCTCCCGGCATGTCCAGGACGACGTCGTGGGACCGGCCGGTATACTCCTCCTGCTTCAGCGTGATTTTCGCCGTGGACACGCCCTTACGGATCAGCTCTACCGCGTCTTTGGCATTGATGTTCACGCCGGGAATCCGGTTTCCGTTGTGGACATAGGCGCGCAGCTCCCGCTGGTCAATGTCCCGGTCGGCGTAGTTGACGCTTCCGTCATAGGTGACGAAGCCCACCGCGCCGTTTTCCAGCAGATCGTGATACATCCAGTAGCCCAGGTAGCCGTCGATCATCACGATTTTTCCCCGGCACCGGCTCAGCGCGTAGGGGCTGGAATCCCGCAAATAATAGAACGGCGCTTCCACCTCTCCGCTTCCGGCGCACAGATAGCCCTTGCAGGCCACCTCCACGCCGTCCGCCTGAAAAGCCGCCTCCCGCATCGTAGACATCGGCACGTCAAAGGGTACGATCTCGGCTTTCAGCCCAAACCCAGACACCTTGTCCTGCAAATACTGCGCCGTACGCAATTCTTCCGGACTTCCGCCGGTGCGGATATAGGCTGTATCCGCAAAAATCTTCATGATTTGTTCCGCATTCATAGCGTTCCCTCCTTTTTCCATATAGTAATCCATTTGCCCGGAATTTGCAAGCCTTGGACTGCATCAATAGTTTGCTCCACGTTCCAAAGAAACCTTAGGAAGCTCTGAATAAATCGTCTTCAGCCGAGCGGCGGGTCTTTTTCTCTATCCGCGCGACTTCAAAAGCGGGAAATACATACAGTATTCCGCCGTTCCCGAACTTTGAATTGAGACAAAAATCCTGGCTGAGTCTTCTTGCCAAATTGTGCAGTGGTTCCCTAAGAAAGACAACTGTCACGGGACTTGTCGATATGCTTTTATGAGGCGCTCAGCCCTCTTGACGAAGCGTTCTTGGCGTGATATGGTTGATACATGGAAACAACAAAGGAGTGCATTGCCATGAAATACGAATCCTTACAGCGGGCGCAGAGGCTCATTTATCTGACAGAAAAGTACACCAAGCTGTACCACCTGGAAAGCATATGATCAGACGGCTGAATCACGAGACGGTTTTATCCCTCCTGCCCGATCGGAGCCCCTGGGGACATAAGGGGGATTTCGGCAAGCTTCTGCTGCTGTGCGGCAGCAGGGGGTATACGGGGGCGGCGTTTTTCGCCGCCATGGGCGCTCTGCGGTCAGGTGCGGGGCTGGTGTTCCTGGGGGTGCCGGAAAGTATCTACGGCATTGAAGCGGTGAAGCTCAACGAGCCGGTGATTTTCCCACTGCCAGACGTAGGCGGCAGGCTCAGCGCCGACGCCGTGCCGGAAATTCTTTCGCGGCTTCCCCGGATGGACGCCGTGCTGGTCGGCCCCGGTCTGGGGCAGTCCGAGGGGACGCTGGCGGTGGTCAGGGCGGTGCTGGAAAAAGCGGAATGCCCGGTGGTCGTGGACGCCGACGGCATAAATATCCTGCGGGCGCATAGAGATTTACTGCGCGGAAGGAAATCGCCCACCATCCTGACGCCCCATGACGGGGAATTTGCCCGTCTTGGCGGCATCATCGGGGAAGACCGCATGGCCGCGGCCGCTGCTCTTGCCGACGACCTGGGGTGCGTCGTCCTGTTAAAGGGTCACGAGACCTGCGTCACAGACGGTACGGACGGTTATATCAACCCCACAGGGAATCCCGGCATGGCCGTCGGGGGCAGCGGGGACGTGCTGGCGGGCATCATTACGGCACTGCTGGGGGCGGGATTGCCGCCGCTGGAAGCCGCTGCCTGCGGGGCATGGCTCCACGGGGCGGCGGGAGACCGGTGCGCGTCGGAGCTGGGGCAGTATGGGATGCTGCCAACGGACATGCTCAGCGCCCTTCCGCGACTTATGAAATAAGGCGGGGTTTCTTTGAAAAAATTCGCGGCGGCTGTGGCGGTGCTTGTGTTTCTCACCGGGTGTTCCGGCGGGTCAAAGGAGATGCAGCGGGGGCTTGACCTGCGCTCAGAGCTGCTGAAGGCTTCCGAATGCCGGTTTTCCTGCGAGATCACGGCGGACTATTCGGACAAAGTGTACACCTTTTCCATGGACTGCCAGTGCGACCCCCAGGGCAATCTGACCTTTGCCGTCACAGCTCCCGAGACCATCGCGGGCATCACCGGCAAGGTATCCGACGGCGGGGGAAAGCTGACCTTCGACGACACGGCACTGCAATTCGATTTAATGGCGGAGGAACAGGTGACCCCCGTCAGCGCCCCGTGGATCCTCATGAAAACCCTGCGAAGCGGCTGCATCACCTCCGCCGGGATGGACGGCGGGCGTCTGCGGCTGACCGTTGACGACAGCTACGAGGATGACGCGCTCCATCTGGACATCTGGCTGGGGGAGGACGATCGCCCGGAAAACGCCGAAATACTCTACAAAGAACGGCGTATTCTGTCATTGAAGGTCACAAATTTTGAAATTGTGTAGCTTTTTGGAAAAACCGTGCATAGGATATTTTACCAGCCCGGCCGTATAAATCCGGTCATGGCGTGGGAGAATAGAATCACCGCGTTACATATGGATTCATCCGGTAGCGTGGGTATTGATGCACGGAGAGTGAACACTATGACGGAACCATCAGTCAAGCGGGGCGACATATTTTATGCCGACCTGTCGCCGGTCGTAGGCAGCGAGCAGGGGGGTACCCGGCCTGTTCTGATCGTGCAGAACGACACCGGAAATCGCCATTCCCCCACGGTCATTGCGGCGGCCATCACCAGCCAGACGGGAAAAGCCCGGCTTCCTACCCATATCAACATTGCGGGGGGAAGCGTGGGTCTGAGTAAGGATTCCATCATTCTGCTGGAGCAGATCAGAACCATTGACAAGCGCCGCCTGCGGGAGCACATGGGGCATCTGGACGAAAACCAGATGGCGCAGGTGGACGACGCTATTGCCGTCAGCTTCGGCCTTCCCGGCGGCGGACGGGCAACATGATTCATAACGAAGCCCCCTGCGGCATAGAATGCGGCAGGGGGCGTTGCATTTGGAAGAAAATTACGCTGTGTATTTTGGAAACCGTCCGGTGGGAAAGGTGCAGGTGACAAGGCAGGGGCTTTATTATCATTTCCTGTGCCGATGCGAGCTGACCGGGGATGTGATGTGCAGGCTCTGGGTGAGCTGCGGGGACAAGCGGGAAAGTCTGGGGCTGGTGGTGCCGGTGGACGGTGGCTTTGGGCTGAGCACTTCGCTGCCGGTCAAGCGGCTGGGGGAGGGAGAGCTGAATTTTTCGCTCCTGCCCAAGCATGACAAACCCGCCGGGACATTTATCCCCATTTCCCCGGAGGAACCCTTTGCGTACATAGAGCGCTTGAAAAAAAGCTATCTGGTTCGGAAAGGGGAGCAGGTGGGGATCGAAATTCCGGAATAACAAAATGGCAGGAACGTTCTTGTTCCTGCCGTTTTGACGTTACAGTTCGATTTCCAGCCCCACCGGGCAGTGGTCGGAGCCCAGGATGTCCGAATAAATGGGTGTGGCGGTGATTTTGTCCGCAATGCGGTCGGAGACGAGGAAATAGTCAATGCGCCAGCCTGCGTTGTTCGCCCGGGCATTGAACATGTAGCTCCACCAGGTGTACGCGCCGGTGGCGTCCGGATGGAGACGGCGGAAGGAGTCGGTGAACCCGGCGTCCAGAAGCCGCCCGAAGCTCTCCCGCTCCTCGTCGGAGAAGCCCGCGTTGCCCCGATTGGAGGCGGGATTTTTCAGGTCGATCTCCTTATGGGCGACGTTCAGGTCGCCGCAGGCGATGACGGGCTTGCGCTTGTCCAGCTTGCTGAGGTATGCCCGAAAGGCTTCGTCCCATTTTAGCCTGTGGTCAATGCGGGCAAGCCCCCGCTGGGCGTTGGGGGTGTAGCAGGTGACGAGGAAATAACCGGGATATTCCAGCGTAATGAGCCGCCCCTCGGTGTCCAGCTCCGGCTGACCTAAGCCATAGTGGACGGAGACGGGGGCTTGCTTTGCGAAAATGGCCGTGCCGGAATAGCCCTTTTTCTCGGCATAGTTCCAGTATTGGCTGTAGCCCTCCAGGGGAAGGGTGAGCTGTCCCGCTTGCAGCTTCGTCTCCTGCAAGCAGAAAAAGTCGGCGTCCAGGGCGGTGAAGGCGTCCAGAAAGCCCTTGCCCACACAGGCGCGCAGGCCGTTTGTATTCCAGGAAATGAATTTCATTTGGTTTCCTCCGTTGTGGAAGCGGTGCTGTCGTCAATGAGGGTCAGGCTGTCCCGGCGCATGGTGACACTCCGGCTGCCGCTGGTGATGACGACCTCGTCCCCGCCGGTGATGGACAGAGTGGTCATGGTCAGGCAGGCGCAGGCAAGGGTGAATTCCGTGTCCGTCACAGACTGGGCGGTGTCCGTCAGTTCCAGCGTGACGGTGCCGTTTTCCCGGCTGACCCCAAGAAGCCGCGTACCCCATGGCAGGGGAGAAACCAGCTCGTCGCTGGACGGGCCGATCAGGTACAGGGAGAGAAGATAGCGCAGATCGTTCGTGTGGCCGGAGGCCTCCCGCTGCTCACTGGAGATCACACCGTCCTCTGCGCCGTACCGGTATTCCCGCCGGGGGTAGTAGAAGGTGACGGGGTTCTTCATCAGCTCACCGGAACAGCCGGGCAGAAACAGGCAAAGACAGAGAAGAAGACAGAAAAACCGCTTCATGACTTATCCACCTCCGTGTCAAAGGCGGGGAAGGTGACGGTAAAGACGGAACCCTTGCCCACCGTGCTGGAAACGGCGATCTCGCCCCGGTTGCGCTGGACGATGGTGCGGACGATGGCAAGTCCCAGCCCGCTGCCGCCGCTTTTCCGGGAACGGGCTTTATCCACCCGGTAAAACCGCTCGAAAATGTGCTCCAGCGCGTCCTCGGGAATGCCCATGCCAGTATCGCTGACGGTGAGCACCGCGTTGTCCTCCTGACGGCCAAGATGCACCGTCAGCGTTCCGCCGGGCAGGTTGTATTTGATGCCGTTTTCCATCAGGTTGAAAACGATCTGGTACAGGTCGTCCTCCAGAATCAGGACGGGGGTGTCCTCGTCCAGCTCCAGGCAGAAGGTCACGCCCGACCAGCTGGCGTTCGTCCGGAGCATCTTCGCCACCCGCTGCACCGTGGGCGCCATGTAGATGATCTCGCTTTCCTGGGGCTGGGGATTTTCGGCTTTGGCGAGGGAGAGAAGCTTGGCGGTCATGCGGTTCAGGCGGTCGGCCTCGTTGCCGATGTCCGCTACAAATTCCTTTACCGTGTCCATGTCCATGTTGTTCTGCAAAATGGAATCGGTGAGCAGCTTGATGGAGGCGAGGGGCGTTTTCAGCTCGTGGGAGGCGTCGGAGACAAACTGACTGCGCTTGCGCTCGGAGGTTTGCAGCCGCTCCGTCAGGTCGTTGAATTCCTCCCCCAGCACGGTCAGCTCGTCGCTGCCGCCCATGTCCACCTTGTGGGAATAATCCCCCTCCCGGATAATGCGCATGGAGGCCATGATCCGGTTCAGACGCCGGGAAAAGGCGTTGGAAAAGGCCACGGAGAAGGCCGCGACAATGATTTCCAGCATCAGGGTGATGCGAAGCAGGGTCTGCTGCAAGGATTTGATCAGCGCGCCCTGGGTGGTATCGTACTCCGTCATGTATACGCAGCCCACCACGGTGCCATAGTAGACGATGGGGGTCGCCGCACGGGAGTCGGTGATGCCGTCGTGATACGTCCAGGTAAAGACGTTGTTCCCCTCGGGCGCCTGTTTGCTGACGGTGAGCGCCTGCAAGACCTCCGGAAGCAGAACGTAGGTGCCGACCGAAGCCCCGCTGCTGTCGTACAGCGCCGCGCCGCTGTGGTTGGTGACCACAAGCCGCGTGACCTTCAGGCTTTCCAGCTGGTTGACGATGCCGGTGACGGTGGAGCTGTTCAGCACCTCCAGAGTGGAAATTTCGTCGGAGGCCAGCAGACATTTTTCAATCATGGAGGCTTCCTTGCTCTGGTAAAACAGCTTGTGGCTGACGCCGGAACAGTAGATATTCAGAAAAACCAGCACCACCAGCGTGATGACCACGTAGGTCATGGCGTACCGGAACTGGGTGTTGCCGTAGCCCCGGAAGCCGGTCTTTTTACTTGCGGAAATAATAGCCAACGCCCCACTTCGTTAAAATGTATTTCGGTTCCGCCGGATTTTCCTCCAGCTTTTCCCGCAGACGGCGGATATGCACGTCCACGGTGCGGATGTCGCTGCGGTATTCGTAAGCCCAGATGGTGTCCAGCAGCGCTTCCCGGGAATAGACCCGGTTGGGATTGCGCATGAGAAATTCGATGACGTCGAATTCCTTGGCGGTCAGATCGGCCAGCTGGCCGTTCCGGTAGGCGTTCCGGGCGTCCAAATCCAGGGTGATGGTGCCGATGGTCAGGCTGTTTCCCGCTGCCTTTTCTTCACTGCGTCCGGCGCGGCGCAGCAGGGCGCGGATTCTCGCCTTCAGCTCCAGAATGTTGAAGGGCTTCGTCAGGTAATCGTCCGCCCCGTGGTCAAAGCCGATGAGCTTATCCATGTCGTCGCCCTTGGCGGTGAGCATGATGATGGGCACGTCGGAAAATTCCCGGATTTTGGCGCAGGCGGAAAGACCGTCCATGTTGGGCATCATCACGTCCAGCACCACCAGGTCCGGGTGCTGGGTCTGCACCGCCTGGACGGCTTCCAGACCGTCGCTGCCGGTGATGACCTCGTAGCCCTCGTTCTGCAAATTGAAGCGAATGCCCTTTACCAGAAGGGCTTCGTCGTCCACAACTAGAATTTTCATTTTCATCCTCCGACTGTGATAAGGTCAAGTATGGCGTCCAATCGCTTTTCTCCGATGCCCTCCACATTCTGTAGCTCCTGGGTGGAAAGAAAGCTGCCGTTTTCCTCCCGGTAGGCGATGATGCGGTTGGCAAGAACCTCCCCGATGCCGGGAAGCGCCGTGAGCTGCTCTGCGTCCGCCCGGTTGATGTCGATGGGGAAGGTGACGGCCACGGTCTCCGGGGTGGTCGGCTCCGGACAGGTGGTCTGGGGCGGGAGCGTCTGCATAGCGGCGGGAACGGACAGCTCCACGCTGCCGTGACTGCCGTTTCTGCCCAGAAAGAAGCCCAGGGTGAAGACGGCAAAAAGAAGGGTTACGGCGACAAGAATGCTGAGCCGCGGTTTTTTCATGGGAATCTGCCTCCCGGATTGACTAGAGGGGGAAAAGCTGTTATAATATCTCCATCATTATACACGACTTTTCACCGCCGGACAAGTCCGGCGAAGAAATATTGAGGGGAAAATATGAAAAAATTGAGATTGTTAAGCTTGCTTCTGTGTGTGGCACTCCTCTGTCAGACGGCGATTCCGGCGTCTGCCGCGGAAACCGTCGCGTCTACCCAGGAAACGCAGCCCGTCGAGCAGCAGACTGCCCAGATTCCCTTCGGCCAGGTCTGCATTGAAAACGGCTGCCGCACCCTGAACGGTATGCGCCCTCTGGCGGGAAGCGACAGCCGGCTGGATACGGCGGTGGCGGCCTTCGCCTTTGAGACGAATACCGAGACGGTCATCTACTCCTACAATCCCGATACCAAGCTGCCCACCGGTACCCTTGCCAAGATGGTCACGGCGCTGGTGGCAATCGAAAACAGCAATCTGGACGATATCGTCACCTGCTCGGAAGGCATCCAGTCCAAGGTGCCGGGAAGCAGTCTGAAACTGAGTCCCAACCTGAAAAGCGGCGAGCAGCTGACCGTGAACGATCTGCTGCACGGACTGCTGATGATCGGCGCCAACGACGCCGCCGTGGCGCTGGCGGAGCATGTGGCGGGTACCACCGAGCGCTTCAAGGAAATGATGAACGCCCGGGTCAAGCAGATGGGCTGCGTCACCACGGAGTTCGGCAACATCTCCGGCCTGGATACGGCAACATCCTACACCACTGCCCGGGAAATGGTGAAAATCACCATGGAAGTGACCAAAAACGAGACTTTCGCGGAGATTTTCAAGACGGCGACCTATAAGATTCCCGCGACAAACTTGGTCGAGAAGGAGCGCCCTCTCACCACGACGAACTATTTGGTCGACAACCACATTGTTCCCCAGTTCATGAGTACCCGCTATACCGGCGGCCTTGCCAGCTACACGGAAAACTCCGGGGCAGGCGTTGCCTGTACCGCGGAATACAACAACATGCGCGTCGTGTTCGTGGTCATGGGCGCTACCCGTAAAACCAACGAGGAAACCGGTACAGTGGAGTCCTACGGTAACTTTGAAGAAGTGACCGAGCTTGCCAATTACGTTTTCAACAACTATAAGGTCAACCGGATAATTTACGACGGCATGGCGGTGAACCAGTGGCCGGTGTCCGGCGGCGAATGCCAGGTGGTGGGACAGTCTTTCACGGATGTGGATACCGTGGTTCCCGCCAGTGTGCAGATGAAAAATTACGTCATGAACTACACCGTGGAGGGCGGCGGCATGACCGCACCTATCAAGAAGGACGATAAGATCGCCACGATGGAGGTCTGGTATCAGAATTCCTGCGTCACGGAGGTGGAGCTGTACGCCATGGCGGACGTTCGGGCGACGGGGGACACCGGCGTGTCCATCCGCTCCAACGGAGAGAAGGACGGCGTCGGCGGCTCCGGCGTGCTGTCCACCATCGGAACCATCTGCGTGATCGGTCTGGGGCTTGTGGGCGCGTATCTGGCCTTCAATTCCTTTATGCGCTCCCGCATCCGCGCCCAGCGCCGCCGGAGACGGGCAGAACGTAGGAGGAGCCGGTAACGATGCTGAACTGGGACGGACTGAAAAGCGTCTGCGCCGACTGCACCCGCTGCGGCCTGTGCGAGACGAGACATAACGTGGTGTTCGGCGTGGGGAATGAGGACGCGGACGTCATGTTCGTGGGAGAAGGCCCCGGGGAACAGGAGGACTTGAAGGGGCAGCCCTTTGTCGGTCCGGCGGGGAAACTGCTGGACGATATGCTGTGCATCATCGACCTGAGCCGGGAGACGAACTGCTATATCGCCAACATCGTCAAGTGCCGCCCACCCCACAACCGTGACCCTTTGGAAACGGAGCAGGACGCCTGCATCGGCTATCTGCGCAATCAGGTGGCGCTGGTAAAGCCGAAGATCATCGTCTGCCTGGGGCGTATCGCCGCCAAGCGGCTGATCGACCCGGACTACCGCATTACGAGACAGCACGGCCAGTGGGTGGAGCGAAACGGCGTCTGGATGACGGCCATTTATCACCCGTCGGCACTCCTGCGAGACGTATCCAAACGCCCGGAGACCTTTGATGACTTACTTGCCATCCGGGCAAAAATCCGGGAGATCGGCGCAAATATGTAAAGTAAAAATCCGCTGTTTTCGATTGCGAAAACAGCGGATTTCTGACGTTTTTACAGGCTGATGCTGTCGATAAGCGCCAGCTCGTCGCTGGTAAAGGCGGTGTTCTGTGCCGCCTGGATATTGTCCAGAACCTGTTCCGGGCGGGAAGCGCCTGCCAGAACGCTGGTGACGATGCCGTCCCGCAGAACCCAGCTCAGCGCCATCTGCGCCAGCGTCTGCCCACGCTGAGCGGCCAGATCGTTCAGTTTCAGGATCTGTTCCAGCCGTTCGGGGGTCAATGCGCCCGCTTTCAGGAAGCGGCCGTCAGTCATGATGCGGCTGTCGGCGGGAATGCCCTTCAGATACCGGTCGGTCAGCAGACCCTGCGCCAGAGGGGAGAAAGCGATAATGCCCTTGCCCAGCTTGGCGGCGGTATCCTTCAGGCCGTTTTTCTCAATGGTGCGGTCAAAAATAGAGTAGCGGTTCTGGTTGATGATGAAAGGAACCTCCAGTTCCTCCAGAATCTTCGCGGCCTGCGCCATCCGCTCGCCGTCGTAGTTGGAAAGGCCCACATACAGCGCCTTGCCGGAATGAACGGCCGTGGCAAGAGCGCCCATGGTCTCCTCCAGCGGAGTGTCGGGGTCGGGACGGTGGTGGTAGAAGATGTCCACGTATTCCAGACCCATCCGTTTCAGGCTCTGGTCAAGGCTGGCCAGCATATATTTCCGACTGCCCCATTCGCCGTAGGGACCGGGCCACATGTAATAGCCTGCCTTGGTGCTGACGACGATCTCGTCCCGGTAGACGCCAAGGTCGTCTCGGAGAATCTGGCCGAAATTCCGCTCGGCGCTGCCGTCCGCGGGGCCATAGTTGTTGGCGAGGTCGAAGTGGGTCACGCCATGGTCGAAAGCGGTGCGGCACATTTTCCGCATGGTGTCGTAGCAGCCGGTGTCGCCGAAGTTGTGCCACAGGCCGAGGGACACGGCGGGCAGCTTCAGGCCGCTTTTGCCCGTGCGGTTATAGGGCATGGAATCATATCGGGTTTCAGAAGCGATGTACATGATGAAAACCTCCTTTATGGGGTCATTGTACCGCATTGCGGGAAAAATGTCAACGCAAGGGAAAAAGGGCAGTGCCTTCCCCGAAGGGAAGGCACCGCAAACAAAGGAACACGCGGCAAAAGCCGGTTTACTCATTGTGACTGCCAGTGACGGAAAACTCCACCCACTCGGCGATGTTCGTGGCATGGTCGCCGATGCGCTCAAAGTATTTGGCGATCATCAGCAGATCCAGGGCATATTCTCCCTCGGCGGGGTTCTTGGCGATCATGTCGATCAGCCCGCTCTTGATCCGGGTGAAGTAGTTGTCCACCACGTCGTCGTGCATCTGCACGGCCTTGGCGAGGTACACATCCTGCTTGACGTAGGCGTCCACGCTGTCCGTGACCATGGCAATGGTCTCCTTTGCCATCTCCCGGATCTTGGGGTATTCTTCATGGGGATGGGCGATCATGCAGGGGATGATCTCCACAATGTCCTCTGCCTGATCTCCAATACGCTCCATGTCCGTGATCATTTTCAGCGCGGCGGAGACGGCACGCAGGTCCCGCGCCACCGGCTGTTGGCGCAGAAGCAGACGCATACAGATGGTCTCGATGGTGCGCTCCTCTTCGTCGATCTTCGCGCCGACCTTGGAGACCTTCTCCCCCAGCTCTTTCGTGTAGGAACCCAGCGCCTGCGTGGCAAGGGAGATGATCTCCTCGCACAGGGAACCCATTTCCGTCAGTTCCTGATTCAGCAGCAGAAGCTGCTCTTCAAATAATTCCCGCATTATCCGAACCTCCCCGTGATGTAATCTTCTGTCCGTTTGTCCAGAGGCTGAGAGAAAATCTGTTCCGTTCCGCCGAATTCCACCAGCTCGCCCAACAGGAAGAACGCGGTGTAATCAGAGATACGGACAGCTTGCTGCATGTTGTGGGTGACGATGACGATGGTATAGTCTTTCTTGAGAGACGCGGCCAGCTCCTCGATTTTTAAGGTGGAAATGGGGTCGAGGGCGGAGGTCGGCTCGTCCATGAGAAGTACCTTCGGCTCCACCGCCAAGGCTCTTGCGATGCACAGCCGCTGCTGCTGACCGCCGGAAAGACCCAGAGCGTTCTTTTTCAGCCGGTCCTTAACCTCGTCCCAGATGGCGGCGTCCCGGAGGGAACGCTCCACGATCTCGTCCAGCTTGGCCTTGCTGTGAATGCCGTGGGTGCGGGGGCCGTAGGCAATGTTGTCGTAAATGCTCATGGGGAAGGGGTTGGGCTTCTGGAACACCATGCCCACTTCCTTGCGCAGATTATTGACCTCCGCCTGGAAGATGTCCTTGCCCTCATAGCGCACGTCTCCCGTGATTTTTACGCCGGGAATCAGGTCATTCATACGGTTCAGGGTTTTTAAGAATGTGGATTTGCCGCAGCCGGAGGGGCCGATGAGGGCGGTGATGCTGTGCTCCGGGACGGCGATGTTGATGGATTTCAGTGCCTGGGTATCCCCGTACCAGAGGCACAGATTTTTCGCGGTAATAATGTCAGCCAATTCGATTTTTCCTCCCATAATACTTGCTTACCAGAGACGCGGACAGGTTAATGAGAAATGCCAGCACCATCAGAATGGCGGCAATGGCGAAGGCGACACCAAATTCTCCCTGCTCCTTGGCGTAGACGTACAGGGCAACCGTCAAGGTCGCGCCCGCGCTGTTTCTTGCAGCCCAGAAGCCGTTGACTACATGGGCAAACCCTGCGGTGAACAGCAGCGCGGCGGACTCGCCCAGAATGCGGCCGACGGAAAGGATGCAGCCGGTGACGATTCCGTCCACGCAGTTGGGAAGCACCACTGTGCGAATGACCCGCCATTTCCCGGCGCCCAGACCGAACGCCCCCTCCCGGTAGCTCTGGGGGACGGTTTTCAGGCTTTCCTGGGTGTTGCGCATGATGGTTGGCAGGTTCATGATGACCAGGGTCAGCGCGCCCGCCAGCAGGGAAGTACCCATATTGTTGGAAAACAGCAGCATACCCACAAGGCCGTAGATGATGGAGGGAATGCCGGAGAGGGTCTCGGCGGCGTACTCAATGACGGCGACGATCCTTTTATTGTGGGCGTACTCCGTCAGATAGATTGCCGCGCCCACGCCCAGGGGAAGCACCAGAACCAGGGTGTAAATGATGATGTACAGGGTGTTGAGGATGTCCGGCAGAATGCCGATGCGGTCGGCAAGGTAGCTGGGCTTGGTGCTGAGCAGCTCCCAGGTAATATGGGGAATGCCCTGCGCCAGAACGTAGACCATGAGAAACAGGGTCAGTCCGGCGGTCAGCGCGGTGGCAAGATACATTCCGCCCCGCACCGTCCAGAGAAACAGCTTTCGTTTTTTGAAAATCATTTTGCTTTGTCTCCCTTCAGGAAGAAATTCAGAGCGGCGTTAATGAGCATGATGAACAGGAACAGCACCAGGGCGATGGAGAACAGCGCCTGCTTTTGCAGGCCGCTGGAATAGGACATTTCGCTGGCCACGGCGGTGGTGAGGAAGCGGACGCTCTGAAACAGGGAAGTGGGCATATTGGGGACATTGCCTGCCACCATCATGACGGCCATGGCTTCGCCGATGGCTCTGCCCACGCCCAGCACCACGGCAGCGGCAATGCCGCTTTTGGCGGCGGGGACGGAGACACGGAAGTAGGTTTCCTCCGGCGTCGCGCCCAGGGCAAGGGAAGCGTCCTCGTATTCCTTGGGAACCGCCTCCAGGGCGGTGACGGACATTTTGATGATGGAGGGCAAAATCATTACGGCGAGAACGATGATGGCGGCAAACAGACTGGAGCCGTCGGGAATGTGAAAGAGCTTCCGCAGTCCCGGCACCAGCACCATCATGCCGACGAGACCGTAAACCACGGAGGGGATGCCCGCCAGCATGGAGACCGCCTGCTCCATAAAGCGTTTGACGGGCTTCGGCGCCATTTTCGCCAGATATACCGCCGTCAGAAATCCGATGGGTACGCCGATGATGACCGCCCCGGCGGTTCCGTAGACGCTGGTAAGAATAAAGGGAAGAATGCCGTATTTCGGCTGCGCCGCCGTGGACGCCCATTTCTTGCCGAACAGGAACTGTAACAGGCCGATCTGACGAATGGCGGGAATTCCGGAAATAATTAAGTATACGGTGATCAGAAGCACGCAGCCCACGGTGATCAGTCCGAGAATCAGGAAAATACCGTGGACGACGGCCTCAAAAATGTTTGATTTATGTTTCATGTTATCAGCCTTTCGAGAAGGTTTACCATCTTACCGAATTGAGAAAACGGCAGTTGGCTCCCCCAATGGGGGAGCCTTTGTTCGCTTGTTTTAGCCGTTGGCGGGAACCACGCCGGAAGCGGTGATGATGTCATTGGCCTGACCCTTGGTGGCGTAATCGAAGAACGCCTGAGCAACGGGGCTGAGCGAAACGCCTTCCTTGGTGACCAGCACGAAGGGACGCTGGATGAGGTAGGTGCCGTCCTTGACGGTCTCTTCGCTGGGGGTCACGCCCGCGACCTTCAGAGCTTTGACGGAATCCTTGACGGAGGCGAGAGAGGCGTAGCCGATGGCGTCGGGGTTCTGGGCGACCGCGGTGATGACATCGCCGGTGGAGGTTAACTCCTGACGGTACTTGCACTTGTCAACGGTCTCGGTCAGTTCCTCGAAGCCGCTGCGGGTGCCGGAGCCGGCTTCACGACCCACCAGAACGATCTCGGCGTCGGCGCCGCCGACCTCGGACCAGTTGGTGATTTCGCCGGTGTAGATCTTGGCGATGGTCTCAATGTCCAGGTCTTCCACGGTGTTGGCGGGGTTGACGATCACGGCGATGCCGTCGTAGGCAAGAACGGTGCCGACCAGGCCGGACGCAACCTCGGAATCCTTCAGCGCACGGGAGGACAGGCCGATGTCGCAGCGGCCTTCGGAAACGGCGGTGATGCCGGAGCCGGAGCCGGTGGGGTTATAGGTGAAGTTCACGCCGGAGTTCGCTTCCATAAAGGCTTCGCCCAGAGCGCCGATGACCTTCTCCATAGAGGTGGAGCCGTCGGTGGCGACGGTGCCGGAGAGCGCGGCGGTGGTTGCGGGGACTTCGGTCTGGGGAGCGGCGGTGGTCTGTGCCGCAGTCTCGGCAGGAGAGGTGGGCTGACTCTGAGCGCAGCCGGCCATGGCGACAACGAGCATGGCAATCAGTGCAATGGAAATGACTTTCTTCATAATCTTACTTCTCCTTGTAGGCTTTATTTTTGATGTACTTGGGATTTATCCTACGGCTTCATAATACCAACCCATTGTAAATTCCAAAATCTCCGGTATGTAAAATGAAAATCAAATAGTGAAGCAAATTGTAAAGAATGAAAAGTCCTTGACAGAGCCAACCGATTATCCTAAAATAAGGGCAAAGGGATGACCCTTTTGTTCAACAGACATGACTTGTGCGGAAAAGGAGACGCTATGTATCGTATTTTGGAGTTGAATCCCCAGCTTGAGCCTTTCTCCGGGGATATTGATTTGCGGATGCACCTGTATCGTTCGACCAAAAAGCGTATTTTGTCCGAGGGGCAGAGTCTGAATGATTTTGCCAACGCCCATCTGTACTTTGGTTTCCATCATGTGGACGGCGGATGGTACTACCGGGAGTGGGCGCCCAGCGCCTACCAGCTGTATCTGGAGGGCGATTTCAACGGCTGGAACCAGACCTCCCATCCGCTGACCAACTTAGGCAACGGCAGCTGGGAGCTGTATCTCCCCGGGGACAATGCCCTGTGGGACGGCTGCAAGGTCAAAACCGTGGTGGATGCCAACCTGACCCGCACGGAGCACATCCCTCTGTATGCCCGCCGGGTGGTGCAGAACAAGCAGACCATCACCTTCGAGTGCGAGGTGGTGGACGACCGGAAGACCTTTCCCTGGACGGATAAGGATTTCGTGGGCGAGGACGAGCTGTATATCTACGAAGCCCACGTGGGCATGGCGCAGGAAGAGGGCAAGGTCAGCTCCTACCGGGAATTTGCCGATTATATCCTGCCCCGCATCCACAAGGCGGGCTATAATACCGTCCAGCTGATGGCCATTATGGAGCATCCCTATTACGGCTCCTTCGGCTATCAGGTAAGCAATTTCTTTGCCGCTTCCTCCTGGTTCGGAAGGCCGGAGGAACTGAAATACCTGGTGAACAAGGCACATGCCATGGGCATTCGGGTGCTGCTGGACGTGGTGCATTCCCACGCCGTCAAGAATACCGCCGAAGGCATCAATATGTTTGACGGCACCACCTGGCAGTTCTTCCACGACGGCCCCAAGGGCGACCATCCCGCCTGGGGGACAAAGTGCTTTGATTACGGCAAGACCGGCGTTATCCACTTCCTGCTGTCCAACCTGAAATTCTGGATGACGGAATACCATTTCGACGGCTTCCGCTTCGACGGCGTGACCTCCATGCTGTACCATGACCATGCCCTCGGAACGGATTTTACCTCCGACGGCAAGTATTTCTCCTACAACACCGATACGGATGCGGTGACCTATTTGCAGCTTGCCAACGAGCTGATCCGTCAGGTGAACCCCAAGGCCATCACCATTGCCGAGGATATGTCCGGTATGCCAGGTATGTGCCTGCCCATTGCGGACGGCGGCATCGGCTTTGACTACCGGCTGGGCATGGGATTGCCGGATATGTGGGTCAAGGCGGTGAAGATCCAGGACGAATTCTGGGACATCAATCAGATGTGGGGCAGCATGTGCCTGCGCCGCCCCGGAGAGAAAACCGTGGCCTATGTGGAGTCCCACGACCAGGCGCTGGTGGGCGACCAGACGATGATCTTCCGTCTGGCCGGGGCGAACATGTACACCGACATGAACAAGGACTGCCACAACCCCGTGATCGATCGCGCCATTGCCCTGCACAAGATGATCCGCCTGTTCACCCTGTCCGGCGGCGGAGAAGCGTACCTCAACTTCATGGGCAACGAATTCGGCCATCCCGAATGGATCGACTTCCCCCGGGAGGGCAACGGCTGGAGCTTCCACTACTGCCGCCGCCAGTGGAGTCTGAAGGACAACGGGATGCTCAAGTACCAGTGGCTGGGGGACTTTGACGAGGATATGGTTCGCCTCACCAAAGAAAACCGGATTTTCGACCAGCGCATGGCAGACCTGCTGCTGATGAAAGCGCCGGAGCAGACCCTTGCCTACTACCGCCACGGATTGGTGTTCGTGTTCAACTTCCACTTCGGGAATTCCCTGAATAACGTACTCGTTCCGGTTCGCCAGCCGGGGGAATACACGGTCGTCCTGTCCACCGACGATGAAAAGTACGGCGGTTTTGGAAACGTGGCGAAAAAGACATATGCAACCAAGCGTTTTGACGGCAGAGACTACATTGAGCTGTACATCCCCGCGAGAACCGGCTTCGTGCTGAAGGAAAAGGTGATTCTTCCCAAAACGCCCGCAGCCCTGAAAAAAGCGGCCAAATGACAGATGACGGCGTGACCGAACCCGGTCACGCCGTTTTTGTGCGAAAATATGCAGTAAAACAAATTGACGTGTGCAGGAAACTTTGTGCATTTCACAGATTTCTTGGCTTTTACGGCAAAAAATGAATTTTTGCCCAATATGATGTTGCATTTTTGAGGCTTCGGACATATAATATACAAGTAAAACTTGTCAAAATGCCGAAAGGATGATCGAAATGACTCCCTATTCCTGCATGAGCCGGGAAGAACTGGAACGTGAATACGGCAGTGTGCTGGCGTCCTACGAAGCCTGCAAGGCGCAGGGGCTGAATCTGAACATGGCCCGGGGCAAGCCCGCCACGGAGCAGCTGGACATGGTCAGCGGCCTGCTGACCGTGCTGCAAACCCCTGAGGATTGCTACGACGACGGCGTGGACGCCCGGAATTACGGCGAGCTGGCGGGTATCCCCAGCGCCCGGAGATATTGGGCGGATGTGCTGGGCTGCAAGGCGGATCAGGTGTTCGTCGGCGGCGCGGCTTCCCTGAATATGATGTTTGACGTGGTGTCCCGCGCCTATACCCACGGTCTGCTCCACAGCCCCAAGCCCTGGTGCCGGGAGGAAAAGGTGAAATTTCTCTGCCCCGCCCCCGGCTATGACCGGCATTTCCAGATCGGCGAGTTCTTCGGCGCGGAGCTGATTCCCGTCCCCATGACCCCCGAGGGTCCGGATATGGACATGGTGGAGGAGCTGGTGAAGGATCCCCAGGTCAAGCTCATCTGGACGGTTCCCAAATATTCCAACCCCGACGGTATCATTTATTCCGACGAGACCATCCGCCGCTTTGCTCATCTGAAGCCTGCCGCCCCGGATTTTGCCATCATCTGGGACAACGCCTACGTCGTCCATGAGTTTGAAGGCGACTATGTCCCGTTCCCGGACATCCTGTCCCTGTGCGACGAGGCGGGACGGCCGGACATGGTCTATGAGTTTGCGTCCACCTCCAAGATCACCTTCGCCGGCGGCGGCATTTCCTGCATGGCTGCCAGCGAGGCCAATATCTGCTACTTCACCGGTATTTTCGGTGTGCAGATGATCTCCTACGACAAGGTCAACCAGCTGCGCCATGTGCGGTTCCTGAAGGACAAGGCGCACACCCTGGAGATCATGAAGCTCCACGCCTCCGTCATGGCGCCGAAATTTGAGTGCGTGGCAAAATGGCTGAACCGGGAGATTAAACCCCTGGGCATCGCCCACTGGAACGACCCCAAGGGCGGCTATTTCGTCAGCCTGTTCGCCATGCCCGGCACGGCGAAGCGGGTCTGGACGCTGTGCAAGGAGGCCGGTGTGGTGCTGACCAACGCCGGCGCGACCTACCCCTACCGCAACGACCCGGACGACTCCAACCTCCGCATTGCCCCCAGCCTGCCCCCGGTGGCCGAGTTGGAAAAGGCCATGGAGGTGCTGTGTCTGAGCCTGCGCCTTTCGGCGCTGGAAAAGCTGCTGGCAAAATAAATACACCGCATACGGGACGGCGTGGCTTCGGCCACGCCGTCCTTAAACTGTCAAAAAAGGCCGTTGGCCTTTTTTGACAAAGGAGTTGCAGTCTGCTGCGCGCACTCCTTGGCCGCCGCAGGCGGCCAACTCGCACACTTCGCAGCCTGTAAGGTATTTTCTGTCAGGTACACGCCCCGACAGAAAATGATTTAATTTTATTTGCCGCCTGCGGGCGGCAAACTCTGCGAGGCTTTTTTGGCACACTGACGACGGCGTGGCTTTGGCCACGCCGCCTTTTCGCGTCCACAAAGAAAATCTTGAGAATTTCGGCGAAATGTGTTAGGTTTTGAATTGGAAATCCTTCTATCAGGGTGAAGGACAAAACACAGGAGGTGCGTTGAATGAATGATGAACAAATCATACAGCTGTTCTTCACCCGAAACGAGGACGCCATCCGCCAGACGGACGGCCGGTATGGCGCGAAGCTCACAAGGCTGTCGGAGAATATCGTGGGAAGCAGAGAGGACGCCCAGGAGTGTGTCAATGACACCTACCTCAAGGCATGGAACACCATTCCGCCCACGAAGCCGATCCACTTTTTTGCCTATCTCGCAAAAATCTGCCGCCACCTTGCCTTTGACCGGCTGGACTGGAACAACGCGGCAAAGCGCAAGGCCGAGGTCGTCGCCTTGACCCAGGAGATGGAGGAATGTATCCCCGGCCAGTGGCAGGAAACGGATGTGAGAAGCGCCGAGATCAGCCGGTTGGTGGGCAGCTTTCTATGGAAGCAGACGGCGGACAACCGGATGATCTTCGTCCGGCGATACTGGTTCGGCGACAGCGTCAGCGAAATCGCTCTGCGCTATGAGATCAGCCAGAGCGCCGTGCTGATGCGGCTGTCCCGGATGCGGGAAAAGTTGGCGGTTTACTTAAAAAAGGAGGGTTTTCAGGTATGACAGGCAAGGATATGCTGCAGGGCATTCAGAATCTGGACGCGGAGCTGATCGAGGAATCGGAATTCGGAACATTCGGGAAGGGAAAAGCAAGGGGCTTCGGCAAGAAAAAGCTGCTGTTCATTCTGGCGGCGGCGCTGATTATGGCAACCATGACGGCGGCAGCGGCCATCACCCGCTGGACGGCGACCATGCAGTACGGAGACAACGGCGGCACAACGCAGCAGATCTCCGAGCAGGTCAAGAAGCAGGCAGAGCAAAGCGGCCTGTCCGCGACGCCCACCGAGACAAAGGACGGAAAGAAGGAAGCCGTTTCCGCGACGGACAACGGCATCACCGTCACCCTCGCCCAGACGCTGATGGATCAGTACGGCGGCAGAGCCATTTTCCGCATTGAGGGTTTACAGCTGGAAGAAGGGCAGGCACCTTGGGCATGGTGGGACTACCGGGTGGACGGAGAAGTGATGCCCATGAGCTGGGGCGCTCATTTTTTTGACGGCGTGCTTTGGGATGCCGACCACAATCCCACATATGCAAAGAATGGTCAGCCGGTTCCCCGGGTGGGAGAAGACCAACAGCTGCTTCTGGACTATCAGCTGGCCGACGGGAGCATTGAATTCAGCATCGATTTTGCATTCTCTCCGGATGAGAGCCTGTTCGGAAAGGAAATGGCCGTGACCTTCACCGGCTTCGGCATTCAGGGCGAGAAGTTTGAAGACGAGGATATCATGACCACCCCCGGCAATTGGGTGCTGCGCTGGACGCTGGAAGGCACCACGGAGGCGCCGAAAAAGTGGACGCCCAACGCCAAGGTCGGAGATTTGTGGGACGTGACACTGGTAGAGGCGGAAATCGGCCAGTACAGCATGAAGTTCGCCTTCCGGCTGGGGGACGAATATACGGACAATTTTGATTTTACGGAGAAAACGGGCTGGTCGCCGACCCCGGCGAGCATCCGCCTGAAGGACGGCACCGACATTCGGCCTTACGGCAACGGCGGCGGTTCATGGGATGCTGACAGCCACACGTACACGTGCATTGAGCACACCCTCAACATAGTTCTCGACCCGGAACAGATCGCAGGCGTGAGCTTCTACAACGGCAGCGAACTGAACGATCAGGGCAAACGGGTGAGTAAGCCGTATTACTATGTTCCTTTTGAATAAGCAAAAGGCAGGACACCAATCGGTGTCCTGCCTTAAACTTATACTGCGGCGGCTTCTTCCTCGGCCAGACGCTTTTTCGCGGTGGACAGCATCAGCTTGATGCGGTTGAGCTGATTGACCTCCGACGCGCCGGGGTCGTAGTCCACGGCTACGATGTTGGACTGGGGATAGGCTTTTTTCAGCGCCTTGATGACGCCCTTACCCACAACATGGTTGGGCAGGCACGCGAAGGGCTGAATGCACACGATGTTGGGCGTGCCGGAGAGAACCAGCTCCGCCATTTCTCCCGTGAGGAACCACCCTTCGCCGTACTGGTTGCCGATGGAGAGGAAGGGCTTGGCCAGCTCCGCCACCTGCTCAATGGGCATGGGCGGCTCAAAGCGGCGGCTCTTTTCCAGTGCGTCCAGTGCGGGCTTGCGTATCAGACGAATGGCGTCCACGCCGAGCTTTGCCGTGGCGGCGCTTGTCCAGGCGGCGCCTAAAAATTCATGCTTGTAATCGCCATTGTACACGCAATAGTTCAGGAAGTCCATCAGATCAGGCACCACGGCCTCCGCCCCCTCGGCTTCCAGCAGATCCACCAGATGGTTGTTGGCCAGGGGCATGTACTTGACCAGAATCTCGCCCACCACGCCGACTCGCGGCTTGCGCAGGGTTTCGTCAATGGGAAGATTGTCAAAGGCTTCCACAATGCCGCTGCAAACGGCCTTATACGACCACTTGCTCTTGCTGCTGACCAGAGAATCGATGGCGATTTCCAGCCATTTCCGGTGCAGGGCGTTTGCGGAACCCTTCTCTTTTTCATAGGGACGCACCCGGTACAGGCAGCGCATGAACAGGTCGCCGTAGACCATGCCCCGCAGCGCGGTGAACAGAAGGCCGGGGGAGAGCTTGAAGCCCTCGTTGGTCTCCATGCCGTTGGCGTTCAGGGAGATGACCGGGATATGGCCAAGCCCCGCCTTGTCCAGCGCACGGCGGATGAAGCCGACATAGTTGCTCGCCCGGCAGCAACCGCCGGTCTGGGTCATCATCACGGCCAGCTTGCTTGTGTCGTATTTCCCGGAAAGCACCGCGTCCATGATCTGCCCCACCACGGTGATGGAGGGGAAGCAGGCGTCGTTGTTCACGAATTTCAGACCCATGTCGATGGCGGCGCGGTTGTCGTTGGCAAGCACTTCGATGTGGTAGCCGTACTTTTTGAAAATCGGTTCCAGCAGGTCAAAGTGAATGGGGCTCATCTGGGGGGCGAGGATGGTGTAGCCGGATTGGTACATTTCCTTGGTGAATTCCGACCGGTGATAGGCGGCGGGCTTCGGCTGGGGGCGGATGCCCCGCGCCTGACGCTGGCTCATGGCGGCAAGCAGACTGCGGATGCGGATACGGGCGGCACCCAGATTGTTCACCTCGTCGATTTTCAGGACGGTGTAGAGCTTGTTGCTGTCCTCCAGAATTTCGCACACCTGATCGGTGGTGACAGCGTCCAGGCCGCAGCCGAAGGAATTCAGCTGAATCAGCTCCAAGTCCTCCCGATTCCGTACAAATTCCGCTGCGCTGTACAGCCGGGAATGGTAGACCCACTGGTCGTTGACCCGGAGGGGGCGCTCGGGGGTGAAATCGATGGGCAGACTGTCCTCGGTGAGGACGGCGAGATCGTAGGAGGCAATCATTTCCGGAATGCCGTGGTTAATTTCAGGGTCGATGTGGTAGGGCCTGCCCGCGAGAACGATGCCACGGGCGTGATTGTCTGCCATCCACTGCAATGCCTTTTGCCCCTCCGCCCGGACATCGGCCTTGGCGTGCTGCTGTTCCGCCCACGCATTATGGACAGCGGTGCGGACTTCCTTACCGTCGATGCCCCACTCTTCCTTGCACAGGGCAGCCAGCCGGTCGGCGGCGATTTTCTCGCTGGTAAAGGCCAGGAAGGGACGGATGTAGCGGACTTCGCCGTCGGCAACGGCTTCCACGTTGTTTTTCAGATTCTCCGGATAGGAGACCACGATGGGGCAGTTGTAGTGATTCTGCGCGCCGGGGGTCTCCTGATGCTCGTAGAACACGCAGGGGTGGAAAATGGTTTTGACGCCTTCATTGATAAGCCACTGTACGTGGCCGTGGGAGAGCTTAGCGGGGTAGCACTCGGATTCCGAGGGGATGGACTCCATGCCAAGCTCATAGATTTTCCGGCTGGACTTGGGGGAGAGGACTACCCGGAAGCCCAGTTCCCGGAAGAATGTCGCCCAGAAGGGGTAATTTTCGTACATATTCAGCACTCTGGGAATGCCGATGACGCCCCGGGCGGGATTTTCCAGCGGGGGATAGTCGAACATCCGCTTCAGCTTATAGGCCATCACGTTGGGGCCTTTCCGACCGGTTCCGGTGCCGCCTAACCCTTTTTCACAGCGGTTGCCGGTGACATGGCGGCGTCCGCCGGGGAATTTGTTGATGGTCAGCATACACCGGTTGGAGCAGCCGCCGCAGCGAGTGGTGGAGGTGGTGTAGGTCAGACTCAGAATGTCGTTCAGGGGTAGGGTGGTGCTTTCCTGACCGTGGTAGCGCTCCCGCGCCACCAGCGCCGCGCCGAACGCGCCCATAATGCCGGAAATGTCGGGGCAGGTAGCTTCCACTCCGGCGATTTTCTCAAAGGCGCGAAGCACCGCCTGGTTGTAGAAGGTGCCGCCCTGCACCACGATGTGTTTGCCCAGGTCGGCGGGGTCGGCCAGCTTGATGACCTTGTAAAGAGCGTTTTTGATGACGGAGTAGGCAAGTCCCGCAGAAATATCCTGCACCGTCGCGCCCTCTTTTTGCGCCTGCTTGACGTTGGAATTCATGAACACGGTGCAGCGGGTGCCGAGATCAATGGGATTCTTGGCGAACAGCGCTTCCTTGGCAAAGCCCTCGGCGCTGTAGCCCAGGGAATTGGCGAAGTTCTCGATAAAGGAGCCGCAGCCGGAGGAGCAGGCTTCGTTCAGCAGTATGGTGTCCACGCTGCCGTTTTTCAGCTTGACGCACTTCATGTCCTGTCCGCCAATGTCCAGCACACAGTCCACCTCCGGGTCAAAAAACGCGGCGGCGGTGCAGTGGGCGATGGTCTCCACCTCGCCTTCGTCCAGGCAGAAGGCGGATTTTAAGAGGGATTCTCCGTAGCCCGTGGAGCAGGAGCGGGCGATGCGCGCACCCTCGGGCAGCTCGTCCCGGAGCCGTGCCATGGCCTCCATGGCGGTGCGGATGGGATTGCCCTGATTGTTCGCGTAGTAGGAGAAGAGAAGCTGACCGTCGCTGCCGATAAGCGCCACCTTCGTGGTGGTGGAACCGGCGTCGATGCCGAGGAAGCACTCCCCCCGGTAATCGGACAGGCTTTCCCGGCGGACAACGGCCTTGCTGTGCCGGGCGCAGAAGGCCTGATGGTCTTCCCGGGTGGCAAACAGGGGGTCAAGGCGCTTTAATTCAAAGGCCATTTCCACACCTTTGTCCAGCCGGTCGATCAGGCCGTCCATGCTGACGGCTTCGGCGTCGCCGGATTCCAGCGCCGCGCCCATGGCGGCAAAAAGATGGGAGTTTTCCGGGTCAACGGTGGTTTCGGGGGTGAGCTTCAGGGTTCGGATAAAGGCCTTTTTCAGCTCCGGCAGGAAGTGCAGAGGTCCGCCCAGGAACGCAACGCAGCCCCGGATGGGCTTGCCGCAGGCAAGGCCGGAGATGGTCTGGTTGACCACGGCCTGAAAAATGGAAGCGGCCAGGTCGGCGGTGGTTGCGCCCTCATTGATGAGGGGCTGAATGTCGGTTTTCGCGAACACGCCGCAGCGGGCGGCGATGGGGTAGACTTCCTGGTAGTGTTCGGCATGTTGGTTCAATCCGGCAGCGTCGGTCTGGAGCAGGGACGCCATCTGGTCGATGAAGGAGCCGGTGCCGCCGGCGCAGACGCCGTTCATCCGCTCCTCCAAACCGCCCCGGAAATAAATAATCTTGGCGTCCTCGCCGCCCAGCTCAATGGCCACGTCGGTCTGGGGCGCGACGGCCTGCAATGCGGAGGCGACGGCCACCACCTCCTGCACGAAGCCGATGCCCATGGCCTTGCCGAGATTGATGGAGCCAGAGCCGGTGATCTTCACCTGCAAAAGGCAGGGGCCGACCTGTTCCCGGGCTTCGGAAAGGAGTTCCTTAAGCGTCTGCTGGGTGTGGGCGCAGTGGCGGCGGTATTGTCCGAACAGGATTTCCCCGTTTTCGTCCAGCAGAACGAGCTTGACGGTGGTTGAGCCGATATCAATACCGGCGCGGTATGTATTCATAGCACACTTCTCCATCTTCTGTTTTTTTGTAACAATTCTACAAAACGATATTTGTCATTATAGCAAATATGTTGTAAACAAATTGTTAATTGTGGAATATTTTAACCGGTTCTTTGCAAAAAGAATGGGTCGGCCACCAAGTTCTGGTGACCGACCCTACAGTCAGGTAGTTTCGTTTACAGCGGGTGTTTCCGATTTTACGGCTTTCTTCTTGCGGCGATGGTGAACCAGAAGAATGACCACCAGCAGCACGACCATGGCCGCGCCGCCGGCACCGATGATGGGCAGCCAGGAGACCGATTTCTTCATCGACCCGATCAGGCAGAAGCTCTCATCGCCGTCCTCTATGGCAAAGACCAGATAGCTGCCGTCCTGGGTGTGGGAAACCTCCCGCCAGCTTCCGTCCGCACCCTTTACCATGATTCGGACATTTGTCTGCTCAGTCTCCGGCAAGTAGCGCAGCGTATCGGCTGTACCGGCGGGGAGGGTAAAGGCGTAGCCCTCCAGGAATTTGTCGTGGACACCCGGAGCGGGGCCTTTGGTCATTTGGGTCAGCTGAATCGGTGTATTGTCGGAGAACTGACCCTGGGCAAGCAAGGTAGGCAGCTTGCTCTCCCCCAAAGGCTCGCTCTGCACCGTTTCCCATTCCGCGGTGTACACCGCCGGGAAGGAAACGTCAAAGCGGATGTCGGACAGGTCAGCGTCCGCAAGGCCGTCCCAGCAGCCGACGTAACCGGCCTTTTCGGGCAGCTTGGGAATGCTGTCCGGGGATAGCGCCTCGCCGGGGGCGAGGGTGACGGTGTGCATCATGCCGTCGTCATAGACGAAGCGGACGGAGATGACCTTGAAGATGGGGTCAAGACCTTCCAGCTCCACAAAATCGTCGTGTTCAAGGGGCTGGGCGCTGTCAGCATAGCTGACGCCGTCGATGGCGCCGATGTCGGAGCCGACGGTGAGGTAGTAGTTTCCGGTGACGGTGTCTTCCTCGGTTTCGTCTGTGTCGTCGGATTCCGACTTGAGGAATCCGGAATGCTCGCCTTTTAGGCCAAGGATCGCGCCGGTCTTCTCGGAGCCTGTGAGCTGCACCATGCTGCGGCAATCGGTGACGGTAAGTCCCTCGCCCGCAATGCCGCCCACATAGGCGTTTCCGGTAATGGCGGATTTGGCGCTGCACCGGCGGACATATCCGTCACTCCTGCCCGCGACACCGCCTACATAGTTGGCATCCTCCGCGTCAATGCTGCCGGTGCTGAGACAGTCCTTCGCAAGTCCAAGGGCCATCCAGCCAACAATGCCGCCCACGTTCTGGCGCTTCGCCGTAACGCTTCCGCTGTTTTCACAGCCGAGGATCACGGCGCGCAGCTGGGTGTCGAAGTTCATGGAGTTGTCCCCGCCGATTTGCAGATCGTTCTCCGGGTCCAGGCGGTTTTCATAGGCGATGGCACCCACGACGCCGCCTGCGTTCAGATCGCCCAGCACGGCGCCGGAATTGGTGCATTTTTCCACCTTGCCGGAGAGAATTTCTGCGGTGTCCCGGTCGGAAATGTCCTCAATGGTGCCGCCCAGATTCTGGGAGGCGTTGCCAACGGTGGCGCTCATGGCGCTGATTTGCCCGGCAATGGAGCGCATGATGCGGCTGAGGGAATCCGCCGTGTCGTTGACGGAATCCATGATGGCGTACAGAGAGGAACCGGCGGCGGCAAGGCTGCTGTTGGCGTTGTTGATGGCCGCGTCGATGGTGTCCCGGTCGGGGGGATAGGGGTCATCCCCGTTGGGCAGCAGGGTATCCAGAGCGTCCTTGGCATCCACGAGGGAATTGTAGAGGTCGTCCACCTGAACGCCCATGTCCGAATTGCCGTCCTGAATGGTGGAAAACGCCTGCCCCGTGAGATTGCTTACGGTGCCAAGCTGGGATTGGAGAAGCTGCATTGTGTCCTCGGTGTACTCGATGAAGGTGGTCGGCTCCATCTGGCCGACGATGCCGCCCACTTCCTTGCGGCCATAAACCTGAGCAAAGTTTTCGCATTTGTAGAGATACCCGGTCTGGGTTCCGGCAATGCCGCCGACGTTGTAGCCCATGTGCTGATAGCCCACGTTGCCACGGTTTTTGCTCTGGCGGATGACGCCGCTGCTGGTACCGGCGATACCGCCGATGTCCGTTACGGCGCTGACGGATTCGCTTCCGGTGATGGTCTCCAGGGAAATGTCGGAGAGCTTAATCTGGTTTTCCTCGGCGGTGGTGTTGACTCCGGAGCGGTTGTTGCAGCTGCGGACAACGCCAAGGTTATTTCCCACGACGCCGCCGACCCGGTGGTCGCCGGTAATGACGCCTTTGGAGTGGCAGCCGTCGATGATACCGGTGATGGCGTTGATGCCGGCGATGCCACCCACGTCATCCGAGCCGGAAACCGTGCCGTCAAAGAAGCAGTTCTGGATTTTACCGGCATTGTGTCCGGCAATGCCGCCCACGGCGCTGCGGCTTCCGTCAGGCGTGACCGCTCCCGAAACGGTGAGATTCTGGATGACCGCAGAGGCGTCAACATAGCGAAACAGACCCATGTTGGAGCCGTCCCGGGTGATGCTGAGGCCGGAGACAGTGTGGCCGTTCCCGTCGAAATTGCCGCAGAAAATGGGGATTCCTGAAAAATCCACGCCGGTGAGGTCAATATCCGTCAGCAGGATCACGCTCAGGTTCCGGCTGTAGCTGTCCAGACGGCAGTTTTCCGCGAAGTCCAGAAACTGCTGCCGGCGCGCAATGCGCAGGGTCGTGCCTTCCTCGCTGTCCTGGGCTTCCTCGGCCAGCGCCGTTGCCGGCAGGCTGAGAACGAGAAGCAGACACAGAAGCAGAGCAGATATTCTTTTCAGCAGATTACGCATTGTCTTCGCCTCCTTCCGCATCGGATTCGTCCAGTTTTTTGACCTGGGTGTTGGTAGAGACGATGGCGTTCATCTCGCCCCGGATCGTTCCGGTGAATTCGCCGTCTACCATGCCGCTGACCTGACCCCGCAGATGGCCGCTGACATACATGGTGCCGCTGGCGGTTCTGGTGGGCAGCTCGATGCCCTTCATCTGGAAGGAGGTGCGGTTGATGATGGAATCGCTGAGCACGAGGATGGCGGGCAGAACACCCAGCACGATGACGATGGAAATAATCGTACCGCGACCCAGGCAGGTGCCGAGAATGGAAATAACGGGGTTGGTGGAAATGTTGCCGATCAGCAGAGCGGCGGCAGACAGGATGGTGCCGGAGGTGAAGATGGTGGGGAAGGAGGCGTTCAGCGCTTCCACAATGGCTTCCTTATGGGTCATCGTGGCCTTCAGCTCCTGATAGTGGCTGGAAATGACGATGGCGTAGTCGATGTTCGCACCCATCTGAATGGACTGCACGATCAGGTAGCCCAGGAAGTACAGCGGCTGATTTGCCAGAGTGGGGACGGAGAAGTTAATCCACACGCTTCCCAGGATACAGGCAATCAGCAAAATGGGCAATCCCGCCGACTGGAAGGTGAACAGCAGAACCAGGATGACGAACAGGGAGGACAGAATGGAGATCACCAGATTGTCCTTGGCGAAGGAGGAGGACAGGTCGCGGGAGCTGGTGGAGTTGCCCACGACGTAATAGTCACTGTCGTAGTATTTTCCGACGATGCTGCGCATTTCCTTCAGGAACGCAAAGGTCTCGTCGCTTTCCTCCGGCAGGTTCAGGTAAACCACCATCCGGCTGTAGCGGTCGCTTTTCAGCTGCTTATTGGCGGTCTCCAACTGGGAGAAAATATCATCCAGGGATGCTTCGTCCATATCGTCCAAGGAAATGTTGTGGCTGTCCAGCTGGTCTTTCAGGAACATCAGCATATCGAACAGGGGAACGTCGTATTTGTCCAGCCCCTGTACGAATTCACCGTATTGGTCGTGTTCAATGGCGTAGGCGGAATAGAGCAGCTGCGCCACCTCGTAATCCATGCCCACCAGCTCGGAAAGCTCTCTGGGGTTCAGGCTGTCCGTCAGGGTGTAGCCGTCCATGGCCTCAATGTTCGCCAGACCCATGGCGCTTTTGACCTCCGGGCGGGCGTCCAGCTCGTCGAGGATTTTGGCCTCCGCGTCATAATTGCCGCTGGGAACCACCAGCGCCACCATGTTGCTTGTGCCGAAGGTGTTCTGAATTTTGAAGTAGGCCGTCTGACGCTCATTCATATTCGCGGTCTCAATATTGTTGTAGCTGTATACAAAGGGACAGCGGCTGGACAGAATGAACGCGCCAACCAAGAGAATTACAAACAGCGGCGGTACAACACGCCGGGCTTTCACGGCAAACTTGCCGATGGGCGTGATGTTGGGCAGGAGTTTTTTGTGGCGGGTTCGATCCATCAGCGGACTGAACAGCATCAGAAGTCCCGGCATCAGGGTGAAGACGGAGAGCAAACTGAACAAAATGGCCTTCACCAGAACCAGCGCCATGTCCAGACCGATTTTGAACTCCATGAAACCCAGCGCGGCCAGGCCGGACACCGTGGTCAGGGACGAAGCGCTGATCTCCGGGATGGCCTTGCTCAGGGCGGTGATGCAGGCGTCCCGGGCGGTGCGGGTCTCCCGCTCGTCGGTGAAGCGGTGGCACAGGATGATGGCGTAGTCAATGGCCAGCGCCAGCTGCAGCACCACGGCCACGGAGTTGGAGATGAAGCTGATGGTACCCAGCTGGAAGTTGGTGCCCATGTTCAGAAGGGCCGCCACGCCGAAGGTAATCATCAGCACAGGAACCTCGGCATAGGAGCGGGAGGTCAGGGTCAGCACGACGATGATGATGACCACGGCTATGATCAGAATGACGGACATTTCCCCTTGCAGGGTGGCGTTTTCGTCATAGCCCACGTCGGAGTACACGCAGTAGTCGTAGCCGTCCACCAGCGCTTCCACATCCGATAGCGCCTGCTTGCTGATCTCGTCGGAGACAACGCCGTCAAAACTGATGTCAAACAGCGCCGAGGCGTTGGTGTAGTGATCGGGGGTGTCGTCGAAGGTGACCATGCTGACCCCTTCCACGTCCTCAATCTGTTGGGACAATTCCTCCGCCGTTTCGTAGGTGACGTTGGACACCATGATCTGGGCGGTGGCGAAAGTGGTGAAGTTGTCGTTCATCGCCACGATGCCCTGACGGGTCTCCGTGTCCTCGGGCAGGTAGGTGGTGACGTCGTTTTCCACATTCACCCATCCGGAGGAAAACGCACAGAAAATCACGGCAAATATGTACAAAAGGAAGAACAAAGTCTTTTTGTCCACAATAAACGTGGCAAGCTTTGTCATGAAATTACTGTCCGGTGGGTTCTTTTCAGACATAATATCCTCCTAACACGCCCTTTGGGCAAAATGCCCCTCAAAGGCGAAACGAAAGTTGACTTTTTGGATAGGAACTATTATAATCAAAATGTGGAAAGACTGCAAGCACTAAATTGGATAAGATACGCCAAATTGTGCTTTGCGGGTCATCGTTTTTTTCAGCGTGTTTACAGTCTCTTAAAGAATTATTTCGTTAGTGTTTAGAAAAAATGAATAAACTGGAAACAAGATAGAAAAAGGAGAATCCTTATGAGGCTTAGTCTGGTACTTGCGTTTTTGTTCTTCATCGGCTCGTGCTTCGGATGGGTGCTGGAGCTTCTGTACCGCAACCTGACCCACCGCCACAAAAAGTGGATCAACCCCGGCTTCTGCACCGGCCCGTATCTGCCGATTTACGGCTTCGGCCTGTGTACGCTGTTCCTGCTGGCGTCGCTTGAAAACCTGCACCTGATTGCAAACCCCGTCTGGAACCGGGTGGTGCTGTTCATTGCCATGGCCGTGGCCATGACGCTGATTGAGTATATCGCGGGTATTGCCTGCCTGAAATATCTGAAGGTTCGGCTGTGGGACTATTCGAATCTTTGGGGCAACATTCAGGGAATCATCTGCCCGCTGTTCTCCTTCTTCTGGGCGGCGCTTGGAGCGGCCTATTATTTCCTGATTCATCCCTACATTCTCAACGCCCTGGCGTGGCTGTCCAACAATCTGGCGTTTTCCTTCTTCATTGGCATGTTCTTCGGCGTGTTCATCATCGACGTGGTGCATTCCAGCCAGATCATCGTCAAGCTGAAGCAGTTCGCCGAGGAAAACAAGGTCGTCGTGAAATACGAGAGCATCAAGGACCATATCCGGGATTTCAACCAGAACGCCGCCGCCAAGTACCACTTTTTCTCCCCCTTCCGTTCGGACAGCCCTCTTGCCGAGCATTTGAAGGAAATGTATCTCAAGCTGGAAAAGCAGAGAGACAGCCGAAAGTAAATTTTGACAGGCTGCCGCTTTTGCTGGCAATCATAAAACAGTGAATGGAGCGTATCGGTACGGATATGCTCCATTTCTCGTGTCAACAGGCTTCCCCTTGGCTCCCCCGCTGGGGGAGCTGTCACCGCAGGTGACTGAGAGGGCATTGCAGCCTAGTTTCCCCTCTCCGTCCTCGCTCGGCCACCTCTCCCATAGGGAGAGGC
>UMJY01053893.1_pt1 | contig 106074 bp, 95 predicted proteins | sample 1966191 | NCBI WGS metagenome assembly UMJY01 (sample SAMEA4836161, study PRJEB28245) | human gut metagenome | biome: gut microbiome; material: fecal sample | place: Denmark | collected 2008 | reverse complement strand
CCCCTGCCACTGGCGGCCGTCGCGCCAGGTGTAGACGTCGCCCTCGCCGACGTAGTTCTTCTTGTAGCACTCGACGGGGTCGAAGCCGCCCGCGCGCATGGTGCGGCCTATGAGCAGCGAGAGGCAGGAGTTGAGCTCCTGGCCGCCGTAGCCGCGGACGATGCCGGCGGGCTGCTTGTTCGTTACGACGAGGTTGGTGTCGAGGTCCCAGTTGGGGCACTTGCACATGACGAGCTGAGCCTCGCCGATGCCGACGCCTATCTGGCCCTGGGTGGCGTTGCTCAGGCAGCCGGTGTCGACCGTCCACTCGGCCTTGACGGCCCTGACGACGCCGTCGGCGTCCATGCCTATCTTCGCGTGGACCTGGCTGCCGAGGCGGGTCTCGAAGCAGCACATCTGCTCGGCCTTGGTCTGGTAGAACTTCACGGGGCGGCCGGTCTTCATGGACAGCACCGCTGCGGAGGAGACGATGGCGACCTGGCTCTGCTTGTTGCCGTAGGAGCCGCCGACGTTGAAGGTGTGGATGTCCATGTTGCAGTCCGTGATGACGGAGGCGTTGGTGACCTTGCAGATGTAGCCGGACTGCGTGTCGCACCAGACGGTGAAGTCGCGGCCGCCCTCCCAGCGGACTATGGCTCCGGGGGGCTCCGGAGAGGCCGGGGCGGCCATCTTGGAAAACTCGACCGTGTCCTCGGCTATGTAGGCGCACTCCTCAAAGCCCTTCTCGGGGTCGCCCTTGACGAGGTGCCAGAACGGGCCGTCCTTCTGGAAGGGCGGATAGCCCGGGGTGACGATGTTGTTCTTGAACATGTCGGGATAGAGCTGCGGGGCGCCGTCCTTGATGGCCTCTATGCCGCTGGTGACGGCGGGCAGGACCTCATACTCGACCTCGATGAGCTCGATGGCCTCGTCGGCTATCTCGCGGGTCTCCGCCGCGACGAGGGCGACGGGGTCGCCTACGTAGAGCACCGTCTCGCCCAGGATGGGCTTCATCGGCGGCCAGCCCATGAGCCAGCTCTGGTCGATGTCCTTGTAGGTCAGCACGGCGGCGACGCCGTTGAGCTTCTTTGCCTTCTCGACGTTGATGCTCTTTATCCTCGCGTGGGCGTGGGGGCTGCGCTTGGCGCGGCCTATGAGCATCCTCGGCAGGGTGAAGTCGTCGAGGAAGGTGCATTTGCCGGTGACTATCTCGCGTGCGTCCTTGCGCGGGACGTTCACGCGGCCTACGTAGCGGTAGTTTTCCTGGGAATAGTTCTCGTTACCGAAGTGATTCATCTTCTGCCCTCCCATTTCTCGTCGAGCTCCACGCCGCGGCCCGCGACGGAGGCTATGGCCTCAAAGACGTGGTATTGGCTTATGCAGCGGCAGTAGTTGCCGGAGAGCGCGTCGCGCACCTCCTCCTCGCTGGGGTTGGGGTTCTTGTCCAGCAGCGCCGTGGCCGTCATGATGATGCCCGGCGTGCAGAAGCCGCACTGGAAGGCGTTGTAGTCAAGGAACGCCTGCTGGACCTTGGAGAGCTCGCCCGTCTCGGGGTCGGCGAGGCCCTCGAGGGTGGTTATCTCCGCCCCGTCGCAGTCGGCGGTGAGCAGCATGCACGAGGGCACGGCGTCGCCGTCCTTGATAACGGTGCAGCAGCCGCAGGCGCCCTCGTCGCAGGCGCGCTTTGCGCCGGTGAGGCCCAGCCTGTCGCGCAGCGTCTCCAGCAGCGTCTCGCTGTACGGCACCTGGCCGAAGGCGTCGCCCATCGAGAACACGCGCTTCACGCCGTTGACCGTCAATGTGGTGGTTTCCACGCCCATTTGTATTCCTCCTTGCTTTTTAAAGGCCCGGGCGGATGCCCTCCGCCCTCCTGAGGCCATGATAAGGCAGTGGAACTTTCCCTTCAACGGCATATGTAGCCCAGACTACATTAAAAGTTTATTTTTTGACGATATCCCTGATATTCCCGGTCCACGGCGCAAAAACCCCGCCGGGGCTGCTCCGGCGGGGCTTGGCAAATATTCTGTTGGCGTCAGATGGATGTGACCTCCACTCCGAAGGGCCCGAGCTCCCGGCCCAGGGCGGTCACGGGGCGGGCGTTGTGGTTCATGAGTATGCGCACGCGGCGCTCGCCCTCTCCCCTCACGGCGCACTCCACGCCCTCGGGCAGTTCCAGGCGCTCGAGCACCGCGCGGCTCATCAGCTCGCCGAAGAGCGCGTCCAGCACGGCGGCGTCGGGGACGGTGCCGAGGTAATATGCCGCGCCGAGGCCGTAGTCGCAGCGGGTCACGGCGGCGTACTGGCGGTAAAACTCGTCGTCGTAGCGCCAGAGCACGTGCGCGCCATCGGGGACTATCATGTCCCGGAACACCCCGGCCGTGCCGCGGCCGCTCTCGCCCGCGAGGGGGACGGCGTCCGGCTCCTGCAGGCTCTCGGTCTCGACGACGCACAGGCCCAGTATGTCCGTGAGGTCCACGGGAAGGCACTTGCCGAAGACGAGGTTGTTGTCGCAGTCCTTCACGGCGGTGCGGAAGGTCACGAGCGCTACGCCGCCGGAGGCGACATAGGCCTTCAGCCGCGCGGTGAAGTCCGGGTCGGTAACGGCCATGTTGGGGACGATGACCAGCTTGTAGCCCGAAAAGTCCCTCGAGGCGGGGATGACGTCCACGCCCACGCCGCTGCGGTGGAGGATGCCGTGCAGGCGCTTCATCTCCCGCTCCGGCTCCAGCAGCAGGCTCTGGCGCTGGATGCGGAAGGAGGCGAGGGAGTCATAGTCGTAGAGTATCGCCGCTTCGGTCCTCACAGGCGCGGAGAGGGCGGTCTCGAACTGCTTTGCCTCGGAGAAGAAACTCTGCGCCTCGAAAAAGCGGCGTCGCGGGACGTTGTCCGGGTCCAGCAGGCCGCAGCAGAACTGCTCCGCCCCCTTGGCCGCGCCGCGGTATCGGAAATACAGCAGCCCGTCGCAGCCGTGGGCCATGGCCTGCCAGCTCCAGAGCTTTGCCTGGCCCGGGCGGGGCAGGCAGCCCGTGATATTGTGGCCCTGCGCGCCCATGATGGCCTCGGTCATCCAGAAGTTTTCGCCCTTTAGGCCGCGGATGTAGTCGAGGCCGAAGGCTATCTCCTCAGGCGGCAGAGGCTCCCTCTGCCCGCCCCAGACGGGGTAGTTGTTGTAGGCCGCCTTGTCCAGCAGCGCCGAGACGGCGGCGTAGTCCACGCTCTTGGTGAGGCCCCCGCCGGGGAAGTCGTGGATGATACAGGCCTCCGGGATGATGCGGCGGAGGATTTCGCACTGCTCCTCGGCGAAGGCGCGGATGTTCTCTCCGCAAAAGCGCTCCCAGTCGAGCCTCAGCGCGGGGTTTTGGGCGGCAATGGTCGGCGCGGGCATGGGTATCTCGTCAAAGGAGTTGTACTCCTGACCCCAGAAGGCCGTGCCGTAGGCGCTGTTTAGCGCCGAGACGTCGCCGCCGAATTTTCGTGAGAGCCAGCCCTGGAATTTGCGTCGGCAGCGGGGACACCAGCACTTGTCGCTGCCCTCGTGGCCGAGCTCGTTGTCTATCTGCCAGGCGACAATGTTTCGCTCGCCGCGGTAGTGCTCGGCGAGGGCGGTGACTATGGCGCGGCAGCGCTCGAGATAGGGCTCGCTGCTGTAGCAGGCCACATGCCTCCCGCCGTAGGCCCTAGGCGCGCCGGTCTCGGACTGCGAGAGGATGTCCAGGTGCGCGTGAGCCAGCCACGCGGGCGGGGCGGCGGTGGGCGTGCCGAAGATGACGGAGGGCCCCCTCTTCCCCGCCGCGGCTATGACGCGGTCGAAGAATGAGAAGTCGTATCTCCCCTCCTCCGGCTCCATAAGGTGCCAGGCGAACTCGCCTATGCGTATCACATTGCAGCCGAGCTCCACTATGCGGTCCAGGTCCTCTTCCAGCATCCCGGGCTCCCACTGCTCGGGATAGTAGTCCACGCCAAAGTACATGGCTCCCGCCTCCTTTTGCCCACATGATATCAAGTCCCGCCCTCCCTGTCCAGCGCAAGGCGCAAAAAACCGGCCCCGCAATCACGGAGCCGGTTTGCAGATGTTCAGTCCTCGACCTGCGTCGGGTAAACTATGGTGCCCGTTCCTATGCCGCTCATCACTGTGATGTGTGCGCAGGTCTATGAGCCCGGGCAGCATGGCGCCGGAGAAGTTCATAATCTACTTGCAGTCGCCGCCTGCAAGGAAGTCGATTCCCTTGAGGCACTTCATGCGGAAGAAGAAGTAGTAGACAAGGCGCTGCTCGCACAGGGCCATATCCCCGGTATATTCAGCAGGTGGTATGTTGATGAACTTCGTTATACACAACTACACCGTGTCTGGCAAGCCGCACGAGGGCATATCTTCCGAGCGCCCGGTATCTACCCGCGTTGCATATCCAGTTCCCCGCTGAGAAGCCGCTCTCTCAGTGAGAGCACACGCTGATGTATGGCCGCTATTGTCTCGCGGAAGGCCGCGCCTCCCCTGTCCGTCGGGTCCTCCAGGCCCCAGTCCTCGCGGTGACGGCAGGGCAGGTGCGGACAGTTCACGTTGCAGCCCATGGTCACCACGATGTCCACCGGCGGCAGCTCGGTTATGAGCTTGCTGCGCTGCGTGAGTTCCATGTCCACGCCGTAGAGCTCACGCATGAGCCGCACCGCGTCCTGATTTATGCGCGGCACCGTCTCCGTCCCGCCGGAGCAGCTCTCGAAGGCGTCGGCCGCCAGGAGCTTCCCCAGCGCCTCGGCTATCTGGCTCCGGCAGGAGTTGTGCACGCAGACAAAGGCCACCCTGGGGCGGCGGCTCATTCCACTCCCCTGGCCTTGGCTATCACGGCGCGGGCCTCGTCCTTGGTCAGCGCCTTGCCGTAGGACACCACCTTGCCGTCCACTACGAGGGCGGGCGTGCTCATTACGCCGTAGGCCGCGATGCTGGCAAAGTCCGTGACATGTTCGACCTCATCCGTCATGCCGAGCTCGGCCAGCGCCTCCTTTGCAGAGGCCTCGGTCGCGCGGCACTTGGGGCAGCCCGCGCCCAGGACCTTTATGCCCGGCGCAGCCTTGGCGCTCTCCGCGCGGGCCATGTTCTCGCCGCTGACGCTCTCCGAGCAGCAGCAGCTGTGTGATCCATCCTTTTTCTTGCCGAAAAGACCCATGATTGATTCCTCCTATTTTTTATTTATATCAAAATGCCCTGTAATGCGTTAAAGAGATAGCCAACAGCGATTATGCCCGCCACGCAGATGCCTATGAACAGTCCCAGGAGCTTCGGCTTCACCGCCTTGCGCAGCATGATGAGCGAGGGCAGCGACAGCGTGGTCACCGCCATCATGAATGCCAGCACCGTGCCGAGCTGCGCGCCCTTTGCGAGCAGCGCCTCTGCCACGGGGATGGTGCCGAAGATGTCCGCGTATATCGGCACACCGACTATCGTGGCCAGCACGACGCCGAAGGGGTTGTCGCTGCCGAGCACCGTCTCGATCCAGCTCTGGGGTATCCAGTTGTGGATGACCGCGCCGATGCCAACGCCGACGAGGATATAGGGAAAAACCTTTTTGAAGGTGCCGAGCATCTGCTCCTTGGCGTACTGCGCCCGCTCTCTGGGCGTCAGGCTCGGCGAGTCTATGTCCGCGCCCGTGGCCGAGAGGACGAAGCCTTCGACGTACTTTTCCATGTGCAGCCGCTCGATGACCGTGCCGCCTATGACCGCGATTACCAGCCCGAGCAGCACGTACACAGCCGCGACCTTTGCGCCGAAGATGCTCATCAGCAGCACCAGACTGCCGAGATCCACCATCGGCGACGAGATGAGGAACGAGAACGTCACGCCCAGGGGCAGTCCCGCGCTGGTGAAGCCGATGAACAGCGGTATCGACGAGCAGGAGCAAAACGGCGTCACCGTCCCGAGCAGCGCCGAGATGATGTTCGCCCAGATGCCGCGGAAGCGCCCGAGTATCTTGCGGCTGCGCTCCGGCGGAAAGTAGCTCTGTATGTAGGAGATGATGAAGATAAGCACGCAGAGCAGCACGCATATCTTCACCACGTCGTAGAGGAAAAACTGCACGCTGCCGCCGACGCGCCCGTCCACGTCCAGCCCCAGCGCCTCAAGTCCCGCGCCGATAAGCCCGTTGAGCCACTTCATGCCGAGCAGCTGATCCTGTATGAAGGTCCACACACCCATGTGTCCGCCCCGCTTTCCAAGTTATATCAAGAATTTTTGATGTGTTCCGCCAAGCAAACGCCATTCCCGCGGGAATGGCGTGCTATTTTCCGCAGCAGCAAGCATCCTGCTCCGCTGTGGGGGTGGTGAGCGCTTTCAGCAGCTCCACCGCGCGCTCGCGGCCCTCGCCGCTGAGGCGGTAGTGGGTCCACTTCCCCTCCTGACGGCTGACCACCAGGCCGGAGTCGCAGAGGATCTTCATGTGGTAGGAGAGGCCGGACTGCGTCAGATCCATGGGCTCCAGCAGCACGCAGGCGCACTTTTCGCCGCTCCTGAGCTGCTCGAGTATTGCCAGCCGCTTCGGGTCGCACAGCGCCTTGAACACCCTCGCCTGCTCCTGATACGTCCCGTCCACGCTCTCACCTCACATCAAATAATTTTGATGCGTTCATTATAGCACCGTCTGCGTCGATGTCAAGGGGCAATTTCGGTTGACAGCGGGGCGGTGCCGCTGCTATATTTGTTTCTTAGATGACACTGTGTTGGGAGATGAGCGCATATGCTGCAATACACAAAGGACGCCTCGCTCGCGGGGGTGGACATCCCCTTCGGCATCGTGGAGGTGAGCTATCCCGAGCCGGAGCTCTGGCGCCGAGAGGAGTTCTACGCCCTCGCCGCGAACGAGCTCGCCGCGGCGCGCGAGGCCTCCGAGCCCTATGAGCGCAAGGCCGTATTCGGGGAGAACCCGTATTTCCGCTTCTTCAAGAAGTTCAAAAAGACCTTCCCCATCGTGCTGCAATTCGAATCCGCCGTCATACGCGGCGCGGGCATACCCGGCGAGAACCCCGTGACGGACGTGCCTTATCTGCTGGAGCTCACGTCCCACGTCCTCTCCGGCACGCACGACATCGACCACATCGTGGGCGGCGTGGAGCTGTATCTGAGCTCGGAGCGCACGGACTTCCCCGGCATGCGCGGCTTTGAAGTGCACACCTACCCCGGCGACTTCTGCGCCCGGGACGGCGAGGGCATCATCTTCAGCGAGATCGCCGGCGCGGACGGCCGCACCTTCGCCCGGCCCGAGAGCCGCAGGGTCTTTTACCCCATCTTCGGCACCCCCGGACTGCCGGTGGAGGTCATCGAGCGCTCGATAGACTCCCTCCGCCGCTACGTCGGCGTCCTGCCCCCTGAGGCCGTCTTTGAGAGCGAGATACTATAAGAGCATAATGCAAGCCCCCGGGATGCCTTTAGTACCGTCATACCGGGGGATTTTTGCGCTTTGCTCCGTCAGGCTCTGAGCCTTCTGGTGCTTTTTCCCACTATAAGGCTCGGCAATGTCGTGAAGCTCTGCACGCGCAGCTCGGGCTTTTTCAGCTCCTGGAGGAGCTGCTTTGCGGCGGCGCGGCCCATGTCTCGGACGTCTATCTGCACCAGCGTCGGCTCAGGGTTTATCAGGCCGCTGTATGGGTAGCGGTCGAAGGTGATGAGCTGTATGTCGTCCGGTATCCTCACACCCAGCTCATGCGCAGTCACGGCAAAGGCGTAGGCGAGCAGGTTGCTGCTGCACACCACGGCCTCGGGCCTCTCTCCGGGGGCGAGCAGCTCCGCCGCGGCGGCGCGTCCGGCCCGGAGCGAGCCGTCCGTATGCTTGACCCAGCAGTCCCGGTATCCGCAGCCATACTCCGCCGCGGCCGAGCGGAAGCCTATGAAGCGCTCGTTGGAGATGTCGTCCGTCTCCAGCGCGCCGAGGAAGGCTATGTCCCTGCATCCGCACTCAAGCAGGTGCTCGAACGCGATGCGCCCGCCGAGGGCGTTGTCGGTGTCGACCCAGTTTATCCGCGTGTCGCTCGGGTGGCCGATGACTATGTGCGTGAACTTCCTCGTGACCAGGAACTGATGTATGGGCCTGTTCAGCGCGCCGCCGTGTACGATGATGCCGTCAGCGGCACGCGAGAGCATGATCTGCTCAACGTCCGTGAGCGTCGCGTCCAGCAGCATGAGGCTGTACCCCTTTGCGCACAGCGCCTCCTGGATGCCGCACATGATGTCGAAAAGGTGCGGGTTCGTGTAGGGCTCGGACTCGTCCAGCTTCGCCAGAAAGGCTATGCAGCGCGCGCTTTTGCGGGCCAGCCCGGCGGCGCGGCTGTTCGGGGCGTAATCCAGCCGCCGCATTACCTCCTTGACCCTGAGCGTGGTCGCCTCGGATATGCCGGGCATATCGTTTATGACCTTGCTCACGGTGGATATGCTAACTCCTGCCTCGCGGGCGACGTCTTTTATAGTTACCGGCATCGCGATCCCTCCTCGGCAATATAGTATAACGTTTTCACAAATAAATCAAGAGAAATATCTCCCTTTCTATTGACTCACACAAATATTCTGTTTATACTTCCTATCAAGAGATGCGTTTTGACCAAATTTGATCCGCATTGCAGGTGTAAACCCAGTAAAACGTTTTACTATTTTGAATCAGAACGGAGGATGAAAAATGAAGAAACTCTTGGCCATACTGCTCAGCGCTCTGCTGCTGATGACGCTGCTTGCGGCCTGCGGCACGACGGACGAGCCGGCTGCGGACAGTCCCGCGCCCGTCTCCGAGGTGCCGGAGTCGGAGGCCCCGGTAGAATCGGCCGAGCCGGTCGAGCTCACTATCTGGCACGACAACGACGAGAACCTCATGCAGGCCATGGCCGACGCCGCGAACGCCCTCCTCGAGGGCACGGGCGTGAGCGTGACCTTTGAAAAGCGCACCGGCCTCTCTGACCAGCTCAAGCTCTACGGCGGCGACGCGGCCAACGGCCCCGACATGTACCTCTGGGCGCACGACAGCCTCGGAACTTTCGTCGCGATGGACATTCTCGAGCCGCTCACCGACCTCGTGGACGAGAGCGTCTTAGCCGACGACCTGCCGCTGACGGTCGAGGCAGGCCAGATAGGCGGTACGCAGTACCTGCTGCCCGTGTATTTTGAGACGCTGCTCTTCCTCTACAACAAGGACCTCTGGCAGGGCGACATTCCCGCCACGACGGAGGAGCTCTATGAGTACATGGTGGCCAACACAGATACCGCCTCCGGCACCTATGCCGTAGTCAACCAGCACTCCACGTCATACAACGTCTCCCCGTTCATAAACGGCTTCGGCGGATACATACTCGATGCCGACGGCAACCCTGGGCTCAATGACCCGAAGACCATCGAGGCCGTGGAGTACAACCAGAAATTCGCCGCACTTGAGGCCGACGGGGACTACAACACCGTCACCACCCTCTTCAACGAGGGCAAGGCCGCGGCCATCATAGGCGGACCGTGGCTCGTTTCCGGGATACGCGCCGCCGGCATCGACCTCGGCGTGGCCTCCCTCTCCGACATGACGCTGCCCAACGGCAATCCTCTGGCACCCTTCTCCGGTGTGCAGGGCATCGGCGTCATGAAGGTCGCGGCAGAGGCCAAGGGCGACGCAATCGCGCTGGCGCTCAAGGCCCTCGCTTCGCCCGAGGTCGGCATCGCGCTGGCCAAGACCGGCGGCTGCGCCCCGGCCAACTCCCTCTCCTACGACGACCCGGACGTCGCCTCCGACGAGATAATCTCGGCCATCGAGCACACGGCGGATACCGCCCAGCCCATGCCGAACGCCGCGGAGATGAACGTGATGTGGGGTCCTGTGGACAGCATGCTCGCCGCCGTGAACAAGAACGGTCAGGACGTTGCCTCTGCCGCAGAGGAAGCCCAGGCCGCGGCATTGCAGGCCATAGCGGATATGCAGTGATATCATAATACTTGCTTCAGGGGCGGCGGATTCGCCGCCCCCCTTTTGGAGGCCTTGCCATGAGCCTTAGACGCAAATTGAAACCCTGGCGCTGGTGCGCCCCGGCGGTGATTTTGATTCTGGTCATCATCGTCTTCCCCATCGCCTATACCGGGTATGTCTCGCTCACGAACATGAACCTGTACCACTGGCAGGACTACGAGGTCATAGGGCTTGGGAACTACGCCCGCGCGCTCTTCAAGTTCGACTCCGGCTTTCTCTCCGCGCTCGGGACGACGATACTCTGGACCGTCCTCAACATGGTTATCCAGCTGGCGTTCGGCTTCCTGATAGCTCTGGGCCTCAACGCGCCCAGGCTGAAGCTCAGCCGCCTGTACAAGACGCTGCTGATGGTGCCCTGGGCCATGCCGGCATATATCTCCATTCTGCTCTGGCGAGTGGGCATGTTCAACACCGAGCTGGGGCTTTTGAACAAGTGGCTCACCGCGCTGGGCTTTGCAAAGGTGGACTTCCTCGCGAACAACGGCATCGCCTTCATCTCCTGCATGGCGCTCAACCTCTGGATGGCCCTGCCGTTTATGATCTCCACCATAGACGGCGCGCTGCAAAGCGTGGACCGCAGCCTCTACGAGAGCGCCCGGCTCGACGGCGCCGGTTTCTGGATGCAGACCTGGAAGATAACCATACCCAGCATCCGCCCGGTCATCGCCCCCGCGGCGGTGATGACGGCCTTCATCACCTTCAAGCAGTTCGACATCATCTATCTTCTCACGCAGCAGCGCGGCTACATGACCGGAGCCACGCTGAACACGGTGATCACCTACGTGCACCAGAACGCCTTTGCGGCGAATAACTACGGCCTCTCGAGCGCGGTGAGTATGCTGCTCTTTGTGATAATAATCATCTTCTCATTCGCCACGAACCGGAGCCTGAGGGAGGACTGAGCATGAGGCGCAAGACCAAAGAACACATAGGATACGCCGCGCTGAATGCGGCCTTCATCATACTCTGCCTGGTCACCCTGGTGCCGATTTTCTACGCCCTGAGCGTGTCCTTTTCCGGGGCGGGCAGCACGCTCTCGGGGGATTTCAGCTTCATCCCCGAGGACCCCTCGCTGGAAAACTACCGGGCCATCCTCTTCGACGAGCCCTTTCTGCTCTGGCTAAAGAATTCTCTGCTGCTCAGCGTCGGGACGGTCGCCATAGCCATGCTCTGCGCCGTCACGGCCGCCTACGCCTGCTCGCGCTGGCGTTTCAGAGGGCGGCGGCCGCTGCTGAAGGCGCTGCTAGTGCTCAACGCCTTTCCGCAGGTGCTCTCGCTCTTCGCCTACTACCGAATACTCCGCCTGAGCGGGCTGCTCAATTCCCACGCCGGTCTGATGCTCATTTACGCCGGCAGCATGTGCGTTTTCGGCGTCTGGAACATGAAGGGCTATTTCGACACCATACCCGTGGAGATAGAGGAGGCGTCGAAGATAGACGGCGCGAACGACGCGCAGATGATATGGCGCATCGTGCTGCCTCTGGCGAAGCCGGCCATCGTCGTCACCTGCGTGATGGTGCTGATAACCGTCTGGAACGAATACCTCTTCGCCGCGACCTTCCTGCTTGACAGCGACTACTACTCACTCGCGGCGGGCCTTTACCAGCTCCAGAGCAACGACTATACGCGCTCCTGGCCGCTCTTCACAGCGGCAAGCATACTGGCGTCGCTCCCGCTGCTGGTGATCTTCTTCAAGATCCAAAAATACATGGTCTCCGGCCTCACCGCCGGCGGCGTGAAAGGATAAGCATGATAAAGGACGCGATATTTCACCGGCCAATGAGCGAATACGCCTTCGGCCTCGACGAGGACACCACGGTATTCAGGCTGCGCTGCGCAAGAGGCGACCTGGAGCGCTGCACGCTCTGGTATGGCGACACCTCGAGCCCTGAGACGCCCGTGCCGGTCTATCCGGCGGAGATGAGACTCGTGTTCCGCGGCGAGAACTGCGACTGGTGGGAGGCCGAGCTGCGCGGAGTGTTCCACCGGCTCTATTACTATTTCGAGCTGGTGGGCGACGAGCGGCTCTATTACTCCGGCGAGGTCTTTTTCAGCGAGCCCAGCAAGGAGCGCTCTGAATACTTCAAGTTCCCCTTCAACCACCGCGCGGACATCGCCCGCGTCCCTGAATGGGCGCTGGACGCCGTCGTATATAACATCTTCCCGGACAGCTTCGCCAGCTCCCGCCGGAGCATCACCGGCTGCGGTACGGAAAAGCGCGTCAGCGGCGCGCTCTCCCGCTCCCGCCTCGGCGGGACCATACGCGGTATATGTGAAAACCTCGACTACATATCCGGGCTCGGGGCCAACTGCATCTACCTCAACCCCATCTTCGCCGCCGGGCAGTATCACAAATACGACACCATAGACTACCTGCACATAGACCCCTGTCTGGGCACCGACGCCGATTTCCGCCAGCTCGTTGAGGAGTGCCACGCGCGCGGCATGCGCGTTATACTCGACGGGGTGTTCAACCACTGCGGCGCGCAGTTTTTCGCCTTCCGCGACGTGCTGGAAAAGCAGCGAGAGAGCCGGTACGCGGACTGGTTCTACCGGCTGCAATTTCCCGTTACCTATCCCGAAGCGGGCGAGCGGCCGAATTATGAGTGCTTCTGCTATGAGCGGCTCATGCCTAAGCTGGACACGTCGAACGATGAGGTGCGCGACTACCTCTGCGGCGTCGGCGAGTATTGGCTGCGCGAATTCGATGCGGACGGGTGGCGGCTGGACGTGGCCGACGAGCCGAACGACGGCTTCTGGCGGGAGTTTCGCCGCCGCTGCAAGGCCGTCAAGAGCGACGCGCTGCTCATAGGCGAGGTCTGGGGCGGCGCGAGGCACTGGCTGGCCGGAGACATGCTCGACTCCACCATGAACTACGATTTCCGCAGCCATTGCCGGCATTTTTTCGCAGAGGGCAGCATAGACGCACGCACCTTCGCCGGGCGTTGTGCAGATATGCTCATGCGCTATAAGAGGCAGATCACCGCCGCGCAGCTCAATTTGCTCGACAGCCACGATACCAGCCGCTTCCTCGACATCTGCGGCGGCGAAAAGCGCCGCCTGGCGCTGGCGGTCGTGTTCATGTGCTGCTTTCCCGGCATGCCGTGCGTGTTCTACGGCGACGAGCTGGGCGTAATGGGCACGAACGAGCTCGACTTCCGCCGCGCCATGCCATGGGACGCCGGGGACGAGAGCCTGAGGGAGCTCTATCGCGAGGCAATAGCCCTCCGCCGCCGGCACCCCGCCCTGCGCCGCGGCGACCTGCGCTTCCTGCGCGCCGAGGCAGGCGAACAGCTGCTTGTCTTCGAGCGCAGCTGCCCCGGCGAGAGCCTGACGATCACAATAAACGCCTCCCCGGAGCCCAACGCGCTCCCCCCCTTCAGCTGGGACATCAGGAAAAGCTAACCCGCGGTCCCCCCCTGCCGCATACCGCTCCAAACGAACATACCGTCGGCCTAACCGACACAGCAGCCCCGGCGAGCATTCGCCGGGGCTGCTGTGTCTGATTTTTATCTCTCCACAAACCGCATCAGCATCGTCGCGCACTGTGCACGGGTGGCGGTCCCCTGCGGGACGAGGGTGGTATCGGTCACGCCGGTGATTATCATGTGCTCTACGCACCAGCTCATCGCGTCGACCGCATAGGCGCTCACGCTTGCACCGTCGGAGTAGCCGGCGAGGTTCGCCGCCGTGGCGGGTTCGCCCGCATAGCGCCAGAGCATGGTCGCAAGCTGCTCACGGGTGACGCTCCTGTTCGGGTCGGTGCCGTCGCTGATACCGTTTGCCATTGCCCAGTCGCGTGCAATGTCGACCCAGCTCCCGCCCGTGACCGCCTCGCCGTCGATGCGGGCGAGGATCGCCCACACCATCGAGCGGGTCATCGTCGCGTCGGGCTCGAACGTGGTCGTCGAGGTGCCCTCCATGAGGCCGTTGGCCACGACGTAGTTGACGGCATCCGTATACCACGCTCCGCGCGCCACATCGGTGAAGGACGGCTGCTCCGGTTCGTCCTCCCCGGATTCAGGCGGCGTGACCGGCGTGCCGGGCATGGACGGCTTCCCCGGCATCTCGGGAGTCTCGGCTATTTCCTCGTTGGCCTCGGAGATCTCGTAGCTGCCGCCTCCGGACACGGTAAAGCTCACGGAGCCGTTTTCTCTGCTGCTCGACGCCACACCTGCGCCATTGTGTTCCACGCCCCCGGAAGCGTCCGGCACAGTCAGCTTGGGTTTAAGCACCTCAAGAAGCTCGCTCGCAGCGTTGAGCGTCACAGTCACGCTACCGTCAGTTTCGCTGCGCGTCACAGTGAGCGACGCGTCAAAGACGGCGCTGCTCTCCGCAAGCTCGTTGTGCGCCGCAGTACCGAAATTCCACTCGGCCAGTGTGGTGGTTTTGCCTGTATTGGCGTCGTAGCTGACCACACTTATGATACGTTTCTCCTTCGAAGCCGTGGCGAAAGCCGCGGCAGATATTTTCAGGTTTGTCTCTCCGGCTACTATTTCGGTCACCCGCTCCCAATCTGCGGTGAGATAGTTTTCCGGCTGCTCCACAAGTGCGGTGAGCACCATTGGCGCGAAGATTGGCAACGACCCGGAGCTGCCAGACAAAAGCGGTGGAACGCCTGCCTCCAGTTCCACAGGATCTTTCCATCTGGGGTTGGTGACGACCTTCGTCTCGCTGTGGTCAGCTACGTTCACTGTCGGCGGCTGGCGCAGTATGTCGCTTGAGCAGCCATCCCTCAGAGCTCCGAGGATCTCAGCGGAGGTCATGGACGCGTTGCTCTTCACCCGCCCATAGTAGTTGCGGTAGAAGTAGAACGTGCCGGGGCAGCGCACATCGAAGTCAACGCCATTGCTCACAAAGTTGTTTTCGGCTATGCGGCAGTAGAAAGGCACGACGTCCGTTCTCAGGCCGGGGATCAGCACAGCTGTGCCGTTATTGATAAAGGCGCAGCCGGTCAGCCCGTTTGCGAGGTCGCCCCTGCTTATTAGGGCAGTCTCGTTTTCATAGAACACGCTGTAAGTTGCGCCCATGCCGTTTATATCGCCTTCGCCGGCGTCCATGGCCACGGCGTATTCGCGGAAGGTGCAGTTCACAGCCCAGCTTCTGCCGTCGTAGATTGCCCTGCTCTCTTTCTGGCCCTCCGGCGCGACAAAGTCCATGTTATAGAAGGACACCTGGGAGTTGTTGCAAACCACGCCGCCCACTATCGTCGCGCGGCCGGTAGCGCCCGCGGGCTCAAAGCGTATCTCATAGTCGCCCTTCGTTTGCATTACGTTGGCGGGTATCTGTATGGTCCCTTCGTACCGATTGCCCTCGAGCACAACGTGTATCGTACCCCCGCTCGTCTGGCTATCCTCTCTGGACGGGGCTTCGTCAACCGCCGCCTCAATGGCGTCGGTGATCTCATTCGCACTGGCGCCCGCCTCGCACACCACGGTGTCCTCATAGATGTGGTAGCCGCTCAGCTTCAGCGCAACATTGCCAGTTTCCAGCACCTCGCCGTTATTGCTCACCTCGACCTTTGCCACGACCTGGGCGTCTGTGGCGTAGCCCTGCTTGAGATATATCCCGGCGCTGTTGCCTTCGACAGCATCCAGATGAGTGACGTCGGAGTCTCCGCTGAAACTGTACGGGTTATCGTCGGCGCTCCCGTCGCCGGATACATAGCGCAGATCCATGCTGAGCACGTTCACGCTCAGGGGCAGGCTGTCGAACTCATAGTGCTCTCCGCTGCCGTCTGAAACGATCTCCGCAACGGCCACTGCGGCGTCCAGGCGCTTGTCCCGCGGGTTGTTCTGGGCCGGCTGCCCGGAGATGTCGCGCCAGTAGTACCCCTCATAGGACTGCCGCATGATCGTCCTCGTTTCGCCTTCGCCGAGGGTGAAGCCGATCACGTACTTTTTTCCGTTTTCAGTGAACTGCAGCGCGGCAGAACCGTCTCCGAGGCCTTCCGGCGCGCTCAGCCCGGCGCTCTGTGTGGGTGTGTACGCCTCTCCGGCGTCCGTAGTGTCCGCCGCAGCAGGTACGACGGCCAGCGACACGGCAACGCACAGCGCCAGCAGCAGGCTCAGCAGTTTTTTACACATCTTCAAAGTCCTCCCGTCCCCTGTATCTATTTGTTTATTTTACACCATCCGCCCTCATGAAAACAATATGCTCACTGCATCGGATGCGAAAATATTTTCGTTGCTCCGGCGTTATCCTCTGCACGGCGAGGCACGGCAGGCCCGGTGTGCGTCCCGTGATGGAGCGAACCACGGTTTTCATTGGTTTGATCAAAAAAGGTTGGATCACATGATAATAATTAGTGTACTATAAAAGCAAAAAGAGAGCTAACTGATGAATCAAAATCAGTTAGCTCTCTTTTTATGAATATTGCCACAAAGGGCCCCGACCCTTCAAAAACCCAGTAAAATCAGGCGTTTCGGGGCATCTGAAATTATTCCCACTCGAGTCTCAGAATGTGTTTTTCAGTGATTTTGTGCGCTTTTTGTGCGATTTTCGCTCTGATAATCCAGCTCATACAGCCATTTTTGACTGTCCGCGGGATTTTTGTAGCCAATGTGTAGCCAGCGGGTATTATGCTTTTTTAGTTCGCCTCAACCTTATAATTCCATTTGAACCACTATTCCCAACTATAAAGCGGAAAGGAGTATGCTTATGTCAGAGCTTCTATCATGCAAATTCAACATCGACACCGCCTGCGTCGAGCTGCGATATGCTGACGGCGAGGTCCTCAGCATCTACACACCGGGCGTTGATGACAGCTTCGACACCACTATCGCCATGAGAGCAGAAATGGACTGGCTAATCTACAACGCTCCACTCGAGTATGCGCAAATGGTGCTCGACGGGTCTCTGGAAAGCTATCTGCGTAGAGTGTCCGGTAAGCACAGCTTGGAGCTGGACGATTGACAAAACGAGGGGCTGGCGCATAGTGCGTCAGCCTCTTTTCAAAAGCGTTATCTCCAGCAGGCCCTTCCCTGCCCTGTGCCGGGCGTATTCCAGCAGGTTCGCCGCGTTGCTGGCCGTGTGCCAGATGTAGGCTATCAGGTAGTCGGCATGCTCGACCATTTGTCTGTTGGCCCGGACAATGGCCAGGCTGCGCGGTATCGTCTCATCTGTGAACGGATAATATGTGTAGTCAAAGCCGTCGAGCTTATTTATCGGCCTCTCTGCTGGATGATATGGCAACAAGAGCACGAGTTCAATGCCCTTGTGCATGGTCTTCGCCTCCATAACGGCCTCAGCAGCAAGGCGGTCAAAACCGCCATAATGCCCTACCACGAACTGTGTCACACCGAGCTCACTGATGTGTCGCTCTACTTCTGCAAGCAGCGCCGGATATATCTCGCGTGACGCGTCTCGATGTCCTATGAAGAAGCAGCATTTCTTGTCCATCGTCCTCACCAACCCTTTTGAGTTATTTTAACTCAATAGAGTTAATCTTTTCAAGAGCAAACGGGTATCATCGTCTTGAAATGAGGTGATGCCTGTGGACATTGGAGAGGCGGTAAAGGAGCGCATTCTGGAGCTCTGCCGCGAGGAGAACATCTCCATCAACAAGCTGTGCAGCATGAGCGGAGTGACGCAGTCCACAGTGAACAACATAGTCAGCGGCCGCAACCGCAGCGCGACCATATCGACGATAAAAAAGCTCTGCGACGGCCTGGGCATCTCGATCGAGGACTTCTTTCACTCGGAGCTGTTCAGGGGCTTAGAGCAGGAACTGAAATAATAACAACAGCAGACCGGCAGTAATGTCGGTCTGCTGTTTTGTAGCTGTCCAAAATTCACGATTCATTAGTCGTCATCAGCTAAAAATACATATTTACCTTTGCCGTTTTCGCGCCAGCCTGGCATTCCTTTGAAATCTTCTACTGACAATCGGTTTATTGCATTGGGATTTGTAAAAAGCCATGTTTCATTCTCCGAGTATTCTTCACCTACACCTCCAACAGTAACTATTATACCTGATAGGAAGCGGTATTCTTTCAAGCGGAAAATTATGCTGTCAATTTTGGAGCCATTCCATTTTTCAAGCTGCCTATTATATGTATATCCGTCAAAAATGAATTTCTCGTTACTTTCGTAGTATTTTAATGTAGGTTTGTCTGCTCCAAAAAGAACACGCAAGATTTCCCTTCCGGAGTCATCAAACAGAACTTTAGTATGAAGTGAACCAAGTCCTAAAAATACGATGTAAGGTCTGTCTGCAACAGAGCTCTCCTTTTCAATATGCTTCCAATAAAAGTCTCTCTTATTCGATATAGCGTTCGTTATCCTAGAAAGAATGAAATCTTCAGCAATTCTTGTATCCCGCATTTCCCATTGACGCTCGGTGCGCAAATAATCTGCCCACCCGTTATCTCCAGACTTTCCAGGAGAGCAACATATGCACTCGATTTGCAACTTGTTATCCAAGATAATGTCGCAGCCAGCTTCACTTGTACTGTCCATTGCAATTCGTGCGCTACCATACTTGCTTAGAAATTCCAAGCTCCTAATTTCATGGGCAATGTTGTAGTATTGTGAGCTAACCGCTTCGCATGGTGCAGGCGGTGCCTCAGCCGCCTTTAGCAGCCGTTCAGCTCGGTATTCTATCTCTTTTTCAGGCAAGTTGTTCTTGCGCAAGATTTCTACCAAGTCGTCTGTTAGCTTCGGCAACTGGTTTAATGCAGCGTCTCTGCTTGGAATTATTGGGTCGTAGCCTCTGCTCATATTAGCTTTTGTCATATATGCCTTATTCCTTGCTGCAGTTCCTAAGCGCCAGCTGGTATACAGCGGCCAGGCCATAATAGTTCATCTGCTCTGGGAATTGATTCGCAGGGTGCCAATAGTCGAGGACGAGCACCTTGTGCCCATTTAGCTCCATCGTATAGTACAAGTTTTCGTTGTACGTCTTGCGCACCTTTTTGCCGGTCACGCGCTCTGTGATGATATCCAGCGCCGAGCCGGTGTATCCGCAGACGATGACGGTCGGATCACAGAGGGAAAGCTGTTCCCACAGCCGCTCCGCGTCAAACCAGGCGTAACTGCGTATCTCGTCCATATTTGAGTTTTTCTTGCCGCCACTCTTTTTGACGTTTACAACGGCTATACGCCTTAGGCACTCATTGCCGTACATTGACACATCCAACCCAGGATCATATGGTGCAAGCTCCTCTGCCGTAGTATTGAGCAGAGCGTATGTCCAGTGCGAGACCCTGCGCCACATTCTCGAGGAGGGTTTGGCCGTCAGCAAATGGTCACCGGCAAGATCCCAGTCGCCTTTGCCGTTGTACGCCTCTTTCAGCAGGAAAAGCGGACGTGTCCGCTGGGCGAACCACAGCTCCGGGCAGACCACCCCGTCACGGATGAACACCGTATTTGCGTGGTTTATCTCGGTCGCGGCAATGCCATATTCCTTGCATTCTGGAACAGAACCAGTGAGCTTTTTCCACTCCGCAAACAGGGTATTGTTCTCCTCAATATATCCCATTGCATATTCTCCTCGGTCACTTCATCACTTTTTCCCGCTCTTTGCTTTCTTTTCCGCAAAGTATTTCTCAACTTCTTTGAGCGCCTTTTTCGTTGGGATGAGGGCGGCCATTTTTTCGAGTTTCAGGTCGCTCTCGCGCATGATCTGGTAGTGGCTCTGGTTCTGCGAGCACACCCAGCGCGGCTGGTTCTTCATGGCGAATACATATGGCGCTCCACATTTGCAGCGCAACACGCCGTCCACCGGGTATTGCTGCTCCGGATGCCTCGTATAGCCGCAGGACGAGCAGCTCCAGTATATGCCGCCGCTGTCGCCCTCTTTTATCAGCATTTCGGCGCCGCAGATGGGACAGGCAAGCTCAACGCGGCTTTCTACGGCTTCGCTTATGTGTCCGATATCGTAGAGCTTCTCAAAATCAGCTGTCAATTCCCGGCTCTCATGCCTCTGCATGACCTCACCCGTTAGACCGCTGAAGCTGAGCACGTTGAGAGAGCCTATCCATGTCGCATCATCGTCAACTATCACCAACTTCTCGTGCATTCCCTTTTTGTGGACGATGCTCACTCCGGCATCAGACAGGGATTTTTCACAGAGCTTATACGAATACAGCTCCCTCTTACCCCGCTCACTCAGCGCTTTTGTCACGACTATGATACGTTTACCAGCGTTTACAGCGTCCGCAAAATAGGGCAGCAGCTCTGCCAGCCGATTCTCGGTAATAAATGGCGAGTATATTATCAACCTATTCTTGAAGTTTACGAGATCGCCTTGGAAGTGTTCAAAGAATGAGTCCTCCCTGCAAACCATGCTGCGACCCGTATTCCCTGTTACGACAACATCACAGGTACCCTTTGCATATGTGAGACCCGGCAGAAACTCCTTTGCGTCAACCTTTTTGAGCTTCAGATTATCTAACAACATATCCAGAAGCTCTGAGAGGGCATTGTTCTTTGCTCGTTTGCGGCAGTATGCAAAGTTACCGACCACGTACAGCTTGAACCTCGCCCTTGTCACCGCCACATTGAACATTTTCCTCAGATTCGCATTTACTTCAGGTTCAGGCATAAACAGCCCCGCCTTGTAGTGAGGCTCGTCGATAACGAGGTCGAATATCACGATGTCGGCTTCGCTGCCCTGAAAGCTGTGGATGGTGCCGGCCCTGATATAATTCAAGTTTTCCTTGAACCCTCGGCTGCTGTATTCCAAATCTATCAGTTTGTTGAGCCTTGCGGTGTGGGGCTTGTACGGTGCAATTATGAGCACACTGGCCTGCTCAACGGGTTTTGCTGTATTCGGATCAAGTTCGGACAACAAGTTTTCCAGACATTTAAAGGCCAGGTCAACGTCCACAGCGGCCGAAAAACAGTTCAGGCGGCTGTGGCTCTTGCCCTGCGGTACGCCGGTAACCCAGGCGTGAAGGCTTTCCGTGTCCACGAGGTGTATGCTGTGTTTTGTGCGTTTGCCGGAGTACCAGCCATAAAACTCTTCCCGCTGCTTGATACGGTGCTCGTCGTTGTCATGGGATATGAGTCCACCATATTCGCCGTAATAGATATTTGCAATACCGGCGATTTCGGATTCCATGCGGAACTGGTCGTTAAGCATTATGAAATTCTGTGGCCGCCTGTCCTTTATGGCCTCAAGCATCCCGCTATGGAAAAAGATGTCTTGACCCAGCCACTTTTGCGCCATGGGCGTGTTGGCCATGACGATAGGCGGCAGCTGCAAAAAGTCGCCCACTATGACGACATTTTTCTCTGCCAGCAGTGCAGCGCACCAGAGCGAGGGTATCGACGCCATGGACGCCTCGTCGAGTATGACAGTGTCGAACGTGCGAGACCTGAGCGTGTCGCTCAGATATGATTTGGCCAGCGTCGTGCCGACGATTCTTGCTCCAAGCACGGCCTGCCGCTCCAGCTCGTGCATCTTAGCCTCGAGCTCGTCCAGCTCCTTCCTCGCTTCCGTCTGCTGTTCGAGCAGCTTTGACCTCTCAGCCTCAAGCGCGGATATGTCGCAGCCCGAAAGCTCGGCTTTTATCGTGCTCTCAAGCAACTTGAGCTCTTCGTAAACCGCCTCTGCGCCCTCAGCCTCAAGCTCATGGTCAAAGGCCAGGCAGAGCGAGCGCTCTCGCTCAATATCCTCATTCAAGGCCGATTCAAGCTCGCTGAGCTTTTCGCGCTTTTTCTGAGCCGAGTTTTTCAGCTGAGCGCAGAGCTGCTGTTTTTCCTTAAGCTTGCCTGTCGCGACATCTATTGCGGCGAGCTGTTCATTAATCTCATGAAGCTCAACGGTAAGGTCGTCCCTCTGCTGCCCGAGCTGAGGCAGCACCGCCCGGGCTTTTTCTGCGGCTGCCGAGAATTCCCGGGCCTTGCCGAGCCAGTATTCCTCCGTCTGGCTGGGTGTCACCCTCTTGAGCTGCTCGCTCAGGAGCAGAACTTCATCGAGCTGTTTCTTATATTCCTCCTCTAGCATCTCCTCGCATCTAAGTTCCTCTTCTGCCTTCGGCGCCCTCTGTGCCGCCTTCTCAGCTCGTTCCTTTGCCTGGAGGTAGGAGGCTTTGCCGGAAAAGAGTTTTCCTATGGAGCTCTTGCCCTCGTACTCTGCCATTTCACTCGCCGCGGCCTTTGCCTGGGCCGCGAGGGAATTGAGCTCCGCATTGAGCTTTTCGATTGTCTCCGCGCAGGCGTGAAGCTGGTTTTTCAGGAACTCTTCGGACATGAGCCCGTCTTTTTTCTGCCTGAGTTGCCTGTAAATGCCGTGCTTTTTGGCTTCATTGCACGCCCTCTGTGCCTTTTGCGGCGCCTCATCTAGCGCCTTCTCTGTGGAAAGGATGTTCAGGCAGAGTGACTCGAGCTCCTTTCTCTGCGCCGAGGCTTTCTTGTGCAATGAGGCCCGGTTTTTATACTCCGGGTGCTCCGACAGCTCCTTTTCGATCTCGTCATCGAGCTTTTCCGCCTCGCTCTGCGCCGCGGCGAGTTCGCTTTTCAGAGAGCTGATCATCAGCAGATCTCCCGGAAATAGCGGATAGTTCGTCTTTTGGAGCCAGGTGTTTTTGTTCAGCAGCAGCCTTGCCGCGTCCAGCCGCCTCTGTATCGATGCGAGCAGGTTTTTCAAGAAGGCTTCCCTTTCATACAGCTTGCGGCCGAGGATGTCGGTGTGCGTTTTCAGCAGCACGCGCTCAGGCAGCGGCCTTGACGGGATGCCAAGGCGCAAAATGGGATAGCTGCCGCCCTCATCCAGGACGTGTTTGCTGTAATAAGTCCTGTCCGCCTTCTCTATCGCGCCGTCTACGGCGGTGTTGGTGTGGGATACGACCAGCACGGAGCGGTCATGCCTGTACAGTTCGTCAATGATCTGGCCGATGACGGTGGTCTTGCCGGTACCCGGCGGGCCCCAGATGTATGTGATATCGTTGGTAAGCGCGGCTTCCACCGCACGGTTCTGGTTCTCAGTGTTGCCGGGATATTTTGAAAGCTCGCCGTATCGAAATATCTTTCTGGCCTCGTATACTTTACCACCCTGCAAGAGCATACGGTCACCCGCCGGGTTTGGCTTTTCGGCGTTTTCCTCGATGCAGCCGATGAGCCGCTCCATCAAAACTGTCGCGCCGTTTTCGAGACGCGCCTTGCCAAGCGCGCCTGTCAGCTCGATTTTAGAAGATATGATAATGGAGTTTTCGTCAAAGCTGACCACGGTGACATTGAATTGCTCCTTACCGATGGTCAGCTTGCATGGCGTATCCGCCGGCATCGCCGGGGCGTACTCGACCCTGAATCTGTACCAGAATTCAGCGCCCCTGCTATCTATCCGCCTGCCGGCAAACAGCAGCGTTGACGACAGCCCACTGCTCTTGACCTTATGTATTTCCTCTTCCAGTGCCTGCCTGAACTCCGCGAGCATACCATGCAGCTCAACGCGCTCATTATCCATTAAATCAGGCATATCCCACACCCTCACCTGGTTTTTGTAGATTATAGCACAGTCAGCCTAATATTGCCATAACAACAAGCGCCATCGCCGCACGAAGTTTGATCGTGTCCGGACACGGACATTGCTTGCACGATATTGACGCAATAATCTCCCGGCCTTGCGGTCGGGAGATTATTGCGTCTGTGCGACGGTTGCGACGGTTGCGACGCTTGGTTTGGGGTGTCGGTTTTACCGTTGCAAGCGTCGCAAGCGTTGCGTCATGCGGTCACTTCATACGCTTGGACTATCACCGGGACGTGTGTCAGGCGGATGCGGCGGCCTTCGTGTTTGGTCTTGAACTCGTACTTTACCTGATGCTCGTCCAGCAGGCGGCCAGCGTTCACGTTCAGGTGGCGCGTCAGGCGATTTACCGCCATGCTCGTGTTTATCGCACTCGCCAGTTCGCTCGGGCTGCCCTCCCACTCTCCGGCGCTGATGCTTAATTTCGCCACCGCTTCCAGTACCTGGTCCGGCGGCTGTCGCCAGGGCTGGGTATCGGCACACTCCAGCTCCCACGTCAGACTGTCGGCGTCTTTCTTCAAATGCAGCCTCTGGTCAGGCTGGTCACGGCCTGCGGCGTCGAGCGTTGCGGTGAGGTCCGTGCGCTTCTCTTTGCGCATCAGCAGCGCGCCGTCCGCGCAGCCGAACAGGCCTGTCGTGCCTGAGATCGTCTCGAAGCAGTCATCGGCTGTCTGCTTTCTCGTGTGGTGCACCGCCAGTACGCAAACGCCGTGGCTGTCCGCGAAGCGCTTGAGGCGGTTCATCAGCTCGTAGTCGCTGCCGTAGCTGTAATCCTTCGATGCCTCGCGCACCTTTTGCAGCGTGTCGAGTACTATCAGCTTTGTCTCCGGGTGCTCCCTCACGAAGCGCTCCAGCTGTGCGTCAAGGCCGTCGCCAAGTATCTTCGCATCGATGGAAAAGAATAGCTCGTCCGTACCCTCGACGCCGAACATACGCGACATCCTATCCTGCAGGCGGCGGAAGTCGTCCTCCAGAGCCAGGTAGAGCACCGTCCCCTGGTGCACGTCATAGCCCCACAGCGGCTGGCCTGTGCTGACGTGGTAGGCAAGCTGGGCGACAAGAAAAGACTTGCCTATCTTCGGAGCGCCAGCCAGTATGTACGCCCCGGCGTACAGCAGGCCGTCTATGACGGGCGGCCTGCTTTCGTACACGTTTTCATAGAGTTCATTCAGTGACACTGTATGTAAATAGCCGGGGCTGTTCATTCTCTGCATCTTTTTGAGCAGCCCGTCCAGCTTGGTTTCTTCATTGGTTTCTTCAATAATTTCTTCAGTCACACAGTCCTTCATATGGCGTCACCGCCTATCTGAAGGCCGTAGAACTTCTTTTTGAAGTACTGCACCGGACATTTTCCAGAAACGGTTATGTACCCCATGCTTTTCAGCTCCCGATTCATCTCTCTCACAATCTGATAAGCTTTGCTCCTGCTGACTCCCATGATTTCGGCTACCTCCTGAGCCGTTACAAATTGTGCCTGCATTTTACCTCCTGATTGTAAAGTATATGAATCTCAAGTGCGCGTACATTTCACCTCCTATCATAATGCGCACTATCAATACGTATAGCATTATATGTATTATCGGTGCGTTTGTCAACGATATCAAATTTAATTATGCACTTGCAATTCGTATTTCTATCTGATATACTCTGTTCGAGGTGAACTGAATGGAGCACAACTACGACGATTTCGACTACACCGGCGGAAGCAGCGAAGCCTTCGACTCAAAGGAGATCGGCAAGCGAATACGCCTTGCGCGCAAAATGAGGCACATCAGCCAGACCAAGCTGGCTGAGATGCTTGGTCGCTCGCTGAGAACGATACAGAAATACGAATGTGGGGACATAGACGTTTCACTTTCTGCACTTGTAAGCATCTGCGCTGCGCTGGACGTTCCCCTGTCGTATATGATCGGTCTCGGCACGAGGAGGGCTGTTTTGACCAGCCTTGCCGACGTCATGGACTTCCTGTTCCTGCTCGACACGGCAAATGAGCTGGACTTCGACATTGAAGTTGAGAAGCCGCCAAAGAACCAGTGCTGGAAGTGCTCGATGTCTTTCGACGGCACCGGGACGAGCGCCGAACTCAATCCCTCGTTCTGCCTGCTGCTCGAACAATGGAAGGAGCAGCGCAGCAAACTGGCAAGCGGCCAGCTCTCAGTTGACAACTACAAGGCATGGAAGGATCAGACCATAGCTTACAGCTCGTCTCACGAGCTCCATCTTCCTTCGGCTGACGGCGGCAAAGAGGTTCAGAAGCCGGAGCCGCTGACTGAGGAGGACATACAGATGGTGCACGAGTTTGTAAAGAGCAATCCCGAATTAGTTGCAAAGATGAAAAAGGGCAAAAAGCAATAAGCACATACTGAGACTCGAGAGAAAGGAGCGATTCATGTCAGTAACAAAAGACGGAAACACAGGCAAATGGATGTCTCAGGTGCGCATTAAGGACTGGACAGGCAAGGTAATACACAAGAAGAAGCGCGGCTTTGCAACCAAACGCGAGGCGATGCAGTGGGAGCGCGACTTCATAAGCCGGGCGAATGCCAGCCTTGGGATGACGTTTAAGGACTTCATCTGGCTTTACCTTGAGGATATGGAGAAGCGGCTCAAGCCATCGACTCTGGCCAACAAGCGGTTCATGATCGACCTCAAGATAACGCCCTTCTTTGGCCGGATGCCTCTCGATGAGATAAAGCCCACGGATATACGGCGCTGGCAGAACGAGCTGACCGGCTACCGCGACGACAAGGGTGAGCCGTATTCCCAAACCTATCTCCGGGTCATCAACAACCAGATAACCGCCATCTTCAACTACTCGGTCAAGTATTACGGTCTGAAGGAAAATCCCTGTCACAAGGCTGGGAGCATTGGCAAAAAGTCGGCGGACGAGATGCTGTTCTGGACACGGGACGAGTTTACTGCATTCATTGAAGCTCTGAAAGACCGGCCAGCTTCCTATGCCGCGTTCATGACGCTGTACTACACCGGTATGCGCGAGGGCGAGCTGCTGGCGCTGGCTCCGGCGGACATCGACTTTGAGAAGTCGGCCATCACAATAAGCAAGAGTTACCAGCGTCTCGGCGGCAAGGATGACATCACCTCGCCCAAGACTCCAAAAAGCAACCGGGTGGTCACGATGCCGGAAGTCCTGAGCGCTTGTATGAAGGGGTACATTGAAAAATGCTACGGCCTCCTGCCCGGCGACAGGCTGTTCCCGTATACGAAGCATTTTCTCTACCACGAGATGGAGTACGGCTGCAAGGCCTCCGGGGTCAAGCGCATCCGCGTGCACGACATCCGGCACAGCCACGCGAGCCTGCTGGTGGAGATGGGCTGCTCTCCCCTGCTCATTGCCGAGCGGCTCGGTCATGAGAAGGTACAGACCACGATGGACACATACAGCCACCTGTATCCGAACAAGCAGGCCGAAGTAGCCAGGCAGCTCGACGCCATAGCCCGATGAGCTCTCTGGCTACAAAAATCACGTTTGATGTAGCCAACTTGTAGCCGATAAAAACAGCAAAATCCCCGAAACGCCTGTATTTTCAGGCATTTCGGGGACTTGAAAGAAGCTAAATTATTATTCCCACTCGATGGTCGCGGGGGGCTTGGGGCTGAGGTCGTAGAGGACGCGGTTGACGTTGGGGACTTCGGAGAGGATGCGGTCGGTGATCTTCATGAGCAGGGGCCACTCGATCTGGGGGACTGTGGCGGACATGGCGTCTACGGTGTTCACGGCGCGGATGACGACCGGCCAGGCGTCGACGCGCTTGCCGTCGCGGACGCCGGTGCTCGTGATGGGCGGCACCACTGTGAAATACTGCCACACGGTCTTGTCCAGGCCCGCCTTCGCGAACTCCTCGCGCAGGATGGCGTCGGACTCGCGAACGGCTTCCAGGCGGTCGCGGGTTATCGCGCCCACGCACCGCACGCCCAGGCCCGGTCCCGGGAACGGCTGGCGGTACACCATGGAATCAGGCAGGCCCAGTGCCTTGCCGACCACGCGCACCTCGTCCTTGAACAGGAACTTCAGCGGCTCGACCAGCTCAAACTTCAGGTCCTCCGGCAGGCCGCCGACGTTGTGGTGACTCTTCACCGGGCCGGACTCGATGATGTCCGGATATATCGTGCCCTGGGCGAGGAAGCTGATGCCCTCCAGCTTGCGGGCCTCCTCCTCGAACACCCGGATGAACTCGGCGCCGATTATCTTGCGCTTGCGCTCCGGCTCGGCGACGCCCGCCAGCTTGTCCAGGAAGCGGTCCACGGCGTCGACATACGTCAGGTTCGCGCCGAGCTGATTGCGGAACACCTCGATGACCTGCTCGCTCTCGCCCTTGCGCATCAGGCCGTGGTTCACGTGCACGCACTCGAGCTGCTTGCCCACCGCCTTGATGAGCAGCGCTGCCACGACGGACGAGTCCACGCCGCCGCTGAGCGCGAGCAGCACCTTGCCGCTGCCGATCTGAGCGCGCAGGGCCTCGAGCTGCTCGGCGATGAACTTCTCCGCGAGCTCAGGCGTCGTGATGCGCTCCATTTCCGGTCTTTTGTTTCCTTCCATGCTTATAACATCCTCCAATACAGGCAAAAATATATGCGGGGAGTGATTGCTTGGCTATAATTATTATCCGAACGCTCGTCGTATATTTCGCGCTCGTGGTCTCGATGCGGTTCATGGGCAAGCGTCAGCTCAGCGAACTGGAGCTGCCGGAGCTGGCCATCGCCGTGCTGATTGCCGACCTCGCGGCGCACCCTTTGCAGGACATCGGCATACCGCTCATGAACGGGCTGCTGCCCATCGTGGTGCTCACCTGCTGCGAGCTCATCATCTCAGGCGCGGCGCTGCGGCACGCGGGGCTGCGGACGCTGCTCTTCGGGCGGCCCTGCTTTCTCATACGCCGCGGCAAGATAGACCAGAAGGAGATGAAGCGCTGCCGGCTCAACCTCGAGGAGCTCTATGAGGAGCTGCGCGCCCAGAGCATTACCGACATCTCGCAGGTGGAGTACGCCGTGCTGGAGACCGACGGGACGATGTCCGTGATACTCTTTCCCGAGTTCCGCCCGGCTACGGCGCGGGACCTGGGGCTCAAGCCCAGGGACACGGGCTATCCTGTTATAATCATCAACGACGGCAAGCTCATGCGCGACAACCTGCGCATCGCAGGCCGCGACGAGGTCTGGCTGCGCCAGGAGCTCAAGCGGCGGGGCGCCTCCGGGCCGGGCGACGTATATCTGCTGATGCTCGACGCCGCGGGCGGTGTCTACTATGCGCCGAAGGGGGCGGTCTGATGAAGCGCGAGATAGCGGCAGGGCTCGTGCTGCTCCTGCTGGCAATAGGCAGCTGGTTCAACCTCAACTACCTCAGGGAGTTCACGGGCGGGCTGGAGGAGCAGCTGGCGCTCTCGCGCGCCTACTGCAATGCCGGCCGGTTCGACCTCGCGGAGGAGGTCCTTTCCGAGGCGGCTGACGAGTGGCTGGGCGCCGACGGCTACACGCACATCTTCATACGGCACTCGGAGATAGACAGCACGACGGACGCCTTTTTCGAGCTCATGAGCGACGTGCGCTCCCGCGACGCGGAGAGCGCGGCCGGCTCCTACGAAAAGCTGCTGGCCCATCTGAGCAGTCTCTACACGATGGAGCGAGTGACGCTCGGGAGCATATTCTAGCCCTACAAGTATAACATGCACAGAGTGCACGCTGCAAGACAATTCGGCAGCACCCGGCACATGGAGACAAAAAGCGCCCCCATCCGTGGATGGGGGCGTTTTCCTTCTGATTTTCAGCCCTTTGCGGCCTTTTTCATCGGGGAGATGGCGATGGCGACGACTATGAGCACCATGCCGACGAGCGCGGTGGCGCCGAAGAATATCCAGCCGCTCTTCATGCCGCCCTCGGTGGCGAGGAAGGCGCTCATTATCGGGGCGCAGAGCGCCTGGCCGACGTAGACGGCGGTCATCAGAGTGGCGGAGATGGCGGCGAAGTCCTTGCCGCCGAACACGGACTGGCCGATGAGGCCGGGGATGCTGGCGTTCAGCGGGTAGGCCAGTGCGGCGAACAGGACGCAGCCGACCATTATCATGGTGACGGGCTGGCCGTTGAGCGCTATCATGCAGGCCATGGCCGCGGCGAAGGCGATGCACACGATGATCGTGAACACCGCGGGTCCGGTCTTGGCGAAGACCTTGCCGACGCCCAGCAGCACGAGGCCGGAGAGGACCAGATACACCGCGTTCCAGTTGGCGGATGTGGTGGCGTCCATGCCGTTGGCGGACCACCAGGAGGGGGCATAGCTCATATACGCGGTGCCGCTGACGCAGACGAACAGCAGCGCGAGGGAGAGCACCCAGAAGGCCGGAGAGCGCAGGGCCGTGGCCTTGTCGACGCCAGGGACCTCCACCGCGGCGCCCTCTGCGGTGCCCTGGGAGGCCTTGTCCCAGCCGAGGGGCTTCTGTCCCAGCTTTTTGGGGCTCTTGATGAGCACCAGCACGGAGAAGAGGCCGATGGCGAGTATGAATATGGACAGGATGCGGTAGCAGTTCTTGTAGTCCGTGACCTTGAAGAGCTGGCCCGCGGCAAAGACCCAGATGGCCGCGCCGAAGCCCGCACCGGAGAAGACTATGCCGGAGATCTGCTCGCGCTTTTCAACGAACCAGTCGGCTATGACGCTGGAGCACACGGCGTGGGTGCCGAAGGTGATGGAGAAGGACGCAAGGAAGCCCGCTATGTAATAGAACACCAGGCTCGGCACGTTGGCGCCGGGGGTGGCGAAGGTGTAGAAGTGTACGTGCGCCGCGCAGGCAATGATGGAGATGAGCATGGTCACACGCGCGCCGTACTTGCTCAGGGCCTTGACCGCGACGAGGCTGAGCACGACGTTGCCTATCGTGTTCACCGTGCCGATGTAGCCGACCATGCCGAGGTCCCAGCCGCTGTATTCGGACAGCGAGGTGAGGAATATGCCGAGGGTGGTGCAGGCGCCGAGGTTCACGAACATGACGAGGAATGCGCCTACCGCTGCCTTATATCCAAAGAATTTTCCGCTCTCTTTCAAAGTATTTCCTCCTCTGTTGCGCTTTCTTTATTGAATACCCCCGCGCGGAGTACACGCGGGGGTATGTTCCTTTGGAAAGCTGTTTCTTACTTGAGGGCCATTGCCGCGTAGAAGCCCTCGCGGATGGCGCTGCCGGCCTTGGCGGGCTTCATGCAGTCGCCGATTATGGTGGTCTTCATCGGGTACTTGTTCTGGATGGCGTCGGCCAGCTCCAGGCTGCGCGCCCTGCCGAAGGCGCCGATGACCACGTCGGCGGGCAGGACCTTCTTGCCCTCGGCGCTCTCGACCTCGACACCGGCGTCGGTGATGCCGACGACCTTGGTGTTCACGAGCTGCTCCACGCCGTACTCATTGAGCAGGCGGTCGATGCTGATCTTGTTGACGACCATGACGTCGCTGGCGAGCTGGGGCAGCATCTCCACGATGGTGAACTTGCGGTCGCCCTTAGCGGCGTACTCGATGGCGGTGTCGCAGGCGGAGAGGCCGCCGCCGCAGATGACGACGTTCTTGCCCTCGGGCATGCCGTTCTTGTGGATCTGCTCCACGTCGATGGCCTTCTCGATGCCGGGGATGGCGGGCATGACGGGCTTGGAGCCGGTGGCCACGAACACGGCGTCCGCGGACTCGAGCACGGGGTCGTCCACGCCGATCTCGGTGTTCAGCACGACCTTGACGCCGAGCTTCTTGAGCTGGACCTCATACCACTTGATGAGCTGCGGGATGCGCCACTTGAAGTCGCCGGTGGCGATGGTGAGGAAGGTGCCGCCCAGGCGGTCGGCCTTCTCATAGAGGGTGACGGAGCAGCCGCGCTCGGCAGCGCACCTGGCCGCCTCGAGTCCGCCGGGGCCGCCGCCGATGACGACGACGTTGGTCGGGCCGGACACGGGCTTGACCTCCATGTAGCTCTCAAAACCGACGGAGGGATTGACGGTGCAGGAGAGCTGAGTGAGGCGGCCGAAGATGCGGCCTATGCACTCCTCGTTGCAGACGATGCAGGGGCGGACGTCCTCGCGGCGGCCCTCACGCAGCTTGTTGGCGAACTGCGGGTCGGCGATGCTCTGGCGGCCGAACTGCACTATGTCGGCGTTGCCGCTCTCGAGCAGGGCGACGGCGCTCTCCATGGAGTGGTTGCCGGTGTTGATGATGGGCTTGGTGAGGTGCTTGCGGGCCTCCTCGCAGACGTAGGCCATGCAGGCCTCGCCCGTGTAGCGCGTCGGGAAGATGTAGTCCATCGTCTCGTAGCAGGCCGCGTCGATGTCGAAGGCGTCGATGCCGCACTTGTCCAGCACGTCGAGTATCTTCATGCTCTCCTCGAGGGTACGGCCGCCCGGGAAGCGGTGGTCGAGGGAGATGCGGTAGGTTATCGGGAAGTTCGGGCCGACAACGCTCCTGATGGCGTCGACGGTCTCCATGGTGAAGCGGCAGCGGTTCTCGAAGGAGCCGCCGTACTTGTCGGTGCGGTGGTTCCAGATCTCGCTCATGAACTGGTCCATGAGGTAGCCCGCGTGGGCGTGAATCTGGATGCCGTCGAAGCCCATGCGCACGGCGTTGAGTGCGGCGACCTTCCAGTGCTCCATCATCTCTTCAATCTCGTCGATGGTCAGCGCGCGGCAAATCATGTCGGGATTGTAGAAGCTCGGGTTCTCGGACGAGGAGATGGGCACGCGCTCGCCTATCTGGGGCATACCGTTGCGGCCGGTGCCGCAGGAGAGCTGGGCGAAAATCTTCGCGCCCCAGCGGTGTACGCGCTCAGTCAGAGTGGTGCCGCTCGGGATGCTCTTGTCGGTGGAGAAGTCGAGGGTGCGGCCGCCCTGGGCGGTTTTTTCGTCTATGAAGTACGCGCCGGTGTGGATAAGGCCGATGCCGCCCTTGGCGCGCTCCTCGTAGTAGCGCATGCCGCTCTCGGTTTCAATCTGGTCGACGGTGGTCGGGGTGAAGGTGCCCATACCGGACATGCTTATGCGGTTGCGGATGCGGCACTTGTTTATGTCGATGGGATGCCAGAGTATGCTGTAGTCGTATTTCTTATCGCAGCAGGACATTTGGTAGGTTCCTCCCTTGTAATTGCTTTAGTGGGCCGGCGACGCCGGGAAGGCCGCCGCGGCCCTCCCGGCGCGGGCCGGTTTCGTCAGATAGCGGTCCAGCCGCCGTCGCAGCAGCAGATATTGCCGGTGACGTAGGTGCTCTCGTCGGCGGCGAGATAGATGACGGTGGAGTCGAGCTCGCCGTCGTGGCCGGGACGGCCCATCGGGGTGCGGTCCTTGATGAAGTAATCCATCGCGGCCATGGCCTCGGGGTTGTTGGCCTCGCTGGGGAAGAAGCCCGGGCAGATGCAGTTGACGGTGATGCCCTTCTGCGCCCACTCGGTGGCCATCTGACGGGTGAAGTTGATGACGGCTCCCTTGCTGGTGGCGTAGTCGCTGATGGGGATCTCGGGCAGGCCGCCGTGGCCGAGGATGGAGGCGATGTTGATTATCCTGCCGTAGCCGGCCTTGAGCATCTCGCGGCCGAAGTCGCGGGTGCAGCGCATGACGCCGAAGACGTCGGTGTTGACGGTGTCGATCCAGTCCTCCTCGGGGAAATCGTCCAGCGGCTTGCTCTTGCCGCCGCCGGCGTTGTTGACGAGAATGTCGACCTTGCCGTACTCGGCGATGACGGCCTTGACGGCATTGGCCACATCCTCGGGCAGGCGGACGTCGCAGCGGCAGACGAGGCACTTCACGCCCAGGGCGCGTATCTCCTCTGCGACCTCGTTTAGCTTCCACTCGCGGCGGGCCAGGATGGCCAGGTCGGCGCCCTGACGGGCCAGGGCAAGGGCGAACTGACGGCCCAATCCGGCGGACGCGCCGGTGACAACTGCTACTCTACCGTGAAGATCAAACATTTTTTCTTCCTCCTGAATTAATATGTGTAGTTTTGTTGATTTATAGTTCGGGTGATTTGGGCTCTACTGTTCAGCAAAGCGCGTCCATGCCGGCGTCCATGCGGATGCCGGAGCCCATGATGTGGCTGGAGACATCGGAGGCGAGGTAGAGCGCGAGGTTCGCGACCTCGTCCGCGCGGCAGTAGCGCTTGTCCAGATAGGCCGCGCCGAAGATCTGCTCGCACTCCTCGTGGGTCTTGGTGTCACCGAAGGTGGCCTTCTCTATCCTGTGGATCATCGGGGTCTCAACGCCGCCGGGGCAGATGTAGTTGCAGTGGATGCCGTGGGGGCCGAGCTCGAGGGCCACGCTCTTGGCCAGGCCGGCGACCGCGTGCTTGGAGGAGCAGTAGGCGCTCATGCCGGCGGCGGTGGTGTAGCTGCCGTTGGAGGCGATGGTGACGACCGCGCCGCTGCCCTGCTTGATAAGATAGGGAGCCGCGTACTTCACGAGATACATCACGCCGAAGACGTTGACGCTGTACACGCGCATGTAGCTTTCTATCGTGCAGTCCTGGATGAGCTGATACTCGCCCTCGTAACCTGCGTTGGGGATGACTATGTCGATGTGGCCGAAATAGGCCGCCGCGCCGTCGACAAAGGCCTTGACCTCTTCCTCCTTGGTGACGTCGCAGATGAAGGTCTTGAGGTTCTCGGGGGCGATGTCGAGCGTGGGGATGAAGGCGTCGAGCTTCTCCTGAGCCGTGGAGGAGAGCGCGAGCTTGCAGCCCTCGGCGGCGAACGCGCGGGCGAGCGCCTGTCCTATGCCGCCGGTGGAACCGTTGATGAGTACAACCTTGTCTTTCAGCTTGTAATCCATTTTTTAGCCTTCCTTTCAAATGTGATTTTGTGGTTTCTTTCACACTTCGGCATAATTTTAACAGTCTCCGCTGAAAAATGCACTGTACACTCCGCGGATGAAGCGCCGCCGTTTCCGCCGGTTTGCACATCGCTTCCCTGAAGCCCGCATTATTTCAGGTTTTTTCGCGTTTTTCGCAAAATGTGAAAAATGCGAAAGCTGGCAGTTCAATTTTTGCGTTTTGCACAGTGCCTTTGTGCATTTTTGACCCCCGGCTTGTTGACATGGGGAGGGCAAATATTATATTTTAATAAAGAGTTCGTTAATTAATAGACGTTTTTTCGTGAGAGGCGGTTGATATGCGGAGATTGGACTTTGACAAACTGAACTCGGTACTTCTGGACGCAGTTCTCAGGAGGGTCGGCCTCAATGAGCTCTACGCCGGGGTCAGCGCCTGCACCGGGCTGCCTCTGATATGCTTTGACACCTCCTTCCGGCTCGTCGCGCACGCCTTCAACAGGCCGTTTTACTTCAACCACTGGGAATACATCGCCCAGCACGGCGGCGCGGATGAGGACGCGGTCCTCGGCAACAACTACCTCGTTGACCAGGAGAAGATGTACAAAAACCGCAAGTCGCTCTGCTTCGACAGCGGCAACAGCTCCGGTTATCCGCAGGCCTGCGGGCCGGTGCTCATAGGCGACAGGCTCGTGGCCTACTGCGGCATCATGATAGAGGACTGCGACGTGGAGGATGCGCTGCGAGCAAACGACCTGCTGGCAGAGGCCACGGCCGTGCTGCTGCGCGAGACGTCGCTGGACGTGGGCCAGCCGGAGCTCGCCGAGAAGCTGCTCATCGAAAACGAGCTCGGCGGCGAGGCCGCCAGGAAGTTCGCCTCCGCCTTTCCCCCTCCCTATGCTTTCATAATGATCTCCGTGCAGGACTCCGGCGTGTCCACGCTGGAATACATACGCGGCATACTCTGCGCCCCGGGCAAGCAGCGCATCGGCTGCCGCGGCGCGGAAAAGCAGCTTTACATGCTCCAATACGGCCTTGCGCGCGGCGAGGATTTCTCCGAGCTGCAGAGCATCACCGGCTCCTACGGCCTCGCCTGCGGCGTCTCGGACACCTTCAGCGACCTTGCCGAGATCTCCGAGCGCCGCGCCCAGGCCATGCTCTCGCTCACGGTCGGCTCCGGCGGGTTCAGCACCTTCCGCGGGAGCTATGCCGAGATAGCCGAGTGCTGCGCCGCGGAGTTTTACGGGCCCTATGCCTCCAAGCTCAGGAGCATCGAGGAGCTTGCGGGCGACGACCAGGCCGTGGACAGCGACTACGTCAAGACGCTCGAGTGCTATCTGCGCAGCTTCAAGCGCCACTCCGCAGTCTCGGAAAAGCTGGGTCTGCACAGGAACACGGTAATCAACAGGATAAAGCGGATAGAGGGCATTCTGAACATGGACATCTCCGCGGGCGGCAGCCTCTCAAAGCTGCTGCTGGGCATAGACATGCACGGCCTGTCCGCCGGAGACGGGGAGGCCGAATATGTGCGCTGAACGCAGACTGACATCCGGTGAGCTCGACGAGCTCATATTGAAATGCCTGGCCGACGGCATGGGCCTGCACCGGATAATGCAGGAGCTGTACGGCGCCTGCGGCGTGTGGCTCGCCGTCTTCGACACCTCCAGCGGCACCATTTTCTGCGTGCCTGACGGCGACGCGGGCCGCATGGACGTGCTTGAGCGGCTCAAGCGAGTCATAGTGGACGGCTTTCTCGCCGGAGACGCAAAGACCGTCGCGCTACTGCGCGACGGCAAGCCGGTCGTGTTCGGGCCGGACGAGGAGTGCGGGCGGCTGCACGTCTGCGGCGTGGCCTCTCCGCACACGGAGCCAAGGAGCATAGTCTCCGCAGGCATCTCGGACGAGTCCTGGCTGGAGCACGGGCACGAGCTGCTCTCGCGGCTCTGCCGTCTCTATGAGTTCTTCAACCGCCGCTCCGCCCGGGAGCAGCCGGTCAGGGACTCGAATTACCTGGAGTCGGGGCTTGCGCGCGAGCTCATCCTCGGCGTGGGCGACATCTCCAAGAGCCTCTTCGGCGACCTCTATGAGCTTCGCTTCAACGGCCTCTCCACCGGCATAGAGCCGGACTATGTCATGGCCGCAATGTCCCCTGCCGTCCCGGCGGACGAGCGCACTCTCGCGGAACTAGGCCGTGCGCTGGTCAAGCTGGTGCCCCAGTCGTTCAGGCTTGTGACCGGCGGCAGGCTGTACATCTTCGCCTACGGCATCGGCAGCAAGCGCATGTGCAGCTTCCATGACAAGCTGCGGTATTTCTGCGAGCTGAACTCCCTCGTGTGCGGCGTGTCGGACTCCTTCGGCAGTCTGAAGCAGCGCGGCGGATACCGGCGTCAGGCGGAGCAGGTGCTCAAGCTCTCGCTCGACGAGGGCAGGCGCGGCGTTACGCTGGTGGACGACGTGTACTTTGAGATGATACTCTCCGGCGCGGTCGAGAGCATGGGCAAGAAGGTCCTGGAGCTCTCCGAGGTCACGCTCCTCGCCGACTACGACGAAAAGAACAACACCGACTACCTCGCCACGCTGGAGGCCTATCTCTCCTTCGGCAACCGCCTCTCCGCCGCCGCGAGCTCCATGTTCATCGACCGAAGCACGATGAAATACCGCCTGCAAAAGATCTCCGACCTGCTCTGCGCCGACTTTGACGACCCGGACACGGCAAAGCGGCTGAGCCTCGGTATAGCCATACACAAACTAAAGGCGCAGGGCTGAGCCCCGCGCCTTTAGTTTGTCGAAGAAGGCAAAGCCTTCTTCGACAAATGGGCTTGCACTCCGCTCCGCGCCTCGGTTGTCCGCCGAGGGCGGACAATTCGACACTCCGCTCAGCGAGAAGTATTTTCGGCGACGTACACGCCGCCGCCGAAAATGATTGAACTCTATTTCGCGGCTGCGGCCGCGAAACTCTGCGAGGCTTTTCGACATACTGGGGCGCAGGGCTGAGCCCCGCGCCTTTTTTCAGGCCCTCTGGCCCGAGTATATCGACCGGTTTCCGTTCACCACATAGGCTGCGGCGCAGGCGATGAGGAAGGCGGGCGCTCCGGCCCAGCCGAAGACCTCCGCGCCGATGAGCGCCGGGGCCAGGAGCGTGTTGCTCGCGGAGCCGAACACGGCGGCGTAGCCGAGCGCGGCGCACAGAGGCACGGGCAGGCCGAACACGCCCGCGAGCACGGCGCCCAGGCTCGCGCCTATCGAAAACAGCGGCGTTACCTCTCCGCCCTGGAAGCCCGCAGCTAGCGTCAGGACGGTCAGCGCGAGCTTCAGCGCCCAGTCCCAGGCGTACACGGTCTCGCCGGATAGCGAGACGTTTATGAGGTTTGTGCCCAGGCCGCAGTAGCGGCCCCGGTAGAGGGCATAGAGTACGACAGAGAGCGCTAACCCCATGCAAAACGCGCGCAGGACCGGGTTTTTGAGCCGGTTTTGCGCCATTTTCTTTGCGTTTCGGAGGCAAAACGCAAACGCTGCGCCCACGAGGCCGAATATGACGCCGAGCACTGCGAGCTTTGCAAGCAGCAGCGCGTCCCACTCCGCCGGAGCGGCTACGGCGAACTCAAACTTCTCCAGCCCCAGCGCCCCCGAAGTTGCGCTCGCGCAGAGCGCGGCGACGGCGGCGGGCAGCAGCGCCCGGTGCTCCAGCCTGCCCACGGTGAGCACCTCCATGGCAAAGGCCGTGGCCGCGAACGGCGTCCGGAACAGCCCCGAAAAACCCGCGGAGATGCCCGTTATCAGCATCAGCCGCGGCGCGTCCTCCACGCGCAGCAGCCGCCCCACGCGGTGGGAAATAGCCGCGCCGAGCTGCACCGCCACGCCCTCGCGGCCTGCGCTGCCGCCGAAGAGGTGCGTCAGCCAGGTTGCGCACATGACGAAGGGAACGAGCTGGAGTGGTATGTCCTCCCTGTCCGCGTGCCCGGCCTCGAACACCATGCCCATGCCGTTTTCGCAGCCCGCGCCGTATTTCTTGTATGCCCAGGCCATCAGCGCGCCCACGACGCCTAGGAAGGGCAAAAACCAGGCCGTGTGCGCGTCCCTGACCGCGCCAAGATACAGCAGCACCCGCCCGAACAGGGCGTCAACTGCGCCGACTATGACGCCCGTCGGTATGGCGGCGGCGGTCAATATCAGGGTCTTTTTCATACTTTCCACCTCTCAAAAAGCAAAAAAAGCCGATGCTCCCGCGCACGGCATGCGCCGCGCGCAGAAGTCATCAGCTCAACGCGGTTCCGGCCAGCTGGCCGAGGGGGACCTCATCCCCTGTGTTTATTTTTTGAGGAATCTCCTGCCGGTATTCATGTAGACCAGGGTGAATATGGCCACGGCCAGGGTAGCGACTATGCCGGCGTAGAAGAGGTTTATGTTGTCGCAGAGCCCGGCGAGCATCCAGAGGCCGCCGCAGCTGATGGCAAAGGCCCACATGACGAGACCGATGAACTTGAGCACCTTGTCGCGGTCATAACGCTCCCGGTCGTCGAGAACATTCACATAGCGCCAGCCGCGGCCCTTGCGGAAGGCCGCGCCCACGGCCGCGCACAGCACGGTTATCATGGCCCCGAGCACCGTCAAGAACCAATACATTCCAAATCCTCCCTCAAGAGCGAATATAGCCGCATGTCCCGCACCACGCCGTTCTTGACGGCGCTGTGCCTCATGACGCCCTCCAGCCGGAAGCCCGCCTTCTCCAGCACTCGGCAGGAGGCGGCGTTGTCGGCAAAGGGCTCCGCATACACGCGGAGAAGGTCGGTCTCGGCAAAGGCGAAGCGGCATATCTGCCTCACAGCCTCGGTGCACACCCCTCTGCCCCAGAGACGGCGGACGACGTAATAGCCGAGCTCCGCCGTGCGGCGGTGGATGTTGCCCTGTCTCGTGAGCTGGATGCTGCCCGCTGCCTCGCCGCCGGCGTCGATGGCGAAGGCGTATGCCCCCTCCCCCGCCGTCCGGGCGTAGGCTATGTAGTCGCGCGCGTCAGCCTCGGTGTAGGGCTTGGGGAGGCCGTCGCGGAGGTTGTCGGTGACCCCGGCGTCGCTGAGCGCCTCGACTATCGCGGGCGCGTCGGTGGCCGTCCAGGGCCGTATGCATACGTGCATTTTCTATCAGTTCTCCTTCTGCTTGAGGAGCTTGGTGAGCTCCTCCATGAAGGTGTTTATGTCCTTGAAGGAGCGGTAGACCGAGGCAAAGCGGACATAGGCGACCTCGTCCACATCCTTGAGGCGGTCCATGACCATCTCGCCTATCTCGGTGGTGCTTATCTCGCGCTCCAGCGCGCTCTGGAGCTCCTGCTCTATGTCGTCGGCTATCTGCTCGAGCGAGGAGAGCGCGACGGGGCGCTTTTCGCAGGCGCGGACCATGCCGTTTATGAGCTTGACCTTGTCGAAGGTCTGGCGGCTGCCGTCGCGCTTGATGACGACCAGCGGGAGCCGCTCAATTATTTCATAAGTTGTAAATCTCTTCTGGCAGGCGAGGCACTCGCGCCTGCGGCGGATGGTGGCGCCCTCCTCGGCGGGCCTGGAATCTATGACTCGGCTCTCGGTATAGCCGCAAAACGGGCATTTCATGGCTTTCCCCCCATATCTATACTTCCCAAAAGAGTATAGCACAGCCGAGACGCCCGCGCCAACTACATTTTTCACACTTTCGGCATTTTCCGCTGGGAAATATTTTGCCTTGCCCCCTCCCCCGCCGCGCGGCTACAATAGCTGCATGGAGGTGAGGATATTGAAGGTCATCCGGCGCATGCTCTGCATGTGCGACCCGGCCTGGGAACTGCTCATCCGAGGCCTGCAGCTCTCGTGCGTGCTGCTCTTCTGCGCCTTCCTGCTTCTGGTGGACGCGGGGGGCTTTTCGGTGGAGAGCTGCGGTACATATTTTCTCGCCGAGGAGCTGCTGACGCTGCCTCAGGCGATACTGCTGGTGGTCATGCTAGCGGGCGTCATGATAGAGGAGCGGCGGCTGTGAGGGCGCGCAGCTCCTCGCTCGTATAGAGCGCGTTGAGCACGTCGAGCAGCGCGTTTGCGCCGAGGCGCTCGGGCAGGCCCAGGCGCTTCAAAAGCTCACTGCGGCGCCGGGCGCTGTCGGGGCGGCCGCTCAGGCCCAGCTCATAGAGCGTGGCCTTGGTTATGCCGCCGCTCCGGTGGGTGGGCGTCTCGTCCCCCAGCGTCGCGCCCGCGCGGCGCAGCGCGTCTATCAGCGTCTCTGCGCTCATGCCCTCGACGCCGAGCTTGCCCTCCTTGGATGGCGACGCCTTGCGCCGTTCCTTGCCCGCGACGTCGGGTATATATGCCTGCTTCACGAGCGCGGGGTCGATAGCGCTCTTTAAAAAATTGCGTATGACAAAGCCCGCGCCGTCGCCGTCCGTTAGTACTACAAGCCCCCGCGCCTCGGCGAGGCGGCGGAGCAGCGCGAGTTTTTCCTTATCATTGAACACGCCGAAGCCAGAGGTCTCGACTATCACGGCGTCGAAGATCTGCGAGAGGGTGTTCTTGTCGTAGCGGCCCTCGACGACGATTACTTCCTTTACAGGTATCATGCCCTCGCCCCCGCCGCTATCTTGATGAGCAGCTCGCTCAGGAGGTCCGCCCCGTCCATGCCGGTGCTCTTCATGGCATAGTCGGTCTCCGCGCAGAGCTCCACGGCGCGGGCGAGGTCCTCAGTGTCGAAGCCCCGGGCCGAGCGCAGCAGGCGGTCCACCATGAAGTCGAACTTCACGCCGCAGTACTGCCGCACAAAGTCGCCGCCGAGCTTCTCGTCCACCGCGACCCGCGCGGCGTAGAGCCGCCGCATCTGCGTGCCGATGACGGCGAGGATGGCGATCGGCTCCTCGCCCATGGCCATGAGGTCCGCCAGCGTGCGGCAGGCGCCGTCGTAGTCGCGCGCGGCCAGCTGGTCCGTCATCTCGAACACCCTCGCCTCCGGTATGCGCATCGCGAGGCGCGACACGTCCTCCGCCGTCACCAGCTCGCCCTGGGTGCCGGCGGCTATTTTTTCTATCTCGGGGATGAGCCCGTTCATCAGCTCGCCGCTGAGGTATATCAGCGTCACGCAGGCGTCGGGCAGGGCGTTCTTCCCCAGCGCGGCGAAGCGCTTGCGTATCCACTGCACCAGCGGGCCCTGGCCCTGGGAGGTGAAGTTGATGACCTTGCCGTATTTGGCGACGGCCTTCATGATCTTCGTGCGCTGGTCCGGCTCGAAGTCCGTGTCCTGCACGAAGGCCAGCGTGCACCAGTCGGGGACGTCGGAGATGAGCTTTTCCAGCGCGGCGGCCTCGGCGTCGCGGCAGTGGGCGAAGTCGTAGCCGCGCACCTCGGTCAGGGTGCGCTCCGAGAGGAACGGCAGCGCGTTCACGGCGTCCGAGAGCTCGCGCAGGGACGTGCTCCTGCCGTCGAGCCGGTGGTAGCTGAAGTCGTCGCCCCCGTCCGGGAGGCAGGCGGCCTTTATCTCGCCCAGGAACGCCTCGCGCAGATAGTCCTCCTGGCCGTAGAGCAGGTAGAGCCTCGCGGGGCCCCCGGCCTTGAGCTCGCGGCTCACGTCGCCGTAGTTGAGGCGGTCGTTCGGTTTTGCTTTTTTCTGACGCTTGTTAGCCATTTGCATCTGCCCTCACTGTGATATTGCCGTTTTGGTCCGTCCTGTATACCTCCAGACCCAGGATCTCGAGCCGCCGGAGAGCCTCCCAGGTCGGATGGCCGTAGCTGTTGTAGCCTACCGAGATGGCCGCGTACTCCGCGTCGATGGCTGCCAGCAGCTCGTAGCTTGTGGAGTATTTGGAGCCGTGGTGGCCCACGACCAGCAGCTCCGTGTCCGGGAGCGCTCGGGTGCTGACCAGCTCGCGCTCCGCGGAGCTGTTGATGTCGCCCATCACCAGCGCGTCGAAGTCGCCGATGCTCGCGAGGGCGACGACGCCGCGCTCGTTTTCGTCTCCGGCCTCCAGCGGTTTGAAGAGCGTGAGCTCCAGGCCGCCCAGCGTGAGCGAGAGGTCGCTCTCCGAGACGTACACCACCTCGGTGCCGTGCCGCTCCGCCGCGGCGAGGATGCCCTCGAGCAGTCCGTCGGAGTCGTCCGGGTCGCCGGGCATGTAGAGCGTGCCGACGTCTATGCGCGCGAGCAGCCGCTCCGCGCCGTTTGCGTGGTCCGCGTGCAGGTGCGTGAGCACCAGCGCGTCGATCGAGCCCCGGCCGCGGCTTAGCAGGTACTCCGAGGCGGTGTCCCCGGCGTTATCCCAGGTGCCCTTGCCTCCGCAGTCGATGAGCACGGCCCTCTCGCCGCAGACGGCGGCCACGCACTGGCCCTGGCCCACGTCCAGCACCGTGACCGAGCTCTCGTCCACCTCGGTGAGCCGCGCAGACACCAGCACGACTATCAGCGTGCAGACCGCCGCCAGCGACGGTGCGAGCGGCCGGAAGTCTCCCTTTCCCTTGAGCGCCCAGGCCAGGGCGAAGGCGAGGTAGGCGAAAACCAGCCACCAGGCTATCAGCCCGTCTGCCGTGTACACCGCGGAATACGGCAGCCCTGCGAGCGTCTCCGCCGCGAAGCTGATATACCGCGCTAGCCAGCCCGCGTTCCAGCCTATCGCCGCTCCCAGCGGGACGAACACCAGCCCCGCCGCTATCGCCGCGTAGCCCGCCGTGAAGGCCAGGGACACGGCCCAGAGCGTCGCGAGATTAGTGAGCGGCGCGACGAGCGAGACATAGCCGAAGATGAGCGCCACGACCGGCGTTGTGAACACAATGGAGCCGACGGAGCTGGAGACGCTGGCGAGGACGAACCTGACGACGGCATTCGGGTGCCTCTTCTTGTCCCCGTGCCGCCAGAGCTTGTCGAGCCGGTCATACACCTTCGGCGTGAGCAGTATAATGCCCGTCATGGCCGCAAACGAGAGCTGCAGCCCCGCCGCCGCGACGGATAGCGGGTTTGCCACGACCAGGATGAGCAGGCCGGCGCACAGCGAGGTCAGCCCGTCCGCCTCCCGTCCGAGCAGCGGCGCGAGCATTACCAGCACCAGCATGACGCAGGCGCGCACCACCGAGGCCGTGCAGCCCGTCATGAACGTGAACAGTATTATCACCGGCACGCCCCAGAGCGAGGCCCGCCGCTTGCCGAGCAGATGCACCAGCACGCCGTAGAGGAACGAGAGGTGCATGCCCGAGACGGCCACGACGTGGCGTATTCCGGAGACCGAGAGCGCGTTGTCGAGCTCGTAGTCGTCGTAGAGCCCGGAGGTATCGCCTATGAGCAGACCGAGCATGAAGGGCTGGGTATCCCCGGGAAATACCTCCCGCGCCGTCTCGCGGACCAGGTTCGCAAGCTCCATCGGAAAGCTCAGGAAGCTCCGAGCGTCGCGGCGGACATTCTCCGGCTCCCCGGCGAGGTAGGCGCGCATGAGTATGCCGCGGGAGGAGTATCGGTCCGTCGCCTCGCCATATTTCTCCAGCGCGGAGATGAACTCCAGCGGCAGCTCCGCCACGTCGCCCGGGCGCAGTTCCGGCATGATGCCCTCGTAGTCATATACCGCGGCCTTGACGCGCGGCAGGCCCTCCTGCTCTATGCGCACCTCCACGGAGGCATATCCCACGTCGCGCTCCGGGTAGTCCAGCACGCGGGCGGTGACGGTGAGCTCCTGCCCGGCCAGCTCCGCGGCGGGAGCGACGAAAATGTCCGTATACAGCCCGTACCAGCCCAGGCCGAGGGCCGCAGAGATGCAGATTATGAGCGCACGCAGCCGCGCCGTGCCCTTGAGCGCCAGCGCCGGAAGGCACAGCAGCAAAAGCCCGCCCGAGCACCAGTAGAGCGCGGGCGCGCCCAGAAGATAATGTGCAACCGCCGCGGCCCCTGCAAAGGAGAGCGCGGCGCATACCAGCTTACGCACGACGCCCCGGCTCGTCAGTCAGGCCGAGTATGTAGTCCGCCGAAACGCCGTACAGCTCCGAGAGCTTGATAACCGCCCAGACCGGTATCTCACGTATGCCCTTTTCATACCGGCGATAGACCTCTCTGTTCATATTGAGGTACTCCGCAATCGCGACCTGCGTCCTGTCGCTGTCCGTGCGCAGGTCCTCCAAGCGCGGAAAATACATTCGCATCACCGACTAAATGCTACTATTTTGTAGCATAAAAGCGCAAATATGCCGCCATACGGATGTAATTTTCGAAAAATGTATTGGCAGGCGGACGGCCTGCCAATACATTCGGGGCTTTACCCGTCAATTGATTCAGATGAGCTTCTCGGCCATCTCTGTGCCGGCGAGGATGTGGAAATGCAGGTGCGGGACGGTCTGTCCGGCGGCCTTGCCGGAGTTGGTGATGACGCGGAAGCCCTCGTCAAGGCCCTCCTGCGCGGCTATCTTCGCGATGACCTCGAAGATGTGGGCCACGGCGGCGGAGTTTTCGGCGGTTATCTGGGCCGCGGAGTCCGCGATGTGCTCCTTGGGGATGACCAGGATGTGGGTCGGGGCCTGGGGGTTGATGTCCCGGAACGCGAGGACGCTCTCGTCCTCATAGACCTTGTTGGACGGGATGTCGCCCTTGGCTATCATGCAGAACAGGCAGTTTTGCATTTCAGTTCTCCTCCTTCAAAAGTCCGAGCTTCATGGCGACGAAGTTGTCCACCATGGCAAGCGCGTTATCTAGCATGAGCATGTCCTTGCCGCCGCCCATGGCGAAGTCCGGCTTGCCGCCGCCCTTGCCGCCGGTCATGGCGGTGACCTGCTTGATGATGTCGCCGGCCTTCACGCCCTTTTCCACGGCGTTCTTGCCGCAGACGGCGAAGAAGGTTATCTTCTGCGCGTCGTCCGTCGTGGCGAACACGGCGACGAGGTTCGGGGCCTTGTCGCGCAGGAAGTCGCCGGCGCGGCGCATCTCGTCCGCCGTCGCGCCCGGGCGCATGGCGGTTATGACGCGCAGGTCGCCCACCTTGCGCGCAGTGGTGATGAAGCCGTCCAGCTCGCCGGAGCGCAGCTTGTCCTGCAGCGCCTCGACCTTGCGCTTGAGCTCCTTGAGGTCGTTCATCGCGGCCTTTGCCTTGTCCACGACCTCGAAGGGCGAGGACTTGAGCACGTTGGCCATCTCCAGCAGCTTGCGGTTGTTCTCCTCGTTCTCGCGGAAGAACTCAAGGCCGGTGACGGCCTCGATGCGCCTCACTCCGGAGGCGACGGAGAACTCGGACTCTATCCTGAACGGGCCGACCTTGGCCGTGTTGTCCACGTGCGTGCCGCCGCAGAGCTCGCTGGAGAAGTCGCCCATGGTGACGACGCGGACGCGCTCGCCGTACTTCTCGCCGAAGAGGGCCTGTGCGCCGTGGCTCTTGGCCTCCTCGAGGCCCATCTCCTCCACGTTGACGCCGTCGCCGCGGAGTATCTCGCGGTTTACTATGTGCGCGACCTCGAGCAGCTCCTCGCCGGTCATGGCGGAGAAGTGGGTGAAGTCGAACCTCAGCTTGTCCGGCTCGACCAGGGAGCCGGCCTGATGGACGTGGTCGCCGAGCACCTGGCGGAGCGCGGCGTGCAGCAGGTGCGTGGCGGAGTGCGCGCGCATGATGGCGCGGCGGCGCTCGGCGTCGACCTTGGCGGTGACGGCCATGTCGAGCCTGAGCTCGCCGGAACGCATAACGCCGCTGTGCAGGTACTTGCCGCCCTTGGTCTTCTGGACGTCGCGGACCTCAAAGACGGCGCCGCCGGCCTCGATGGTGCCATGGTCGGCGACCTGGCCGCCCATCTCGGCGTAGAACGGGGTCTTGTCGAGCACGACGGAGCCCTCGGCTCCCTCGCTCAGCTCGCCGGAGAGCTCGCCCTCGACGACCAGGGCTTCGACCTTGGCCTCGTCGGTGAGCTTGTCATAGCCGGTGAACACGGTCGGCACGGCGTCGAGGCCCAGGTCGAGGCCGGACCAGCCGCTGATGTCGCCGCGCGCGGCCCTGGCGCGCTCGCGCTGTTCCTGCATGAGGGCGTTGAAGCCCTCGGTGTCCGCGGTCATGCCGGACTCGCTGAGGACGTCCTCGGTGAGGTCCAGCGGGAAACCGTAGGTGTCGTAGAGCCGGAAGGCGTCCGCGCCGGAGAGCACGGTCTCGCCCTTGGCCTTGAGGCCGTCCATGAGCTCGGCGAGGATGCGCATGCCGCCGTCTATCGTGCGGGCGAAGCTCTCCTCCTCGGTGCGGATGACCTTGGTGATGAAGCTCTGCTTGTCAACGAGGTCCGGATAGGCGGTGCGGTTCTCGTGGATGACCGTCTCGCAGACCTTGTAGAGGAAGGGCTCGTTCACGCCTAGGAACTTGCCGTGGCGCGCGGCGCGGCGCAGCAGACGGCGCAGGACGTAGCCGCGGCCCTCGTTGGAGGGCAGCACGCCGTCGCCGATGAGGAAGGTTGCGGAGCGGATGTGGTCGGTGATGACGCGCAGGGAGACGTCGTTCCTGTGGCTCTCGCCGTAGTGCGCACCGGTGAGCTCCGAGACCTTGTGCGTGATGTTCATGACGGTGTCGACATCGAAGAGGCTGTCCACGCCCTGGCAGACGCAGGCGAGGCGCTCCAGTCCCATGCCGGTGTCGATGTTCTTCTGGGCCAGCTCGGTGTAGTGGCCGTGGCCGTCGGAGTTGAACTGGGAGAAGACGTTGTTCCAGACCTCGATGTAGCGGTCGCAGTCGCAGCCGACGGTGCAGGTGGGCTTGCCGCAGCCGTATTTCTCGCCGCGGTCGTAGTATATCTCGGAGCAGGGGCCGCAGGCGCCGGTACCGTGCTCCCAGAAGTTGTCCTCCTTGCCGAAGCGGTAGATGCGCTCCGGGGGGATGCCTATCTCGTCGCGCCAGATGTTGAACGCCTCGTCGTCGTCAACATAGACGGAGGGATAGAGCCTGTCCGGGTCGATGCCGACCCAGTCCGGGCTGGTGAGGAACTCCCAGCTCCAGGCGATGGCCTCGTGCTTGAAGTAGTCGCCGAAGGAGAAGTTGCCGAGCATTTCAAAGTAGGTGCCGTGACGGGCGGTCTTGCCGATGTTCTCGATGTCGCCGGTGCGGACGCACTTCTGGCAGGTGCAGACGCGGCGGCGGGGCGGGGTCTGCTCGCCGGTGAAGTAGGGCTTCATCGGGGCCATGCCGGAGTTTATGAGCAGCAGCGAGGGGTCGTTCTGCGGGATGAGCGAGAAACTGGGCAGGCGCAGGTGTCCCTTCGATTCAAAAAACGAGAGGAACATCTCCCTGAGTTCATTAAGACCAAATGCCTTCATAAATAACCTCCAAGGACAAATATCCGTATTCAATCATAATAAACACCGCGAGAAAAATTGTCAAGCGCGCACGCGAAAAAAGGGCCCTCCCGGTGGGAAGGGCCCTGCGGGTTTGAGTTTGGGTCTCAGCCCTCGCCGCGCTGCTTTTTGCGCCAGGCGTCGAGGACGGCGCAGAAGACGAGGGAGAGGTAGGTCTCCTCCTCATTGGCGCTGCGGCTGGTGAGGGCGATGGGCACCCTCGCGCCGACAACGGCGCCGCAGGTGACGGCATGGGCGTGGATGAGCCAGCTCTTGACAAGGGTGTTGGCCGTGGAGAGGTCGGGGGCGATGATGCCGTCGAAGCCGCCGCCGGACCAGGGGCAGTCGTAATTCTTGAGCCTCGCGGCCTCCTTGCTGAGGATGAGGTCGTAGGAGATGGGGCCCCAGAGCTCGCAGTCCGCGAAGGGACGCTGCTTCTGCTCGGAGACCAGGCGCTGGGCCTCCACCGTGTCCTGCATGTGGAAGGTGACCTTCTCAACCAGGCTCAGGAGTGCCAGCTTCGGGTTCTCATAGCCGAAGGCCTTGAGCGCGTCGGCCGTGTTGCGGATTATCTCCTTCTTCTGCGACATGTTGGGCTTGATGATGACGGTCATGTCGCTGAGCGCGAGGAGCTTGGGGTACTCCGGCAGGCTGGCGAGCGAGACGTGGCTCATCAGGCGGTCCGTGCGCAGGTGGTTGGTCTTGTCCAGGACGGGCATCAGGAAGTCGCGCGTGGGGATGTTGCCGCGCATGAGCACGTCGCCGTCACCGGAGTTGACTATATCTATAGCCTCCTGGGTGATGTTGTGTCCGGGAGGCGTGTCCACCATCGTATAGGGCTCGCGCTCCAGGCCGAACTGCTCGAGCACGGTAATCGTCCTCGCGCGGTCGCCGACCAGCACGGGCTGCACAAGGCCCTTCTCCTGGGCCGCGAAAATGCCCTTGAGCATGTTCTCGCCGTCCGAGCCGGCGAGGATGACGCGCATGGGCCGGGACATCTTGGGAACTCGCTCGAGTATCTTATCGAAATTCTTAAGCTCCATGATCACATCTCCGTTTTCCATAATGGCGAGGCAAATCCTACCCCTTCTACCATTATATACGACGCAGACGCGGAAAACAAGCCCAAATTGGTGCAAAACCACTTAAAATAACAGGGTGCGGAACGGGCCGCACCCTGTTATTTTTCTGTTCAGTTGCCGGTATAGTCCTGCGTCGCCGTGAAGGCCTCGAACTCGCTGTAACTGGTGAAGAAGCGGTGCGTGCCTGTCTCGGTGTCGAGGGCGTAGTAGAGGTAATTCGTGCTCGCCGGGTTGAGGGCCGCGTTGATGGAGGCGAGGCCCGGGTTGCAGATGGGTCCGGCGGGCAGGCCGGTGTTCGTGTAGGTGTTATAGGGGCTCTCGACCTTCAGATCCTCTTCGGTGAGGTGCTCCTTGTGCTCGCCGAGGGCGTACATGACCGTGGCGTCTATCTGCAGCGGCATGCCCTGATTGAGGCGGTTGTAGATGACGGAGGCGATGTTGGCGCGCTCGTCGTTGTTTGCGGCCTCGGCCTCTATCATCGAGGCCACGATGACCGCCTGATGCAGCGAGATGCCCAGGTTGTCCGCCTGCGTGTACATGTCCGCGGTCAGCTTGCCGTGGAAGTTCAGCAGGAACTTGTTGATGGCGCTGGAGGCCTGCTCGCCCTGATAGAACTCATAGGTGTCCGGGAAGAGGTAGCCCTCCAGGCGGCTCGCGTCGCCGGGCTCGGACCACTCGAGGAAGGGGTAGTCGTAGATATAGTTCGCCGCGGCGTCCATGAGGTCCTCGACGGAGCAGATGCCCTCGGACTCGAGCTTTTCAAAGATCTGCTGCATAGTATAGCCTTCGGGGAAGGTTATCGTCGTCGTGACCATGGAGATCGACGCCGTCTGCATCCGGAGCACCAGTGCGTTATAGTCGCACTTCGTGTTGAGCTCATAGGTGCCCGGGTCGAGCTTGCGGTCCGCGTGCGTGACCTTGCAGAACAGCTTGAAGAGCGGCTTGTACTCGATGATGCCCGCGTCCTTGAGCACGTTGGCGACATAGTCTATGTCGGCGCTCTGGACGGTCTTGGTGGTCACGGTGCCGTCCTCGTTTTCCTCTTCGATCTGCTTTTCGGTGAAGATGCTCTCGGGCAGGGTCACGGTGCCCTCCGTGTAGTCCTTGTTGAGCGCCAGCACGTCGGAGGCGGCCATCCAGCCCACGCAGGCGAGGATGATGCTCAGGCTTATGACGAAGACGAAGTACATTAGCCCGCCCAGGCAGCCGGTCTTGCCGTCGCGCCGGGAGCGGATGGGCTTGTAGTCGCGCTCCTCGAGGGGCTCGTCCTCGTACTCATCGACATGGAAGTGCTCCTCATGCCCTTCGCCCTTGTGCTTGGAGCGGTCGTATATGAGGTCGTCGATGAGCTTGATGGGGTTCACGGCGTGCTTTTCGGCCTCGGGCTCCTCGCTTTTCTCCGGCTCGGGCTCGGACTGGGCGCGCTTCTTGCCGCCGAATACGCCGCGGCCGTGGATGGAGGGCAGGACCTTGGTCTCGTCCCCCGCGGGCTCTTCTTCGCCCGCGCCGGGCTCGGCGTCGGTCTCAGCATTCCCGGCGGTCTCCGGTTCGGCCTTGTGCCCCTGTTCCGGCTCGTGCTCCTGCCCGGACGGGGCCTCAAGGGCCTTTTCCGGCTCCGGGGCGGCGGTCTCCGGCGCGGAGTCGGGGCTCTGCCCCTCCTCCGGCTTCTTCACGCCGAATATCTCGTTGAGCTTGTCAAAATTATTCTGCATTTTCTGGAGTTCTCCCAAGTAACGTGTTTGCCGCGCCGGGCATATTATGGCTCAGACGGTGCGAACCGGCGCCGGCACCGCCCCGAACGATCAGACAGCTCTCCTCGCCCGCCCCCCGCGCGGGGCCGGGCCCGGGTAAATCACATAGCGCGGAGAAAGGTCGATTAAATGTTCTGCGGAAATGGAAACGGAAGCTGCTTCTGGATCATCATTATACTCCTGCTCATCTTCTGCTGCGGCGGAAACTGCGGGTGCAGCTCCAGCTGCGACAGCAGCAACAACTGCGGCAGCTGCTGCTGAAGCGGCACAAACCACGGCACAGGGCTCGTCAGAGCCCTGTTTTTATTTTTCTGAGCTCAGTTATGACGAAGCCGACGGCAAAATCGTTCCAGTCCTGCGGGACTTTTTCCAGCAGGAGCCGCTCGCGGCAGAGGCAGGCGGCGGGGACGCGGCGCCCGGCGAGGTAGCGGTCGTAGTAGCCGCCCCCGTGGCCGAGGCGCACGCCGCGCACGTCGCAGCAGAGCGCCGGGACCAGCATGAGGTCCCCCTCCCCCGGCTCCACCGTCTCCGACTCGTCAGGCGGCTGGGGTATGCCGTACATGCCCTCGGCGAGCGTGCCGTCATAGAGCGCGAAGTCCATGACCCCGCCCTTCCGGCTCCTGGGCAGAGCGACGCGCCGGCCCTCTTGCAAAAGCTGGTCAACAATGCGTCTTGTATCGCACTCCCTGTCCACGGAGAGGTAGGCGAACACCGTGCCGGCCGAGCCAAACTCCGGCAGGCTCAGGACGTTTTCCCAAATGCCTCTGTCGCTCTCGCGCAGATATTCCTCGTCGAGCGCCGATATTCTCTCGTTTATCGCCCTGCGGAGGGCGGCCTTTTCCTCTTTCACAGCGCGGCCATGACGTCGGCGAAGATCTCCTCGTGCTTCTCGTCAAGCTCGCGGATCTGGCCGTTTTTCTTGAAGTCCACGCGCTTCCAGCCGTAGTGGTCGGCGGCGCGGCTTCCGGTGGCGATGCACTTGGCGAGGTAGGCGGCGTCCTTCTCGTGGATGTCGCCGTCCTTGCCGGTCTTCTCCTGGCGGTGGCGCATCCGGGCCAGCGAGGTCTCGAGGTCCACGTCGAGGTAGATCACGAGGTCGGGCCTGGGCAGGCCGAGTTTAACATATTCGAGGTCATACAGCCAGTCGAAAAACGCCGGCTGCTCGGCCTCGCTGAGCTTTGCGCCCTGGTGGACGGCGTTGGAGGTGGTGTATCTGTCCGAGAGCACCACCCCGCCGGAGCGGTAATACTCGCCCCAGTCGGTCATGTACGAGGCGTAGCGGTCCACCGCGTAGAATATCGACGCCGCACATGCGCCGACGTCCTCCGGGTCCTTGCCGAAGCGCCCCTCCAGGTACATCCTGATAAGCGCCGAGGACTCCTGGTCGTACCTCGGGAAAACTATCGTGCGGCAATCTATGCCCTCGCGCTCGAACCGGGCCTTGAGCCGGCGGTACTGGGCGGACTTGCCGCTGCCGTCGATGCCCTCGAGCACTATGAGCTTGCCCTTATCTGCCATTTTATTTACCTCTCAGCCTCTCCCCCGCCGCTTCTATGACGAAGAGGGGCAATTTCATCATGCGCCCGATGCGCCTCGGCTCCTTCAAGAGCCGGTACAGCCACTCGAGGTCGAGCTTCTGCCAGGCCTCGGGCGCGCGCTTCACCGTGCCTGCGAACACGTCGAGGCTGCCGCCGAGGCCGACCATGAGGCCCACGAGCAGCTTGCCCGACATCTTCGCCATCCACAGCTCCTGCTTCGGCGCGCCGAGGCAGACGAGCAGGAAATCCGGTGCAGCGTCCTTTATCTTTTCTATTATAGGCCCGTCGTCCGAAAAATAGCCGTCCGACGTGCCGCTTATCACGAGTCCGGGGAATTTTGTCCTCAGCGTCTCCGCCGCGGCCTCGGCCACACCCGGCTTTGCGCCGAAGAGGTACACGCTGCCGCCGCGCTCCGCCAGCCGCGCCATTACGCCGCAGGCGAAGTCGATGCCCGGGACCTTTTCCTTCATGGGCCGCCCCAGGATGGCCGCGCCCTTGACTATGCCCGCGCCGTCGGGCAGGACGATGTCCGCCCCCGCGAGCGCCTCTTTGAGCGCCGGATTCTCCTTTGCCAGCATGACTATCTCCGGGTTCGGAGTGACCACATAGCGGCCCTCGCGCGCGTCAATGAGCTCGAGCGCCCTCTCGACGGCTTCGGCCTTCGTGACGTTGTCAAAGCCCACGCCAAGTACGTCTGTACGGCTCATACAGCGGAAAACACCTCGCCTATCTTCTCATGTATCACCAGGTCCGCATACCTGTCGTACGGGGTCTCCGACAGGTTCACGAGCGCCAGCTTTGTGCCGCGGTAGTAGTTGATGAGCCCCGCGGCGGGGTACACGCCGAGCGACGTGCCGCCGATTATGAGCACCTCGGCATTGCGGATATAGCGCACGGCGCGCTCCATGATATCCTGGTCCAGCGGCTCCTCATAGAGCACGATGTCCGGGCGCACCACGCCGCCGCAGGTGCAGTGCGGCACGCCCTTGCAGTGGTTCATCTCGTAGGCCGGATACGGTTTGCGGCAGCGCGAGCAATAGGCACGCAGAATGCTGCCGTGCAGCTCCAGCACGTTCTTGCTGCCCGCCGCCTGATGCAGGCCGTCTATGTTCTGCGTTATGACGGCCTTGAGCTTGCCCTCGCGCTCGAGCTCCGCCAGGCGCAGGTGCGCCCGGTTCGGCTTCGCGCCGTCCACCACCAGCTTCTCGTGGTGGAAGCGGTAATACTCCTCCGGGTCGCGCTCGAAGAAGCTGTGGCTCAGTATCGTCTCGGGCGGGTAGGCCCATTTCTGGTTGTAGAGCCCGTCCACGCTGCGGAAGTCGGGGATGCCGCTCTCCGTGGAGACGCCTGCGCCGCCGAAAAACACGATGTTGTCGCTCCCTGCTATCCAGTCCTTGAGCTTTTCGATTTTTTCGTCCATGTCATCCTCCGTTTCCGCGGCCCGCGGGGACTCAGCCCTGCGGGTTCATGGTGTAGTTCGGGGCTTCCTTGGTGATGTATATGTCGTGCGGGTGGCTCTCCTTGAGGCCCGCGCCGGTTATGCGGACAAACTTGGTCTTGGTGCGCAGCTCCTCTATGGTGCGGCAGCCGCAGTAACCCATGCCGGAGCGCAGGCCACCCATCATCTGGAAGATGGTCTCGGACACGGCCCCCTTGTAAGGCACGCGGCCCTCGACGCCCTCGGGGACGAGCTTCTTGGAGCCGGACTGGAAGTATCGGTCGCCGGAGCCCTTCTGCATGGCGCCTATGCTGCCCATGCCGCGGTAGACCTTGAACTGGCGGCCCTGGAAGATCTCGCTCTCTCCGGGGCTCTCCTCGCAGCCGGCGAGCATGGAGCCCATCATGACGACGCTGCCGCCCGCGGCCAGAGCCTTGACGATGTCGCCCGAGTACTTGATGCCGCCGTCGGCGATGACGGGGATGCCGTACTTGTCGGCCATGGCGGCAGACTCGAGCACGGCGGTGATCTGGGGCACGCCGATGCCGGACACCACGCGGGTGGTGCAGATGGAGCCGGGGCCTATGCCGACCTTGACACAGTCCGCGCCGGCCTTGATGAGGGCCTCGGTGGCCTCGGCGGTGGCGACGTTGCCCGCGATGAGCTGCACCTCGGGGAAGGCGTTCTTCACGAGGCCGACGCAGCGCATGATGTTGGCGGAGTGGCCGTGGGCGCTGTCGAGCACCAGGGCGTCGACGCCCGCCTGGACCAGCGCGCCCGCGCGGTCGAGGATGTCGTTGGTGACGCCGATTGCGGCGGCGCAGAGCAGGCGGCCGTGCTTGTCCTTTGCGGAGTTCGGATACTTTACGACCTTCTCTATGTCCTTGATGGTGATGAGGCCCTTGAGGCGGAAGTTTTCGTCCACGATGGGCAGCTTCTCGATCTTGTGGCGGCGCAGGATGTCCTTGGCCTCCTCGAGCGTGGTGCCCTCCTTGCCGGTGACAAGGCCCTCGCTGGTCATGACCTCGCGGATGCGGGTGTCCATGTTCTCTTCAAATTTCATATCCCGGTTGGTGATGATGCCGATGAGCCGCCCGTCCGTGTCCACGACAGGCACGCCGGAGATGCGGAACTTCGCCATGAGGGCGTCCGCCTCCTCAAGGGTGTTGTCGGGGCCAAGGGAGAAGGGGTTCGTGATGACGCCGTTTTCGGAGCGCTTTACCATATCCACCTGCTCCGCCTGAGCGTCTATCGGCATGCTCTTGTGGATGACGCCGATGCCGCCCTCGCGCGCTATCGCGATGGCCATGCGGTATTCCGTCACGGTGTCCATTGCCGCGCTCATGATGGGGGTATTGAGCCTGATGGTCTTGGTAAGGTTGGTAGACAGGTCCACGTCCGTCGGGAGAACATTGCTCTCCGCGGGGACAAGCAGCACGTCGTCAAAGGTCAGGCCCTCGCCGACGAAGCGCTCGGAAAAGCTGTTTAACCGGTTCATATGAAACGCACCTCCGCAAAAGATTTGGATTTTTGCTATTCCTCATATTTTATCACAGCCACGCCCTAAGTCAACCATTTACGCCCCAATACGCGGTGTGAGAAACATAAAAAAGCGCACGCCGGGGCGCGCGCTTTTTTTGTCATATCGCACCGGGCTCTCATCTCTCCGAGGCGGTCTCGCGGGCGTGATAGAACATGTACTGCTGCGCGAGACCGGCGTATTTGCCGAGGGTCGAGGGGTCGAAGCCCTTGGGCAGATTTTCCGCCAGGGCGCGCTTTATCCAGACGTCCACGGGGAAGGCATCGAGCTGGTGCAGGCCGAAGAGCACCACGCAGTTCGCGACCTTGTCGCCCACGCCGTTGAGCTTTTTGAGCTCCGCCCTCGCCTCCGTGCAGGGCAGGAGGCCCGTCTTTTCGAGGTCGAGCTTGCCGGAGGCGACGGCCTTCGCCGCAGCGAGTATGTAGGGCGCGCGGTAGCCCGAGTGCAGCGGCGCGAGGTCGGCCTCATCCAGCTCCGCCACGCGCTCCGCCGACGGGAACGAGCGCGCCTCGCCCCAGGGGGCCTCCACCGCGTCGCCGTAGAGCGAGCAGAGTTTTTCCACGATGCCCTTTATGCGCGGGATGTTGTTGCACTGCGAGATGATGAACGAGCAAAGCGCCTCCCACTTGTCCTGGCGGAGTATGCGTATGCCCTCGCCGTAGGCCGCGCAGTCGCGCAGATAGTCGCAGACCTCGATGCTCCGCCGTGCGTCGTCATAGTCCGTGTCCATGTCGAGATAGTCACGCCAGAAATATATGTCCTCCAGGGCGCACTCGATGTACGTCCGGCCCTCCTCGGCCCAGACGACCGCCGCCTTTCCGGAGGCCACGCCCCGCCAGCGGCCGGTCTCGTCCTCGTTCCAGCGGAAGCACTGGCCGCAGTCAAAGGTCCGCCGGGGGTTGAGTTCGCGCTCGCCGCAGAGCTCGAAAATCGCGGTTTCCACCTGTTATCCCACCGTTCTTTGTGTGTTTTACCCGATTATACCCCGGCATTTCGTATATTTCAACAGAAATCAATTCTTGCAGACATGATTTGAAATGTGGTATAATATTACTAATTTAAATCATAAATAAAGGAAGGTGCAGCTATGAGCTGGCAAAAGGAATTGGAAAATGGCGTGCGCTCCATGGAGCAGCTGGCGCCGAAGCTTGGGCTGTCACCGGAGGAGGCACAACGCAGAGAAGAGATAGCGAAACGTTTTCCCATGATGATAACGCCCTATTACCTATCCCTTGTTGACACCTCGGACCCGGACGACCCCATTGGAAGGATGTGCATCCCATCTCTGGACGAGCTGGACCCCGGCGGCTCGTTTGACACGAGCGGCGAGGCCTCGAACACCAAGCTGGAGGGTTTGCAGCACAAATACCCGCCGACGGTGCTGCTGCTCTCGACAAATCGGTGCGCGATGTACTGCCGCCACTGTTTCCGCAAGCGCATGGTCGGTCTGAGCGAGGACGAGCTCAACCGCCGCGCGGACGAGGCCATAGCCTACGTAGCCAAACACGAGGAGATCACGAACGTCCTCATCTCCGGCGGCGACGCGCTGATGAACCCAAACAGCGTCATCGAGCGCTATCTCGAGGGCCTGTGCGCCATCGGCCACATCGACCTCCTGCGCTTCGGGTCGCGCATACCTGTGACGCTGCCGGAGCGCATCTACGGCGACGAGGAGCTGCTGGAGCTCTTTGAGCGCTATGCAAAGCGCAAGACGCTCTTTGTCGTGACGCAGTTCGACCACCCGAGGGAGCTGACGGAGCAGGCGAAAAAGGCGGTCTGGGCGCTGATGAGCCGCGGCGTGCAGGTGCGCAATCAGACGGTGCTGCTGCGCGGCGTGAACGACTCGCCCGAGGTGCTGGGCGAACTGCTCGCGGGGCTGACGCGGATAGGCGTGTCGCCCTACTACGTGTTCCAGTGCCGCCCCGTGCGGGGCGTGCAGGGGCGCTTTCAGGTCCCGCTCGCCGAGGGCATCGGCATAGTCGACGGCGCCAAGGCCATGCAGAACGGCATCGGCAAGTCCATACGCTATGTCATGAGCCACCCGCGGGGCAAGATCGAGATAATCGGCCGCCTGCCCGGCACGGAGGGGATGATATTCAAGTTCCACCAGAACAAATACCCCGCCGACAGCGCGCGGATCTTCACGAGAAAGCTCTCCCCCACCGACACCTGGCTCGACGAGGAGCTGAATCCGGTGTAAAATGTGATGAAAACGCCCCCATTGGGGGCGTTTTCATGCTTCTAGCGCAGGTGCGGCGGCGATGTTCACCACAGCGCCTCAATCTGCGTGCGGAATTCGTCGGGAGTGATATCTAGGGTAACGGTAATCATGCCGATCAGCATGGTCTGCTGCTCATCCTGCACATTGTAGAAGGCGGCGGCAAAGGCGGCGGGGTCGTATTCATACAGCTGCGCCAGGTAATTGCCGTAGGCCTCTGCGAGCGCGCCGTCAAGGCCCTGAGTGTTGTACATGCAGCCCGCCCTGACACTATTGTCAGTCTTGGCGCGCTCGAACATCTCATCTATGAGCTCAAAGCAGTCGTCGTAGTCAAATTCATTGCAATAGCGCGCCCAGTTCATGTAATTCAGTGGCCTTCCGCCGTATGTGTCGAAGAGCGTCGCCGCGTCCATGCCGTGTATGATATGCGGGACAAAGAGCGAATACAGGTATTTATTGCCGTCGCCATAGTCATAGTACCAGCCGTTCGACTGCCATGTCGCGCAGCCGTCGCCGGCCATGCCTATGTTCAGTATCGTGCCGTCCTCCCGCTCCAGCTTCATCATCAAGCCGCAGCCGCATTTAGATGGCGATATCCCCGAAGAGGCCGAGAGCAGGCGCTCTATCTCGGCAAGTGAGGCTCCGTCCGTCACCGTCGCCGTGCCGCCGAAGATCTCCAGCGTCGCTGAGCTCAGGTCGCGTATATCCGAGGGCGCAACGTGGCCGTAGACGCCGAGAACTTCCAGTGCGTCATCCATCAGCTCCCGAAGCGGCGCGGCGTCCTGTGCGTTTATCACGAACGCTTCGCCCATACTGCTGAGGGAGCCGTCGGAGATGAAGAAGAGCTCACGCTCTCCGTCTATGATGAGCTGTCCAAGCATGGCAGTGCCGTCTATATAGTACGTTCCACCCTGTGCCTTGGGGACAGCCTCATTCAGCAGCCTTCGCCACTCCTCTTGGCTGCCGGGTACATAGTAGACGAGCTCTCCACTGCTTATCTCCGTGCCGACGCAGATGACGCCGTCTATGGGCTGCGCGACTACGGGCGTGAATGTCTGCTGCTCTGCAAACGCCGCCAGCACCTGGGCTTTGGCGTTCTCGCGGCCCGCGGCTTCGTTGGTGCCCTGGTAGAGCTCGCCCGTCAGGAAGCGGTAGTCGAAGCTGCCGTCGGCCAGGACCTTGACGGCGAAATAGGTGTCCGTCTCGTAGCCGATGACCCGGCCTTCGGCGTCGAGGCTCATGCCTCCGGCGAAGGGGATGCTCTCCGTGCTGCCGCCGGTGGTGAAGGCCACGTTCCAGGCGTAGACCTCGTACTGCACGCCGTCGCCTTCAAAGACGTCCTTCTGCTCGAAGCTCGTTATCTCGTAACCCGTGAAGGCGGGGCTGCCGTCATATTTTTCGGCCCTCTGCACGTCCGACGCCGCCCGCGCCTCGATCATGCCGCGGTACTTTTCGTAGTGCTCGGCCTCTATGTTCGTCAGGGTGCTGTAACTGTCGAGTATCAGCCGGTAGAGCGCGCTGTCCGTGAACTTGCCTTCCCGCGTCCCGGTGCTGCTCTTGTACCGCACGTATACGGCGTTCTCCTCCAGCCCGGCACGGAGCTCAATGCGCTCCACCTCGGAGCTGTATTCGTCTGTGAGATAGGCCGTCAGGCTGTACCAGGTGTCCAGGCCGTCCGTGTCGAGTGCCGTCTGGTTTGCCGCCGCGGCGTTCAGGGCCGGGGCCAGCTGCTCTGCCGTTACCTTGCCGGAGTCGCAGGCGATGTATTTGATGTCCTCAGCCGTGACGGCGGCCATGAGCCCCGCGAGCGTATCGGGATCAGGCTCGTTCGTCCTCTCCAGCTCGCGCATTTCCTCAACGTAGGCGATGGCCTCGGTGAGTATCAGGCGGCGCTCTTCGCTGAGGTCGGGCTGGGAGAGCTGCTCCTGCATATACTCCACAGCACAGCTGCCGTAGAAGGCTATCATGGCGTAGGCCATGTTGCGCGTGCTGCTCGCGTCCTCTACGGTCGTGCCGCTTTCCTCAAGCTCGGACAGGTACGGCTCTATTGCAGCCGCCACGTCGGCGTCAAGGGCTGGCACGGCCTTTTCAAAGCAGCGCATGGTCAGCGGCAGGCTGCCCCGGCTGCTAAGCTCGTTCAGCCGCTCCAGTGCCGCCTGTGGGAAGCGCTCCTCGAGCTCCGGGTCATTGTAGTCGCCGTCCTCCGGCATCCAGAACGCCTCCTTCGTCCAGCCGCCGCCGGAGCGCTTCAGCGTCAGCGACATCGGCGTGAGCACATTCCCCGCCATGGTCAGCGTCCGGTCCTCCGCCAGCTCGAACACGGTGACGCAGCAGTTTACATAATATGTGTCGTCCTCCTCAAGCAGCAGCTCATAGCTCGCGGCGAGGTACTGGCCCTCGCCCGCCGTGAGGCCGGTGTTTTCGGCTATGAAGCCCTCCAGCTCCGGCTCTGCGGCCTGCGCGCCGGTGAAGGTGCAGCCGGTGACAAAGACGGCGGCCAGCAGGAGGATCACAAGGGCCCAGGCGGCGGTCTTGGGACGCTTTACGATGAGGCTTATGCGCTCTTTCAGGCCGCTTTTGCCGAAGTTCATGGTCGTGGCGGTGCGCAGGAGCGAGGGGCGGCTCCCGCAGGTGATGCCTATGAGCGTTCGGCCGTAGGCGGCGCGTTCAGCCTCGCCCAGGCGCCTTATCGTGGCCTCGTCGCAGGCTAGCTCGGCGTCCCGGCGCGAGAGCGCGGCGGCGAGCCAGACCAGCGGGTTATACCAGTGCAGCACGAGGCACAGGCAGCGCAGCAGCGACCAGACGTGGTCGCCGTGGCGGAAGTGCGTCAGCTCGTGCACCACGCTGTGCGTGAGCGTCACCGGGTCGGCGGCGGCGCCGGGCGTGAGATATACAGCCGGGCGGATGACGCCGAAGAGGCAGGGCGTCTCCACCGCGCCGGAGACATAGAGCGGAAGCTTGCAGCCGGGACATTCCATGCGCCGGGCAGAGCGAGTGAGCCTCGCGCGGAAGGCGATGTTAGCCGCCAAAAACCACAGTGCGAGCACTGCCATCCCAGCGTACCAGGCATAGCGCAGGATATCCGACACCGTGACCGGCGTGCCGGTCTCCGCCCTTGCCTCGGGCTCAGCCGCGTCAGTCTCGTGATCCGGGGCCGACGGCTCCTGATTGTATTGGAGCTGTTGCTTGGGCTCGCTCGGGCCGGTGACCGGCTCGGGTATGGAGAGGTCCGGCGCTGCATTGCTGACATAAGTCACGACGCGCTCCGCCGCCCTCTCGTCCGCGCCGCGCACGAGATTCTGCACACTCAGCCCCGCAGCGCCGAAGCTCACCGGCACAAGCAGCCGCACGAGCACCAGCGCCCAGAGCGCGTATTGCAGCCGCGGGCTAAGTCTGCCCCTCAGCACGCGCCGGAGCAGCACCACGGCGAGTATGAGCGCTGAGGACGAGATTATCCACTCAGCCATCGTGTCCCGCCTCCAGTTTTTGCAGCAGCTCGTAGAGCTCGTCTATCTCGGACTTTGGCAGGGCCTGTTTCTTCGTGAGCGCGCTCACCATGAGGCTCAGGCTGCCGTTATAGATGCGGCCGATGAAGTCGCGCGTCTCAGCCACGGCGGCGTCCTCGCGCGATATGAGCGGGCGGAACACCTTCACGCCGCCGCCCTCGCTCTCGCCCGAGACGGCGCCCTTGGCCTCCATGCGGCCCAGGAGCGTCAGCACCGTGCTCCGGCTCCAGCCGCAGCGCTCCCGCAGCAGCTCCGCCGCCTCCCGGCCCGTCAGCTCCCCGCGCTCCCACAGCGCGTCCATCACGCTCCACTCCGCCTCCGTCAATTTTGCAGCAGCCATATTCCTTCCTCCCGGTGATTTACATTTGTAAACTCAGGATAGCATGTAAGTTTACATTTGTCAACAACAGCGATGCAAAAAAGCTCCGTCTTTTCAGACGGAGCTTTTTCATCAATAGTAGCGCTTGTTCTTGTTCTTGCGGGCGGCTTCGGACTTCTTGCGGCGCTTGACGCTGGGGCTCTGGTAGTACTCCTTCTTCCTCAGGTCGGCCAGGACGCCGGCTTTGGCGCAGCTCCGCTTGAAACGCTTGAGTGCATTATCCAGCGACTCGTTTTCCTTAACGTAGATCTCAGACATTCTATTCCCTCCCTCCAAAACACCTTTCGGCGCTGTAAGGGCCATTAACCCGTTAGCATATGCATTATAATGATTTCGAGCGCCGATGTCAAGCAAAACTCACTTGGAGGGCTTTGCGATAATGTTGACGAGCTTGTCCTTGACGACTATCGTCTTGACTATCGCGCAGCCGGCGGTGAACTTTTGGACCTTCGGGTCGGCCATTGCGGCCTCGACCGCGACGGAGTCCTCGCAGCCGGCGGGGACCACGACGGTGCTGCGGAGCTTGCCGTTTACCTGCACGGCGATCTCCTTCTCGTCGTCGAGGGTCTTGGCCTCGTCGTACTCCGGCCAGGCGCTCAGGCTGGCGATGCCCTCAAAGCCCTGGATCTCCCAGAGCTCCTCGGCGATGTGCGGCGCGAAGGGGCTCAGCAGCGCGAGGAAGGTCTTCATGTCCCCCCTGCTCGGCGCGCCCTCATAGAACTTGTTCACAAGCACCATCATGGCGGAGATGGCGGTGTTGAACTTCATGCTCTCTATGTCGTCGCTGACCTTCTTTACGCAGCGGTGGACTTCCTTCTCGTTGGCGGCGGAAAGGCTCTCGTCGCCGTCTATGCGCTTCTCGCCCAGGGCCCAGATGCGGTCCAGAAAGCGCTTGCAGCCCTTGACGGCGCTGGGGTTCCAGGGAGCGGCCTTTTCAAAGTCGCCGAGGAACATGATATAGAGCCTCAGTGTGTCTGCGCCGTACTCCTTGACGACGCTGTCCGGGTTGACGACGTTGCCCAGGCTCTTGCTCATCTTGACGATGGGGTGATCGGCCATCTCGCCGTACTTGTGCACGAGGTACTTGCGCACCTCGGCCTCGCTGCCGTACTCGGCCAGGAGCTTGTTGCGCTCCTCGTCGGAGAGGTTGGCGTAGTTGTGCGGGTTCAGGCCCAGGATCATGCCGTGGCTCGTGCGCTTTGCGTAGGGCTCCTTGGTGGGCACGACGCCGATGTCGTACAGGAACTTGTGCCAGAAGCGGCTGTACAGCAGGTGCAGCGTGGTGTGCTCCATGCCGCCGTTGTACCAGTCCACGGAGCTCCAGTAGTCGAGCGCGTCCTGGCCGGCGAGGGCCTTGTCGTTGTCCGGGTCCATATAGCGCAGGAAGTACCAGCAGGAGCCGGCCCACTGAGGCATGGTGTCGGTCTCGCGCTGGGCGGGGCCGCCGCACTTCGGGCAGGTGGTGTTCACCCAGTCGGTCATCTTGGAGAGCGGGCTCTCGCCGTTATCGGTGGGCTCATAGCTGTCCACGTCGGGCAGCAGCAGGGGCAGCTCGCTCTCGTCGATCGGCTGCCAGCCGCACTTCTCGCAGTACACCAGAGGGATGGGCTCGCCCCAGTAGCGCTGGCGGGAGAAGACCCAGTCGCGCAGCTTGTAGTTTACCTTGCTGCGGCCGAGGCCCTTCTCTTCCAGCCACTTGGTCATGGTCGGGATGGCGGCCTTGACGCTCATGCCGTTCAGGAAGCCGGAGTTGACCATGATGGCGCTGTCGTCCTTCGCTATGAAGGCCTCCTTGGTCACGTCGCCGCCCTTGACGACCTCTATGATGGGCAGGCCGAACTTCTCAGCGAACTCCCAGTCGCGCTGGTCGTGGCCCGGGACGGCCATGATGGCGCCGGTGCCGTAGCTCGCGAGGACGTAGTCGGATATGAAGATGGGTATGGTCTCGCCGTTGACGGGGTTGATGGCGTCGACGCCCATGGTGCGCACGCCGGTCTTGTCCTTGTTGAGCTCGGTGCGCTCGAGGTCGGACTTCGCGGCGGCCTCGGCCTGGTACTTTTTGACCTCGTCCGGGTTGGTGATGGCGCCGCTCTCGAGCCACTCGCGCACGAGGGCGTGCTCCGGCGAGAGGACCATGTAGGTCGCGCCGAAGAGCGTGTCGCAGCGGGTGGTGAAGACCTTGATGATGTCGCCGGTGGTGGCCTTGAAGTCGACCTCGGCGCCGGTGGAGCGGCCTATCCAGTTGCGCTGCTGGATCTTGACGCGCTCGATGTAGTCGACGTCGTCCAGGTCGTCAATGAGCCTCTGGGCATAGGCGGTGATGCGGAGCATCCACTGGCTCTTCTCCTTGCGGATGACAGGGCTGCCGCATCGCTCGCACACGCCCTCGACGACCTCCTCGTTGGCGAGGACGCACTTGCAGCTGGTGCACCAGTTCACGGGCATGGACGCCTTGTAGGCCAGGCCGTGCTTGTACATCTGCAGGAATATCCACTGGGTCCACTTGTAATATTTAGGGTCGGTGGTGTCGACCATGCGGTCCCAGTCAAAGCTGTAGCCGAGCATCTGCAGCTGCTTGGAAAAGCGCTCGATATTGCGCTTTGTGACGTCGTGGGGCTGCATGTGGTTCTTAATGGCGTAGTTCTCGGTGGGCAGGCCGAAGGCGTCGAAACCTATCGGGAAGAGGACGTTCTCGCCCTCCATGCGGCGCTTGCGCGCGACGATGTCCATCGCGGTGTACGGCCTCGGGTGGCCGACGTGGAGCCCGTCGCCGGAGGGGTACGGGAACTCTATGAGGGGATAAAACTTCTTGCGGGTCTTGTCCCCGGTCACGGCCTTGTAGGTCTTGTTCTCAAGCCAGTAGTTCTGCCATTTCTTTTCTATTCTTGCGAAATCGTAAGCCATTTTCTGCTCTTCCCTTCTGTATGTTTAAAAAACCGCAGGCCCCTTTGACCCGAGCTCCTGGCTCAGGCCGTAGGGCCGGGAAGGGCTGAGAGGCTTATCTCCTCCGCGTCGCTCCACAGGTGCTCGAGGTTATAGAACTCGCGCATGTCCTGCTGGAAAATGTGCACTATGACGCAGCCGAAATCCAGCAGGATCCAGCCGCCGCCGCGGTAGCCCTCGCGACGGAGGGGCGGTTCGCCCAGCTCCGAGAGGGCCTTGTCCACCTCGTCGGTCAGTGTCTTGACGTGGGTGGAGCTCGTGGCCGTGCAGATTATGAAATAGTCCGCCAGCACGGTAAGGTCGGTCGTGTGCAGGAGCTTGATGTCCTTGGCCTGCTTCGCGTCCAGAGTCTTTACCGCGGTCTCGGCTATTTCCCTTGGTGTCAGCATTTATATCTCCCCTTCTCGCCTTCTCGCGTTTACTTGCCTCACTGCTGTCCGGCAATGTAGCCCTGGGTCATGTCCCAGGTGCCGGTCTCCATGTCGTAGGAGATCATATTGATGTTGTCGCGCGTTATCTCCACCGTGAACGGGTTGAGGTATCCGTTGACCATCTCGAGCCACTCGTCGATGTACGGGATGACGTAGCTCATGCCGAAGACATAGCCGTCGCCCTTGCCGGGGATGGTCTGGAAGGTGATGTTGTTGGCGTCTATCTTCATGAACTCCGTGGCGAAATAGGCCAGGTTGCTGATGGTTACGTTGGTGTCCACGCGCTTTTCGTAGATCTCAAAGATCTTGGTCAGGTTGGGGATGTTCTCCAGCGAGAGCGTCTGGCGCGCGAGGGCCATGAGCAGCTTCTGCTGGAACTGTATCCTCTCGATGTCGCCGCCGACATAGGTGTTTGAGCCGTCGTTGGAGATACGGAAGCGCATCGCGTTGACAAAGTCGTCGCCGTCGAGCAGCTGGTAGCCCTGCTTGATGTGGATGCTGACCGGCGGGTTCTGGTCCGGGGCGTCCCAGTCCATGTCGTAGGGGATGTCGTAATACACGCCGCCGATGGCGTCCACGATGTCCGCCGCGGCCTGGATGTCGATTATCGCCCAGCAGTCCACCTCGTAGCCGAGGATGTCCTTCACCGCGGCCAGCAGGGCGGAGACGCCGTCGCCGCCGTTGTTGATGCTCGCCGGGTAGGGCTGGTTCATCTTCTTGGGGCTGATGGAGATGTTTATGAGCAGGTCACGGGGCAGGTTCACGAGGTTGAGCTTGCCCTCGACGGTGTCGAACATGCCGACGATGTTGGTGTCCGTGTGCAGGCCCTCGCGGTCGAGGCCGCTGACGAGGAAGGTCCAGACGCCGTCGCGGCGGTTGCTGTCGGCCTGGTCGGGGGCCACGCCGTCCATGCCGCTGTCCGAGCCGCCGTCGTCGCCGGTGCCGTCCGTGTCGTAGGTGTTGGGTCCGCCGGACTGGGTCGCGGCTGGCTTGGCCCAGATCTTGAAGCCCGCGTAGGCGCCCACGCAGAGGATGAGCAGCACGCAAAGCGCAACTATCGCGCCGCGGCCGCGGTGCTTACTGCGGCGCTGCTCCTCGCGCGAGATATAGGCGTCCGATGCGAAGTGGACGTCGTCCTCGTAGTCGTAGCCGTTGCCGCTGTACACCGTGTGGTTGGTGCTCCTTATGTCATCCGTGCTGTCCCGGCGGCTGCGGCGCCTGGGCTCGCTGTGCCGGGTCTCGGTCCGGCGCTGCTCGCTGCGCCGGGGCTGCTCCCGGCTCTGGGTGTGCCGGGGCTGGGGCTGGGGTTCGGGTTCGGGTTCGTAGTCGTAGTCGTCCTCGTAGCCGTAATCGTAGTCGTAGTCTGTCTCTTTGGGCCGGGTATCCTTTTCCGGCTTGCGCTTTGAGTGTTTGCCGTTTCCGCCGTAGAGATGCATTACACCTTGTCCTTTCCGTACCACTCAAGGGCGCTTACGGTGGCGCCATGGGGTTCTATGCCGTTCTGCCGGAGCTCCTCAAGGCTCATCTCAAGGCCGAGGACCATGGCAGAATCTATGTTCTCATACGCGAGCTTGCGGAGCCGCTCCACGCCGTCAAAGTCGCGCGTGGGCTCTATATAGTCCGCAAGGTATATTATCTTTTCCAGCAGCGTCATGTCCGCGCGGCCGGTCGTGTGCCAGCGGATGGCGCTGTATATGCGCTCCGGCACGCCGAAGAGGTCCCTCGAGAGGGCGGCGCCGGTTATGGCGTGGGTGAGTTTGATGTTCTCCCGCTCAAATTTATCGAACACTATACCATATTTCTCCGCCAATATCAACTGCTCGTCCATGCTGAGTTTTTTGGTGATATCGTGCAAAATCCCGGCCTCTGCGGCGTCTCCGGGGTCCTCGCCCCAGCGCCGGGCCAGCGAGGCGGCCTCCTGCTCGCAGCCCGCGACGTGCGGGACGCGGCTGGGCTTGAGATAGGCGTAGGCCCGCTCGCGCAGCCAGTCGAGCTGCGGCTTTGCGCCGTAGTCGCGCACCCGGATGATACGCGCGTAGACCTCGCCGTCGAGCACGTCGGCGCCCCGGCGGGAGACGAGCAGCTCGCGCATTTCAGAGGAGGACATGGGCAGCGGCGCGACGTCTATCACCCTGATGCGCGCTCCGTACAGCTCCTCGAACCGGCGGGAGCAGCGCTCTATCTCCGGCATGTCTCCCTCGTCTCTGGGCAGAACTGCCAGCGCAGAGAGCGCGAGTATGTCGCGGAAGTTGTGCCAGCGCTCAAAGCTGGTAAGCATGTCCGTGCCGATGACAAAGAATATCTCGGCGCCGGGGTACTCCGCCGCGAGCTCGGCGACGGTGTCCGAGGTATAGCTCTCGCCGCCGCGGACGAGCTCCATGTCGGAGACCTCCGCCTCCGGGAAGCCGCGGAAGGCTATGCGCGTGAGCTCAAAGCGCTCCTGCGGGTCCGGGCTGCCCTCGGCGAGCTGCTTGTGCGGAGGGTCCGCCGCCGGGATTATGAGCAGCTTGTCGGGCTGCAGCGCCTCGTAGGCCAGGCGGGCGGCGCGGACGTGGGCCGGATGGGGCGGGTTGAAGCTCCCGCCGTAAACCGCTATCCTCATTTGCGCTTCGCCGCCTTGGGCAGCTCGATCTTCGGGTCCGTCTCGTTGCGCTTGTAGAGCACGAACTTGCTGCCTATGACCTGCACCTGCTCGGCGCGGCAGCGCTCGGAGAGTATCTCGATGGCCTCCCTAGCCGTGAGCAGGGAGTTTTCCAGCACGCGGCCCTTCACCAGCTCGCGCGCACGCAGCGCGTCGGAGAGCGCGGCGGTGGTGTTTTCCGTTATTCCGTCCTTGCCTATCTGGAGGATGGTGTCCTCCTTGGCGGCCAGGCCGCGCAGATAGGACCTCTGCTTACTTGTCAGCATTGCAATACTCCTTCAGCACGCGGGCAAACTCGCGCAGAGCGCGGCCCCGGTGCGATATCTCGTTCTTTTCCTCGTGGGTCATCTCGGCCATGGTGCGGTCCTCGCCGTCGGCGATGAACATGGCGTCGTAGCCGAAGCCGTTCTCGCCCTTCATATACGTCGCGATGCGGCCCTCGCAGGTGCCGCGGGCGCGCAGCACGTCGCCGTTCGGGAACACACAGCATATTGCTGAGACGAAGCGGGCCGTACGATGTTCCTCGCCCTCGAGATTCTTCATGAGGAATTTGCGACGGTCGAGGTCGGAGTCGTCGTGGTTGCCCGTATACCTCGCGCTGTGCACGCCGGGGGCGCCGCCCAGGGCGTCAACCTCCAGGCCGGAGTCGTCGCTCACCGCGGGCAGGCCCGTGGCCTTCATCGCGGCCTCGGCCTTGAGGAAGGCGTTCTCCTCAAAGGTCTCGCCCGTCTCGTCCACTTCGAAATCGCAGCCGGCCTCCCGCTGGGGGATGACCTCTATGCCCGTCCCGGCTAGTATCTCGCGGAACTCTATCACCTTTCCGGCGTTATTGGATGCAAGTATCAGCTTCATGACAACAGCGCCTCCGAGAAGGACTTCGGCTCAAAGGGCATAAGGTCGTCCATCCCCTCGCCCACGCCGACGAATTTGACCGGCACGCCCATCTCTCGGGCGATGGCGAACACTATGCCGCCCCTTGCGGTGCCGTCGAGTTTGGTGAGCACGATGCCCGTGATGTCCGCGGTGTCTGCGAACTGCTTGGCCTGTATGAGGCCGTTCTGGCCCGTCGTGGCGTCTATTACCATGAGCGTCTCGACGTCGGCGTCGGGCAGCTCGCGGGTGATTATGCGGCGGATCTTGGCCAGCTCGTTCATGAGGTTGGCCTTGTTGTGGAGCCTGCCGGCGGTGTCGATTATGACGATGTCGCTGCCGCGGGCCTTGGCGGCGGTCAGCGCGTCGAACACCACGGCGCCGGGGTCGGAGCCCTCGCCGTGCTTGACTATGTCGGCTCCGGAGCGCTCCGCCCAGACGGTGAGCTGCTCCGCCGCCGCGGCGCGGAAGGTGTCGCCCGCCGCGAGGAGGACCTTTTTGCCCTCGGCGGTGAACCGGGCGGCCAGCTTGCCGATGGTCGTGGTCTTGCCCACGCCGTTGACGCCCACCATGAGTATGACGGAGGGCTTGGTGTCGAGCTTGAGCTCAAAGCTGCCGACGGAGAGAATGTCCGAGAGGACCTCCACCAGGCCCGCCTTGACCTCGTCCCGGCCGAGCAGGGAGCGGTCACGCACCATGTCGCGCAGGCTCGAGACGGCCTTGAAGGCCGTATCCGCGCCCGCGTCCGCGACGATGAGCGCCTCCTCCAGCTCGTCGAAAAACTCCTCGTTCTCGCCCGTGAACTCGGCGAAAACTCCGCCCATCTGACGCCGGGTCTTTTCAAGTCCGGCCTTTATCTTGTCGAAAAATCCCATCAGTCTGCTGCCTCCTCTGTGTGCTTTTCGGCCTCGTCCAGGTCCAGCTCTATGACCTTGGAGACGCCCTTTTCCTGCATCGTCACGCCGTAGAGGAAGTCGGCCTCCTCCATCGTGCCGCGGCGGTGCGTTATGACTATGAACTGCGTCCTGTTCGCTATCTTCCTCATATGCTCGGCAAAGCGGATGACGTTAGCCTCGTCCAGCGCGGCCTCTATCTCGTCCATGACGCAAAACGGCGTGGGCCGGACTTTGATTATGGCGAAGTACAGCGCTATGGCCACGAAGGCCGTTTCGCCGCCGGAGAGCAGCGAGAGCGTAGTGAGCGCCTTGCCGGGGGGCTGCACCTTTATATCTATGTCGCAGGTGAGCACATCCTCGCCGGGCTCGAGCGTGAGCTCCGCCTTGCCGCCGCCGAAGAGCTCCGTGAAGGTCTCGCGGAAGCTCTCGTTTATCGCGGTGAACTCGCGGGTGAATATAGTTCTCATTTCCCCGGTTATGTCGGAAATTATACCCAGCAGCTCATTTTTCGCCTTCTCCACGTCGTCGCGCTGGGAGGCGAGGAACTCGTAGCGCTCGCTGACGCGCGCGTACTCGTCTATGGCGCCGAGGTTCGGCGTGCCGAGGGAGCTCATCTCCTTCTTGAGCTCGGCTATGCGGCGGTTTGACTTTGCCGCGCTCTCGATGGGCCGACGCACGGCCTCCGCCGCGCTGTGGCTGAGCTCGTAGTTGTCCCAGAGCTTGTCCAGGAGCTGCTTCTCCTCCATCTCGGCGGATATCTTCTTCTGCTCGAACCGGGCGCAGGTGCGCTCCATGTCGAGCAGGGCATTGTTCTTCTCCTGCACGGCCTTGTCGGTGCGCGTGCGCTCGCCCTCGACTTCCAGCTTCTTCTGCGTGGCGGCGGCGATGGAGTCCTTTATCTCCGCGGCCTTGGCGCGGAGCTCCTCTATTCGCTTTCCGCGCGCCTCCAGCTCGCGGCGGGCGCTCTCGGCCCCGGCCTCCATGTCCGCAAGGGCCTTGGCCCGCGTCTCGCTGTCGCCGGAGATGCTCTGGCGCAGCAGCTCGAGCTGGGCGGCGGCGTTCTCCGTCGTGCGGCGCTCGGCCTTCAGCGAGGCTAGCTCGTTATTCACGCTTTGCAGCTCCTGCGTCGCGACGTCGAGCTCGTAGCGGGCAGAGGCCAGCTCGCGCTTGAGCTCCTCGCTCCTTGCGGCGAGTTCGTCGCGCGCCTTTGCCAGCTTGCCGCGGTTGGCCTGCAATTTCTCCAGCTCCGCGCGCCGGGAGAGTATACCCGCGTTGCGCGCCGCGCTGCCGCCCGTCATGGAGCCGCCCGCGTTGATGAGCTGGCCGTCCAGCGTCACTATGCGGACGCGGTTGCCGTTCTTCCTCGAAATGGCCACGGCGTCCGAGAGCGTCTCCGCCACCAGCGTGCGGCCCAGGAGGTTTTCAAATATATTATGGTATCGCGTATCAAAGCTCACAAGGTCGACCGCGAGGCCGAGGCAGCCCTCCTCCTCGGAGGGGATTCGGTCGAGCCTGCCGCCGCGTATCGTGTCTATGGGCAGGAAGGTCGCGCGGCCAGCGTCGCGCCGCTTGAGGAACTCTATGGCGCGGCGGCCGTCGTCCTGCGTGTCCACTACGATGTTCTGTATCGCGGCGCCGAGGGCGGTCTCGATGGCAAGGGTGCAGCGCTCGTCCGCGCGAAGCAGCTCCGCCACGGTGCCGTGCACGCCGCGCAGAGTGCCGCGGCGCGACTCTCGCATGACGGTCTTGACCGCGCCGGCGAAGCCCTCGTATTCCTTCTCCATCTCGCCGAGCATGGCGATGCGGGAGTCCGCGCTGCGCAGCTCGACTATCTGCTTCGTGAGCGCGTCGTTGGCCTCGGCGGCCTCGCGCTCGCGGTTTTCTATGCGCATCCTGCGGCCGTCCATGACGTTCCGCGCCGAGGCGGCGTCGGCCTCCAGCTTTTTGGTCTGCTCGTCTATCTCGGCGATGCGCGTCTTGTGCTCGTCTATCTGCGCGGCGATGCCCGCGGCGCGCTCGGTCTGCTCCGAGAGCTCGCCGCGCATGCGCTCCGCGCTCTGGCGGCTGTTCTCAATGCTGTTGCGCAGCACCGCAGCCTCGGCCTCCGCCTCGGAGACCCGGGCCTCCGCCTCGGAGAGGCGCGCCCGCTGCTGTTCGGCCTCCACGTCCTTCTGGCGCATGCGCTCCGCGAGGGCCTCGCTGCGGGAATACAGCGCCTCCAGCTCGCGCCGGGCGGCGTCCAGGCCGCTCTTGGCCGTCTCATAGTCGTTCGCTATGGCCTGCGACTGCTCGCGCAGGCGGTCGAGCGCGTCCATCCACGCGCTGACCTCCTCGACCCTCAGCTCGTCGCGCAGGGAGAGGTAGCGCTTGGCCACCTCCGCCTGCTGCTTGAGCGGGCCGACCTGGAGCTCCAGCTCGTCTATCTTGTCGTTCACACGCAGGAGGTTCTCGTCCGTCCGCGCGAGGCGGCGCTCCGCCTCCTCCTTGCGGTAGCGGAAGCGGGAGATGCCCGCGGCCTCCTCCAGCACCTCGCGGCGCTCGGCGCTCTTGCCGTTGACTATCTCCGCTATGCGGCCCTGGCCGATTATGGAGTAGCCGTCCCGGCCCAGGCCGGTGTCCATGAGCAGCTCGTTCACGTCGCGCAGACGCACCTGGTCGCGGTTTATATAGTACTCGCTCTCGCCCGAGCGGTAATAGCGGCGGGTTATGGCTACCTCCTCCGCGTCGATGTCGAAGATGTCGCCGGAGTTGTCCAGAATGAGCGACACCTGCGCAAAGCCCATGGCCCCGCGCTTGGCCGTGCCGCCGAAGATGACGTCCTGCATCTTGCCGCCGCGCAGGGTCTTGCTGCTCTGCTCGCCCATGACCCAGAGGATGGCGTCGGAAATATTCGATTTGCCGGAGCCGTTCGGCCCCACGATGGCCGTTATCTCCTTCTCGAACGTCAGTCGGGTCTTGTCCGGGAAGGATTTGAAGCCCTGTATCTCCAATGCCTTTAAGTACAAATCCCATTACCTCACAAAAAACTGCCCCTGCGAAAAACGCAGGCAAAATATTATATTACAGGCCCTGGATTTTTGCAATCACCAAAAGCTCGATTTGCCGCATTTGGGCGCAAAAAAGGAGCCGGCGCGCGCCGGCTCCCTTCTGTCGGAGTCAGATATCTATCGTGAGGTTGTCTATGCCGTTCTCCTCAAACTCGGTGATATATTCGTCCATGCGGTTGGTGAGCTCCGTAAAGTCCTCCGGGTCCGTGTCCTCGAGGTGCATATCCCGGCGGGCAAGCTCCTCCGCGAGGATGTCGAAGAACACCGCGTCCTCGTAATCGGCGATGGCCTCGTGTATTCCGCCCTCCTCGAAGGCCTTTGAGGGAAAGACGTGGCCGTACCAGGTCTGATAGAGGTCCTTCATGCCGTTTTTAGCGCAGTAAGAGAACATCTTTTCCTGAAGCAGGTCGTAGTCCTCAAAGCGGTCCTCGCCCCGGGTGGAGTTGAGCACCCAGTTGCCTATATAGACCATGTCCAGCAGGCGCCGGAATTCCTTGGGTGTAAGTTCTATATTCATTCCGCTCAAACCTCCCGTCCGCAGCCGTGTGAAATGCCGCTGATATATTATAGCAAGACACGCTTGAAAATTCTACACAAAATTTTGCAGTCTCGCCGGCAAATGTTGGCCAAGCTGAGTAAATCGGAGCCTGTCAAGCCTTGTATCCGCAATAAAACGGTGTTAATATATTTTAATACACACCCTTTCATGCGGAGATGAACACATTGCAGGAGCAAGATAAAAAGACATACCTCTTTGAAGCCGCGCCCATACCCAGCGCCGTGGCCCAGCTAGCCATACCGACCATACTCAGCTCGCTGGTCATGGTCCTCTACAACCTGGCCGATACATACTTCGTCGGCATGCTCAACGACCCCGTGCAGAACGCCGCCGTCACCCTAGCCGCACCCGTGCTGCTGGCCTTCAATGCCGTGAACAACCTCTTCGGCGTCGGCTCGTCCAGCCTCATGAGCTGCTCGCTGGGCTGCAAGGACTACGACATGGTCTCCCGCAGCTCCGCCTTCGGCTTCTACTGTGCGCTCTTCTCCGGCATTCTCTTCTCCATACTCTGCGCCTCCTGCAACTCCCCCCTGCTGACCCTGCTCGGCGCGGACGACACCACGCGCGACGCGACTCAGGCGTACATGCTCTGGACCGTGTACTTCGGCGCGGCACCCTCTATACTCAACGTAGTGCTCGCCTACCTGGTGCGTGCGGAGGGCTCCGCCGTGCACGCTAGCGTCGGCACCATGAGCGGCTGCTTTCTCAACATCATTCTCGACCCCATCTTTATAATGCCCTGGGGCCTCGGCATGGGCGCCGCGGGCGCAGGACTTGCCACGTTTATCTCCAACTGTGTGGCCTGCCTCTACTTCCTCGTCCTCATCGCCGTCAGGCGCGGGCGCACCTATGTCTGCGTCGACATCCGCAAGCTCAGCTTCAGCCGCCGCATAGTCCGCGCGGTCTGCGGCGTCGGCATCCCCGCCGCGATGCAGAACCTGCTCAACGTCACCGGCATGACCATCCTCAACAACTTCACCTCCGCCTATCAGGCCGAGGCCATCGCCGCCATGGGCATCGCGCAGAAGATAAACATGCTGCCCATGTACGTCTCCCTTGGCCTCTCCCAGGGCGTCATGCCGCTCATAAGTTACACCTACTCCTCCGGCAACGACAAGCGCATGAAGGACAGCGTCAGCTTCACCGGCGTGGCCTCCGTCATCATAATCGCCGTGGTCGCGGTGGTGTACTTCATCTTCCCCGGCTTCTTCATCAGCCTATTCATGGACAGCGACGTCATAGTCAACTACGGCTCGCACTTCCTGCGCGGCATGAGCATAGCGGGGCCGTTCATGTGCATCGACTTTCTCGCGGTCGGCTTGTTCCAGGCCGTCGGCATGGGGCGCGAGGCGCTAATATTCGCCATACTGCGCAAGATAGTCCTCGAGATCCCCGCGCTGTGGATCCTCAACATACTCTTCCCGCTCTACGGCCTCGCCTACGCCCAGTCCGTCGCTGAGTTCGTCCTCTCCATCGTCGCCATAATCGTGATGTCCCGGCTCTTCAAGCGCCTGGCCCGCCAGCGGCAGGAGAAAAAAGCATAAGCAAAACCACGGCCTTCACGGGCCGTGGTTTTTTGCGGTATTTAGTGGCGGCTCACGCCTATTTCTTCTCCTTGACGAGCTTCATGCCGGTCTTTTTGAGCACGTGCTGGAGGAGGGGCAGGCAGACGAAGATGGAGACGACCTCGGCTATCGGGAAGGACAGCCAGACGTTGTCCAGCGCGCCGGTCAGGGAGAGCAGATATGCCGCGGGGACGAGCACCAGCAGCTGGCGCGCCGCGGAGATGTAGAGGCTGTACATGCCGAAGCCGAAGGCCTGGCAGGAGGAGCTGGCGATTATGTTCACGCCCGCGAGCAGGAAGCTGTAGCTGATTATCCTCAGCGCGGGGTTGCCGATGGTGAGCATGTCATCCGAGGCGTCGAAGAGCAGCAGCAGCTCATCCGGCCAGAGGTGGAACACGGCAAAGCCGATGACCATCAGCAGCGTGGCATAGAGCATGCTGAGCTTTATGGTCTTGTGTATGCGCTCCGGCTTGTTGGCGCCGTAGTTGTAGCCGATGATGGGCACCATGCCGTTGTTCAGGCCGAACACGGGCATGAACACGAAGCTCTGCAGCTTGAAATACACGCCGAACACGGCCGCCGCGGTGGCCGTGAAGGTGGTCAGTATGAGGTTCATGAAGAAGGTCATCACCGAGGAGATGGAGCTCATCACGATGCTCGGTATGCTGATCTTGGAGATGGCCAGCATGGAGACCTTGGCGGGTCTGGCCCCGGCGAGGCTTATCTCGTGGTTCCAGTGCTTGTTTATGAAGAAGGCCACGATGGCGGCGACGATCTGGCCGCCGACAGTGGCCACCGCCGCGCCGGCGATGCCCATCTTCGGGAAGCCGAGATAGCCGAAGATCAAAATGGGGTCGAATATGATGTTGAGTATGGCGCCGATGAGCTGGGTTATCATCGAGAGCGTGGTGCGGCCGGTGGACTGGAGGATGCGCTCATAGGTTATCTCGGCAAACACGCCGAAGGAGAAGATGAGCACTATGCGCAGGTATGAGACGCCGTGCGCGATTATCTCCGCCGCGTCCTCAGCCGGGACCTCGGCGCTTATCTGCGCGCGCATGAAGGTCTCCGTGAAGAAGAGGCCGATTATCAAGAACAGGACATAGCTGCCCGCCTCGAGCACCATGCCGCTGACTGCGATGCGGCTGGCGTGTGCAGGGTCCTTCTCCCCCAGCGCGCGGCTCATCAGCGCGTTTATGCCGACGCCGAAGCCGACCGCGAACGAAATCAGCAGATTCTGCATCGGGAACGCGAGCGAGACAGCCGTCAGCGCGTTCTCGCTTATCCTGGACACAAATACGCTGTCCACGACATTGTACAGCGCCTGGACCAGCATCGAGATCATCATAGGCACCGCCATGGACAGCAGCAGCTTATTGACGGGCATTACGCCCATTTTGTTTTCCGCCTGGAGTGTTTCTTCCAAAATCTCATCACCTTTGTATAAGTTCAATCATAGATTATCGCACATTTTTTATATTGTCAATCCCCATTTCGCACAGAAAACGAGAATATTCGACACTTCTGATGCGTCAATAAGCTGAGCGCCCCCTCCATTTGCACGGAGGGGGCGCGTTTTTGTTTTGTGTTAAATTTCGCACAAATCACAGATACAGCCTGACGCCGTTTTGCTCTTCGGCAATGTCCGTGCACACCGCGCGGAGCATGAACATGGAGAGGTCGTCCTCCCCGCTCTCGCGCAGTGTGAAGGGCTCGGCCGAGGAGATGAATACGGCGAGGCGGGAGTCCTTCTCGCTGTACTCCACCGTGACGTCCACGGCTATTTTCCCGTCCTCGAGCTGCGGCAGGATGATGTTCAGCAGCATCTCCTCGAGCACCAGCTGCACGCGGTAGATCTGCTTTTCCGAGGCGTACTGCCTGCGGCAGAACTCCACGGCGGCGGAGTTGAGCTCGTAAATGTCGAAGTTCCGGTCGGTTATGGTGCGGTGGAAGGTCTTCAGGCGGTTTATGAAGGCTCGGGTCTTTTCCCGCTGCGGCGCGTCGAATATCTGCGACGGCGGGCCCATCTCGTAGATGCCCTTCTCGTCCATGTAGATTATCTTGGGGCTTATGGTGCGGGCAAAATTCATCTCGTGGGTCACGATGACGCAGGTCAGGCCGCGGTTCACCAGCCGGCGGATGACGGCCAGCACCTCGTCCACCATCGTGGGGTCCAGCGCGGAGGTCGGCTCGTCAAAGAGTATGATCTCCGGGGCGCATCGCCACGCAGCGGGCTATCGCGGCGCGCTGCTTCTGCCCGCCCGAGAGCTGCTGCGGCATATAGTCCGCGCGCTCCGCCATGCCCACCTGGGAGAGGCAGTCCATGGCCAGCTCATAGGCCTCCTTCTTCGAGAGGCCGCCGAGCTGCATCGGCGCCATCATCACGTTCTCAAGTATCGTCTTGTGCGAGAAGAGGTTGAAGGTCTGGTAGACCATGCCCATTTTGCGGCGTATTTTGTCCAGCGGCGCCTTCTTTGCGGTTATCTCCTCGCCGTCTATGAACACGCGGCCGGAGCTCGGCTGCTCCAGACGGTTCAGGCAGCGCAGGAAGGTGCTCTTGCCGCAGCCGGAGGGACCGATTATGCAGACGCAGTCGCCCTTTTCGATGTCCGCGTTCACGTTTTTGAAGACCAGGTTGTCGCCGTAGCTCTTGCACAGGTCCTCTATGTGTATCATTGCCATTGTGCCGCCGCCCCGCTGTAAAGGTGCTTGCTGCGGTCGGCCAGGCTCAGCATGCGGTTGGCTATGAAGCCGAGCAGCAGGTAGACTATCGAGGTAATGACCAGCGCGACCACCGGGTCCATCGTGCGGGAGCTGATGACCGTCACGGCGCGGGACATGTCCTCAATGGCCAGCAGGCTGACGACGGAGGTGTCCTGCATGGTCAGCACGAACTGGGTCTTGTAGAGCGGCATCACCTGATGCAGCGCCTGCGGGAACACCACGCGGAAAAACGCCTGCCACCTGGAATAGCCCAGCGTCCGCGCGGCCTCCACCTTGCCCGGGAATACGGAGTCCACCGCCGTGCGGAACATCTCCGCCAGGTGCGAGGCGCACTTGAGCGTGAAGGTCACCACCGCTATGGCCACCGGGGTCAGGCTGCTGTTGACGAAGATGAGGTAGGCGAATATCATGAGCAGCACCAACGGCGGGAGCTTGACCATCAGCTGCGTGAACAGCCTGTACACCGTGCGCACAACGCGGTTCCGGCTGCCCTTGCCCGCGCAGAAGGCCATGCCCAGCAGAGTGCCCGCCACGAAGCTCACGATTGTCAGTATGAGCGTCGCCTTAAGGCCGGAGAGTATCAGCTCGTACCGGTCCTCATAGATGAGGTTTATGTATATCGCCTTTTTGATATATTCAATGAGCTCCATCATCTCTCCCCCTCCTGCCGCAGGCTGCCCTTTTGGACTATGAGCACCAGCTCCAGGTCGTAGTATGGATCGGTGCTGAGGCATACCTGCGAAAATTCTATCCCCTCGGCGTAATACTGCGATATCGCGCAGACAAAGACGTCCACCTCGCCGCTGGTGACGGCTATGGAGCAGGCGTCCCAGCTGCCGTCGAACCACTCGACGGTGTAGCCGTACTCGGCGGCAAAGTGCTTTATGAACTCTATGTCCACGCCCTGCGGCTCACCGGAGACGAAGTCGTAGAAGGTGTACGGATAGTTGCCGAAGCTCGTGTCTATGGCAACGCGGAGGATGGGGCCGTCCTCGACCACGGGTATCTCCGTGTCGGGGACGAATTCATATATATTGGCCCGCCGCACGAGGTCGGCATAGGCCTCGCTGCTGCGGTAGACCGGAATGTACTCGTTCATCTGCTGCTGCACGTCTGCGCGGCTGTTTGTGACGTAGGCCACGATTGAGTCCGTACCGATCGGCTCCGGGCAGAGCTCGAGGTCGGACTGCTCGGCCAGCATCGAGAGAGCGTACAGCGAGTCTATCGCTATGGCGTCCGAATAGCCGTAGCGCATGGACATGAGACAGTCGCTGGCGGAGTCATAGCGCCAGATCTTGTCAGCGTCCGTGTATTCTGTGAGAAAGTAGTCCGCGCTCAGCGAGAGCGGGGTGCTGATGTCCCAGGTAGTCCACTCGTCAAAGTCGAGCTGCCTGGATGCGGCGTCCGCGGCGCAGCCGCTCAGCGTGCAGCCGAATACGGCCAGGCACAGCATCGCGGCCAGGGCGCGCAGTCTTTTCTTCTTCATCTGTTCACACCTCTCCGGCGGAAAGGCACCGGGGCGTCAGCCGCCCCGGTGCGGCTGTGTCACTTATTTCTTGTCCTCTTTCGAGCCGGGCATGGGCCTGTGTATATTCTCGGCAGAAAACAGTATTCCGCCTGCGACGTCCTTGAGCTTCTCGTCAGATACCGCCTCGGTCTTCTCCTCCGGAAGGGTTCCTTTGTTCTCTTTCTCTGACAGTTTATGTTCTCCTTTCTTGGGAAATAAATCTTCAACATTATATTACGAGCGCTTTCCAATGCAATAATCTCCTTAAAAACAGCAATATTTTGCAGTCCGCCTCCGCTGGAAGCAAAAAGAGACCGCGCCGAAGCGCGGTCTCTGACTGGAGCGGGTGAAGGGAATCGAACCCTCGTATTCAGCTTGGGAAGCTGATGTTCTGCCATTGAACTACACCCGCAATGCCTGAATAGTATAGCACACTGCTTCAGGCCTTGCAAGACATTTTTGCGATGACGGCGTCGGCGAATTCGCTGGTGCCCAGGTTGCCGCCGAGGTCGTGGGTGACGCTCTTGCCCTCAGCCAGCAGGGCAAGCACCGCGGTCTCTATCCTGTCCGCGGCCGCGCTCTCGCCGAGGTGGCGGAGCATCAGGACCGCCGAGAGGATGAGCGCCGTGGGGTTGGCGACGTTGAGGCCCGCGTGCTTCGGCGCGCTGCCGTGCACGGCCTCGAATATGGCCGCGTCCTTGCCGATGTTGGCGCTCGGCGCGAGGCCCAGGCCGCCGACCAGGCCGGCGCAGAGGTCGCTGACGATGTCGCCGTACAGGTTGGGCAGCACCAGCACGTCGAAGGTCTCCGGGTGCTGCACGAGCTGCATGCACAGCGCGTCCACGATCTTGTCCTCGAACTCTATCTGCGGATACTCCGCCGCCACGCCGCGGCACACGTCGAGGAAGAGGCCGTCGGAGAGCTTCATGATGTTCGCCTTGTGGACGCAGGTGACCTTCTTGCGGCCGTTCTTGACGGCGTAATCGAAGGCGAAGCGCGCGATGCGCTCGCTGCCCGCGCGGGTGATGAGCTTGATGCTCTCGGCCGCGACGTCGCCTATCTTGTGCTCGATGCCTGCGTAGAGGTCCTCGGTGTTCTCACGCACTACGACGAGGTCGACGTTCTCATACCGGCTCTCGACGCCCTTGAAGGTGCGCGCGGGGCGCACGTTGGCGTAGAGGTCAAACTCCTTGCGCAGCGCCACGTTCACGCTCCTGAAGCCCACGCCTATCGGGGTGGTGATAGGGCCCTTGAGCGCTATGCCGTCGGCGCGGACGCTGTCGAGCACGTGCTGCGGCAGCGGGGTGCCGTACTTCTCCATCTGGCTCTCGCCGGCGTCTACGACGTGCCAGTTTATCTCTGCTCCGGAAGCGTCCACTACGCGCTTGGCCGCCATCGCGACCTCGGGGCCTATGCCGTCTCCGGGTATCAGCGTTACGTTGTGTGCCATTTTTCAGTCCTCCCTGTGCGCCTTTGTATAGTTGAGCAGTCCGCCCGCAAGCAGTATATCGCGCTGGCGCGGCGTTATCACGAGCTTCATCTTGAGCTCGCGGCCGCCGGCCCTGACGTTGACGCACTCGCCCTCCGCCGCGGCGGCGATCTGCGCCGGGGCGTTCTCGATGACTATCTCGTCGTCCGGGGCGATGGCGTCGTAGTCGGCCTCGTCGGTGAACTCGAGCGGCAGGATGCCGTTGTTCATGAGGTTGGCGCGGTGGATGCGCGCAAAGCTCTTGGCCAGCACGGCCTTGACGCCCAGATACAGCGGGGCGAGCGCGGCGTGCTCACGGCTGGAGCCCTGGCCGTAGTTGCCGCCCGCGACGATGAAGCCGCCGCCGTTGGCCTTTGCGCGCTCGGCGAAGCCCTCGTCGCAGGGCGCGAGGCAGAAGCCCGCGAGGTAGGGCACGTTGGAGCGGAAGGGCAGCAGCTTGGCGTTCGAGGGCATGATGTGGTCGGTGGTGATGTTGTCGCCGAGCTTTATGAGCGCCTTGCCGGAGAGCGTCTCGGCGGGAGGCGCGGCCTTCGGGAAGGGCTTGATGTTCGGGCCGCGCACGACCTCTACGCCGCTGCCGTCCTCGGGCGGGACGACGAGCATGCCGTCGTCGATCTCGAAGTGCTCGGGCACGTCGTACATGGGCTTGAGCCCGTAGGTCTCGGGGTCGGTGAGCACGCCGGTGACGGCGGACACGGCCGCGGCCTCGGGGCTGACGAGGTAGACGTTGGCGCTCGGGGTGCCGCTGCGGCCGTAGAAGTTGCGGTTGAAGGTGCGCAGGCTGACAGCGCCGGTGGCCGGGGCCTGGCCCATGCCTATGCAGGGGCCGCAGGCGCACTCGAGTATCCTGGCGCCCGCGGTGACCAGCGTGCCGAGCGCGCCGTTGTTGGCGAGGGCCTTGAGCACCTGGCGGGAGCCCGGGGAGATGGTCAGGCTGACGTTCTCGGCCACGTGGCGGCCCTCGAGTATGCCGGCAACGCGCATGAGGTCGCAGAAGCTGGAGTTGGTGCAGCTGCCGATGCAGACCTGGTCGACCTTGATGCCCTCGATCTCGCTGATGGGCACGACGTTGTCGGGCGAGTGCGGCTGGGCGGCCAGCGGGTGCAGCGCGCTGAGGTCGATGGTGATCTCCTCGTCATACTCCGCGTCCTCGTCGGCGGTCAGCGGAGCCCAGTCGGCGCGGCGGCCTCGTGCGGCGAAGAATTCAAAGGTGCGGCGGTCGCTCGGGAACACGGTGGTGGTCGCGCCGAGCTCGGCGCCCATGTTGGCGATGGTCGCGCGCATCGGGACGGACAGGGTCTCGACGCCGGGGCCGCCGTACTCCATTATCTTGCCGACGCCGCCCTTGACGGTCAGGCGGCGCAGGACCTCGAGGATGACGTCCTTGGCGGAGACCATTGGGTTGAGCTCGCCGGTGAGCACGACGTGGCAGACCTTCGGCATGGTCAGATAATACGCGCCGCCGCGCATGGCCACCGCGACGTCCAGGCCGCCCGCTCCGATGGCGAGCATGCCCGCCGCGCCGCAGGTGGGCGTGTGGCTGTCCGAGCCGAGCAGGGTCTGGCCGGGCACAGAGAAGCGCTCCAGGTGGACCTGGTGGCAGATGCCGTTGCCGGGGCGGGAGAACCAGATGCCGTGCTTTGCCGCAACGGTCTGGATGTACTTGTGGTCGTCCGCGTTCTCGCTGCCGGACTGGAGCATGTTGTGGTCTATGTACGCGACTGAGCGCTTGGTGCGGACCTTGTCGACGCCCATGGCCTCCAGCTGGAGGTAGGCCATCGTACCGGTGGAGTCCTGCGTCAGGGTCTGGTCTATCCTTATGGATATCTCGCTGCCCGGGGTGAGGTCCCCGGTCACGAGGTGTGAAGCTATCAGTTTCTGTGCTACGTTCATGTGGTTTACGCCTCCATCTGCATTTGATATACGTCCCAGAGCTCGCCGTCGCCTATGTTGGTGACGCGCCCGCCCTCGTACTGGGCGTCCACCCAGTCCTTGAGCGCGTGGACAATGGGCTCGGTCTTGGCGACCGGCTTACCCAGCTTCTGCGAGAGCCAGACGGCTATGCCCGCGGCGCCGGAGTTGCGGGAGATGCCGACCCTCGGCGGGCTCTTGAGTATCTTGCGGGTGTCGAAGATGCTGTATATCTCCTCGTCCTTCAGCAGGCCGTCCGCGTGGATGCCGGCCTGGGTAGTGTTGAAGTTTGCGCCGACGAAGGGGGTGTTCTCGGGGATGTGGTAGCCGATGACCTTTTCGTAGTAGTCGGCGATGTCGCGGATGACGGTCGGGTCCATGCCGTCCATCGTGCCGCGCAGCTGGGCGTACTCGATGACCATGGCCTCCAGCGGGGTGTTGCCCGTGCGCTCGCCTATGCCGAGCAGCGAGCAGTTTACCGACGCCGCGCCGTAGAGCCATGCCGTGGCGGAGTTCACAACGGCCTTGTAGAAGTCGTTGTGCCCGTGCCACTCCAGCAGCTCCGCCGGGAAGCCGCCGTAGTTGCGCAGGCCGTAGACTATGCCGGGCACGCTGCGGGGCATGGAGGCGCCGGCGTAGGGCACGCCGTAACCCATCGTGTCGCAGGCGCGTATCTTGATGGGCAGGCCGCTCTGCTGCATGAGATCGCTTATCTCGTGCGCAAAGGGCACGACGAAGCCGTAGAAGTCCGCGCGCGTGATGTCCTCAAAGTGGCAGCGAGGGTGGATGCCCGCGTCCAGCGCGTCCTTTATGACGGCCAGGTAGCCGTCCACCGCCTCGCGGCGGGTCTTTTTGAGCTTTTTGTATATGTGGTAGTCCGAGCAGCTGACAAGTATGCCGCACTCCTTCAGGCCGAGGTCCCGCGCGAGTTTGAAGTCCTCGCGGCTGGCGCGTATCCAGCCCGTTATCTCCGGGAACTCGTAGCCGAGGTCCTGGCACATGCGCAGCGCCTTTCTGTCGCGCTCGCTGTACACGAAAAACTCCGACTGTCGGATTATCCCCTTGGGTCCGCCCAGCTTGTGCAGCATCTTGAACAGCTCCACTATCTGCTCCGGCTCATAGGGCGCGCGGCTCTGCTGTCCGTCGCGGAAGGTGGTGTCGGTTATCCAGATGTGCTCCGGCGGGTTCGCCGGGGTCAGACGAAAATTGAAGGTGCACTTAGGCACCTCCTCATAGGGGAACATGTCACGGTACAGGTTTCCCGTCTCCCGGTCCTGAAGGCTGTACTTGTACTCGCATTCCATCAGGACGTTGTTTTTGCTGTTGAGCTCTATCATGCCGCTGCTCCTCTCCAAGAGTCTGCACCCATTATAACAGCTGAAATGAATTTTGCAAGTGTTATCTTTGCAAATTGCAGAATATTTTCTTGCATAAGCGGCGATATCGCGTAGATATATATGCAATAATGCAAGACGGCTTTCATTGTCTTGCATTTTGAGACGTAAAAACCGCCGGACTGGAGGGAGTCCGGCGGTCGGACAAGAGCGGCGGCCACAGGCGGGCCGCCACCCGTGGTCCCGGATCAGGGTAGGCACTGGCCCTTTTGTGCTCAGGTCTTGTACTTGTTTTTTTGTTAAATTGTACCACATATACATGCTTTGTCAAGTCGTAATATTTAACAATTTAACGCAAAAAACAGGAGCGTTCTCACGCTCCTGTTCGCCAGCATTTGCATCAAAGCAGCATGATGCCCGCCGCCTTGCACTTTTCTATGGTCTCCTCGTCCCAGACGGAGGCCTGCACCTCGCCTATGTGCGCCTTGCCGAGCATGAGCATCGACATGCGCGACTGGCCGATGCCGCCGCCGATGGTGAGGGGCAGCTCGCCGTTGAGGAGCATCTTGTGGTACATGAGCTCTCGCCTGTCGTCGCAGCCGGCCATGGTGAGCTGGCGGTCCAGCGCGGCGGGGTCCACGCGGATGCCCATGCTCGAGAGCTCAAAGGCGCAGTCGAGCGGCTCGTACCAGACGAGGATGTCGCCGTTGAGGCTCCAGTCGTCATAGTCGGGCGAGCGGCCGTCGTGCGGCTTGCCGGACTTGAGCGGGGCGCCGATGCCGATTATGAAGGCGGTGCCGTGCTCCTTGAGGAACTCGTGCTCGCGCTGCTTGGGCGTGAGGTCGGGCCAGCGGTCCTCCAGCTCCTGGGCCGTCACGAAGGTCACGGTGCGCTGTATCTTGCCCAGGCTGGTCAGCGCCGGGTAGATGGCCTGGAGGGTGTCCTGCGTGTCGCACATAGCGCCTACGATGTCCATGACGGTGCTCTTGAGGTAGTCGAGGTTGCGGTTTTCGGGGAGGATTATCTTCTCCCAGTCCCACTGGTCGACATAGACGGAGTGGAGGTTGTCCAGCTCGTCCTCGTCGCGGCGTATGGCGTTCATGTCCGCGTAGATGCCCTTGCCGGGGTAGAAGTCGTAGCGCTTGAGCGCGAGGCGCTTCCACTTGGCGAGGGACTGCACCACCTGGGCGTGAGTGCCGGTGCGCTTTATGTCGAAGTCGACCGGGCGCTCCCAGCCGTTGAGGTTGTCGTTTATGCCGCTCCTGCCGTCCACAAACAGCGGGGCGGAGACGCGGAAGAGGTTCAGCACGGCGGCAAAGCGGTCCTCAAAGAGGCGCTTCATCAGGCCGATCGCCTTCTGCGTGTCGTAGACCGAGAGTATGCTCTTGTAGCCTTCGGGTATAACTGTGTTCATTTGTCCAACGCTCCATCCGTCAGTAAGTTTACTATCTTGCCGTACATGATCTCCGCGTCGCGGCGAAAGCGCTTTTCTATGTCCTTGGCGCAGGACTCGTCCGAGACGAGGACTGTCATGTTTATTATATCCCCCTCGCCGTCCGAGAGCGAGAGCTTGACAAAGCAGCCGTTTTTCTCCACCGTGTGCTCGGCGACGATGAGCGCGTCGCGCCGCATCTGGGCGGCGATGGGCTTTATCAGCCGCTCGGCCTTTGAGCGGACGGAAAACGGCAGGCTGGTCTCCGCGGCCTCGCAGTTGCGGATGCCCTTTTCGGTTATCATGTAGCGGCTGTTCTCCAGCTTGTCGATGTGGCCGTTGTCCACGAGGTCGGCGAGGCACTGGGAGTAGTCAAACCAGCTCACGCCCGTGTCGCAGAAGCAGAGCTCCGCCAGCGTGTCCGCGTCCACCGGCCTGGGCAGGCGGCGGAGGATGAAGAGGATGAGTATCTTGGTGTCCAGCTCCCCGTGAATAAAACCGAAGTTGTCCATATTTTCGTCCTCCCTTCCGCGCCGGTCAACAGCTTGTGAGTTATTATACCACACATTCGCGCCGCGGTACAGATTATTTATTTTCACAAGCGGGGGCGCGGCGCATAGACTGTATTGAAGTCCGCTTCAAATCTTCTCAGAGGAGGAAACAACATGGCAGACAGGGTTTTGCCCGGCCCGGTGGACAGCTCGGCCTGTATCCGGGAAGCCGTCTGCGTCCACACCAAGAAGATCTATGATTCTTGCAGGGACAAAGACTGCATAGAAGACCTCCGGGTTTACCCCACCGTCGGGTCCCAGACCTACATAGACAACGCCTTCAGCATCCGGCCCAAGAGCGCGGAGCTGCTGTATGCCGAGGTGAACGTCGAGGCCATCACCTTCAACAAGGGCTATTACACCGTAGACGTCACATATTTCTACAAGATAACGGGCGAGACCTTCCCCGGCGGGAACACCGTCACGGGACTCGCCATCTTCGACAAGCGCGTCATGCTCTGCGGCGGCGAGGGCACGGTCAAGACGTTCTCGTCCGACCTGTGCGACTGCAGCTGCGTGGACGACGGCATGCCCACCGCCTACGTCGAGGCCGTTGACCCCATCGCGCTGCACCTCAAGCTCGTAGACGCCAACTGCAACGTCTGCTGCGACAACGACAGACACGACATCCCGGCCTGCATCCTCGCCCGCTTCGGTGAGGCGCTGGTCACCACCGACACCGGCCGCAGGCTGTATGTCACCCTCGGCCAGTTCTCCATCATCCGCCTTGAGCGCGACACCCAGCTGCTCATCCCGGCCTACGATTACTGCGTGCCCGAGAAGGAATGCGCCGGCGGCCGCTGCAACGACGACCCCTGCGAGATCTTCTCCCAGATCCGCTTCCCCGTCGAGGAGTTCTTCCCCTCCGGCGACTGCACCACGACCACCAGCTGACAAAATGGATGTGTCGCAGAAACGTAAGTTTCTGCGACACATCCATCCTTTTATTCTATCTTACGCGAGCTCGCGTCCCATGAGGACGCCCATGGCGGAGGCCATCATGAGGCCGCGGGTCCAGCCGGAGGAGTCGCCCAGGGCATGGAGGCCGGGGACATTGGTGTTGAAGCTGGTGTCCATCTTGACCTTGTTGGAGTAGAACTTCAGCTCCGGGGAATACAGCAGCGTCTCGTAGGACGCGAAGCCGGGGACGACTTCGTCCATGGACTTGATGAAGTTGATGATGTTTATCATCGCGCGGTAAGGCATGGCGGCGGTGATATCGCCCGCGACGGCGTCCACCAGGGTGGGACGGACGTTGGAGTAGGCCAGCTCCTTCTCCCAGGTGCGCTTGCCGTCAAGTATGTCGCCGAAGCGTTGGACAAGGATGTGGCCGTTGGCCAGCATGTTGGTCAGCTCGCCGACCTTCTGCGCGTAGGCGATGGGCTGGTTGAAGGGCACGGAGAAGTTGTGTGAGCAGAGGATGGCGACGTTGGTGTTCGGGCTCTTGAGGTCGGCGCCCTTGAAGGCGTGGCCGTTGACGACGGCGAGGTCGTTGTCGTAGTTCTCCTGGCTCACGACGCCGCCGGGATTCTGGCAAAAGGTGCGGACCTTGTTCTTGAAGGGCTTCGGATAGCCGATGAGCTTTGACTCATAGAGTACGTCGTTTATCTCCTCCATGATCTCGTTCCTGACCTCGACGCGGACGCCGATGTCGACGGTGCTCGGCTGGTGCTCGACGCCGTGCTCGGAGCAGATCTTCTCCAGCCAGTCCGCGCCGCGGCGGCCGGTGGCGACTACTGTGTGCTCCGCGCGGATCTCAAAGTCCTTTTTTCCGTCCGTGAGATACACGCCGCGGCAGACGTCGCCCTCCATGATGAGGTCGCGGCACTCGGTGTCGAAGTACATCTCGACGCCGTGGTCCATGAGGTAGTGCTCTATGCCGAGGTAGACGTCGTGCGCCTTCTCGGTGCCCATGTGGCGGATGGGGCAGTCCACGAGCTTGAGTCCGGCCTTGATGGCGCGGGCGCGGATGCGGCGGACCTTCTCCTCGTTGCCGATGCCCTCGATGTGCTCGTCGGCGCCGAACTCGAGGTAGATCTTGTCGGCGTAGTCGATGGTCTCCTGGGCCAGGCGCTCGCCAATGAGCGTGGGCAGGTCGCCGCCGACCTCACAGGCCAGGGAGAGCTTGCCGTCCGAGAACGCGCCCGCGCCGGAAAAGCCCGTGGTGATATGGCAGACGGGCTTGCAGTTCATGCAGACGCCGGTCTTGGCCTTGGGGCAGCTGCGCTTTTCAAGGGCGCGGCCTTTCTCGACCATCACTATCTTCTTCTTGCTGCCCCGGCGCAGCATCTCGAGCGCCGTGAATATACCGGCAGGTCCCGCGCCGACGATGACGACATCTGCATTCATTGATAATAACCTCCAGACACAAAAACAGCACGCTGAAAAGCGTGCTAAAAAATACGGTCGTTGTGGGCCATCTTCGGCAAAGCCGAAGATGGCCTGGAGCGGGCAACGAGATTCGAACTCGCTACCTCCACCTTGGCAAGGTGGCGCTCTGCCAAATGAGCTATGCCCGCAAAACGTTTGTTATTTTAGCACGTTTATGAAATTTGTCAAGGGCTTTGTGAATTTTCCGCATCCGGCTCTGCCGAGGGGCTCGGGCTGGGGCTGACGGCGTCCGGGCTGGTCTCGGGATCGGGCTCCGAGGGCTCCTCCGTCAGCGCGGAATAGGACAGGCTGCCGTCGCACTGGGGATAGCGCTCGTTGTCCCACCAGTAGTGGCCCCACATATCGGAGTCGCTGATGAGGAAGGTCCCCGCGAGGCCGAGCTCCGCCGCGGCGCTGACGTCCACATGGTAGCTCGCGCCGTCCACGGTTATGATGTTCCAGTAGTGCTCCGCGCGGTCGAGCCGGCCGGAGACGACCAGGCACTCCACGCCGACCTTGTCGCACAGCGCCTTGAAGGCCAGGGCCATGCCCTCGCTGTTTGCCTTGCCGAGGTGCACGGCGTCCCAGAAGGTGTTCCCCGCCTCTGCGTCCGAGCGGCAGGACTCCATGATGACCGTGGCCGCCTGGAGCGCGCGGTAGGCCGAGCCCTTCGCCGTCACGCGCGCGGCCAGCTCCTCCAGGTCGCCCTCGAGGATGTCCTTGCGGGAGCTGAGCGTGGGCGAGCTCGCGCCGTAGTCAAGGCTTATCTCGTATATGCGCTGCAATCCGCCGCCGGTGTACATGGTGACGTCCGCCACGGGGCGGTTCACGCAGGAGAGCGGGTCGGCAAAATACGCCTCGGTCACGTAGTCCGCCACCTCGGCCTCGCTTGCACCGGAGGCGTTCACCATGACGACCAGGCCGGTGCTCATCTCGTCGAGCGCGGCGCTGATGGCGTCGTTGAGGCCGCTGACCGTGCCGGTGCTGACGATGGCGTCCAGCTCCTCGGCCGTGTGCAGGTAGTAGATGAACACCTCGGCCTCATAATAGCTCACGAGGCGGTCGAGGTCATAGGAGATGTAGTCCACGGCGTAGGCGGCGAGGGCGGTCTCGCTCCTAACGTCGTTGCAGGCGGAGGCGAGGTCGTCGCGGATGTTCTCGCCGTCGTAGCCGCTGAAGTCCAGCGAGCCGCGCTCCTCGTGCGCGGTGACCAGCTTGTTGATGGCCAGCTTGAGCTCGAGATAGTTCTGCACCGCGACGGTGCCCTCCGGCTGCTGGGGCGAGGCGGTGGACTCGGCGTAGTCCTCTATGGTGAGGTACTCCTGGTCGAAGATGGAGGCGCAGCCGCTCAGCGGCGCCGCAAGCGCCGCGAGGACCAGTATTGCTGCAAGCGCCCTTTTCACGGCCGTGCCTCCCCTCAAGAAATCAGTAGCCGAGCTCCTCGTTGATGATGACGACCTCTATCGGCATGCCCATCATCGGCTCCATGAGCATGGACACACCGCGGCAGATGCGATCCGCGCTGCGGCAGTCGTAGCACTTGAGCTCGCCCTTGACGCAGGGGGTGTCCTTGCCGAAGCGGCGGGCGTTCAGCGGAGCGGCGACATTCCGCGCACGCCAGAAGGCCTTCTCCACGTCGGGACACACCTTATTCACGCCCGCGACGATGTAGACCTTCTCGTGGCCGTAGAGGTTGGAGGCCACGCGGTTGCCCGCGCCGTCTATGTTTATGATCTCGCCCGTCTCGGCTATGCCGTTGGCGCTGGAGACGTATATCTGGGCCTTGGCCGCCCTAGCGCGCGCCTCGTTCGGCTCGGTCTTCCAGTGCCAGGCCACGTCCGCGGCCTTGCCCTGCAGCTTCTCGTAGAGTCCGATGGCCTCGACGGTCTTGCTGCCGCCGATGCCGACGGTCTTGCCCGCGAGCTGCTCCGTCAGGTAGTCCGCCGCCTCCGCGCCGGTCTCAAAATAGCGGAACGTGAAGCCGCGCCCCTCGAGGCTCTTTTTGAGTTTTTCGATGTCCATTGTCTATCTCCTTTCTCAGTTCTCCTCCGATATATCGCCGAAGCCGTTGCCGTAGACGTTCTTCGCCTCCGTCACTATGAGGAAGGCGTGGGTGTCTATGGACTTGATTATGCGCCGCACGTCCATGATCTGGTGCTTTTTGATGACGCAGAGGATGACGTTCTTGGCCTTGCCGGTGTAGGCGCCCTCGCCGTGCAGCAGCGTGACGCCGCGGCCGAGCGTGGCGGTGATGGCGTTTTTGAGCTTGTCGCTCTCGTCGCTGATGATGTAGCAGACCTTCGACGTGCCCATGCCGTAGAGCACGAGGTCGATTACGCGGGTGACGATGAACATGCCGATGATGGCGTACATCGCCGCCTCGTACTGGTTGAAGATGACGCGAAGGCCGCGATTATGATGACGTCCAGGATGAGGATTATGGTGCCGAAGTTGATGTAGGGGTACTTCCGGCGCACGAACTTGGCCACGATGTCGATGCCGCCCGTGGTGTCGCCCGCGCGGTAGATGAGGCCGAGGCCCAGGCCGTAGATGACGCCGCCGTAGATGGCCGCGAGCAGCAGATTGTCCGTGACCGAGATGGGGATGAGGGCGAAAACGTCCATCAGCACCGAGGAGAGCATCGTCGCCACGAAGGAGCCGACGATGAACTTCAGTCCGAAGGCGCGCCAGGCCAGGATGAACAGCGGGATGTTTATCACGATGTTGATGACGCCGACGGGGATCTCCGTCAGGTAGTTGATTATCATCGCGATACCGGTGACGCCGCCGGCGATGATGTCGTTGGGGTAGTAGAAAAACCGAAAGCCGGCCGCGTAGATGACGGAGCCTACCACTATCAGGGCGTATTCCTGCAGATAGTCCTTGAACGTCTTAGAGTGCAGCATATCATTCCTCCAACAGAGAAAGCTGTTTTTCTCCCCTGTCCTCGTCCCGGAGCAGCGCGCCGGCGGCGGGAAGGCTGCGGACGCGGTAGCGGGAGAGGTTCTTGATGCCCGTCTCATGCAGCGGCCGGGCCCCGCTCAGCTTGTATTTCGGCTTCATCGTCATTACCGCCACGCCCTGGGTCGAGCGCGAGGTCTTGGGCGCGAGCAGCGCGCTGCTGAAGATGATGGCGCGCCCCTCCGTGGAGAACGCGGCGATCTCCAGCTCCTCCGTGAGCTGGAGGATGCAGACCAGCGGGCTCTTGTCGGAATAGGCGTTCAGCAGCTTTTTGCGGTTGGTCTTGGTCTCGTAGGCCGAGAGCGTGAGGCGCGCGGCCTTGCCGTTTTCAAAGAAGAGCAGCAGCTGGCCCGTGTAATCGCCGGGGTCGATGACCTGCAGCACGCGCTCGCCCTCGTCCATACCCAGCTTGCCGGGCAGGTACACGCCGAGCAGCGAGGCCTTGGAGTCCTCGAAGTCCGCAAGGCGGGTCTTGTACACCTGCTGCCGGTCCGTGAACACCAGGAGCTCCGAGCGGTTCGCAGCGTCGAACTCCTCCGCGGGGCCGTCGCCCTCCTTGTACTTTTGCTCGCCGGACATGCGCAGGGACTGCGGCGTTATCTTCTTGAGGTAGCCCTCCCGCGAGACGAACACGCGGACCGGGTAGTCCTCCACGGGCTCCTCGTCCATGTCCTCGGGCAGCTCGTCGGCGTAGACTATGCCCGTCTGCCGGGGCGAGGGGTAGTCCTTTATTATCCGCTCCAGCTCCTTGACGATGATGTTCAGGAGCTTGCGGCGGCTCTGCAGCGTGGCCTCGAGCTCGGCGATGTCGCGCTCAAGCTGCTCCGTCTCCGCCGTGCGCTTGAGGATGTACTCGCGGTTTATGTTGCGCAGCTTTATCTCCGCCACGAACTCGGCCTGGGTCTTGTCGATGCCGAAGCCGGCCATGAGGTTCGGCACGACGTCGGCCTCGCGCTCCGTGTTGCGGATGATGTCTATGGCCTTGTCGATGTCGAGCAGTATCTTGCCGAGGCCCTTGAGGAGGTGCAGCTTCTCCTGCTTGCGGCTGAGGTCGAAGTAGACGCGCCGCTTGACGCAGTCGAGCCTCCAGGCCGTCCACTCACCGAGTATCTCGCGCACGCCCATGACCTTCGGCGTGCCCGCGATGAGGATGTTGAAGTTGCAGGCAAAGGAGTCCATCAGCGGCGTGGACTTGAAGAGCTTTGCCATGAGCTTTTCCGGGTCGGCGCCGCGCTTGAGGTCGATGGCGAGCTTCAGGCCGCCGAGGTCGGTCTCGTCGCGCATGTCGGAGATCTCCTTGACCTTGCCCGCCTTCACCAGCTCCGCGACCTTGTCCATGACGGCCTCGGCTGTGGCAGTGTAGGGTATCTCGTAGATCTCTATGACGTTCTCCTTGGCGTCATACCGCCAGCGGGAGCGGACCTTGAAGCTGCCGCGGCCGGTGCGGTAGATCTCCTCCATGACGCCGGGCTCCATGATTATCTCGCCGCCCGTGGGGAAATCCGGGGCGGGCAGGGTCGGCATGAGGTCGCACTCCGGGTCGCGGATGTAGCTTATCGCGGTCTCGCAGACCTCGGTGAGGTTGAAGCCGCAGATCTGGCTGGCCATGCCGACGGCGATGCCGGTGTTGGCAGAGACGAGCACGTTGGGAAAGGCCGTGGGCAGCAGTGTCGGCTCCTTCATCTTGCCGTCGTAGTTGTCCACGAAGTCGACCGTGTCCTTGTCTATGTCCCGGAAAATGTCGGCGCAGATGGGGGCCAGCTTGGCCTCCGTGTACCTCGAGGCGGCGTAGGACATGTCGCGCGAATACACCTTGCCGAAGTTGCCCTTGGAGTCCACGAAGGGCGTGTTCAGCGCCTCACAGCCCTTGGTGAGGCGCACCATAGTCTCATATATGGCCGCGTCGCCGTGGGGGTTGAGCTTCATGGTCTGGCCGACGATGTTGGCCGACTTGGTCCGCGAGCCGGTGAGCAGGCCCATCTTGTACATGGTGTAGAGCAGCTTGCGGTGAGAGGGCTTGAAGCCGTCTATCTCGGGTATGGCGCGGGAGACGATGACGCTCATGGCGTAGGGCATGTAGTTCGTCTCCAGTGTCTCGGTTATGGGCTGCTCGAGCACCTCGGCGCGCAGGCCCATCACGTTTTCGTTGGTAACTTTTTTGCTTTCCGGCTCCTGAGCCGGTTTCTTTCGAGCCATTTACTTCTTTCCGCCCTTGCCTTTTTTCTTCTTGCCGGTCTCAAGGTCGCACCCGCAGTGGGGGCACTCCTTGATGCTGAACAGCTTTTTGATGATGAGTCCGCCGCACCAGGGACAGCGGCTCCACTTGAGCACCACGGCCATGGTGAACAGCAGCACGACCACGGCCCAGACGGCCATGCTCGAGGCCTGAGGCGACGACGGCTCCATGCCGAACATGCCGATGAGGCACAGCAGGACCGAGAGCAGCAGGCCTATGACGGTGATTTTCTTGACTGTATTGAGCTTCATTGCCGGGCCCCCTTATGATATGTCGGCGAGGTCGAGATACTGACTGCCGAATTCGGATATGTGCTGCTTTCTGCCGCTGAGATTGTCGCCGAGCAGCAGGTCGAACATCTCCGCGGTGCGCTCCACGTCCTCGGGCATGACGCGGATGAGCCGCCGGGTCTCCGGGTTCATGGTGGTGAGCCACATCATGTCCGGGTCGTTCTCGCCGAGGCCCTTGGAGCGGTTTATGACCGCCTTGGCGCCGCCCAGCTCCTCGACGATCTCGGCCTTCTCGCGGTCCGAGTACGCGAACCAGGTCTTGCCGCCGGACTCTATCTCGTAGAGCGGCGACTCCGCTATATACACCAGCCCCTCGCGTATGAGCGTGGGCGCGAGGCGGTAGAGCATCGTCAAAATCAGCGTGCGGATCTGGAAGCCGTCCACGTCCGCGTCGGTGCAGATGATTATCTTGCTCCAGCGCAGGCTCTCCAGCTCGAAGGCGGGCAGCTCCTTGGCGTGCTTGGGCACCTCCACGCCGCAGCCGAGGACCTTGATGAGGTCGGTTATAATCTCGCTTTTGAAGATGCGGCCGTAGTCGGCCTTGAGGCAGTTGAGTATCTTGCCGCGCACGGGCATGATGCCCTGGAACTCCGCGTCCCGGCTGAGCTTGCAGGCGCCGAGGGCGCTGTCGCCCTCCACGATGTATATCTCGCGCCTCGAGACGTCGCGGCTGCGGCAGTCCACGAACTTCTGCACACGGTTCGAGATGTCCATGCTGCCCGTGAGCTTTTTCTTGATGTTGAGGCGGGCCTTTTCCGCCTGCTCGCGGCTGCGCTTGTTGATGAGTACCTGGTCGGCCACGCGGTCGGCCTCCGCCTTGTGCTCGATGAAGTACACCTCCAGCTGGGAGCGGAGGAACTCCGTCATAGCCTCCTGGATGAAGCGGTTGGTGATGGCCTTTTTGGTCTGGTTCTCGTAGGAGGTCTGGGTCGAGAAGCAGTTCGTCACCAGCACGAGGCAGTCCGCCACGTCCTGAAAGCTGATCTTGCTCTCGTTTTTCTGATACTTGCCGACCTTCTTGATGTAGCCGTCCACGGCGCTTACGAAGGCGCTCTTTGCGGCCTTCTCCGGCGCTCCGCCGTGCTCGAGGAAGGAGCTGTTGTGGTAATACTCTATGGCGTTGACCTTGTTCGAGAAGCAGAACGCCGCCGAGAGCTTGACTTTGTACTCGGGCTTGTCCGCGCGGTCACGGCCCTTGCGCTCGGCCTGGATGAAGCAGGGCGTGGAGAGCGTCTCCTCCCCCGCTATCTCCGCGACGTAGTCGAGGATGCCGTTTTCGTAGAGGAAGTCCGTCGTCTCAAACTTGCCCGCGGCTATCTCGTTTTTGAGCCGGAAGGTGACGCCCGCGTTGACCACGGCCTGGCGCTTGAGCGTGGAGGTGTAGTACTCTAGCGGGATGTCTATGTCCGTGAAGACCTCGAGGTCCGGCCGCCAGCGGATGTCCGTGCCGGTCTTTTTGCGGTCTATCGGCTCCTCGGTCATCTTGCCCTTGATGCGGCCCTTTTCAAAGTGGAGCGTGTATTTCTTGCCGTCGCGCCGCACGACGACGTCCATGTACTCGGACGAGTACTGCGTCGCGCAGGTGCCGAGGCCGTTGAGGCCCAGAGAATACTCGTAGTCGCCGCCCTCGTTGTTGCGGTATTTGCCTCCGGCGTAGAGCTCGCAGAACACGAGCTCCCAGTTGTATTTCTTCTCGGCGGGGTTCCAGTCCACGGGGCAGCCGCGGCCGAAGTCCTCGCACTCGATGCTCTTGTCGAGATAGCGCGTCAGTGTTATAATGCTGCCATTGCCCGCGCGGGCCTCGTCGATGGAGTTCGACAGGATCTCGAACACCGCGTGCTCGCAGCCCTCGAGCCCGTCCGAGCCGAAGATCACCGCAGGCCGTTTCCTGACCCTGTCCTCGCCCTTGAGCTGGGATATGCTCTCGTTGCCGTAAGACTCGGGAGTGTTTCTTGCCATTTGCAGTTTTTCCCTCACTAAATCAATATGTTGTAGCGCAAAATTGCATAATTTTACTTATATAGTATATCCCACCCGCCCCTAAATTGCAAGAAAAAAAGCGGGGCTGCGCTTTTGCGCCTCCCCGCCGCGCCGTCTCCGGCGCAGCTTCTGCTTCGCCTTTGCGGCACTTGACTTCATTCTCTCGCGTGTTGGGGCCTGCGCTTATCCCGCTCCGGGAACAAGGCTTACGGCTCCTTCCGGCAGCCCGCTTTCATGCGGACGGCCATTCGCCTCATGGTGCTTTTGCGCACCGGCACCGGCCTTGGGTTTTTTCTCTCTCGCCCTGCCGGACCGCTCTCTTTTGAAGTCCGAGTCTAGTATGGCACCGGAGCGGCGGCGTATTACAAGAAGTTTTTGGCCTTTTCGGTTAAAATTCTCTTGAGCTGAATACAATATGGACAAGGGAGTGTGATATACTTGTCCAAACGTTCAAGAGAAGCCAAGGCCCGCAAGGCCGAGGTCAAGAAGGCCGTGGAGGAGCTCGACTCCATCCGCTGCCAGCTCGGCGAGAGCTACGTCAAATTCAACAACGTGACCGACCCCTCCGCGCTCGACACCTGCATCTACGAGATAAGCGCCCTGAAGGCGAAGTACAACTACGCGGTGAGGAACCTGAAATCCTATTTTCTCTGATAAGGAGGGCATGAAATGCCGCCGACCGCATCCATCATTACAATAGTCATCTGCGCCCTGCTGCTGTATTTGCTGCTGAAGATAATCAAGCTGCCGATAAAACTCCTCTTCAAGCTGCTGCTGAACATGCTCAGCGGGCTGGTGCTGCTCTTTGTGTTCAACTTCATTGGCGGCTTTTTCGACTTCTCACTCGGCATGAACGCCACGAACGCCCTAGTGGCCGGGGTCCTGGGCATACCGGGCCTCGTGCTGCTGGTGCTCATCAAGGTGTTCATGTGAGTACATAAAAAGACGGCGGACACGAAAGACGTGTCCGCCGCTTTTGTTTTTTCAAAACAGGGTCATCTGGCTCTCCTCGGGCATCTCGCCGAGGGCGCCGACGGCCTTGAGCTGCTCTATGTGCGCCTGGCTGACCTTGGGGCAGGCCATGGAGAGCTCCTCCACCGAGATGAAGCGCCGGCCACCCGTGCGGCAGTTCATGAGGTCGTTCGCCGCCGCGGCGCCGAGGCCGGAGATGGCCACGAAGGGCGGGCGCAGCCGCTTTTCGTCCACGACGAGGAACTTTGTCGCGTCGCACTCGTAGAGGTCCATGGGCGCGAACTCGAAGCCGCGCATGTAGAACTCGTACACGGCCTCCAGCGTGGTCAGGAGGTCGTCCTCCTTGGCCGTGGCGTCGCTCTTGGCGCGTATCTCGTTAATCTTGCGCCGCACGAAGTCCTTGCCCTTGAGCATCATGCCGGCGTCGAAGGCGTCCTTCTGGCTGCGGCGGTAGAAGTAGGCGCTGTAAAATTGCAGCGGCTTGTGGACCTTGAACCACGCTATGCGGAAGGCCATCATGACATAGGCCACGGCGTGCGCCTTCGGGAAGAGGTACTTTATCTTGCGGCAGGAGCCGATGTACCAGTCCGGCACGCCCGCGTCGTGCATCTCGGCCTCGGCGCCCTCGGGCAGGCCGCGGCCCTTTCGGACGGACTCCATTATCTTGAAGGAGCGCTTGTCCGGCATGCCCTTGGAGATGAGGTAGAGCATGATGTCGTCGCGGCAGCCTATCGTGTCGTTGACGGTGGCGGTGCCGCTCAATATGAGGTCCTTGGCGTTGCCCAGCCACACGTCCGTGCCGTGGGAGAAGCCCGAGAGGCGCACCAGCGTGTCGAACTGCTCCGGCTGCGTATCCACCAGCATCTGGCGAGTGAAGCCCGTGCCGAACTCCGGGATGCCGATGGTGCCGGTCTTGCCGATGATGGGGTCGTCGTCGCCGAGGCCCAGCGGCTCCGGCGTCTTGAAGATGCGCCGCGTCTCCGGGTCGTCCAGCGGGATGGTGCGGACGTTCACGCCCGTCATGTCCTCGAGCATCTTGAGCATGGTCGGGTCATCGTGGCCCAGCTCGTCTAGCTTGAGGAGGTTTGCCTCCATGCTGTGATACTCGAAGTGAGTCGTGATTATGCCGCTGTCCGGGTCGTCGGCCGGGTGCTGCACGGGGCAAAAGTCCTCCACCTCCATGTCCTGCGGGATGACGACGAGGCCGCCGGGGTGCTGGCCCGTCGTGCGCTTGACGCCCACGAGGCCGAGGGCGAGGCGGCTCTCCTCCGCCTTGGAGACCTTCAGCCCGCGCTCTTCGAGGTACTTGAGCACATAGCCGTAGGCCGTCTTTTCCGCCAGCGTGCCTATCGTGCCCGCGCGGAAAACGTGGTCGGAGCCGAAGAGTTCTTCCGTGTATTTGTGCGCCCGGGCCTGGTATTCACCCGAGAAGTTGAGGTCTATATCCGGGACCTTGTCGCCGCCGAAGCCGAGGAAGGTCTCAAAGGGGATGTCAAAGCCCTCTTTCTTCATCTTCGTGCCGCACTCGGGGCAGTCCTTGTCGGGCATGTCCGCGCCGCAGCCGAAGCCCGCGCCGGAGTCGAAGTCCGTGTAGTGGCAGTTCGGGCAGACGTAGTGCGGCGGGAGCGAGTTGACCTCCGTGATGCCGGACATGTAGGCCACGATGGAGGAGCCGACGCTGCCTCGGCTGCCGACGAGGTAGCCGTGAGCGTTCGAGTCCGCGACCAGCTTCTGGGCAGACATGTATATGACATCGTAGTGCCGGGAGAGGATGTCGCCGAGCTCGGTCTCCACGCGCTTTTTGACGATGTCGGGCGGGTTTTCGCCGTATATCTCGGTCATGCGGCCGTAGACGAGGTCCTTCAATATCTCCGCCGAGTTTTCAATCTTCGGCGGGAAGAGGCCGTCGGGCAGGAGCTGGATGTCCTCGCACATGTCCGCTATCTTGTTCGTATTCGTGACCACGGCGTCATAGCATGCGCGCTGGCCGAGATAGGCGAACTCCGCGAGCATGTCGTCCGTCGTGCGGTAATAGAGCGGGTTCTCGCGGTCGGCGTCGGAGAACTTCTTGGCGGCCTGGAGAATGCGGCGGTATATCTCGTCCTTGGGGTCGAGGAAGTGGACGTCACCGGTCGCGACCAGCGGCTTTTCCAGCTCGGCGGCGAGGCGCGCCACGCGGCGGTTGAGGTCGCGCAGGCCCTCGTCGTCGCGCACCGTGCCGTTTTCCACGAGGAAGCGGTTGTTCGCGATGGGCATGACCTCTATGTAGTCGTAGAACGAGGCTATCTTCTTGAGCTCCGCGTTCGGCGCGCCGCGCAGCACGGCGTCGAACACCTCGCCCGCCTCGCAGGCGGAGCCTATGAGCAGGCCCTCGCGGTGCCGCTCCAGCAGACTGCGCGGGATTATCGGGTTGCGGTTGTAGTGCTTGAGGTAGGAGGCGGAGATGAGCTTGTAGAGGTTCTTGAGGCCCACCTTGTTGCGCACCAGCAGGCTGATGTGCCGCACCTTGCGCGTGCCCGCGCCCGAGAGCTTGCGCAGCACGCCGTCTATGTCCGAGACGCGCTCCGCGCCGTGGCTCTGGAGCATGGGGATGAACTTCTCCATCATGCGCGCGACGACCTCGGCGTCGTCAAAGGCACGGTGGTGGTTGAAGGCGGGCAGGCCCAGGTGCTTGCTGACGATATCCAGCTTGTGGCGCTTGAGCTCAGGCAGCAGGCGCTGGGAAAGCACCAGCGTGTCGAGCACCACGGGCTCGAAGTATATGCCGCTCCGCTCGCAGGCGGCGGCCATGAAACCGGTGTCGAAACTCGCGTTGTGCGCGATTATGGGCCGGTCGCCCACGAAGTCGAGGAAGGCGCGCATGGCCTCCGCCTCGCTCGGCGCCCCGGCGACGTCGCTGTCGCGGATGCCGGTGAGCTCCGTGATGTTCGCGGGTATGGGCATCTTCGGGTCCACGAAGGTGCTGAACTTGTCGCGCACCTCGCCGCCCTTGAAGAGCACCGCGCCGATCTCGGTCAGGCGGTCCGTCACCGCGGAGAGGCCCGTGGTCTCCACGTCGAAGGCGACGAACTCGCAGTCGAGCAGGCTGTCGCACTTGCCGCGCACGGCGGGGCGCTCCTCCACGTCGTTTACGTAGTAGCCCTCGATGCCGTAGAGTATCTTGACGCCGTACTTCTTCCCCGCCTTGCTCATCTCGGGGAAGGCCTGGGCCGTGCCGTGGTCGGTGACGGCTATGGCCTTGTGCCCCCAGGCGGCGGCGCGCTGCACGGCCTTCGCCGGGTCGGTCAGCGCGTCAAGCGTCGAGTAGCGGGTGTGGAAGTGGAGCTCCACGCGCTTCTCCTCGGCGGTGTCCGGTCGCAGCTCGGCCTCGGACTCGATTATCGAGTAGGGCTCGATGACCATGTCGTTGTCAAACTTGTTGTACGTCGTCCGGCCTCGGACGATGAGCGTCGCGCCGGTCTTTATCTTGCCGAGGACGGCGGCGTCCTCGCTCTTGTCGAAGAATTTGTTGATGCGGACGCTGCCGGTGTAGTCGGTCATGTCGAAGCTGAGCACCGAGGCGCCGCGCTTTTGTATCTCGCGGTTGTTGACGGCAAATACCTCGCCCTTGACGACTACGGTGCCGCTCTCGAGGTTGAGCGTGGACATCTCCACCGGCTTGGGCTCCTTGAGCGCCTTGCCGAAGAGCACGCGCGAGGAGCTGCTCTTGCGCTCCGCCCCCTGGCGGGGGTAGTCCGCCGCGATGCGCACGGAGGCGAGGCCGAACACCTCGCAGAGCTCGTGCTCGAGCCCGCTCAGCTCCGCCGGGGCGGGGGCGCGGGTGAAGCGGGCCTCTATCTCCATCGTCCGCTCGGCGCGGTTGACCACGACGGAGCTGACCTCGGCCTTGTCGAGGCCGCCGCACATGTCGCCCAGCGCGGCGCAGTCCGGGAAGATCTCGAGGAAGCCTATGCAGCCCGCGCTCATTCGCCTTCCCCGCTTTCTATGAGCTCCATGAGCGCGGAGCAGAGCTCGCTCTCGGGCACCTTGCGCACTATCTCGCCCTTCTTGAAGAGCAGACCGCAGCCCCTGCCGCCGGCGACGCCGTAATCGGCCTCACGAGCCTCTCCCGGGCCGTTCACGACGCAGCCCATGACAGCGACGGTGATGTCTCGGTCCATGCCGCGGAGCTTGTCCTCCACCTCGTGGGCGAGGCCGATGAGGTCTATCTCAGTGCGCCCGCAGGTCGGGCAGGAGACAAAGCGCACTCCGCCCTTCTTGAGCCCCGCGGCCTTGAGTATCGCCACGCCCGCGCGCACCTCCTCCACCGGGTCGGCGGTGAGCGAGACGCGGATGGTGTCGCCTATGCCCTCCATGAGCAGCGTGCCGATGCCGACGGCGGACTTGATGACGCCGTTATAGGCCGTGCCCGTCTCCGTCACGCCCAGGTGCAGCGGATACGGCAGCTCCTGGGCCGCGAGGCGGTAGGCCGCCACGGTCAGCGCCGCGGACGAGGCCTTCATCGAGAGGCAGATGTCGTCAAAGCCGCAGTCGTTGAGCAGCTTTATGTGCCCCTTCGCGGACTCGAGCATCGCCTCCGCCGTCGGGTGGCCGTACTTGGCCAGCAGCGGCTTTTCCAGGCTGCCGCCGTTTACGCCTATGCGGATGGGTATGTTATGTAAACTGCACTCCCTGGCGACGGCGGCTACCTTGTCCGGCCCGCCGATGTTGCCGGGGTTGATGCGTATCTTGTCCGCGCCGCGCTGCGCCGCCTCGATGGCGAGCTTGTAGTCGAAGTGTATGTCGGCCACGATGGGCAGGGGCGAGCGCTCCTTTATGGCGGAGATGGCGCGGGCGGCGTCCATATCCGGCACGGCGAGGCGGACTATGTCGCAACCCGCGGCGGCCAGGGCGCTTATCTGCCGGAGCGTGGCGTCCACGTCCTGGGTCTTGGTGCAGCACATGGACTGAACGGAAACAGGGGCGCCGCCTCCGATGGCGACGCCTCCTGCGTATATCCTCTTTGTCTTGTCTCTCGTTGTCATTTTATCAGCCTCGCAATATCGTTATACATGACGTATGCGGAAAGTCCCAGCAGCAGCACCATGCCCGCGGCGTGGACATAGCCCTCGTAGCGCGCGGGGATGCGCCGCCTGGAGACGAGGTGCACCAGGCCGTTGAGGATGAGGAAGAACACCCTGCCGCCGTCGAGCGCGGGCAGGGGCAGTAGATTCATCACCGCGATGTTCACGGCTATGAACGCGCCGAGATAGGCGATGTCGGAGATGGCCATCTTCGTGGACTCCGCGCTCTGGCCGACGTCGTTAATAAGGTCGACGATGCCCACGGGGCCCGTGAGCTCGTCAACGCCCACAGCTCCCGCCACGAGGTCCGAGAGCGCGAACCAGACGGTGCGCACGAAGTCGAGCGTGTTGTACCACGAGTACTTCAGCGTGTTCCAGAGCGTCGCCTCCTCCACCGTGAAGGAGAAGCCGTACATGGGCGCGGTATAGCCCTCGTACTCACTCGGCGTGAGGGTGAAGTTCTCGAGCTCCACCTTCTCCCCGTCGCGGATGACGACGATGTCGTGCGTCTCGCCGCCGCGGGAGAGGATGGTGGTGACGTTGGAGGAGAAGTATATCCTGTGGCCGTCGATCTTGTAGATCTCGTCGCCGACCTGCAGGGCGTTCTCGCCCTCGTAGGGGCAGCCGTCCACGAAGCCGGAGATGACCGGCGAGTAGAAGCCCGCCGCGCTCGAGTAGATGATGAGCACGATGAGAAGGCCGAGCAGGAAGTTCATAAAGCTGCCGGCGACGAGGATTATGAACTTCTTCCAGCCGGGCTGGACGGTGAAGCTGCGCGGGTCGCCGGTGTCCTCGTCCTCGCCCTCCATGGCGCAGTAGCCGCCGATGGGCAGGCAGCGGAGGGAGTACAGCGTCTCGCCCCGGCGCTTTTTGAATATGGCCGGGCCCATGCCTATGGCAAACTCGTTGACCTTGACGCCCAGCAGCTTTGCGGCCGAGAAGTGGCCGAACTCGTGGATGGCGATGAGCACGCCGAAGAAGATGATCGCGAGGATGATATACATCAGGAAAAACGCTCCCTTACAAATGCGCGGGCCGCGGCGTCCGCCGCGAGGATGTCCTCAAGGGATGGCTCCGCAATGAAATCTATGCTGCCGAGAGCCGCGGCAACACAGTCATATATCTCATTATACCCAAGCCGGCGCGACAAAAACAGCGCAACCGCCGCCTCGTTCGCCGCGGACAGCACCGTCGGCGCCGTTCCGCCGCGTTTCGCGCAGTCCACAGCCAGCGCGAGGCAGGGCAGTTTTTCAAAGTCCGGCTTCAAAAAGTGCAGTCCGGCGAGGGCGGTGAGGTCGAGCCGCTCCGCCGCCGAGGGGCGGCGCTCCGGCCAGGTCAGCGCGTACTGGATGGGCAGCTCCATGTCCGCCACGCCCAGCTGGGCGATGACGGTGCCGTCGAGGAGCTCCACCGCCGAGTGGACCACGCTCTCCGGGTGTATGAGTATCTCGATGTCCTCCGGTCTGACCGCAAAGAGGTGCATGGCCTCTATGAATTCGAGGCCCTTGTTCATCATCGTGGCCGAATCGACGCTTATCTTGGCGCCCATGGACCAGTTCGGATGCTTCACGGCCATCTCGGGGGTGACGCTCTCTGTCTGTTCCCGGGTCCAGCCCCGGAAGGGGCCGCCGGAGCCGGTGAGCAGGATCTTTCTGAGCTCTCCGCGTCTGGCCGTTAGACACTGAAAAATCGCGGAATGTTCCGAGTCCACCGGCACTATCTCCGCGCCCATTTCCCGCGCGCGGGCCATGACCACCGTGCCCGCGCACACCAGCGTCTCCTTGTTGGCGAGGGCTATGCGGCGCTTTGCGTCGATGGCGGCCAGCGTGGGGCGCAGGCCCACCGAGCCGGAGACGGCGGTGACTACGCACTCGGCGCCCTCCCAGGTCGCGGCCTCTATGAGTCCCGCCTCGCCCGCCGGGCCGACGGTGACGTCCGTGCCCTGCAGCTCGGCGCGCAGCCGCTCCGCCGCGTCCGAGTCGAAGGCGGCGACGTACTCCGGGTGCAGGACCTTTATCTGCTCCATGAGCAGGCCTATATTCTTGTTAGTGGTGAGCGCCGCGGCGTGTATGCCCAGACGCTTGCAGACCTCGACGCTCTGGCGGCCTATGCTGCCGGTGGAGCCGAGGATGGCTGTGCTTTTTATCATCTTTTATCCCACCTCATGCGAAGAAGAAAAGGAGGAACAGCAGATACGCCGGGGACACGAAGAGCACGCTGTCAAACCTGTCGAGCACGCCGCCGTGGCCGGGGAAGATGGTGCCGTAGTCCTTGATGCCGAATTCACGCTTTATGACCGAGAAGCTCAGGTCGCCCAACTGGCCGAAGAGGCTGCCGAGCACGCCCATTATGAGGATGTTCGCCCAGCCGATGTCGAGATGCACCACAGCCTTGACGATGATGTGGAACACCGCCATGCCGACTATACTGCCGGCAAAGCCGCCGATGCAGCCGGCGACGGTCTTGTTCGGGCTGACCGCCGGGGCGAGCTTGCGCTTTCCGAAGGCCCGGCCCGCGAAGAAGGCGCCGGTGTCGCTCATGAACGCGCCGACGAAGGGCGCGAGCACCACGGCCGCCGAGAGGTCCCGGAGCATCGCGAGGCTGGCAAAGCCGAGGGGCAGCGCCAGCGCGCCGAAGAGGCCCGCCATGTCCGTTTTGAAGCTCACCGCGCCGGGTTTGCCGTGCGTCACTATGGCCGTCGCAAAGACGTAGACCACGGTGAGGAACACCCAGGCCATGAGCGCCATGCCGTCGATTATGCCGTGGCCCGCGCAGAAGGCGAGCGCGCCGGAGGCGACGGTCAGCGGGGCGAGGCGCTTCCACTCCTCCCCGCCCACGGCGTGCATGAGCTCGTAGCAGCCCACCGCCGAGAGCAGCGCGCACATCGCCGCCGTGGCCCAGGCGGGGCACGCGAGGAGTATCAAAAGCAGTACGGGTATGCCTATGCCGGCGACTATGAGTCTCTGCTTCATTTCTTTATCCCACCAAACCTTCTGTCGCGCCGCCGGTATTCCTCCAGCGCCGCGTCTATGTCCCGCTCCGTGAAGTCCGGCCAGAGCACGTCGGTGAAGATGAGCTCCGAATACGCGGACTCCCACATCAGGAAGTTCGAGAGCCGCATCTCCCCGCCGGGGCGTATCACGAGGTCGGGGTCGGGTATGCCCGCCGAGAACATGTAGTTTGAAAAGCTCTCCTCGGTCAGGGGTCCGGCCTTTCCGGCCTTGTAGTCCTCGGCGTAGCGCATGGCCGCGCGGACTATCTCGTCCCGCCCGCCGTAGTTGAGGCAGACGTTGGCCTGAAAGCCCTCGTAGCGCGTGGAAATATCCGCCGTCTCGTCTATGAGCTCACGCAGCTCCGGCGAGAGGACGGCGGGGTCTCCGAGTATCTTGAGCTTTATGTGGTCGCGCTCCATGGTCTCCACGGACTCGCGCAGATACTTGCCGAGGAGGTTCATTATGGCGTCTATCTCCTCGCGCGGGCGCTTCCAGTTCTCGGTGGAGAAGGCGTACACCGTCAGGTATTCGATGCCTATGTTCTTGCAGTAGGTGGCGATGCGGCGGAAGGTCTCCGCGCCCGCCGCGTGGCCCGCGGTGCGGGGCAGGCCGCGTTTTTTGGCCCAGCGGCCGTTGCCGTCGAGTATGATGGCAATGTGGCGGGGGAGGCGGGTGCTGCCCGTCTCCTCCGCCTTTTTGGTTTTGAATATGCCCATTTTATATCTCGAAGAGCTCTTTTTCCTTCTTCTCGGAGATCTTTTCAATCTCCTTTATCCAGTCGTCGGTGAGCTTCTGCAGGTCCTTCTCGGCGATCTTGTAGTCGTCCTCGGTGATCTCGGAGGCCTTCTTCTGCGCCTTGAACTTGTCCATGGCGTCGCGGCGGATGTTGCGCACGGCGACCTTGGCGTCCTCGGTGTATTTCTTAACCTGCTTGACCAGCTCCTTGCGGCGCTCCTCGGTCAGCTGCGGGAACACCAGGCGGATGCTGCGCCCGTCGTTCTGCGGGTTGATGCCGAGGTCGGAGGCCAGGATGGCCTTCTCGATGGGCTTGAGCGTGGAGGAATCCCAGGGCTGGATGAGCAGGCTCCGGGGGTCGGGGGTCGAGATGGTGGCTATCTGCTGGATGGGCGTCGGGGTGCCGTAGTAGTCGACCTGGATCTGGTCCAGTACGCCGGCGTTGGCCCTGCCAGCGCGCACGGAGGCGAAGCTCACGCCGAGCAGCTCCGAGGTCTTTTTCATTTTCGCTTCAAATTCTTCATAACCGGTGGCCATGTTCATTCCTCCTGTTTATTTTTTTACTACCGTGCCGACCTTTTCTCCCAAAACGGCACGGACTATGTTCTCCGGGTCCTTGAGCGCGAAGACGATGACGGGGATGTCGTTATCCATGGACAGGCTCGTCGCCGTGGTGTCCATGACCGCGAGATGCTGCGCGAGCACCTCGTCATAGCTGATGGCGTCATATTTTACGGCGCTGGTGTCTATCTTCGGGTCGGCCGAGTACACGCCGTCGATGTTCTTGGCGAGGAGTATGGCGTCGGCCTCTATCTCCGCCGCGCGGAGCACCGCAGCCGTATCCGTGGAGAAGTACGGGCAGCCCGTACCGCAGGCGAAGAGCACCACGCGCCCCTTGGAGAGGTGCCTCATGGCGCGCAGGCGGATATACGGCTCGGCTATCGCGCGCATCTCGATGGCGGTCTGCACGCGCACGTCCACGCCGTGCTGCTCCATGACGTCCGCCACCGCGAGGCAGTTCATGACCGTCGCAAGCATGCCCATGTGGTCTGCCCGAGTCCGCTCTATCTTGCCCTCGCCGTCCTTGACGCCGCGCCAGAAGTTGCCGCCGCCTATGACGACGCCCACCTCGACGCCCATGTCCACGCAGCGCTTTACCGCCTCGCAGACCTCGCCGATGACGCCGAAGTCGAGTCCGGTCTTCTTCTCTCCCGCAAGCGCCTCGCCGCTTATCTTGAGCAGAACGCGCTTGTAAACGGGTTTCTGGTCCATCCCTATCACCTCAAGCATTACTAAAAGTAAATTGTAATATCTTTTGCAGGATATTAAAAGGGCGAATTTGTAAATATTCTCCGCAAAGTCCAATCTCGAAGTATTTTACCACATTCGGAGAGGGCTTGTAAATGACAATATCCGCATTCGCGCCGGTGTATGATTTGTCCGTGGAGACTATTTACCTTGACAGCCTCTTTGCGCTCAACGCGGTCATCGACTATTTCCTGCTGCTCTGCTCCGCGCGGGCGGCGGGGGCGGTGCTGCGCCGCTGGAGGCTCGCCCTCGCCGCCGTGCTGGGCGGCGCCTGGGCCGTGGCCTGTGTCCTGCCGGGCATGGGCTTTCTTACATATGCGCCGATGAAGCTCGTGC
>UMJY01071455.1_pt1 | contig 111843 bp, 90 predicted proteins | sample 1966191 | NCBI WGS metagenome assembly UMJY01 (sample SAMEA4836161, study PRJEB28245) | human gut metagenome | biome: gut microbiome; material: fecal sample | place: Denmark | collected 2008 | reverse complement strand
CAAAGAAAAAACTCCTACAATACCTTGATATTGTAGGAGTTGTCTTTTCTTTGTCTGGTTTTGTCCAGCTTCTTTGTGATCCGCCTGGTATCTGAAAATAGCTCTTTTTATTACCAAATATCAAGCGATATCTTGTTCTGTATCAGAGTCTTCCGACATTCAATAACGATGTTCGATTTGAGCGAGTAACACAATGCGGTAACACGGTTTATGATCACTCACAGTGGACTCTCTTAGTCCATCCTGATTGCAAAGATACATTTTTTCTTTTGATTTGCGGTTCTTTTCATGGGGCTAAATCTTGCTTTTGTTTCTTTTGCGACAACAATTTTCATGTTCCGCAGCCTTACTAAGCCATATTTGGGGATGTCTATTTGTTACATTAATGAACTGATAATTAGATTTTAAGTATGATTTATAGTATGAAATCATACTCGATTTATAAATAGCTATAAAATCCGGCAGTAAAGTGTTGTGAATTTTGTTTTTTAGCAGACTTACCATGTACCTTTGTGTCGCTGCCCGGCTGAAAGGTACCGCAATCGGAAGCAAATTGTCTCACTAAAATTACAGAATTATGAAACAAGAACATTATATTAAGGTCGTGAACGATGTGGTTCATCGGATGGAAAGACACGCCGATATCGTGATGAACGTAAAACAGGTGGCAGAATATCTCGGCTTGTCTGTCGGAGCCGTCCGCAAACGCTGCCAACGCAAACAGTTACCCTATCATCTCAATGCCAAGCATCTTTATTTCAGCAAACTTGAAGTGGATGCAGCATTACTTGACCGAAAATAAGATGGGCATACGTTCTTTTGACTATATGGGGCAATTCTGGAGAGAGAATGAAATGCAGACGTTCTCAGCAAGGGAAACGCAACTGTATTTCTTTCTTTTGGCAGAATGCAAACGCCGATATTGGCAAGCCTCTTTCGGATGCAGCACGCAACGAATTACCAACAATCTCGGCATAAGCCGCCAGACACTCTGCCGGTTGAGGAAGAAACTGCAAGACCGTGGACTTATCGCTTACGAAGAGGGAAAAAACAATACCTCTATTCCCGGCTACACTCTTTTAATAAAGGTGGACACCAACAAAACGGTACAGCGAAATATGACAGCAAATGGAACACTGGATGGAACGGCAGCCGGAACCATTATAAACAGTATAGACAAAATAAATAAATCTATTATTCCTAAAGAGAAACCGCTCCATTTAAACGACTTGCAGGCTCTTTTGTACGCTGACAACAAATGGTTGGGCAACGTGAAGGAATATGCGAACCAGCATGGAATAGAAGTGGACGACATGAAGATACAGGAAATGCTTGGAGAGTTCTTTCTTTATCTCCGGACATGCGGCATCCAGTCTAAATCACCAGCCGATGCGCAGCAGCATTTTGTAAACTGGTTGATGAAAAAAGGGAATAACAGAGACTACAGGCAGAAGACTCATCCTGCTTGGCAAGTCGGCGTAAAACTGACTGACGACAATCCGGACAAATTCAAAAACACATCAGAATGGTAGATATTAATTCAGACAACAGAATAGATTTCAGAGCGGCAGTAAATTTCTTTGCCGAGCGAAAAGTGTGCCTGCAACCGCAACGGCTGCATATCCGTTTGCCCAATGCCAAAGAGGTATTGGATGCAGGATTGCGGCATTTCTTGGGCTGTAACTACATGTGGCAGCCCGAATACGATAAGGTCGTAGATTGGTTGACTGACAACAAAGGGCTTGGACTGTTCTGTATGGGCAACTGTGGCAGAGGAAAGACCACCATTTGTTTGCAAATACTTCCCTGCATTATACAGCACTATTTTCACAAAGTATTCTCCATCTGTCTGGCACGCGAAATGAACCGACATTACACCGAAGTGATGCGTAGCCATCTGCTTGTGATTGATGACATAGGGCGTGAAGAACCCTATCAGGAATACGGCAACCACTTCAATGTGTTCCCTGATTTCGTGGACGATTGCGAAAGGAAGGGCAAATTCCTAATCACGAACACCAACTGCACGAAGGAACAGCTTGCAGAGAAATATGGGGAGCGTACCCTTTCCCGACTGAAAGCGACAACACGGTTAGTGGTTTTTGCAGGAGAGGACTTACGGCATGGATAAATGCTGGGCTTGCCCAGATATAGCCCACTATAACTTCTCCGCTACGCTCCGAAGTTGTGGGCTCTCCCGAGGGGCTTATGGCTCTGCCCTAAGAACCCGGCAAGGGCTTTCAGCCCTGTGCAACCCAACCAAAGAGTGACCCTCTCTTTGGAAACTCCGCTTAGTGGCTTCCACCCCTAAGAACCCGGAGCAGGAAGTGACCATCTCCCTGCACCCTCCGATTAAGGCTCCGCCCTAATAACCCGAAATGAAACCCAAATACAGACAAGCCTATGGCACAGAAGACATCCATCAACATCAAGCCGTGCAACATCGGCAGCAGCGAAGCGCATAACAAGCGGACAGCGGAATACCTCGCCAATATCCGCAAGGAGAAGTTCTACATCCGTACCGACCTCATGGCAGGAAACGAGGCATGGGTATCACCTGATTTCGGTGAAGCCACGCTCACCGACCGCTACAATCAGATAGCCACTATGGTCAAGGAAAAGACAGGACGGGCGATGCAGACCAAAGACCGGGAAAGGGTGAACAAGAAGACGGGCAAGGTGACCATCGTCCGTGGCAGCACTCCGCTCAAGGAGGGCGTGGTCGTCATCAAGGACGACACCACGATGGAACAGCTGCGGCACTTCTGCGAGGTGTGTAAGCAGAGTTGGGGAATCACAGCCCTGCAAGTGTTCATCCACCGTGACGAGGGACATTACGGAATACCCGGCGACAATGCCACATGGAAGCCCAACTTCCATGCTCACATCGTATGGGACTGGATGAACCACGATACGGGAAAGTCCTGCAAACTGGACGAGAAAGCCATGAGTGAGATGCAGACGGTTTTGGCTGAGTGTCTTGATATGGAAAGGGGCACCTCAAAGGAGGTGACGGGCAAGAAACATCTGGAGCGCACGGACTTCATCATCGCCAAGCAGAAACAGGAAGCGGAACAGGCGAAAGCCGCAAGGCAAGCAGCCATCGCCGCCAAGGAGGAAGCCGAAGCGGAACTTTTATTCGTGGAGGGCGAGAACAAGGCGAAAGAGCAGTACCGCCATTCCCTCGACAGCGAGATTGCCGAAAAGGAGAAACAGTTAAAAGACGAGCGAAAGGCAAAAGTGGACAGCATACTGGACAGCTTCGGCAGCCTTGTCGGGGTCGGCAAGTCCGCAGCGGTCGAAAAGGAAAATGCCAAATTGAAAGCCGAGAACGAGCGCATGAAGAAAGCCTTTGCCGAAGCCGTAAAGGAAAAGGCGGAAAAACGGACAAAGGCATTGGTCGCAGAAAAGCAGAAAGCCGAAGCGGAGCGTGACAGGGCTTTGGTGCAAAGCCGCTCTCTTGGCATGGAAAGGGACAAGGCACTGCGGCAGCTTCAGGAACAAAAGGACGGCGAGCGGCAGCGCATCAGCCAAGCGGTAAATCAGGCCACGGCGGAGAAAGACAAGACCATCCGCCTGTTGCAAAGTACGCTCAAAGCGAGTAGGCATATTCTGAACGTGCTTGCCGATATGCTTTACAAGGCAAGCGAGGTATTTAGGCGAGCCATTGATGCGATTATCCATTTCGGCACGGAGCAGCACAAGTCGTTCTTCGCCCCGTCCGAAGCCGCCGACATCAAGAGCGTGATGCAGGAGTACGGAGAAACGACCGAACAGCAGAATATGGTCGGCGCATGGCTTTGTGACTATGCGGAGAGACGACAGCCAGTTGATGGAATAAAACATCGCCATACACTTAAAGAGGTTGGCGATGTGGCAGATGGAAAATATGACTGGAAAATCAATTCTATACAAAATAATATCAGAATGTAAATGAGATGATGTACCTTAAAAGTACACCACCAAACGTACAATATCTGAATAGATGTGAGTTTGCTTCTTCCACTTCAAAAAATGGGTACTTAGTAAAGTTTCAAATTATTTATTGCTTCCAAACACCTTGCTGACAAATTTATATGCCCTTCTTTCACCTGTTTCAGGATGTGTCCAGTCGGCATCCTTGGGAATAGATATGACAATAATGGCATACTTATAACAGACTTCTTCATTATCCAATATATCGTAAAAATCTTGGTCAGTCAAAGACACCCCTCTCATTGGATAACGCAACCCACTCCATGTGAAATCAATCTTAGCCTTGCCATAATCATTTTTATAAAGTCTGACATCTGAAACCAATAATATAGATTCAGACGGTTGAGTTACATTTTCCAGTTCATCCTCTCTCAAATACGAATAACCGTTATTCCAAAAGCCATGATAGCCATATTCCCTGAAAGCTTGCACAACTCTCTTCATTGACTCTGTACCAATCTTTCTACAAGAATGATTGTCAATCACCCAGTTCTCTTTTTGTTTACCCTGTGGCATCGAACGACCGTCAAACTCTATCACATCAAGCGGTTGGGCAAAATCAATCTCATGCCCTTGTACTGCACCAGCTTGACCGTCATCACGTACAATACGAATCCACTCTTTAGGATTATCTAAATCAATGCCACCAGGGCATAATCCTCCGTTCTTGCAACTGACAGCAAGAAGAAAAACTCGCTTTTTCATTATAGGTTTCCTCCGAATTTAATATCGTTTCTAAATTTATTGAGAAGCATCTCGCTAAGAACTCTTCTGTGACACTTTTCGTTTGTCGGCTCAGAGCATAGCAGCACAACATTTTCATACTTTCCAAACTCTTCAACAAAGTTGGAAATATTGGATTTGTATTCAAGCTGTTTCCTATATGCCACCTCAAATAATTTGTAATCCTTACTCATAGGACAAGACTTATCTCTAACCTCTTTCAGTAATTCCTTAGTCGGTGCCAAGTCCACACGGTGTTTATATTTACAGCCATTTGCCAATTCTGAAAGGAAATACGGTAAATCTTGCTCAAATGCAAAGCGTGATAATTGCCCATTAGGATTAAGTCGTACATCCACAAGGCAATCAATCTTGTTTGCCTTGATGATTCCAAAAAACTCTTTTGCAGTTTTTTTTGTAAAGCCAATGTTGAATAAGTTAATCATAGTTCTCGGTATTATTGTAGTTAAACCTTTTCCATCCATGTAATAAATTCCAATATCTATCGCAGAAGTCATAGAGCTTTTCTTGCTCGGTATTTCCGAAATAATTATCAAGGATTTCTTCCTTGAACATCATGTTCAGAACTTTTTTCTTTTCGCAAACGAATATTTCAAGTTGCTTATCCAAATCCGAGTTTGATATAAAGTAGATTCCACCATCAGGCTTTTCGACGATATGCCTCACTTCAAGCCAGTCACCGTATCTTTGTTCAAGTGCTTTGCTCACCAAAAAATATCTATGGCAATCCATCGGTTTCTTTTCGCTGCACATCAAGCACAAGGTGTAATTTTTGTCATACGCATCTTCAATGCGTTTTAATCCGCTTACAAAATGCTCATCATGCCTAAATTTACGAAAATCTACAATCTCATCCGAACCAAGCAATTCTGTTTTCTCTGGACGATAACTTTTTGCTATGGGGAAAACCTCTTGCTCGAAGAAGATGTCCGCTGCCTTAGAAAATACCTCTTGCTGACTACTGGCTTTGGCACCAATTTCCGGCATATTCATGTATGGTATGCCCAATTCCTTTCCTGCAATCTTCATGTTATCTGCATTGCATTGTGGATATTGCTTGGAAAAAGGAACAGAACGCACATCTATCAAAAAATTTACACCATGTTCTCTTAATGTATCAAACAAATGGTTGACATCTATGATATTACCTTTTTGAAATAAGGTGTAACCAACTGTATAAATGTATTTTTTATCCATTGCAATATTCTTTTAGATTGGTATTAAGTTGCATGTCGTTTATCGACTGCCTGTTTGGAACAAAACATATATTTCCATCTTTATCATTCTCTATAAAAATATCTTTATACTTGTCTATCAACTCAATGGCTTTTCCATTAAACCCAGTATCATCGAAAGCTAATGTTATAGTACGATTATTTGCTAAAGCAAAAATGTACATCAAGATGTATTCTTCAAGTCCAATTTCAAAATACCTACAGCTGATAGCCCAGTTTAGTACATGGATATTCTGTTTGTTCTCCGCATAAGTTACCGCAGAACAAACTCCCAAGTTTTCACCGTTACTTCTATATATCTCAAAAATTAGAGACCTGCATTTTTCGTAATGCTTTTTTTCTGAAAACTTGAATTGATTGGACTTTGCATAAAGGCGCATGGCTTCCACATGGTTTATGTCATCACTAACCTTGACAAGTAACTGCGGAAGATAACTTTTCTCACGTTCTTGCTGTAAGACCGCATATAATCGTTTACGATTTCTTGACTTCAACGAAAGCTCAAATCTATCAAAGACACCACAAGTTAAAAGTAAAGTTAGAAGTTCATCATGATTATCCCAATCAGGAACAAACACCTCTGGCAAGTTTTGTCTTACCTCGTCACGAACTATTTTGTTATCATCGATAAAAACGCAAGCACTTGTTAATATTGATAACTTTTGTGCTATGGCTTTTATGTTTTTGCTCTTATCGTTATAATTGGCGACAATACAGTCTATTTGACCTTTAAGAGGAAATTCATTCTCATCAAGCCTATCAATGGCAGACAGAACTTTTTCATTGTCATTGCGTGAGCATATTGCAATGTACAACCCAAGCTCTTTCGCTAAGGCTTGTATGAAACGCATAAACCCAATAAACGGAATTGCATCATTTGAAAGGAGATTTTGTTTGATTGCATCGATACCATCTTCTGCAAGAGTTCCTTTCCATATCGTATCGTCAAGGTCAAGAATGACAGCCTTATACACAATCCTGGACTTGCACATAATCTGTGAAATGATTTGCATAACCAGTATTCCGACAATGGAAATTCCCGTCTTACTTGACAAATATATTGTCGATACAAAGTTTTCTATCTTGTATCCAAAAAATTCATCATTTGCGTTCCCTCTAATAGTATATTCTACTTGTATTTCATCTATGGTATCTTGCCCGTTGGATATTGTCACTTCAAAACCATACGTTTGCAATTTGCGAAGAAGAAAGGACAAATCATGGTCGTCTGCAGCAATAAAACCTGCAACACCACCTATATTAACTATGTAATTGCTTGTGATGAAGTTGCGAAATTGCCTTACATAGTTGTTGATGTAAACATCTATGTATTTGTTAACTGGTGACTCTATTTCTGTCATAATCAAAACATTGTCTCCCAGTCCCCGAAGACCTCATATTATTTTACACCAAAGCGTGGAACTGCGATGCCACGTCTGATTGGAGGTCGTAGGAAAAACCTGTGCACGGATATGGAAATAGCAGCCCACGCTATAGCGTGAGAACCACTATGCCATCTCTTGTGCACAATTGAAAATTTCCTACGTTTCCAATCACAAGACAAGCATAACGCTTCTTTGATTTATCGTATGTCTGGCAAGAGTCGCCTCCAGCCAAATACAAAGGTAGTAAAATTCTAAGATAAACCATTTTATTCTGGTAAAAATCAACTATTTAAGCCTTATTTTATCACACAGTGGGATTTTACTACTCATTTCACCTCATATTCACAATTCACTTGTTTTTATAGTCAGCCAATAATTCCTCAAAATCTTTGTTATCCCAGATTCAATCAAAGTGATTGATATCCAAGGGGGTGTCCATTTTGGTCACCCCCTATTAGAAAATAAGAATCACCTATTAAAATGCGAATGGAGAATTACAAGAAGGGGGGGGGCGTCATTTCAACGACCCCCTATCAATATCAGCACTTTAGACTTTTATGTGGAATGGTCATCTTTATTTCCATGCCCTGAACATCTTATTCCCAATGTTCTGCGAAACATATTGCATGGGCAGCTTTGCATAAATTTCAGTCGTCCTTATGGAAGTGTGCCCCATCATAATTTGTAGAACTTCTTTGGAAATGCCTTGCCCAAGAGCCACCGTACAGGCGAATGTATGACGGGCTATATGTGTGGTTAAAGGAAAAGAACAACTGAGAGCCAAGCCTATGCCTTTAAGAAATTGGTTGTACTTCTGATTGGAGGTTATCTCCATCTTGTAGTTGTTTCGTTCCAATATCTTCCGCGTGATGGGTAGAATGGGCGTAACAAATTCATTCCCTGTCTTTATGCGATGCCCATCAATGTAGTCTTTGCCGTCAATAGAAACGACATGCTGGTCGTAATCAAACGATTTAGCATCGCTGTATGCCATGCCTGTGAACGTCTGGAAAAGGAAAAAGTCAAGATACCTGTTCATTACTGCATCTGTGCTTTCCTCCCGCATACGGATTAACTTTTTCAGTTGTGTTTCTGTGAGATGAGGGCGGTCGCTTTTCTCACCACGCTTGTCTTGAAAACGCTCGTAGGGGTTTTCTTTGATAAGCCCAAGACGGAAAGCCTCGGACACATACGACTTGAACCGCTTGTGGTAATTGTGGATGGCAGCCTGACTTCTGATGATTGGTTTCCCTTTGGTTGTGTAGGTCTGTTCTTCCCTTATGAAAAGGTCGAACTGATAGATGTGTTGCAGGGTTACATCGTCAAAGGTCTTAAACTTACCGAACCGTTCAAGAGCCTTATAGGTGGTGAAATGCCCTTTACGAGTACCTTCACGAAGCGGACGGTTATTGATACGCTCCCTAAGCCAAGCCATGAAGTTACGTCGGTTGCCGCCGTCCGCACTCAAATAAGTTTTGAATTGAGAGATGGTCATGTCGTCCTTATTCACCTGCATGGCGATAAGGATATGCTCAAATTCGGTTACTTTCTTTTGGATGTCCTCGTTGATGACAACAGCACGAGGATGATTTACCACAGTTCCATTCTCCCATTGGGCAATGGTAACGCTATGTCCTGAATGGAAATAACAGCGTTCACGCTGTAAACAAACCACGATTTCGATAGCTCCTGCCACTGTTGCCGTGGCTTTCTTCTTCCGGTTGAAGAACAGTCTTACGTACTTACTCATAATGGTAACACATTTGTGAGATTGGTAACACAGCTATGGTAACACAAAACCCGTCCAAAAGGGGATTTTTACGTCCAAGTGTGTCGCTTTTTCTCGTTTTTTTTGATGGTGTTACCACCTTGTATGCTGCTCAAAAAGAGAATGCAAAGAATTGAATGCCAGCAGCTTTGTGCAAATTAAAAAGAAAAGGTCTTCACCATTGAAGACCTCTCTTCCGTGATCCGCCTGGGGTTCGAACCCAGGACCCCATCCTTAAAAGGGATGTGCTCTACCTGCTGAGCTAGCGAATCATCCTGTGCATTACTTCTGTAATGCGGGTGCAAAGGTAGGGCTTTTTTTTATATATGCAATAGTTAATGCAAGTTTTTTATTCTTTTGGGGGTGTTTTTTTCTTTTGAACCTTTGATAACTCATGCTTCTCTACGAGAGACTGGTCTTCCTCCATAAGTATAAAACGTTTGTAATAAGAAAGAAAGAGGGTTGTCAGGGGGAGAGCGATGATTAAGCCGATAAAACCTAATAAAGTACCCCAAATGGATAAAGAAAGAAGGATGATGGCAGGATTCAGACCCATTGCCTTTCCCATAATACGGGGAGTGAGATACAAGTCTTGTATACACTGCACGACGCAAAGGACAAGAATTCCCGATCCGAAGATCAGCCAAAAGTTTTCCCCGGTCTCCGCAGCTTTGAGGAGACTCAGCAAGATCATCGGGATAATGCCGATCGTTTGCATATAAGGAATGAGGTTGAGGAAACCGATGAATAGCCCCAGGATAACAGCTAGCGGGAAGCCGACGATCTTAAATCCGATGGCGAAGAGGATACCGACGCATAAAGCAATCAACGACTGCCCGCGGAAATAGCGGTTCATGCTGTATTCGACATCGTCGGCCAGCCCTTGGACAAAAGGACGGTAACGTTCGGGGATCAGGCGGATCCAGCCGTTGACAATCCGTTCGTAATCCAGCAGGATAAAGATGAAGTAGAGGAAGATTACAAACACGATCGTGATACTGAACAGGATGGAGAAAGTATTGGTCAGCACGATCCACATTTTGGGAGCGATCTGTTTGACCGCCTTTTCTATGTTCTCTTTGCTCAGGAGCTGTGCCAACTGGTCCGGATCGATATTTTTTTCCAGGTATTCCGCCCATGACTGCGGTATCATCGGGATATGCCCGTAGCCCCTGTTATGTTCCTGCATCAGTTCCAAAGTCCGGTTGACCTCTTGGGTGACAGAAGGGACGATTACGACGCCCACCAACGAAATCACCAGAAGGGTGGACACGAGAACGGCCAGGATAGACAGCAAACGGCTTTTTAGTTTGACTTTATACTGGAAGAACTTGACGAACGGTTGCATCATATAAGCCAGCAGCCAGGCAATCAGGAAAGGTAACAAAGCATTTCGCAGGACGGCGATCAGATAGATGACGCCGCTGATAACAGCCAGGCCGAACAGAATACGTGCCACCCTGTCGAATGTGAACGGTTTATCAAACAATGGGTTCATATTAAATTCTTATCTTTGTGGACAAAGATAAAATAAAGTTGAATAGAAAGGATGATACGAAACAAAATAGTACCGCTTTGCCTGTTGATTTGCTTCCATTTGCTTGCCGGAGCACAGACTCCCGCTCCTGTTAAACGGTTATTGCAGGCACCTTATATGCGGGGAGCCTCTTTTTCTCTGGTTGTAAAAGATGTGCAGGATGGAAGAACAGTCTACAGTTATGATACGGAACGGCTGCAATCGCCCGCTTCGGTATTGAAAACGGTTGCCACGGCGACAGCACTCGAGCTTTTGGGAGAAGACTACCGTTATCCGACCACGCTGGAATATGACGGAATACTGGAAAACGGTACGTTGAAGGGGAACCTCTATATAAAAGGCAGTGGCGATCCCTCCCTGGGCTCTTTGCATTTCGCACCAGGACAGAACAAGTTCCTGACCACCTGGATAGCCGCTTTGCAGAAGGCCGGCATCAGGCATATAACAGGATCGGTCATATCGGACGAAAGCATCTTCGATACCGAAGGCGCTTCTATCAAATGGCTCCGGGAAGATATGGGAAACTATTATGCCCCCGGAAGTTACGGTCTTTCCATCTTCGATAACATGTATAAGTTATCGTTGCAAACAGGGCTTGCCGGGACGCGACCTACCTTGAAGGGGACGGAACCGGATATTCCCTTTATCCGATTTAAGAACTACCTGGAAACTGCTCCGGTTGCTTCGGACAGTGCCTATATTATTGGTGCTCCGCTCGAGGACGTGCGCTACCTGTATGGTGTCCTGCCGGCAAACCGGGAGACGTATGTCTTGAAAGGAGATATCCCCGATCCTGCTTTGTTCCTGGCACGCTATCTGACGGACCAGCTTCAGCGGAAGGGCATACGGGTGGACGGGGCTCCTTCCTGCCACCGTATCGAGACGGAGGAAAACCGATGGAAGAAGGGGGAACGGAAAGAGATTGTCACGACCTATTCGCCCACCCTGCGGGAGATCGCAAGCGTGTGCAACCATGTCAGCCATAACCTCTATGCGGATGCTTTGGTCAAAACGGTCGGATTGCAATATAAACCGCGCAGGAACGAAGTGATCTCTTCGTTCGGTCGAGGCGTGCGGGTAGTGAAAGATTATTGGGAGAAAAAAGGTCTGGATGTCTTCCCGCTCCGGATGAACGACGGTAGCGGCCTGGCTCCGGCAGATAAGGTGTCGGCCGGGTTTATGGGAGAACTGCTGGTCTATATGGCGACGGAGTCTGCCGTCTCGGATGCTTTCCTGTCTTCTTTACCGCAAGCCGGGATAGAAGGATCGGTGCGCAATTTCCTAAAAGGATCGAAGTTGCAGGGAAAAGCCCGCCTGAAAAGTGGAGGTATTACGGGTGTTAGAAGTTATGCCGGCTATATTACGAAAGATGGAAAGACGTATGCGGTAGCCGTTTTCTCGAATAACTATTCTTGTTCTATGAGTCGGATGACGAGGGCGTTGGAAAGGCTGCTGTTGCAACTTTTGTAACTGGCGATTGATAATTCCCCTATAAGGAAACTCTCGTTCCCTGCTAAGGAAATTCTCGTTCCCCGCAGGGGAAACTCCCGTTTCCTGCCGGGGGAAACTTGAAAAGGCTAACTATTAATTGAAATTAAGTGCCCGTTGTGCCAGAAACTCGACAAGCCTTGGTTTGTAGTTGTCGGAGATCGGGATATGCTCTTTGCCGAACACGATCCGGTTCCGTTCGATCACCTTGATCTTCTCCGGCTGTACGATAAAGGAACGGTGTACGCGGATAAAACGGCTTGTCGGCAATATCTCTTCCAGCGATTTCATGCTCATCAGCGAAAGGATGGGATGCGGTTCATCCTCGATAAAGATCTTGACATAGTCTTTCAGCCCTTCGATGTAGAGTATCTTGCGCAGTTCGATCTGTACCTGTTTATATTCAGTCTTGATGAAGATCGACTCGATCTCTGTTGCAGGTACTTGCATATGCTCGTACCATTGCAACGCCTTGTTGGCCGCCTTGAGGAAGTCCGGGTAACTGATCGGTTTCAGCAGATAGTCAAGAGCGTTCACTTTGTAGCTGTCGAGAGCATACTGTTCGAAAGCCGTCGTAAAGATGATGCGGGTGTCTGCCTCCAGTATCCGCGAGAATTCCATGCCGCTCAACTCAGGCATCTGGATATCGAGGAAAAGCAGCTCCACTGGCTGGGCGCTCAATACAGGCAATGCCTCGAGGGCACTGCTGAACTTACCCGCCAGGCGGAGGAACGGAGTCTTGTTTACATAACTTTCCAGCAGACTGATAGCCAGTGGCTCGTCATCGATGATTGCACACGTTAACGTCATAATTTCTTGCTTTTATGTACTTATAAATCCTTATGCCTGCAACTCTAACAGGCAGACATATTCGTCCCCCTTTTGCCCGTAAGTAAAAATATGATGAGACGGATACAATAATTCCAGCCGTCGGCTGAGGTTTTGAAGCCCTATACCGGAACCGCTCTTGTCCTGCCCATTATCTTTCGGAAAGTGGCTGTTGCGGATGGAGCAGACGATCCGTGTTCCTTCCTGGTGAATCTTCAGGTCGATAAAAGAGGGTTTGTTGTGACTTACCCCATGCTTGAAAGCGTTCTCGATCAGGGAGATGAAGAGGAGAGGTGCCACTAGGGTTTCAGGCGTGGCAGTTGATATGTCGGTAGTCAGTTTCACATGTTCCGGCAGGCGGATACGCATCAGTTCCACATAGTTCCGGATAAAGTCGAGTTCCTTCTCCAACGGAACCATCGGCTGGCTGCTGTCGTAGAGCACGTAGCGGAGCAGGCGGCTCAGGTCGTGCACGGCCTCTTGTGCCCTCTCCGGGCTGAAAGCGATCAGACTGTAGATGTTATTCAACGTGTTGAAGAGAAAATGCGGGTTCAACTGGCTCTTCAGGTTCTGCAATTCCGCTTCGGCACGGCTTTTCTCCAACTCCCGGCGCGACGATTCCATCTGATACCAGCTTCCGGTCATCTTGATGGCGACGCTTAGCCCTGCCACCAGCATATACAGCATGGCGTTCACCATAAAAAAGCCGACTATCTCCTGCCATTCCCTTTCCGGTCTCGGATGTTCCCATTCGGGGTGCGGGAGCAGTTCGAACATCAGATGGACGGCTCCCATTGCAGCGGCGATCAGTACGACATTGCATAGCAAGAATTTCCAGGGATGCTTCGAGAACAGGAAATGGTCGATCAGCACAAAATAGTTGGCATAGAATACGAGCACGAACGACAACGGGACGATCATGGAGCGTATATAGCTCAGAACTGTCACCGTCTGCGACTCGCGTCCGGTGAAGAAGAATGGTAGCCCGAAGAGAATCGCCCAGGCTGCAATATGAATCAGTTTCCCCATCCCCTTAAAGGGGGGAGCCGGTAGTGTCTGCATTGTCTCTGTTGTTTCCATTTCTGCAAAGATAATGTTTTATTCATACCGTATAGCCTCTATCGGGTCGAGCTGTGCCGCCTTTTTGGCCGGATACCATCCGAAGAATACACCGGTGACGGTACATACGGCGAACGACAGGATGACGCTCCAAGGCTGGATGAAGATCGGAAAGTGGGCGACCCCGTTCACGACAAGGGCCGCGCCCACTCCAAAGACTACACCTATCAGACCACCTGTCACACTGATCAGGATGGACTCGATCAGGAACTGTGCCAGGATGTCTATGCCTTTTGCCCCGATACTCATGCGGAGGCCGATCTCACGTGTACGCTCGGTTACGCTGACGTACATGATGTTCATAATCCCTATACCGCCTACGAGCAGCGAAATACCCGCCACAGCCGCCAACAGCACGGTCATCATATCCGTAGTGCTTGTCAACATCGTGCTCAACTCCTGCTGGCTACGGATGGTAAAATCATCATCGTCGCTTTCCTTCAACTTATGGTTGCGGCGGAGTATTTCGGTAATCTCGTCGATGGCCTGGTCGGTGTATTCCTCTTTGAGGGCCGAACAGGTAATACCTTGCAGATGGGTGATGGCCAGGACCTTTTTCTGAATAGTTGTGTATGGAGCTAAGATTAGGTCGTCCTGGTCCATTCCCATGCTGTTGTATCCTTTGCTTTCCAGCACGCCTACAATGCGGAAAGGTAATTTCTGAAAACGTATGACCTTGCCTACCGGGTTGCCGCCGTCAGGGAAAAGGTTGTCGACGACGGTTTTGCCGACCACGCATACTTTGGCAGCCGTCTGGATATCCTGTTCGGTGAACATGTCACCGTCTTCGACTTTGTAGCGTCGTATCTCCAGGTAGTCGGGACTGATGCCGTAGACTGTGGTCGGAGCGTTGTTGGCACCGTAGATCGCCTGTCCGCTACTGTTGACGGAAGGAGAGACGGCTGAGACAAAGCGTGTTTCATCCACAATGTTTTCGTAATCTTGCAGCTTCAGGGTTTCCATCGCGGAGGCATCCTGCCGGACACCTCCACGCACGTCGGCCCCCGGATGTATCATGATCATGTTGGAACCCATCTCGCTGATCTGTGCCTGGATGCTTCGCTTCGAGCCTTGTCCGATGGCAAGCATCGTGATTACGGAGGCTACGCCGATAATGATCCCCAGCATTGTGAGGAAGCCGCGCAACTTGTTGTTGGCGAGTGCCCGGACGGCTATTTTTATTAGGTTTGTTCCGTTCATTGTAAATAATGTGCGAATGTGAATAGTTATTAATCTTCATTCTTTGGCAACTGTGCCAATGCTTCCGCTGCGTTCAGGATATTCTTGTTGACTGTATCGGAGGTGACATGTCCGTCGCGCAACGTGATGTTGCGGCTGCTGTACTGGGCGATCTCCGGGTTGTGGGTCACGAATATGATGGTACGTCCCTCGGCATGCAGTTTTTGGAAAAGGACCAGTATCTCGAAGGAGGTACGGGTATCGAGGTTTCCGGTCGCTTCATCGGCGAGGATGACGGCGGGATCATTTACCAGTGCCCGGGCGATGGCGACGCGTTGCATCTGTCCGCCGGACATCTGGTTGCTCTTATGCATCAGCCGGTCGCCCAGACCGACGGCAACCAGCGATTCGACAGCTTTCTTATGGCGGTCGGCTGCACTGTAGGATGGGTTGTACATCAAGGGTAGCTCCACGTTCTCGACTGCTGTCGTTTTAGGCAGCAGATTGTAATTCTGGAAGACGAATCCGATCTTGCGGTTGCGCAGGGTGGCACGAGCATTTTTGCCCATTGTGCGGACCGATGTGCCGTCGAGGTAATATTCCCCGCTCGTCGGTGTATCCAGGCAACCCAACGTGTTCAGCAGGGTGCTTTTGCCGGAGCCGGATGTCCCCATGATGGTGACAAATTCTCCTTCGTATATTGTGAAGGAGACGCCACGCAAGGCGTGGACTGTTTCGTCTCCGACCTTAAAGTCGCGCTTGATGTTATCTAATTTGATTATCTCTTTCATATTGTTGTACTCCTTGTTTGGGAGGGCAGGTTGGGAGCCTGCTCCTACTTGGCATTCTTTTTATTCTTGTTGCTTCCCGGAGGGCCTGGCATGAACGGGCTTCTTTCCGTTTCGGCTTCGGCGACTGGGGCTGTGAAGGAGGCTTCGAGATCGACAACCAACTCTTCGCCTTCGTTCAGGCCGTCGGTTATCTCGATCATGTTTCCGCTGGTGGAACCTACGGAAACGGCTTTCGGTTTCAACTCCTGTCCGTTCTTGATCCATACGAGACGTTTCCCGGCAGGGGCTTCTATGCCGGCTTCGGAGATGATGTATCCCTGTTGCGTCAACATTGGTGCATCTGGCACGAAGCGGAGCGACTTGGTTGGGACTGTCAGCACGTTATCGCGTTCCAGCGTGAAGATCGTTACGTTGGCTGTCAGGCGTGGCTTCAATTTCAGGTCGGGATTGTCGGCTGATATCACTACTTCATAAGTAACGACTGTTGAGGTCGAAGTGGAAGAAGAACTGCTGGTGCTTTCGCTGTCGCCGAGGCGGATTTGCATGACTGTGCCTTCGAATACGTCGTTCGGATAGGCGTCGACGGTGAAGGAGACGCGTTGCCCGTTTTCTACGTTGCCTATATCGGCTTCGTCTACGTCTGCGATCACCTGCATCTTGGTCAGGTCGGCCGCGATGGTAAACAGAGTCGGGGTTTCGAAACCGGCGGCCACGGTCTGTCCTTCTTCAACGGCACGGTTGATCACGACACCATCGATCGGGCTGGTGATAGTTGCATATTCGAGGTTACGGTTCACTTTGACCATTGCCGCCTGGTTCTGTTCGTAGGCGGCTTTTGCCTTCTCGTAGTTGTATGTGGACGTTTCATAGTCTGAGTCGCTGATCAGTTTCTTTTCGAAGAGGATCTTGTTGCGGGCATAATTTTTCTGCTGGTACTCGTATTCGCTTTTGCTGCTTGCCAGCTGTGCCTCGGCGGATGCGAGTTCGGCTTTCAGGTTGACCTTGTCCATTTCGGCGATCAACTGCCCTGCTTTGACTACGTCGTTGTAGTCTGCATACAACTTGTCGATGATGCCGGATACCTGCGTACCGACTTCAACTTCCGTTACCGGCTCGACTGTTCCGGTTGCCGTTACCGTGTTCGAGATGGAACTGCGGCCCACTTTGGCGGTTTCGAGTCGGATGCCGCCTTTCGATGTTTTGCCTGTGAAGAACCAGATGCCTCCGGCTACGACCAGTACACCTACTATACCGATAATTAGTTTCTTCTTGTTCATATTTTTATCTGTTTTTATTTCTTTTTTGATAACGGTTCCTTTTGCAAGGTCCCTGCCGGAGTGAATCGAAGCAGGGACCGAAACAAAAAGAGAGTGAATATATTCATTAGTGTTTCACCCGAATCGTGTTTTAGAATAAATTGATCTCTTCTCCCTGGTAGAAGCGCAATAAGCCTGCGTTCAGTATGGCCGTATATTTGGCCTGGAGTGTTTCCTGCTGTGCGCTTAACAGGTTATTTTTTTCTGTGAGCAACTCTACCGTATTTTTCATGCCGACGTTAAACTGTTCGCTGACGAGAGAGTAACTGGTTTCCGTACTCTTCAACTTCTGTGAAGCTGCCACGTATTGCTGCTGTGCACTGTTGGCAGCCAACCAGAGGTTTTCGATAGTCTTGTAGAGTGTCTTCTGGTTGTCCAGCAGGTCCAGCTGGCTGGTCTGCTTTTGCAACTTAGCCTTGTTGATGGAACTTTTTGTCTGCCGCTTGTCGAAGATGGGGATGCTGAGAGTCAGTCCCAGCGAGTTGTTCCAGTTCCGCTTGACCTGTTCGCTGAAACTGAAGTCGCTGCCGTTGGCATTCGTGCTTCCGATGCCTGCGCTGAGGCTTAAGGTCGGGAGGTAGCCTGCACGTGCCATCTTGATGCTCAGGTCCGAGGTTTCTACGTTCAGCTTTCCTGCTTCTATTTCGGGACGGAGGCTGAGAGCGGTGTTGTAGACATCATCTTTTGAGGGGAGTGGAGTCAGGACGTTGCTGTCATCCAACTGTGGCAGGTAGAGATTCATCTCGATGTCTCCGTCGAGTTCCAATAGCTGCTTCAGTTGCAATTTGTAATCCTGCAAGGTCGCTTCGGAAGTCACTAACTGGTAGTTGTCGCTGCTGACTTGTGCTTCCAATTGGGCGAGGTCGCTCGAAGCAATGCTCCCGACGTTGAACAGTACCTGTCCCCGTTCGTATTGTTTCCGGCTTACTTCCAGTGTCGACCGGTTCACCTCGACGGCTTCGGCGGAATAGAGGATCTGCACATACAGTTGGGTGATATTCTCTTCGATCGAGTTTTCGCTTTCGTCCACGTTCAGCTCGGCGATGCGGTTGTTCAGCTTTTGCTGCTTGACGGTGTTCACCCGCTTGCTGCCGTTATACACGGTCCAGTTGGCATCGATGCCATAGCTACCGTTGTACGAAGTCTTGCTTTCGCTTGTCGTGATGTTATCGCCGCTGATGATGGTGCCATTTGCACTGTTCGGGCGGTTAACGATTCGCTGGCTGATGTTTCCGCTCAGGGAGGGCAGGAAATCCGCCTTGGCTGTCTTTACGTCTTCTTGGGCACTTTCAGCACTGATACGGTTTCGCTGTATGGTGATGTTATGCTCCAGCGCATAATCGATGCAATCGCGAAGCGTCCATTGCTTGGGTGCGTTTCCCTCTGCTTTCATCTCGGCGGGCAGGAGGAGCAGACAGGAGAGGAGTATGGAAGAAATCTGTTTCATGATGCTTTCGTTTTATAACCTGACAATCTTTTTACCTTTTTACGAAAGCAAAACTACAACGAGATGAAAACCTGCACAATCGGATTAGAAAAAGAGGTGTGTTTCCTCGACAAAGGAGGAATTTCTATCGATGAAAGGGGTGTCAATAAAAGACAATTCCGGCAATCCCTGCCAGGATGATCATCAGGATCGGATTGATCTTGAACTTCCAGGTGAGGATGAATGCACTTCCGAAGATCAGGAAACTTTTATAGTCGATGAAGTTCTCGCTGTTCATCAACAGCAGGGCGGCGGCGGCAATCAAGCCGACTGTAGCCGGACGAAGGCCGTAGAACGCGGCTGCTACATATTTGTTGTTCCTGAATTTGGCAAAGGCGTATGAGATAGCCAGCACTAACAGGAAAGAGGGCAGGCAGACGGCAAATGTCGTCAGGCAGGAGCCTAATATGGCCATCGCGGGCGAATAGCCGGCGTTGTGGATGGCTGTATAACCGATATAAGTTGCACTGTTGATCCCGATCGGGCCGGGTGTCATCTGTGAGATTGCGACGATATCTGTAAATTCCTGTGATGAGATCCATCCGTAGCGGTCCACCACGTCTGCCTGTATCAAGGAGAGCATTGCATAGCCACCACCGAAACCGAATATTCCAATTTTCAGATATACATAAAATAATTGCAACCAGATCATATCAGTCTTTCTTTATTTTCAGTCCGTAAACAAGTCCTCCTATGATGGCAGCCAGAATAATCCACACAGGAGACAATCCTCCCTGCCAGATCAGCAATGCGGCAGCGATAGGGATAATCAACTCTTTGTAACTCATCTTGATCGAACGTGCCGTTGTCAGACAAGGTACGGCAATCAGGGCAACGACCGCCGGACGCAATCCTTTGAATGCTTTCTCTACCCATACGTTGTCTTGGATATGGGTGAAGAACAAGGCGATCGCCAATATAATAATAAAAGAGGGAAGGATGCTTCCCAAAGCGCAAACAACGCCACCCGGCACTTTTTTTAGCTTATATCCTACAAAAATAGAGATGTTCACGGCAAAAATGCCGGGCAAAGATTGGGCTACGGAGAAGAGGTCGATAAAATCTTCTTTCGAAAGCCATCCTTTATCTACCACTTCCCGCTGTATCAGGGGCAGCATTGCATACCCACCCCCGATAGTGAAAGTCCCTATTTTGACGAATGTCAGAAAAAGTGTCCAGTACATAATCCTTTAGAATAAATCTGAATGATAGGAAGTATTATCGATAATAGGTTTACCGTCCCAGTTCTTTTTCGTACCGTTGGTCGTCGTTGATGAGGCGCAAGGCTTCCTGGAAGCTTTCGTTGTCGTCGTTGATGACCTGGAAGTATTCGGCCATATCATACAGGTCGCGTGCGATAAGCGCCTTGATCTGAAGCATGATAAGCGGTTTGGAACGGTTGTATTGCTCTTCGTTGAATTCGATCTTGTCATCTTTAGCCAGTGTGACCAACTCCTGCATCATGTCGTCCGTTACGTTGAAGTTCTGCTTGTATTGGGCGAACTTCGGATATTTCTTGTTCAGTTCGGCACGATGGCGGTCCAGATAATTCATGGCGATGCGGTTCACCAGGCCGGCGGCTACGACGCTACGATGATAGTCCGTGTAGCGGGACGTGTCGACCGGGATAAAGACATCCGGCATGATACCTCCACCGCCATACACGATGCGTTTCGTCTCCAACGTATTGTATTTCATCGAATCGGGGAAATGAATGCTGTCCTCGCTCATTAGCTCGCCCCGGTTGTAGCGGTCGATCAGGTCATGGTTGTATTGTTCCTGGTTACCGTTGACATACGGTTTCTGGATAGAACGGCCTGTAGGCGTATAATAGCGGGCAACCGTCAGGCGGATCATCGAGCCGTCAGGCATCGGGATCGGTTTTTGCACCAGCCCTTTTCCGAACGTACGGCGGCCTACGACAACGCCACGGTCCCAATCCTGCACTGCGCCGGAAAGGATTTCACTGGCGGATGCGGATGTCTCATCTACCAGTACGACCAAACGTCCCTCTTCAAAACCACCACGAGCCGAAGACTTGGCTTCTTCGCGCGGTTGTTTGTTTCCTTCGGTGTAAACGATCAACTTGTCTTTACCTAAGAACTCGTCGGCCAGGTCGATCGCGATATTCAGATATCCCCCGCCATTCCCCTGCAAGTCAAGAATCAAGTTCTTCATTCCCTGTTTCTTCAGTTTCTCCAATGCTTCCCGGAATTCGTCGGCCGACGAGGCGGCAAAGCGGTTCAGTTTGATGTATCCGGTAGTCTTATCCGCCATGTAAGCGGCATCCAGACTGTATACCGGAATCTTTCCACGTGTGATCTTGAATTCGATCAGGTCGGGTACTCCGCCGCGCAGGACTTTTACCCGCACTTCCGTATTCTTCGGACCACGCAAGCGTTTCATCACATCCGTATTTTTCATCTTGACGCCGGCAATCAGCGTGTCGTCCACCATGATGATGCGGTCACCGGCCATCAGACCGACCTTTTCCGAAGGTCCGCCGGGAATTACCTGGATCACATATAAAGTATCTGTCAGCATATTGAACTGGATACCGATCCCGTCGAAATTCCCCTGCAACGGTTCCGTCATCTCTTTCGTCTCTTCCGGGTCCGTATAGGTAGAGTGAGGGTCCAGCTTTTCCAGCATGCCGACGATGGCATCCTCCACCAGCTTCGTTTCGCTTGTAGAGTCTACATATAGGTTGGAGATGGCATACAGGGCCAACTGGAGCTTACGGGCATCTATGTTGTTGCCGCGCTGTGCCGACATCGAAGCGGCAAACACACTCAATATAAGGAGTGGAAGTAAAATTCGTTTCATTGTATTGTATTTTAATAAAGGTTTGTCCCTTTCGGCACAAACTGGGAAATATCTTTTCCGTAACGCAGCAACTCCCGCACGATGCTGGAGCTGATATGCGTATGTTCCGGTTCCGTAAAAAGAATAAATGTCTCGATCCCGCTCAGCTTGCGGTTCACGTCGGCTATGCTCTTTTCATATTCGAAATCGTTCACCGTACGAATGCCGCGCAGGATAAAGCCGGCATTCATCTGTTGGGCGAAGTCGACCGTCAGCGAGTCGTACGACATAACCCGTACGCGCGGCTCGTCCTTGTAGAGATTCCGGATTGCCTCCAGCCGTTTCTCCAGCGAGAAATGAGTACGTTTCGTGTCATTGATACCGATCGAGATAATGATCTCGTCCACCAACTCGAGTCCGCGGCTTACCAACGATTCGTGCCCGATCGTGAAAGGGTCGAACGTTCCGGGGAAAAGAGCGATACGTTTATTGTCAATTGACCACATCTTCTTCTACAACTAAGTTATCAATGATAAAGTTCTGTCGCTCCATCGTATTCTTGCCCATATAGAACTCCAGCATATCTTTTACGAGATCCTCTTTCTTCATGGTAACCGGGTCCAGGCGGATATCCTTTCCGATAAAATGCTTGAACTCGTCCGGCGAGATCTCTCCCAAACCTTTGAATCGGGTGATCTCGGCGTTTTTCCCGGCGGCGGCGATTGCGTTCACGCGCTCTTCCTCGCTGTAGCAATACCAGGTCTTCTGTTTGTTGCGTACGCGGAACAACGGCGTTTGCAGGATATAGACATGGTTCCGCTTGATCAGGTCCGGGAAGAACTGGAGGAAGAAGGTGATTAGCAACAAGCGGATGTGCATACCGTCCACATCGGCATCGGTCGCAATGATCACTTTGTTGTAGCGCAAACCTTCCAGTCCGTCTTCTATGTTCAAGGCGGCCTGTAGCAGGTTGAACTCTTCGTTCTCGTACACGATTTTCTTGGTCAGCCCGAAACTGTTCAACGGCTTACCACGAAGGCTGAACACCGCTTGCAGGTTCGGATCGCGGCTTTTCGTGATAGAACCACTTGCTGAGTCTCCCTCGGTGATGAAGATGCAGCTGTCTTCCAGATTGTCGCCTTTCGTGTCGTTCAGGTGGATACGGCAGTCGCGCAGCTTCTTGTTGTGCAGGTTCGCCTTTTTCGCCCGTTCGCGGGCCAGCTTGGTCACCCCGGCAATTGCCTTGCGCTCTTTCTCCGATTCTTGGATCTTGCGTAGCAGGGCATCCGATGTCTCCGCATTCTTGTGTAGATAGTTGTCCAGTTCCTTCTTGATGAAGTCCCCGATAAACTTGCCGACCGAAGGCCCGTCCGGTCCCATGTCTTTCGAGCCTAACTTGGTCTTTGTCTGACTCTCGAATACTGGTTCCTCCACCTTGATGCTGATGGCCGCCACCACGCCGGCGCGGATGTCCGAGTATTCGAAGTTCTTGTTGTAGTATTCTTTTATGACACGTCCCAACGCCTCGCGGAAGGCGGAAAGGTGCGTACCTCCCTGTGTCGTATGCTGGCCGTTGACAAACGAGTAATATTCTTCCCCGTACTGGTTACTGTGGGTAATGACTACTTCTATGTCTTCTCCCTTCAGGTGGACGATCGGATATAAAGGCTCTGTCGTCATGTTCTCGTTCAGCAGATCCACAAGGCCGTTGCGTGAATGGAACTTCTTGCCGTTGAAGATAATCGTCAGTCCGGAGTTGAGGAACACATAATTCTTCAGCAGGCTCTCGATATATTCGTCTTTATACTGGTAATCCTTGAATATCTCCTTGTCCGGGATGAAATAAGTAAGCGTCCCGTTTGCCTCCTCCGTCGGGCAGATCGGGGCTTCCTCTGTGATGACCGCCTTGCTGTATTCCACTCGCTTGCATTCGCCATCGCGATGGCTGGTGATCAGGAAGTAGCTGCTCAGCGCATTTACGGCCTTGATACCGACTCCGTTCAATCCGACTGACTTTTTGAAAGCCTTACTATCGTACTTCGCCCCGGTATTCATCTTGCTGGAGACGTCGACCACTTTGCCCAGCGGAACACCGCGGCCATAGTCGCGTACGGAGACGGTGCCTTCTTCAACGGTCACTTCTATGGTTTTACCGTAACCCATCATATATTCGTCGATGGAGTTATCCAGCACCTCTTTCAGCAATACATAAATACCGTCATCGGCATAACTACCGTCTCCTAACTTCCCGATATACATACCGGGACGGCGACGGATATGTTCCATCCAGTCAAGCGTCTTGATATCGTCATCGTTGTACGCTGTCGGCTGTTGCATTGTTGAATTTAGTTCGTCCATTTCTTAATGTATGCTCTTCTTGTCTTGTGATGTTCGCGTTTGAAATAATCCCACTGTGCCTGTACGGCATTGTTTGTTTCCAGCTCCGGATTGCTTTCTGCATAAACGGCTCCGACACTCTTGTAAACAGGAATCAGGTCGTTGAACAGCAACGCGTTCACACCCTTGCTCTGATATTCCGGCAAGACTCCCGTCAGGTAGAGGTCGATCACTTTCGGCTTGCTCTTCAAAGCCTTCAGCAGGTGGATCCAGCCGAATGGGAAAAGATGCCCTTTCGCTTTCTGCATAGCCTTGGATAGGTTGGGAAGCGAGATGCCAAAGCCAACCACTTCGTCATCTTCCTCGCGGACGATAAGCGTCACCAGGTCGTAACGAAGCATCGGAATGTACATATTAATGTAGTAGTCGATCTGCTTTTGGGTCAGACGTGCGAATCCATATAACGGTGCGTACGATTCGTTCAATGTCTGGAATACCTTCTGTGCGTACGGCATGATCGATTTTGCGTTCTTGAACTTCATTACCTTCAGCCCGTATTTCTTCTTTACGATCTCACCGATACGCAAATGTTTTTCCGGCACTCCGTCCGGTATATAGATCTTGAACTCGTGCCAGTCCTGGTCTTTCGTATATCCCATACGCTCCATTTGCTTCGGATAGTAAGGATAATTGTAGATGGTCGCCATCGTTCCGATCTGGTCGAACCCTTCGATCAGCATTCCTTCGTGGTCCATATCGGTAAAACCCATCGGCCCGTGCAGCGCGTCCATGCCTTGCTCTTTCGCCCATTTCTCTACGGCACCGAACAAAGCATCCACTACTTCAATATCGTCGATAAAGTCGACAAACCCGAAGCGTGCATGTTTCTGATTCCACGTCTCATTGCTCCGGCGGTTGATCATCCCTGCGATACGTCCCACAACCTTCCCGTCTTTATATGCTAAAAAGTAGATGGCATCACACACTTCGAACGCCGGATTCTTCTTTTTATCCAACGTCACCATCTCTTCTTCGATCAGGCCGGGCACGTGATACGGGTTGCCTTTATATAATTCGATATTGAACTTTACGAACTTTTTGAGTTCCTTCTTACTGGTAACTTCTTTAATTACTACGCTCATCGGTCATTTAGTTTGAACGGCAAATTTACACAATTAATTCATTTTTAGTGCCGGTTGGCAGGAAGAAATTGTTTTCTCTTCTTGATTATATGAAATCTTCGGCATCAATTTTGTGTTCGATGCAAGTGTAATTTGTTTTCGGCAATGTCGAATATGTTTTTGACAATGTCGTGTATATTTTCGACAACGTAGAGTATATACACGACAACGTCGAAAACAGATTACACTTGCACCGGAATTGAAACGGGCCGTAATGGTTGGCCGGTGAAATGGAAGGGATTGTGCTTTTTTATCTCTGTCTCGATCCTTTTGTACAAATAACTCGATTTTAAAGTGTGTAATGATTCCAATTTCTTATCTTTGTGGCGTTTTCGTTATTTCCTGTATGGGAGTGACGAACCTGTGTGTACTCCAAACTCTGCTTGGAGGCATTGATATCTAACATTTATTTGATTATAAAATCATGAAAATAGCTATCGTCGGGACAGGTTATGTGGGACTTGTCACCGGTACTTGTTTTGCAGAAATGGGAACCGAAGTTTTCTGCGTCGATGTAAATGCCGAAAAGATCACAAACCTGAAACAAGGTATCATCCCTATCTACGAACCCGGTCTTGAAGAGATGGTCCACCGTAACCAGCAAGCCGGCCGTCTCCATTTCACAACCGATTTGACAGAATGCCTGAACGAGGTCGAAGTCCTTTTCAGCGCTGTAGGTACTCCTCCCGACGAAGATGGCAGCGCCGACCTGAAATATGTGCTCGAAGTAGCCCGTACCGTTGGCCGCAACATGACCAAACATCTCCTTGTCGTGACGAAGAGCACCGTTCCGGTAGGTACGGCCCGTAAGGTGCGTGAGGCGATCCAGGAAGAGCTGGACAAACGAGGTTTACCGATCGAGTTCGATGTCGCTTCGAACCCCGAATTCTTGAAGGAGGGGGCGGCTATCAAGGACTTTATGAGTCCGGACCGTGTGGTGGTAGGCGTCGAATCGGAGCGTGCAAAGGAGCTGATGACTCGCCTGTACCGTCCGTTCTTGTTGAATAACTTCCGTGTGATTTTCATGGATGTACCATCCGCCGAGATGACGAAATATGCGGCTAATGCCATGTTAGCTACCCGTATCAGCTTTATGAACGATGTCGCGAACCTGTGTGAGATTGTCGGCGCCGATGTGAATATGGTGCGTAAGGGGATCGGCTCGGATGCCCGTATCGGCAATCGTTTTCTGTATGCCGGTATCGGCTATGGAGGTTCCTGTTTCCCGAAGGATATAAAAGCGTTGATCAAAACAGCTAATTCTAACGGTTACCGCATGCGTATTTTAGAAGCGGTCGAAGAGGTCAACGAAGAGCAGAAATCCATCTTGTTCCGTAAACTGGATGATTATTTCAAGGGTGATCTGAAAGGCAAGCGTGTCGCTATGTGGGGCTTGGCCTTCAAGCCGGAAACGGACGATATGCGCGAAGCTCCTTCTCTGATCCTGATCGATAGATTATTGGCTTCCGGTTGCGAAGTGTATGTCTACGATCCTGTCTCGATGGAAGAAACCCGCCGTCGCTTGGGAGACACCATCCATTATGCCAAAGATATCTATGATGCGGTAGTGGATGCCGACGCCCTCCTGCTCGTCACGGAATGGAAAGAATTCCGTATGCCTTCCTGGTCGGCTGTCAAAAAACTGATGGCAACCCCTCTGATCTTGGATGGCCGGAATATTTACGATGTGAAGGAGTTGGAGGAGAATGGGTTTGTTTATCATTGCGTAGGAAGATGAAAGATAACCCGAGCCATTCGGGAGAGGGATATATATTAGTCGGATAACAATGATTGATTGTTGTTTGTTATAATAAAAAAGTTTAGCCATGTGTAAATTCTCAAATGAAAACAAACAAAAATTGGGAAATGCAATTGTTTATATTGCTTCCCCTACAAAACAACTTAGTAAAACGAAGTTGTTAAAGTTGTTGTATTTGATGGAAGAATATATGGTAAAACGTTATCATTTACCATTCTTGAGTATGCCTTACGAAGTGTGGCAAGCCGGGCCTGTCGCAAAGGACGTATTCATTGATTTGTCCGATGGTCCGTTCCTTTTGAAGGATTTTGTGAAAACCGTGGTGTGTGAAGGAGGAACATTCATCTTGCCTATCTGTGATTTTAGCGATGATGAATTCATGGATTGTGAAATCGATATGATGGATGACATATTGCACAAATATGGTGCTATGACAGCAAAACAATTGGTTACAGAAACCCATAAACCAGGAACACTTTGGTATCAAGAGGCGGAAAAGCATGGTTTGTTGGAGGCTTTTAGAAATCATGAATGTAATAATTCGGATTTTCGCATTGATTTTTCCCGAATCTTGCCGGAATGTGCAGCAGAAGACTATAAAAGAAGTTTGGAAATCCGAGAGACAGCAAACGAATTAAGGATAAAAGGGAGTGTTTGAAGAAGGGAATCTGTTATTGTTTACACCCTTTTATTTTAAGAACGGGGCCTTGCCTCAGCCTAAATTCTTTTTGGTGTTAAAAGTGTTCCGGTATCGGTATTTGAGAAGCAGATTGCAGATCATTTGTCAGAAGTTAATTTGATAGGAAAAATCCTGGAACCCGTATACTGTGATTTGAAACGGAAGTTATCCGTAGAGGGGAGCCAGTTGTACGCCCAAATCGTACAACTGAAATTATCATCAGCAGACGGTAAATATTATAAAACCGATGTCGCTCAACGGAGTAATTGTTCCGCCTGATCCAGTCCATCCCATCCCCTAATGCCGAGCCGTTCAAAGGCTGGATGGCACAGGTTGCCAAAAAACGTTTGGACGAGATGCAAGACCCGGAACTGACGATCGACCGGGCAATAAGGGCTTTCTTCTGAATATGAGAAGCGGGGTGAGATTGGAAAAGAAAAAAGATAAAAAATAATAGATGGCAGAACAAACTTTAAAGGAAAAGACGGCGAAAGGACTCTTTTGGGGAGGGTTGAACGGAAGTCTTCAACAACTTTTAAACCTTTTTTTTGGCATATTCTTAGCACGGTTACTATCCCCTGGTGACTATGGAATGATTGGGATGTTAGGGATTTTCATGGGATTGGCGACCGTTTTGCAGGATAGTGGTTTCGGCACAGCCTTGATAAATAGGAAAAAAATAAGACATGCGGATTATAATTCTGTTTTTTGGTTCAGTTTGTCGGTAGGATGTATTTGTTATGTCGTCTCGTTTTTTTGTGCACCATTGATTGCTTCGTTTTACGGCAAACCGGAGTTGACCAATCTTTCCAGAGTGCTTTTCCTATGGTTTCTGATCAGTTCGACATCGATAGCCCATTCTGCGATGTTGACTAAAAAATTGATGGTAAGAGAGCGGACAAAGATAGAAGTAAGTGCTTTACTTGTTTCGGGGGTAGTCGGTGTTATTTTGGCATATAAAGGTTTCGCTTATTGGGGAATTGCATTTCAAACAGTGACGCATGCTTTTATAGGAAGTGTTTTACGCTGGTATTATGTCAAGTGGCGACCGACCTTTTCTTTCGACCTAAAGCCATTGAAAGAAATGTTTTCTTTCGGAGTGAAAATAATGTTTACCAGTATCTTTGCTCAGATCAATGCGAATATATTCTCTGTCTTGTTAGGACGATTTTACAAGGAAGATCAAGTCGGATATTATACGCAAGGAAACAAATGGATGACGATGGGATATAGCTTCATTTGGGGTATGGTAGGAAGTGTCTCTTTGCCTGTTTTGTCAGCTGTTTCTTCTGATGTGGAACGACAACGTCAAGTATTTCGTAAAATGTTGCGTTTTGTTTCATTTATATCATTTCCAGCCATGTTAGGCTTGGCTTTTGTGGCAAAAGAATTGATCGTGATAAGCGTTTCTGATAGGTGGTTACCATGTGTACCTGTGATGCAATTAATGTGTGTATGGGGAGCAGTGATGCCCATTAGCAATTTGTATACACATGTGTTGCTCAGTCATGGGAAATCGAATATATACTTGTATAATACTGTTGCATTGGGAATTGCACAATTAGTTATGCTTGTTGGCATGTTATCATTAGGCGTTTATTATATGGTTTTGGCTTTCGTTGTTGTGAATCTTGCATGGTTGTTTGTGTGGCATTATTTTGTGGCGAAACAGATTCGCATCCGTTTGGTTGATGTTTTTAAAGATATAATGCCGTTTTTACTGTTGTCGTTAATTTCTCTATGTATTTGTTTCATTTCAACGTTGTTCTTGGCAGTGAATAATATTTATATGTTGTTTATGTTGAAATTATTGATTGTTTCGGCATTATATATTGCTATGTTATATTTTTCAGGTGCTGTAATATTTAAAGAAGTTCTTTCTTTTCTTAGGAAAAGGCAAGTGAGTCGCTTATGAAAACATTGACTTTGGTTCCGGTAGGAGGATTAGGTAATAGGATCAATGCAATTTGTTCAGCAATTGTTTATAGTCAGCAACAAAAGCGTCAATTGAAGATATATTGGTTTAAAGATCCAACACTAAATTGTCCCGTTAAAGATCTGTTTTCATTAGATCCAAGGTTGAAAAATGTTGAATTGATAGACGGGAACGTTTGGGACTACTATAAGATAGATAGGCCGCGAAGGAGGAATATATGGTTGCCATATATTTATCAAAAGTTTGCTTTTGATAAAAGGATTATGGAAAAAGATGTTTATAAGGTCGTTTCAAGTAAAGAACTGCCTGATTTTGGGAATTTGGAAGTGTATGAGCATATTTATATGGTTAGTTATTGGCGTTTTTGGACACATCCTGATATGTGGAAGTTTATACGAGTAAATGCTTCAATTCAAAAAAGCGTAGATGAACATATCTACCATTACTCGACAAAAAGAAAAATAGGACTTCATATAAGAAGAACTGATAATAAATATTCTGTAGAGGAAAGTCCTATTGAATTGTTTGATGCTGTAATTGAAAAAGAGTTGTCAAAAGGTGATGAGATTGCGTTTTATTTAGCATCGGACTCCTTAGAAGTGAAAACATATTTGCGGAATAAATGGGGTAACATAATAGATACGAACATGGAACCTGTAGTACGCAATACAAAGCAAGGTATAGTAACTGCTTTTGTAGAGTTGAATCTTTTGTCAAAAATGGATATATTGTATGCTTCATCAAAAAGTTCCTTTTCAGAATTGGCACATTTTCTTACTGGAAATGAGTTTAAAGAATTGACGAAATAGCATAATTAAAGAAATAATAATTGCCAGTCGGCGATAAATCTTACGAAAATGAATAAATGGAAAGAAATATGGGAAAAAAGACTTGTTGATGATAATCACAATGATCTTTTGTCTGAGTTAATAAGATTAGATGGATTTGATGGTAAAACGGGAAAGATCGAATTGTCATCATGGCTTAAATATTTTGATTCTATTTGTGAGAAAATAGGAATTCAAAATTCTGATTCTATTTTTGAAGTGGGGTGTGGATCTGGAGCTTTTTTATATCCTTTCTATAGGCAAGGGCATGTAGTGGAAGGGATAGATTATTCATTGGCGTTAGTAAATGCTGCAAATAAATTATGGCAAGCTCCAATTTCTCATTGTGAGGCAAAAAATATATCATTATCTCCTCAATTTGATGTTGTGGTATCTAATAGCGTTTTCTTTTACTTCCCGGATTTGGAATATGCAGAAAGCGTTATTGAGAAAATGATTAATAAATCAAGACGAATAATAGCTATATTAGAATTGCCAAATAAAGATTTGGAAGATGTTTCTGAAAAAGCACGTATGGATTTAATTGGTCATGAAATATATGATAAAGATTATAAAGAGTTAAAACATTTGTACTATAGTAAAAATTGGATGTACCAAATAGGTCAAAAATTCAATCTTAAAGTAAAAATATTCGATCAGATTATAGAAAACTATAATAGTAATCAATATCGTTTTAATTGTATTTTCTATAAAGAGGATTAGTTATGCAAGTCTTAATTTTAGCTGCCGGGATGGGTAAACGCTTAGGTTCTCTGACAAAAGATAACACTAAGTGTATGGTTAAAGTGAATGGAGTCACTTTAATAGAAAGATTGTTGGCAATAGTCTCTCGCCATCCTATCTCTCGTATTATAATAGTTGTGGGATATAAAAAGGTAGCGTTAAAGGACTATTTAGGAGATAAATATAAAGAAATACCTATTGTTTATATCGAGAATGAAATATATTATAATACGAACAATATTTACTCTTTATATCTCGCTAAAAAATATTTATTGGAAGAAGATACCCTGTTATTGGAGTCTGATTTGATTTTTGATGCGAAGATAGTTGATAGGATTATGTTGGATCCTTACCCGAATATTGTTACTGTTGCTAAGTATGAGAGTTGGATGGATGGTACTGTAGTAGAACTAGATCCAAATGACAAAGTCTCCAACTTCATTAATAAAAAATCTTTTTTGTATCAGCAAAAAGAATCATATTATAAAACTGTTAATATATATAAATTCGGAAAAGAGTTTTCAAAGGGTTTTTATTTGCCTTTTCTTGAAGCATATATTCAATCTTTGGGGAGTAATAGTTATTATGAAGAAGTATTACGAGTAATAACATTGATTGATAGAACGGGGTTGAAAGCTTTGGTTGTAAGAGATGAAAAATGGTATGAAATTGATGATGTTCAAGATTTAGATATTGCCGAAACTTTATTTTGTAATGAAAATACAGATAAATATTTTAAGCGGTTTGGAGGATATTGGAGGTTCCCTAAACTGTTGGATTTTTGCTATTTGGTTAATCCATATTTTCCATCATTAGCATTGAAAGAAGAATTATGTAATAGTTTTGATACTTTATTGACTCAATATCCATCAGGATTAAATGTTAATATATTATTGATGTCAAAGATATTGCACGTTAAAAAAGATTATATTTGTGTTGGCAATGGGGCGGCAGAACTTATAAATTGCTTAATGAACAATTTAGATGGTCTGTTGGGGGTTATATATCCATCTTTTGAAGAATACACAAACAGATACAACCAGGCTCTTATCAAAGCATATATTCCTGATAATGAAAACTATTCTTATGGAGTAGAGGATATCATCTCTTATTATAGTCGAAATGAAAATAGAATTGATAACTTGTTACTGATAAATCCTGATAATCCTTCAGGAAATTTTATCCCTGTTTCAGATTTGAAGATATTACTTCAATGGACAAAGCAACATAATATTCGTTTGATAATAGATGAGTCATTTGTTGACTTTACAGATGAGGGATTAAAAAATACGATATTGAGAGATGATCTCTTAGATCAGAAAGGATTAGTAGTCATTAAAAGTTTATCTAAGTCACATGGAATACCAGGATTGAGATTGGGCGTATTGGCAACAAGTGATTTTTCCTTATTGGATAAAATAAAGAAAGATATATCTATTTGGAATATAAACTCGTTTGCAGAATATTATTTGCAAATATTTGGGAAATATGAAGATGCTTATCAAATAGCATGCTTAGATTTTTGTAAGGAAAGAACATATTTTTATGATTCGTTGTTGAAAATTTCTTTTTTGCGTGTTGTGAAATCTCAGGCAAACTATTTCCTGTGTGAAGTTGTCGATAAGTATTTATCTATGGAATTGACAAATATTCTGCTTAATAATTTTAATATTTTGATTAAGGATTGTTCGAATAAAATAGGATTTGATCATAGAAATTATGTCCGTATCTCAATTCGGTCTCGTCATGATAATGATCGAATAATAAATGCTTTGAATTCTATACAATGAATATTTTTAATAGGTCTATATTAGCTTATAGAGTTTTTAGGTCGTATTTGAGTCGAATACGGTCGCTTTTGTTATATTATACAGTTGAGTCGTATATTATTAAAAAACAACAAGCCTTAAATCGACAGCTTGAGAAGAAAATACAGGGTAAAAAACTTGTTAATGTATGTTTTTTTGTGCTAGATAGTAGCATTTGGAAATATGATAGTCTTTATTTTTTAATGGAAAAAAGTACACAATTCAACCCTGTATTGTTGATTACACCATATATGACATTCTCTGAATCTGAACGCATGGAAAAAATGAATGCGACTTATAATTATTTTAAAAATAAGGGATATCGTGTGATTCATTCGTATAATAATAAAAAAGAACAATGGCTGGATGTTATGAGTGAAATTTCACCGGATATCATCTTTTATACCAATCCGTATCATGCGATTAATAAGAAAGAATATTATATCAGACATTTATCCAGAATTTTATCCTGCTATATTTCTTATGGCTATATGATGGAGACTTATAGGTGGGAATATGATTTGCTGTTTCATAATCTCCTTTGGCTTCAATTTTCAGAATCTGAGGTTAATCATAACATATCTAAGTGTTTGATGAGAATTGGCGGACGTAATAATATTGTGACTGGATATCCTTTTTATGATCTTTTTTGTGGAAGAACAAATTACAATAATGTATGGAAAAATTTGAAAAATGGTCATAAAAAAATAATTTGGGCTCCTCACCATTCTATTGAGTATAATGGAATTTCTACTTTTTTTCTTTATGCAGATGTTATGCTTGAATTAGCAGAGAAGTATAAAGATAAGTTACAGATTGCTTTTAAACCTCATCCTCTTTTATTGCAAAAACTCTATAATTGGCCGGAATGGGGGAAAGAGCGTGCTGATTCATACTATAATAAATGGATGTCTTTGGCTAATTGCCAATATGAATCAGGAGATTATGTTGATCTGTTTTTAGGTTCAGATGCAATGATTCATGATTCCATGTCGTTTACTGTTGAGTATATTTATACTCTGAAACCTGTACTATATTTGGATCGAAAGAATTCTGTCGATCAAAGAGGGTTGCTTGACTATAATCAAGTTGGTGTAGAGGCTTATAGGTCACATTATCATGCGTATGATTTAGGGGGTATATACGACTTTCTTAATGATGTTGTATTAAAGGGGAACGACCCTTTGTATATGAAGCGTAATGATTTTTTTACTAAGCATTTGCGCCCGTTAAATGGTTGTTCCGTTGCTGAAAATATAATGTCTATTTTGTGTTCATATCTGTAAAATGACTTTTAACTATTATTGGTCTTAAGAGATGATTTTGTCTAACGTAAAATTAATAGAACTTCCTAAAATATCTGATAAGAGAGGAAATTTATCTTTTTTGGAAGAATTCATCCATATTCCTTTTAAAATAAAGCGTAGTTATTGGATATATGATGTTCCCGGTGGTGAGATTCGTGGTGGGCATGCATATAAAGCGAATGAAGAATTTATAATTTCATTGTCTGGTAGTTTTGATGTTCTATTAGATGATGGTGTTAATAAACAAGTTTTTTCTTTGAATCGTTCTTATTATGGTTTATATGTACCGGCTGGCTTATGGAGGCAAATGGTGAATTTTTCTACAAACTCATTGGCATTGGTGACTGCTTCTACTTTGTATGATAAAACTGATTATATATTCGAATATGAAGAATTTAAGTCTTTGTTTTGCAAAAAACAGCACGGTATATAATTGCACAATTATAGAATTGGACAAACATCATCATGAAAAAGGAAATATTTCTGTTGTTGAAAATTTAGCAACTGTTCCTTTTGATGTAAAACGTATTTATTATTTGTATGATATACCCGGAGGAGAGTCAAGAGGCGGACATGCTCATAAATATTTGTATCAGTTGATTATTGCAGCAAGTGGTAGTTTTTCTGTTACTTTGGATGATGGTGGTGTCAAACGGACTTTTACGTTAAATCGTCCTTATCAAGCCTTATTGGTTGTACCCGGGATTTGGCGAGAACTTGACGACTTTTCATCTGGTTCAGTTTGTTTGGTCTTGGCTTCAGATCTTTATAGTGAAGATGATTATATTAGAATATATGAAGATTTTTTGGAGATGAAAAATGGAGAATAAATATAAAATAGATCCTTCTTCGGATGTTCGATCCTCTTATATTGGTGAAAATACGACTATCTGGCAATTTTGTGTTATTCTGTCAGGAGCTAAAATTGGGAATAATTGTAATATTTGTGCTCAGGTCTTTATTGAAAATGATGTGATTGTAGGGAATGAAGTTACAATTAAGTCGGGTGTTCAACTCTGGGATGGGATTGTTTTGGAGGATCGTGTTTTTATTGGTCCTAATGTGACATTTACAAATGATTTAGTTCCAAGATCTCGTTCGAAAAGTTGGAATTTAGTTCGAACAAAAGTAGGCGAAGGTGCCTCAATTGGTGCTAATGCAACTATTATTGCTGGGGTTAGTATCGGAAAATATGCTTTTGTAGGTGCAGGAAGTGTCGTGACAAAAGATATTCCTGATTATACTGTTTGGTATGGCAATCCGGCTAAATGCAAAGGATACATTACGCGTGATGGAATTTTGTTGGATTTTGAAAAAAAAGATAGTAATGGAAATTTACATATAATAGAAGATGATTAAATTCTTAGAATTAAAAAAAATAACAGATAAATACGCGAGTGAAATTAACGAAACTGTTACTAAAGTAATTGATTCCGGGTGGTATTTGCAAGGAGAAGCTGTCGCTTCTTTTGAAGCAAATTATTCTCGATATATTGGGAGCAATTATTGTGTTGGCGTTGGGAATGGTTTGGATGCTTTGATTTGGATTCTTAGAGCTTATATTGAATTAGGGGTTATGAAAAAGGGGGATGAGATCATTGTCCCGGCGAATACTTTTATTGCCACTATATTGGCGATTACGGAAAATGGGCTAGTTCCGGTTTTAGTAGAACCATCTATGAGCACCTATCAGATTGATGAAAATCGGATTGAAGCAGCTATAACAGGGAAAACTCGCGCCATCATGATTGTTCATCTGTATGGACAATGTGCTTATACGGAAGGAATTCGTGTGTTATGCAATAAATATCAATTGAAATTGATCGAAGATAATGCACAAGCTCATGGTTGTAGATTTGGAGATAAGAGAACAGGCTCTTTAGGAGATGCAGCTGGTCATAGTTTTTATCCGGGTAAAAATTTAGGCGCGTTAGGTGATGCGGGGGCTGTTACGACAAATGATCAGCAATTGGCAGAGACAATACGCTCATTGGCAAATTACGGTTCTTCTCGAAAGTATGTATTTCAATTCACAGGCAGGAATAGTCGTTTAGATGAAATACAAGCTGCCATATTGGATGTAAAACTGAAATATTTGGAGAATGATATCTGTTTGCGAAAAGAAGTGGCTCGATATTATATTGAACATATTATAAATCCCTTAATAATAACCCCTTGCGTGTTAGACTGGGATGCACATGTCTTTCATATTTTCCCTGTTAGATGTTCACGTAGGGATGAATTGCAAGTCTATTTAGAGGAAAATGGTATACAGACAGCTATTCATTATCCAATCCCTCCGCATAAACAGAAATGTTATAAGGAGTGGAACGACATCTCTTTACCGATTACAGAGCAAATCCATCGCGAAGAGTTAAGTTTGCCCATGAGTCCTTGTTTAAGGATGGAAGAGGTTTCTTATGTTGTTGAGAAATTGAATCGATTTTTATGAATGCTGCTATACGTTTATCCGTTTATATTGTTTCTTACAATCAGGAGAAATATATAAGGCAAGCTATTGAATCTGTTTTGAATCAGTCTATTTTGCCTTTTGAACTTTGTATTTTCGACGATCATTCGACAGATAGGACTTGGAGCATTATTCAAGAGTATGCTACAGAATATCCTTCTGTCGTAAAGGCTTATCGTCATGAGAAAAATCAGGGGATTTTTAAAAATTTCAATTATGCTGAAAGTCATCTTCAGGGTAATGTCATAACGGCTGTTGCCGGAGATGATTATATAATGCCGGGGTTTTTTGAAGAAGTTGTTAAATGCATAGATGAAAATAATCTGAACCCTGATACAGATAGCTTCATTATAATCTCTAACATTATAAATCGAGTTGGTGACATTGAAGCGTATTATGATAATATTCGTTTTAAACAAAGTGATATATTGTCGCTTAAAATAAGGGGGGTAATCGATGATCGTTATGGCGTAGTCAGCCGTGCCTTGTTTGATAAGACAGCATCTTATATTGAAAATATAGGTGTGCATGCCGATTTTGTTTGGGGAGTGGATCGTTATCTTCAAACAGAGAAGGTGTTGTTTTTAGATGGATATTATCCTGTTTATCGCATGGGTGTCGGCATTGTTAGTCGCACAAAAGAGGTAGATTTTGCAAAATCAATGATAAAGGCAGTCGATATTATTCTCAGTCGTTACGAAAAGGACTTAAAGGTTAAAGATCTTCGTTTCTTGAAATATTTGCAGGTAAAAAGCAATTATCAAGTTAATAAATCAGCGAGTACCTATTTTCGGCTATGTGGAACTACTTTTTTGAATATTGGCAATTTGGGTAATTTGAAAAAGCATTTAAAAGCTTTTTTGTTTTTGGTTCTTCCTTATAAATTGAAAATGTTTTTGTTTAAGTGGAAGTTTTTTGAAGCGTTGTCAAAATAGATTATGGAAAAAATTCAGCAAACACCATTGGTCAGTGTTGTCATTCCTCTTTACAATAAGGAAAGAGTTTTATTGAAAACATTGGAGTCAGTTCGGAAACAGATATTTACAAATTATGAAGTTGTTATTGTAAATGATGGTTCTACAGATAGGAGTTTGGAAATTATTCAGAATTATTTAAATAATTCTGATCAATCGAATTTTCGATTGATCAGTCAAGTTAATGGCGGGGTTTCTGCTGCGAGGAATCGGGGTATTGAGGAATCAAGAGGAAAATATATAGCTTTTTTAGATGCTGATGATGAGTGGCTTCCTGATTTTTTATCTTCCATATATTTTTTATTGAAAAAATATCCTGAGTGTGATGTTTTTGGAACTCAATATTTTTATAAAGAGCCAGAAAGGATGTATGAGGCTGGTATAAAAGGTTTTTCTTTTACGTCACAAGATGGTTTAGTTGAAAATTATTTTGAAATGGCGGTTATGGGAAGACCTCCTCTTTGGACTTCTGCTATTGTTGTTAGTAAAGAGGCTCTTCTTGCTGTAGAAGGATTTCCTGACATAAAAATGGGAGAAGATTTGGTGACATGGGCAAAGTTGTCTTGTCAGTATCAAATAGCTTATTACAGAAAACCTCTTTCTATATATACAAGGATTCCTGAAAATTATTCAACAGGAGCTAAAAGTGCTAATTCTTTATTGTCTCCGGAGAATGATCTTGGGGGAAAAATTTTGTTTCAGTTAGTAAAAAAGTATCCAATGGTCAGAGGATTGAAACGTTATTGTTTTTTATGGCATAAAATGCGTTTTGTTATGTTGGTAGGAGATGGGCGCAAAAAAGAGGCGTTTGTAGAGTATATTAAGACATGGCCATATGGCTTGTTGAATTTGGATTGTTATTACCGATTGTTTCTTAATTTACTTCCTTGTAAGTTTCATGCAAGTATTAAACAGGTCATAGGTAAGCCTTAATGAATAAATTGTGTGTTGTTAGACCGTGTATGAAAGATTCAGCTAATTACATGATGTGGTTTGCTGATGCATGGATTGAACAGGGTGTAAGATGTGTGAAAAAAGAGAAATCTATTTTTAATTTGTTTTTTCGTCGATTACCTAGAAAAGTAAAATATATTTTACTTTTCTTTCTACACAATTGTAGAAAGAAAAGTGAGTATTTAATAATTCCAATGGGGGGAGGCACTTGTTTAGAAGATGTGTTTCCATTTTGTTATAAATATAATATTGTTCCTTATATATGGGATTGTTGGCCAAATACCTGGAAGAATGTTTTGCAAATGATGAAAATATTGCATATAAAGAAATGTTTTATATCTTCATCTTTAGTCTGTAATGAGTTATCCCGTGAGATGCTACATACGCAATTTATATTTGTGCCTGAAGGAATAAACACCAAAGTTTACCTAAAAGGTGATATCTTAATGAGTAGAAAAATTGATATTTTAGAATTAGGACGTAAGAATTTGCTTTATCATAATCAAATAACTAAATTAGAAGAGATAAAATTTTTATATAATAAAAATGACCAATATATTTTCCCCTCTTTTCCAGAATTAGTATCGGGGTTAAGTGAGTCTAAGATTGTTATTTGTTTTCCACGATGTGATACACATCAAAATATGGCAGGTAAAATAGAAACGTTAACCCAACGCTATTGGGAATGTATGCTGAGCCGTTGTCTAATTGTTGGCAGGGCTCCTTTTGAATTGATAAATTTGATAGGATATAATCCTGTGATAGAAGTTGAATGGGGTAACGAAAGTGAACAACTTTTGAGAATATTAAATAATATAGAAATTTATCAGGATATGGTAGATCGGAATTATTTTGCAGCATTGGAATTTGCTCCTTGGGCTTACCGAATAAATGATATGAAGAAAGAACTTTCACATATCGAGGCTATATAATAATATGATTGTTAATATTGTTTTTTAAGACGGATTTTATTTAAAGTTGAAGGAAGCGCAACGGATTATAGATAAATGTATGGCGTAGAGGGTATCGGTTCCTGTATATGAATATAAAATGTTTTTTATCTCATGAGCAGAATGAATGAATTTATGGAAATAGCACTGAAAGTATATAATTTGATTTGCTTAGATCCTTCTGTTTGTCAGTTGATTTGACTATTTGTTTGGCTTTGAAAGCAATATGTCCATAAGATAATAAAATAACTGAAAGACAAAGGGGCTGTAGAAAAAGTGGGAGCACGCAAGCATGGATATTGGAATGTTGAGTCTGGGAAATGAAAATTGTTATCTTAAACACATCTGAACGTCCGGGGGGGGCTGCCGTAGCTGCCGGTCGCTTAGGTAAAGCATTGGGACAAGCTGGGATACAGGTTGATAAACTTGTCCGTGAAAATACTTGGTTGAACCGTTTCCGATTCTATTGGGAGCGGTTGATTATTTTTTTATGTAATCATTTAAACCGTAAGAATCTGTTTGCGGTTTCTATCGCCAATACCGGAATGGATTTATCCGGACATCCTTTGGTAAAAGATGCTGATATTATCCATCTTCATTGGATTAATCAGGGTTTTCTTTCATTAAAGGATATAGAAGAGTTGGTAAAATTGAACAAGCCTATTGTGTGGACTATGCATGATATGTGGCCTTGTACAGGTATTTGTCATCATGCAAGGGATTGTGAAAAGTTCCAGATGGGATGTGAGTCTTGTTTCTTTTTAAAGTCAAAAGGTAAGGATCTCTCGACTTCTGTTTTTAATAAAAAATTGTTCTTGTATAAGGAGGCCAATATAACTTTTGTCGGTTGTAGCCGATGGTTGTCCGGCAGGGCAAAAAAAAGTTATCTGCTACGGGATAAGACGGTTTTGTCTATTCCTAATCCGATCGATACAGAGGTTTATCATCCAATGGATCAGGGTATGGTTCGTGAGTTATTGGAGTTACCTTCAGGAAAGAGGCTTTTATTATTTGGGGCGTTGAATGTTACAGACAAGCGTAAAGGAATTGATTATTTGATTGAGGCTTTAAGGAAAATAGAAAAGCAGGATGTGGAGCTTGTCGTTTTCGGACAAGTAAAAGATGATATCCGAGGCCTTTTCCCCGTGCCAATTCATTCGATGGGATATTTGTCGGATGAATCTAAAATCGTAGCATTGTATAATGCTGTCGATATGTTTATCACTTCTTCTTTAGAGGAAAACCTTCCCAACACAATCATGGAGTCGATGGCGTGCGGAACTCCTTGTGTCGGATTTGAAATAGGCGGTATTCCGGAGATGATCGATCACAAGATAAATGGTTATGTAGCCAGTTATAAGGATGCTAGCGACCTCGCTAACGGTATCCAGTGGGTTTTGGAGCAAGATCAGTTGGCTCTTTCGGATGCTTGTGTGAAGAAAGTACAGGAGAATTATACGGAGGAAGTGATTGTTATGAAGTATTTGTCATTGTATCAGAATATTTTGTATAAAAATGATGGGAAATTATAAGACTGGGGAATATTATTTAATTTTTTCTTATGGAGTAATAGGTGTTCTTTTTTATCTGTTATCTGTTTATACTCCTTTAATGGCAGATGATTTTTCATTTGCTTATGTGTATGATAGGAATGGAGCGAATATTTTATCTCCGATTATGAATTTGTCTGATATTATTATTTCACAATATAACCATTATTTTGTGTCTAATGGACGGACCCCTGTACAATTTATAGAACAGTTGTTTGCCGGGTTACTTGGACGTGGTTTGTTTAATCTGTTTAATACGTTGATCTTTTTACTTTTTTTGTGGATTAGTGCATCTTTTATTGGTCAAAAGAAAAATAGACTGTATATTGTATCTGCTTTGTTTTTACTGTTTTGGTTTTTATTACCAGTACCGGGGGAAACGTTGTTATGGATGTCCGGAAGTGTTTGTTATTTATGGGCTTCTTGCTTTGTCTTGTTGTTCCTACATTTCTTTTTTAAGATCAATACAATGAGTATTCCGAAATGGGGATATCCTTTTTTGTTTTTTGCAGGAGTATTATCTGGATGGGTCCACGAAGGATTAACTGTCGGGGTTTCCTGTTGTTTATTTCTTTATATTTGTTTTCATAGAAAGAAATTCCGAGGAAATATAGTGCCTTTGACTTTAGGATTTTGGGGTGGAACTTTATTGGTATTTAGTTCTCCTGGTATTTGGATGAGGGGAATAAGTAGTTTTGATTTGATATCTTTTGTGATGCTTCGTGTTCGTTTTGCTTTGTATATTAAGGCATTTTGGATATTAATGTTTATCCTTCTATATTTATATATTCGAAAACGAGATCTTTTTAAGGAATTCCTTAAAAAGAATGCAATACTTTTAGGTATTGCATTCTTTGAATTTATATTTGGTTGCCTTATTGGATTACAGTCTATAAGGCAAACTTTTTTTGTGGAATTATTTTCGATTATCTTGATTGCTAAGTATCTTGTGGATTATGTGGAATTGTTCTATAAATATAAGATGTATTTTTTACTGGCTGTTTTGTGCTTATTTATTCCGAATTATATATGTTCATTAAATGCTTGTATGAGAAACTATGAATTGTATCAGTCTGTTTTTGAGGAATATCGAAATAGTAAAGATGGAGTGATACCAACAGACTATAAACGTAATTCTACATGGTTTTCTACTCATGCAATGAATCGTTTTGTTCATCCTTATTTCTTCACTCATAATGCATATTATTATTTAAACTGTTATTTGCCATATTATATTCGGAAAGATCGCTTGATTGTTTTACCAAGGGTTGCTTATGAACAGTTGTATTTAGATGGTTCTTTTTGTCGACCAGAAAATAGGATTTCTTCTATTGAAGGTGATTTTTATACAATTCCAAGCATTGACTTTTATGTTATGCCATTGAGCAAAAAAGATTCGAAAGATTATGAGTCGATGAATGTTTCTTATAAATTTAATATGGACTCAATAAATATACCGTGGTATATAAAACCGATACGGTCTTATATTAAAAGGTTAAATCCTAATGGTAGTTTATCTAATGGTTCAGCAATAACTAAACTCAAGGATCGTTCGGGAAATTATTATCTTCTGATTGATAAGCCTTATGCAACGGATTTGGGTGTAAGAGTTGTTGAGATAGAATTTGTTCCAAATAAGTGATTATGAAGTTATCAATCGTTGTCCCCTGTTACAACGAAGAGCCTGTTCTTCGAGAGACAACAGTTCGTTTGAGTGCTGTTTTGAACTCTTTAGTCGAGAAGCGGAAAATATCGTCTGACAGCTTTATTTTGTACGTCAATGATGGTAGTCGAGATATGACTTGGGCGATTATAGAGTCTTTGCATGATAAGAATCCTTATGTGAAAGGATTGAATTTGGCCGGAAATGTAGGACATCAAAATGCGTTAATGGCCGGTTTGATGACGGCAAAGGGGTATGCAGATGTTCTGGTTTCAATTGATGCGGATTTACAAGATGATGTCAGTGTTATTGAAGAAATGGTAGATCGATATAAAGAGGGGTACGATATTGTTTATGGTGTCCGCAGTTCAAGAGATTCAGATACTTTCTTTAAAAAGAATACAGCATTGGCTTTTTATAAGTTGATGTCATGGTTGGGAGTAAAGTCTGTTTATAATCATGCTGATTATCGTTTGATGAGCCGGCGTGCTGTGGAGCAGTTAGGGAATTATAAAGAACGGAATTTATTTTTGAGAGGAATCGTCCCATTGATTGGATATGAAACGACATCTGTTTATTATAGACGGAGCGAGCGTTTTGCCGGTGAATCCAAATATCCGTTAAGTAAAATGTTCAATTTTGCAATAGACGGGATTACTTCATTTTCGGTTAGGCCGTTACGGTTGATTGCGACCCTTGGTTTTTTGTTTTTATTGTGTAGCTTAGTGGCGGTTGTTTATACATTATATGTCTATTTTAATGGGGAGACAGTAGCCGGATGGGCTTCGCTGATGTTATCCGTATGGTTTTTGGGGAGTCTTATTTTGATTGCAATCGGAATAGTTGGCGAATATATTGGTAAGATATATTTGGAAGTAAAAGAAAGGCCTAGATACAATATCGAGAAGTTCCTGAATTAGGTGTGTGAGTATCTTATTCCCCCGAGGATTTATCTCTATATTTTTTATGTGAAGACCGAATATCTTTGTTATCTTTATTCACAAAACCAAAATTCCATTTCTCATGTGTGATAACGCGGCTGGGAAGGAATTACTCGTGAAAAATGGATTGTTAAGTTAAATGGAACAGAGTCATAATTATATGCAGTTACAACCGACATTTTCAATCATAACGATTACCTATAACGCCGTGCGTCTGGTGGAGCAGACGTTGTTGAATGTACTGAGCCAGTCCTATCCGAATATCGAATATATCGTGATAGATGGCGGTTCGACGGACGGGACGGTGGATATTATCAAACGGTATGAATCGGGCCTTACTTATTGGGTGAGCGAGCCGGACAAGGGGATATACGATGCTATGAACAAGGGGCTTCAAAAGGCGACGGGAGATTATGTCTGGTTTATCAATGCCGGTGATTCTCTTTGTTCGTCCGATACGGTCCAGTCGGTCGTTTCCAGGTTGCAGAAGAGGAAGACTTTGCCGGATATTATCTATGGAGAGACGAATATCGTCGATGAGGAAAGGCGGTCGTTGGGACTGCGTCGTCTCAGGGCTCCTCGGAAGCTTTCGTGGAAGAGTTTCAGGATGGGAATGTTGGTTTGTCACCAGTCGTTCATACCAAAACGTGCGGTTGCTCCGTTATATGATTTGCAGTATCGCTATTCGGCCGATTTCGACTGGTGTATCCGCTGCATGAAGCAGGCTCGTTCGTTTTGCAATACGCATCTCACCCTGTCCGATTTCCTGGACGGCGGAACGAGTACGACGCAAAGAAAAGCATCATTGCGAGAGAGGTATGCGATTATGTGCAAATATTATGGTACTTTTGTTACGGTTTTGCTCCATGGGTGGTTCGTCATCCGTTTTTATACGGCTAAATGTCTGAAGGGGCGGGTTTGATAGTATGAATTTTAATGAGACATATATGAAGGATTTGCTAAAGCAATGGGGGAAACACGTTGTTGCCCTGATCTTGTTTTTGGGACTGGTGATGGTCTATTTTTCACCGGCGGTGTTTGATGGGAAAGTAATCATGCAAGGTGATAATATCAAAGCGACCGGAATGGGATCAAGCCAGATGGATCAATACGCCAAAACGGCACAGCCGGGTGAGTTCAGCGTCTGGTCGGATGCGATGTTCGGTGGGATGCCGTATGTGACAGGATATGGGCAGGCCGCACCGAGTATGCCTTCTTATTCAATTGTGGATGGTTGGTTGAAAAAGGTGGGATATGGCGATGCAGCTATGGTTCTCGTCGGATTGGTATGTTTTTACCTGCTGATGTGTGTCATGGGAGTAAACTGGTGGCTTGCGATTGCTGGGGCGTTCGCTTTTGCATTCGCATCTTATAATATTATTATTATCGAGGCGGGGCATATCGTGAAAGCCTATGTGATCGGTTATATGCCGGTGACGTTGGCCGGTATGGCTTTGCTTTTCAGGCGATCCTATCTGTGGGGAGCCGTCTTGTTCCTGTTGGGGGTAGCCTTGTCTCTGGCAAACGGGCATATCCAGATCACCTATTATCTGGTACTGCTTTGCGTACTGATCTATTTAGGGTATGCGATTAAAAAGATCCGGGAGAAAGCGTATGGCGAATGGTTGAAGACTTCCCTGATTATGGCGGCTTGTGTCGTATTGGCTGTATTGCCTAATGCGCAGGGGATGTATTCCAATTGGGACTTGGGGCAGCACTCCATCCGTGGGGCTTCGGAACTGACGCCGAAACCGGATGCTTCGGGAAAAGTGGAGAAGGCTTCCACCGGTTTGGATAAGGATTATGCTTTTCAATGGAGTTACGGCTGGAAAGAGTTGATGACTGTTCTCGTACCGAACGTATATGGTGGTGGTTCGGGAGGCACGTTGGACAGTTCGTCCGAGTTATACAAGGAGTTGAAGAAAAACGGGGCCCAGGTAGGGAAAGAAGTACAAACCTATACCTATTGGGGGGATAAGATATTCACTTCTGGACCGGTCTATTTCGGGGCTTTGGTCTGCTTCTTGTTCGTTTTGGGAATGTTCGTGATCCGGAACCCGATGAAATGGTGGCTGTTGGCAGGATCGGTGTTCCTGACATTCCTTGCGTTGGGACGTAATTTCGATTCTTTCAACGACCTGATGTTCCATTATCTGCCTTTATACAATAAGTTCCGTACGGTCGAGATGGCGTTGGTAATACCGGGATTGGTATTCCCGATTGTCGGCATTTGGGGATTAAAAGAAATTTTGTCACAAAAAGTGGAGGAGGCCCGTTTGAAAAAAGGATTTCTTTGGGCTTTGGGGTTGACCGGAGGCCTTTGTGTGGTCCTTTGGCTGATGCCTTCCTTGCTGTTGGATTTCCGGTCTGCCTATGATGCACAGTTCCAGAACCAGGTTCCGGAATGGTATTACACGGCCTTGTTGATGGACCGTGCTTCGCTGGCTTCGGCCGATGCGTTGCGTTCTTTGATCTTCATCCTGCTAGGGGCCGGGTTGCTTGTATGGTTCTGGAAAGCGAAGAACAAGAAGACTGCGGCGACTTTCGTGAGCGCAGGTGTGGCAGTTCTTATTTTGATTGATCTTTGGACGGTGGACCGCCGTTATCTGGATGACAGCAATTTCGTTAAGCAACAACCGGCGGAGATGTATAAGGAAACAGTTGCCGATAAAGCAATCCTGCAGGACACGGGTTCGACTTTCCGTGTGTTGAACATTAATAACCCGTGGCAGGAAACGAATACTTCCTATTATCATCATTCTATCGGGGGATATCATGCCGTCAAGTTGCGCCGTTATCAGGAGTTGATCGACCATCGGTTGGACGGTGAGTTGCGTGGGATTATCGGTGCTTTGCAGAAGGCACAGACGGCTGGGGATGTGATGTCCGCGCTGGCTGCTTGTCCTTCCTTGAATATGTTGAATACCCGTTATATCATCTATAACCCGGAACAGCAGCCGTTGAAGAATCCGTATGCATTCGGGAATGCCTGGTTTGTGGATAAGCTGGATATGGTGGAGAATGCGGATGCCGAAATAGAAGCCTTGAATACGATCGATCCGCTGGAAACGGCAGTTGTGGACAAGCGTTTCCAGAAGGATCTGGAAGGATTTGTTCCGCAGAAAGACTCAACCGCAACGATCGTGTTGGAAGAATACCGTCCGAATCGTCTGACTTATAAGAGTAAAACTGATAAAGAACAATTGGCAGTCTTCTCCGAAGTTTATTACCAGCCGGGTTGGAAGGCAACGATCGATGGCAAGGAAGTGCCTCATTTCCGTGCAGACTGGATTTTGCGTGGTATGCGTGTGCCGGCAGGCGAACATACGATTGTATTCGAGTTCCGGCCTTCCGGTTATGTAACGGCTGCATACGTTTCTTCCTACAGCTCGTTCCTGATTCTGTTATTACTGATCGCTGCGATTGCTTGGTCGGGATGGAAATATTGGAAAAAGAGTAAAGAATAATATTGACACACCCTCCGACTGTCTTTGTTATCACGACGACCGTCCTCATCTCGATGAAGTCAATGTTCATGTGGGATGAAGACGGTCGTCGTAGAAATGAAGACGGTCGTCATGATAACGACCTTTGGTGTCTTTTATTTGTAGAACGTCTTTTGGAATGCCGAAAACTCCTCTTTCTTCAGAACCAGCCTGTTCCAGGCGGCATCTAAGAATCCGCATCCATATCCTATTAACTGGATAAAGGAGGCAATAATCGATAAGAATCCGATTTTGAGGCTTTTATTCTGAATCGAAGAATCCACAAAGATCAGTAAGCTGAAAAGTCCGAGCGGCAATAAACTCCAAGTGCAGAAGAGGCTTCCGACCAGGAAGAAAAATACTCCTAAAGTAAAGACTGCCGGTAATAGATGTACCAGTTTAAGCGAGTCCGGATATTTCTTGTACAAATTGATACGGGCGATTCCGGAATTATAAACCTGGCGGAAAAACTTGCGCCAGTCCGTGCGTCGCTTGTGATATACCCAAGCCGAGGGAAACAGGCATACTTTGTAGCCGTTCTTGAACAGGCGGATACTGAAATCAATATCTTCGCCGAAGCGCATGGCAGAAAAGCCCTCCAATGCCTCGTATGTACTTTTCCGAATCCCCATGTTGAAACTACGAGGGTAGAACTTATCCATCTTCTTTTTCCCTCCACGAATGCCACCTGTCGTAAAGAAAGAGGTCATAGAGTAGTTGATGGCTTTCTGTACATCCGTAAAGCTGTCAGAGGCCTTGTCCGGCCCTCCGAAAGCGTCCGCTCCAGTTTCCTCCAGTTCCTTGTTTACCGATTTGATGTAGTCGGGAGGCAGAATGCAATCCGAATCGAGAACGATTAGGTAATCTCCCTTACTCTGCTTCGCCCCATAGTTGCGGGCATTGCCCGGACCACCATTCGGAATATAACAATAGGAAACATCCAACCTATCCTTGAAAGCCTCGGCCACATGCTGGCAAGTTTCCTTCGAACCATCTTCGACGATGACGATTTCGAAGTTTGTTTCACTCTGCCGCGTAAGGCTGTCCAACAACTCTTCTACCTCGTTGGGACGGTTGTAGACAGGGATGATAAGAGATAAATGGGGTGTTGCCATATTTATGAGTTTTTTAAAATGTAATATCCGCAGGTTGTATAGAAATTACGGATATAGGGGATATTCAGGAATCTCCATAGTCTTCGAGGATGGAGATTGAATTTCGTTTCGTAATTCGGGTTGATGAAATAGAGGACTTCTTCGGCTATCCGGTATTTCTCTTTGTGCACGATCGAGAGAAAACGTTCCAGTGAAATGCCGGTATCTTTGATTTCCAAAAGTCCTCCGGGATTGACATTCCCCCATTCCAGTACTTTTTTATATACGGGGCGAGGTAGCAGGTGGAACCAGGGTAAATGGCTTAGGAACTTGTTGTTGCAAATCTGCTGGTGACCTCCGAACGGATTCTGCCAGGGAGGGAAAGCCACGAAAATAACGCCGTGGGGATTTAAGAATCTCTTTATAAAAGGCAAGAATAATTCTTGGTTTGGGATGTGTTCTATCACATCCCGGATGATGATAATGTCGAACTTGTTGTGCAGTTCGGTTACTTTGTAGATATCTTCGCAGATCAGTGTCAGGTTTTTGTTGTTGGTGTGTGCGCTGTAGATTTCTTTTGCGATCTCAATCTGGCCTCCGTTGATGTCTATACCTGTTACTTGGCAACCGAGGTCCAGAAAAGGTTTTATGTTTCCTCCTTCTCCGCAACCGATTTCAAGAATATGGGAATCAGCCGTTATCGGTTTATGCTTTTCAATGAAAGGTATTACATATTTTTGTGTTGTAATACTTTGTTCGTTGAAATATAGTTGTCTGTCAGCGTGTCTTTTTTGCATATCTACAAAATAAAAATGAGGGTGTGCCGAAAGTCTTCATGCTTTTGGGCACACCCTCAGATATATTAATATCTGTAATGTTCGGCCTTATAAGGTCCTTCGACCGGCACTCCGATATAATCGGCTTGCTTCTGTGTCAACTTGGACAGTTTGACGCCGATGCGCTCCAGGTGGAGGCGGGCAACTTCTTCGTCCAGGCGTTTCGGTAAGCGGTAGACACCTACTTCGTAAGGCATTGTCCACAAATCCATCTGGGCTAATACCTGGTTGGTGAAGGAGTTGCTCATTACGAAAGAAGGATGGCCGGTCGCGCAACCCAAGTTCACCAAGCGGCCTTCTGCCAGCAGGAAGATGGAATTGCCGGTCGGGAATGTGTACTTGTCGACCTGCGGTTTGATGTTGGTGTGCTTGATGTTCGGATAGTTCACCAGCTTATCGACCTGGATTTCATTGTCGAAATGGCCGATGTTGCAAACGATGGCTTGGTCTTTCATTTGGGCCATGTGTTCGATGGTGATGATGTCGCAGTTACCGGTGGTCGTAACGAAGACGTTACCTTCCTTGACGGCTTCTTCCATCGTCGTCACTTCGAAGCCTTCCATTGCAGCCTGTAAAGCGCAGATCGGGTCGATCTCCGTAATCAGGACACGGGCTCCGTAAGAGCGCATGGAGTGGGCACAGCCTTTTCCTACGTCGCCATATCCGGCAACCACCACGACTTTACCGGCGATCATCACGTCGGTAGCGCGCTTGATACCGTCGGCCAGTGATTCACGGCAACCGTACAGGTTGTCGAATTTCGATTTCGTAACGGAGTCGTTGACATTGATAGCCGGAACCAGCAGTTCGCCTTTTTCCATCATCTGGTACAGGCGGTGCACGCCGGTAGTCGTTTCTTCGGAAACACCTTTCATTTCGGCGATCGTGCGGTGCCAGCGGGTATTGTCTTCAGCCAAGATACGGTTTAAGGTATCCAGGATGACCTGTTCTTCGTGATTGCCACCTTTGCGGTTGATCGTTTCGGCATCGTTCTCTGCACGGTAACCCATATGAACCAGCAGGGATGCGTCGCCACCATCATCCACAATCATGTGCGGACCTTTGCCGTCGGGGAAACGGAGCGCCATGTCGGTGCACCACCAGTATTCTTCCAGTGTTTCACCCTTCCAGGCGAAAACGGGAACACCATCGGCAGCGATGGCTGCGGCGGCGTGGTCCTGTGTAGAGAAGATGTTGCAGCTTGCCCAGCGGACATCTGCTCCCAACGCAACTAATGTTTCGATTAACACTGCGGTCTGAATCGTCATGTGCAGTGAGCCGGTGATACGAGCTCCTTTCAGAGGTTTCTGATCGGCATACTTCTTGCGAAGTGCCATAAGTCCCGGCATTTCGTGTTCGGCGATCTCGATTTCTTTACGACCGAATTCAGCCAAACTCATATCTGCCACTTTATAAGGCAGATTAGTTGGAAATAATTGTGACATAAATTGATACTAAATGATTATGGAGCAAAGGTAGTAATATTTTTTTTATTTTAGTCTTTTTCGGAAGGAGATGGGAGGAAGTGTGGTCTTCCTTGTAGTATGTTTGGATTTTTGTGTAAGTGTAATCTGTTTTCGACAACGTCGTGTATATATTCGACAATGTCGTGTATATGTTTGACGTTGCAGAACATATACACGATATTGTCGAAAACAGATTAGACGCCCGTCTAATCGGAGCCGGATGCTTATGCAGGCGTGATTCCCTGGTCGGCCAATAACTTCAAGCCCAGGTCCTTCAGTTTGAACTTCTGGATTTTTCCGCTACCGGTCATGGGGAAAGTGTCGACGAAGAATATATACTTCGGAATCTTATGCCGGGCGATCTTTCCGCGGCAGAAATCCTTGACGATATCTTCCGTCATGGTGACACCTTCGTGCAGGATGATAAAAGCTCCCACTTCCTCACCGTATTTCTTGGATGGAACAGCAGCGACCTGTACATCTTTCACGCCTTTCAGGTGATAAAGGAATTCTTCCAGTTCACGAGGGTAGATATTTTCTCCTCCCCTGATAATCATATCTTTGATGCGTCCGGTGATGCGGTAGTTGCCATGTTCGTCTTTCACGCCCAGGTCGCCACTGTGCAGGAAGCCGTCTTTATCGATGACTTCGGCTGTCGCGGCAGGGTTGTTGTAATAGCCTTTCATGGTATTGTACCCCCGGTTGCACATTTCACCTTGTACGCCTACCGGACATTCTTCACCCGTTTCCGGGTCGATCACGCGGACTTCGGTAAATTCGTAATCACGGCCTACCGTATTGTAGCGTACTTCCGCCGGATCGTCGATGCGCGAGTGCGTCATACCGGGCGATGCTTCCGTCAACCCGTATACACTGGTTACACGCATGAACATTTTTTCTTCCACCTGTTTCATCAACTCTACGGGGCAAAGGGAGCCTGCCATGATGCCGGTGCGGAGGGAGGTCAGATCGAACATGCTGAACATCGGATGATTGAGTTCGGCGATGAACATGGTCGGAACGCCATAAAGGGCCGTGCACCGTTCTTTGTGGATGGAGGCGAGTACGACCAGCGGATCGAATTTTTCGACCATGACCTGTGTGCATCCATGTGTCAAGACGTTCATGGAGGCGAGCACGACACCGAAACAGTGGAACAGAGGGACGCAGCAGCATAGTTTGTCGTCTGCCGTGAATTTCATGTGTTCTCCTGTCAACAGCCCATTGTTGGCAATGTTATAATGCGTCAGCATAACCCCTTTGGGGAAGCCGGTTGTGCCGGATGTATATTGCATATTCACGACATCGTGCGGGGTCACCAGCTTTTTGGCTTCCACTAACGTTTCGTCACTGACGTTTTCACCTAAAAGCAACAGCTCGGGAGTGTTGTACATCCCTCTGTATTTCTCCTGTCCGATGTAAACTACATTCTTCAGTACCGGGAAACGTTTGCTTTTCAGGTAGCCTCGTTGCGATTCTTTCAGTTCGGGCAGCATGATGTACATCATGTCGACATAACTGCCATCAAACACCCCGTCGGTGATGCACATCGTATGGATATCCGCATTCTCGACCAGGAATTCCAGTTCGCTCTGCTTATAGTTGGTATTGACGGTAACGGCCACTGCTCCGATCTTGGCGGCGGCATACAGGAATGTAAGCCAGTCCGGGACATTGGTTGCCCAGATACCGACATGCGTGCCATGTTTGATCCCGATCGAAAGCATGCCTTTTGCCATCCGGTCTACACGTTCGTTGAATTCCTTCCAGGTGAAACGGAGGTCGCGGTCGGAATATACCAGATATTCTTTATCGGGTGTCGTTTCGGCCCAATGTTCCATCCACTGGCCGAGTGTCCTGTCTTGTAATTGTATTTCCATAGAGGCAGCAGATTAATAGGGGGTGTAGATGACTCCGAGGATTTTCGCCGTATTGTCGGCGGCGGCATGTACATGGTGGGCGACGATGGAATCGTAGTAGATGCTGTCTCCTTCTTCCAGGATATAGGTATTCTTGCCATAGTTGATTTCGAGGACGCCTTCCAGTACATAGATGAATTCTTCCCCTTCGTGTGTGGAGAGTACGAAATCCACTCCGTCTTCACTCGGAGCGACATCGATCAGGAACGGTTCCATATGGCGGCCCGACTTGTCTTGTGACAGCGAATGGTATTCCATGTGCTTGCGTGCCTTGCTGTCGTTGTTGCTGAAACCGATGCTGTTCGTGTCGTTGCTATCTTTCTTGCGGCAAATGACGGGGCCCAGTTCGGACTGGTCGTCCAGGAATGTGCCCAGGCGTACGCCTAATACGCGGGCTATCTTAATAAGTGGGGCGAGAGACGGAAAGTCTATATTGCCCTCGATACGTTCTATTTGTTCGATACTCAGACCTGAGCGTTCAGATACTTCCTGGGTAGAAAGTTGCTTGGATTCACGGATGCTTTTGATTTTAGCTCCTATGATTTTGTTATTTCCCATGAGCATTATATGTTTATTGTTTGTTGAATCTTTTAATTTGTAACAGAATGGCGCAAAATTACATTAAATTTTCATTAAACAAAGGTGTTAGGTAAAAGAAAAAAGGATGATCCCCGTGGAGACCATCCTTTTGTAACTTCCTGCGAAGAAATTGTTTCTTACTTTCTGATGCCAAGTTCTTTGATGATAGCACGATATCTTTCGATATCTACCTTGATCAGATAATCCAGTAAACGACGACGTTTACCAACCAGCATCTTCAGAGCTCTTTCAGAGCTATGGTCTTTGTGATTAGCCTTCAAGTGTTCAGTCAAATGTGCGATACGAACTGTGAACAGTGCGATCTGACTTTCTGCAGAACCTGTGTTCGTTGCAGATTTACCATACTTTTCGAAAATCTCTTTTTTCTTTGCTGAATCTAAAAACATGATTCTTGTGTACTTTAATAAATTAATACTATGTTATCTAAGCGGGGACAAAGGTAGGGATTCATTTTTGATTGACAAATCTTTTTATGTATCTTTTTTTATTTTGAAGTGTCAATGTCATATACTTCTCGCAAATTTATTGTATTTTTGCGGCCAATAAATTAGTTTTCAATGCAAAAGATTAGAAACATCGCGATTATCGCGCACGTAGACCACGGTAAGACAACGCTCGTGGATAAGATGTTATTAGCCGGTAAGCTTTTCCGTGAAGGACAGGCAGAGCCGGATCAGTTCCTGGACAATAATGACCTGGAACGCGAACGAGGGATTACGATCCTTGCCAAAAATGTATCTATTAATTATAAAGGTTATAAAATCAACATTATCGATACTCCGGGACACGCCGACTTCGGAGGTGAAGTGGAACGCGTATTGAACATGGCTGACGGTTGCTTGTTGCTGGTCGATGCTTTCGAAGGACCGATGCCTCAGACTCGTTTCGTGCTTCAGAAGGCTATCCAGTTAGGCTTGAAACCGATTGTGGTCATTAATAAGGTAGACAAGCCGAATTGTCGTCCGGAAGAGGTGCAGGAAATGGTGTTCGACCTAATGTTCAGTCTTGATGCAACGGAAGAACAGCTCGACTTTCCGACGATCTACGGCTCTGCCAAGCAGGGTTGGATGTCGGAAGACTGGAAAGAGCCGAAGGAAGATATTACCGCTTTGCTGGATGCTATCATCCAGTATATTCCGGAACCCGAGGTATTGGAAGGCTCTTCCCAGATGTTGATCACTTCGTTGGACTATTCCAAGTATGTAGGCCGTATCGCTGTGGGGCGCGTGCATCGTGGCGAACTGCGCGAAGGACAGGACATCATGCTTTGCAAGCGTGACGGTTCGATGGTGAAATCGAAGATCAAGGAAATCGACGTTTTCGAAGGGCTAGGGCGTACGAAAGTAGACGCTGTCCAGTCAGGCGATATCTGTGCGATTATCGGTGTGGAAGGTTTCGAAATCGGTGAGACGATTGCTGATGCCAATGATCCGGAACCGCTGCCGACGATCGCTATCGACGAACCGACGATGTCTATGTTGTTTACGATCAACAATTCTCCGTTCTTCGGGAAAGATGGCAAGTTTGTGACATCCCGCCATATCTATGAACGTTTGATGAAAGAGTTGGACAAGAATCTTGCCTTACGAGTGGTGCCGACAGATTCTGCCGATTCCTGGTTGGTGTACGGACGTGGTGTCCTTCACTTGTCTGTCCTGATCGAGACCATGCGTCGTGAAGGTTACGAGTTGCAGGTTGGCCAGCCGCAGGTTATTATCAAGGAAATCGACGGCCAGAAGTGTGAACCGGTTGAACAGTTGACAGTCAATCTGCCGGAAGAATGTTCCAGCCGTATCATCGACATGGTAACCAAACGCAAGGGTGAAATGACGATGATGGAAAGCAAGAACGACCGTATGCATTTGGAGTTCACGATCCCTTCCCGTGGTATTATCGGTTTGAACAATGCTGTTCTGACTGCATCGGCCGGTGAAGCGATTATGGCACACCGTTTTCTCGAATATCAACCGTGGAAAGGTGAGATCGAACGCCGTACGAACGGTTCTATCATCGCGATGGAAACGGGTACTGCCTATGCGTATGCCTTGAACAACTTGCAATCCCGCGGACGTTTCTTTATTTCCCCTCAGGAAGAAGTATATGCCGGTCAGGTGGTTGGTGAACACACGAAAGACAATGACTTGGTGGTTAACGTGACGAAGTCGAAGAAACTGACCAATATGCGTGCTTCCGGTTCGGACGATAAAGTATCTTTGGCTCCTCCTACGGTGTTCAGCTTGGAAGATGCTTTGGAATATATCAAAGGCGATGAATATGTAGAAATCACCCCGAATAGTATGCGTATGCGTAAGATCATCCTTGACGAACTTGAACGTAAGCGTCAGGGAAGATAAGGATCATCACGACATAATCGCGCCGATAATGCAAATCATAGCTGGATTTGCGTTATCGGCGTTTTTTGCTTTAATTCCTATTTGTATTCAAACGTGGTATGGTTATCGATTGTCAAATTAATAATGAATAATATCAAAAAGTAAGGGGAGGCATTTGCGTATACTGATTATTTTTGCCCTATTAAGTAAAAAACTTTAAAGGAAAATGAAGAAAAAAGTATATACAGCGTTCGTATGTCTTTGTTGTACCGTGGCGTCTCTCTCTGCCCAGAAGCGCGTAGTAGAATTAACAGATCCGAACGAAAGTTGTACGAGTATTGCTGTCGGCAAATTGGCGACGACTGATGGTTCAGTCATGACCTCGCAGACATGTGACGGGACTTCGCGTACTTGGATGGAGGTCGTGCCTGCCCAAAAGTGGGCGGATACTGCAAAACTCGATCTTTATTGGGATCTCCGTCATACGGAAAGCAAAAACGATCGGTTGGGAGTGAAACTGAAAGGTTCTATCCCACAGGTACCTTATACATTCGCTTACTTGAATACCGGTTATCCTTGTATGAACGAGAAACAGCTGGCGATGGGAGAAACGACTATCGTTGGCCGTAAGGAACTGCGCAGTCCGAAAGGCTTGTTCCATATCGAAGATTTACAGGGGATTGCTTTGCAACGTTGCAGTACGGCACGCGAGGCGGTTTTGCTGATGGGACGCTTGGCAGAACAATATGGTTATCGTGATGGCGGGGAATGTCTGACGGTTGCCGACAAGAGGGAACTTTGGTTTTTCGAGATTACAGGTGCGGGTCCGGAAGATATGGGGGCTTTGTGGGTCGCCCGACGCATACCGGACGACCATGTGACGGTTTCGGCTAATACACCTCGTATTTCCGATGTTGATTTCGGGGACAAGGATAATTATATGTATAGTGAAGGACTGAAGGAGAAAGCACGGAAGTTAGGGTATTGGGACGGAAAAGAACCTTTCAAGTTCTGGAAAGTAATCCATGAAACGGGGAAGAAGCCTTTTACTGTCCGGGACCTTTTTGTTTTGAAAACGTTGGCTCCTTCTTTGAACCTGACGATGGATATGGAGGAGCTACCTTTGTCTGTCAAGCCTGAACAGAAAGTTTCGTTGGCGGATATGAACCGTCTGCTGCGTGAAACATATGAGGGTACGGAATGGGACATGACGAAAGATATAATGGTAACGAAGAAGATTAAGGATAAAGACGGAACAGAGCGTGATACGACATATAAAAGCCCGTTGGCTCAAAATTGGATGACGAACGATATGTTTGAATTCCTGAACGCGCAACGTGGTGAAAAGAAGATAGAAAAACAGCGGACGATATCGGTTGTTTGGTGCGCTTATTCATTTGTGATACAATGCCGTGACTGGTTACCGGACGAGGTGGGCGGTGTTTGCTGGTGGTCGGAAGATAATCCGGGCGAAAGTCCCAGGGTACCCTTATTTGCCGGGATGACAGATGTCCCCGAAAGTTTTAAGGTTTGTGGACATAAGCGTTACCGTCCTGATGCTGCCCTTTGGACTTACCGGCGTACGAACCGTCTGGCCCAGGTGAGTTGGGGACATGGCCGCAAACTGATTGAACCTGCCGTCCTCTCTTTCGAGCAGAAGGCGGCAGACGAAATGCCTCTGATAGAAAACAAGGTGTCGGCGCTTATGCGGGAAGGCAAGAAGGACGAAGCCCAAGCTTATCTTACCCGTTATTCCTTCGATTTTATCTATTCGACTTTGCGTTGTTGGGAGGAAATGGAGGGACAGCTTTGGCATAAGTTCGGACGGGGGTTCTGATCGAGACCTCCTTTTAATGCGAGTTTTTCTTGGCTTTTTCCCGCTGCTTTTCGATTTCTTTCCGGTAGGAGAGTGGGTTTATGCCGGTTTTACTCCTGAAAAAGTAAGAAAAATAGTCGGCCGATTCGAAATTGAGCTTCATTGCGATGTCTTGGATTGACATCTCCGTACTGCTCAGCAAATCTTTGATCTTGCTTAGTTTCAGTTGCAGCATGTATTGGTGGGGAGCGATCCCGGTGTATTGCTTGAATGATTTCCTAAAATTGGAATAGCTCATGTTGATGGATTCGGCAATGTCTTCCGGTGTGAACTTGTCGTAGATGTTTTCTCGCATCAGTACGCATGCCTCCTGTATCTTCTGCATGGAGACCGGTCCGTAATCCTGATTTTTATTGATCGAATAGATCAAGCCGATCGTATGCATCGTAATTCCTGCTAAAACAGCCTGGAATCCTGACTTCTGTGCCCTGGCACAGTCAAGCATTTCCCCGAAATGCTTGACAATTTGGTCGTTCATGCCGATATGAAATATAGGATTTGCACGATTAATAATTCCATTTAATAATTTTTCAAAATAATCACCTTGGAAGGTTACGTAATATTCATCCCAACCTATGTTGGCAATAGGTTGATAGCTATGCCATTGTCCGGGGAAAATAAAGAAAGCGTCTCCTTTTGATATTTTCTTTTCAAGGCAGTTGATGGAAGTAAAAGTTCCCTCTCCTTTTACAATATATACAAGTGCGAACTCATCAATGATTCTGCCTCGGTCGGGATTAAATGTATATCCGATAGGGTGACCTTTAAGGGGATAACTGCCTTTTGGATCAATAGACTGAAAGCCTATGCCGCTAATAGACATTCCCCAGATGTTCTCATCATTATTTGTCGGTAAGTACTTTATGACATTATGTTTACTGCGATCAAAATCCATTTGGTGTTTATTTTGAGTATTTCAGAATAAAATGTTTCTCTCTTGGAAGATTACATTTATCTCTGTTTACAAAGGTATTAAATTTATTACATCTGTCAAAAAGCAAGGGAAAAATATCATTTTTTCATGATTATAAAGATAATAAAGGCAGACATTTGTGAAAATAAATATCGTTTAACCTAATAAGTTTGGAGATTATGAGAAATCGAATTCTATTTTTGCTATGTTTCCTATGTGTGGGATTGCAAGCATTTGCCCAGATTTCTATTTCAGGAAAAGTGGTTGATGCAGGAGGGCTTGAGCTTCCAGGCGTAAATGTGATGGTAAAGGGAACGACTATCGGTACATTGACCGATGGTGATGGAAAGTTTACGATTCCAGATGTTCCGGGTGGCAGTAATGCCGTATTGGTATTTTCTTATGTCGGTTTCCAGACACAAGAAATAAAAGTAGGGAATGCTAAAAATCTAACTGTGAAATTACAGGAAGATAATATGGCATTGGATGAGGTTGTGGTGGTTGGTTATGGCACATCCCGTAAAAAAGATTTGGCAGGCTCTATTTCCAGCGTTAAATTGGATGATTCCCCGTTGACGCAGTTGGCAAACGTAAATGCTTTGGTTGCATTGTCAAGCAAGATTCCGGGCTTTAATTATTCTCCGACGACAGATGCCGGTGGTGATAATACGGCTTCAATGACGATTCGTGGTATGAATTCTATTATTACAGGTCCTTCGGAGGCAAGCTTGAACAAACCGTTGTTGGTTGTCGATGGTTCTATCTTTAATGGTAGTATCAACGAAATTGCCATGACGGATGTTGAATCCATTGATGTCCTGAAAGATGCCAGTTCTGCTGCTATCTACGGTTCACGTTCTGCAAATGGTGTAATTATTATTACAACAAAACGTGGTCGTTCTTCCAAGCCGACGGTTAATCTGGATGCTTATTACGGAATTCAGAGTTGGACGAGAAAACCGCAGATGGTAACGGACCAAAATGAATTTTTGAATCGTCGTCGTGAAGCGATGATTGCTGCCGGTTCGATTGATCCGAGCGTAGGTTTAGACGCCGCACAGTTATTGAATGCAGAAGAACTGGAAGTCTACAACGCTGGTGGTTGGGTTGATTGGATTGATGAGGTCTCTCAAAATGCGCAGATTCAGAATTATAATCTGAGTATTTCGGGAAATGCTTCGGATAAAGTGAATTATTATCTGTCAGCCGGTTATATGAAACAGGATGGTCTGATTGTAGGTGATGATTATAAAAAGTTGACTTTCATGGCTAAAATGGATGCAAAAGTTACTGAGTGGTTGACGGTTGGTATGCGTGCTTCTTATTATAATGCCTCTAATCCTGGTCAGATCGCAAACATTCAGTCTGCAACATGGTTGTCGCCTTATAGCCATAAGTATGTACGTTATGATGGTTATACTGATTGGTATGAAAGATATGCAAATGGTAATGTTGCCAGTCCGTTCTGGAGTTCTTCCGAAACTACTTCCTATTTGTGGACAGATCGCGATAAGAAATATGATAACCTGAATGGAACAGGATTTGTACAGATCGATTTCCCGTTTGTAAAAGGTCTGAGCTATAAGTTTACCATGAATGCTGTAAAGAATACGAGCAATATTGATATGTTTGTAAACCCTCAATATTTTTTGGATACAAGAAAAGTAGAGGAACTGGCTGATCCGTATAAATATACGGCGGAGGCAAATGGTAAATCGGAGATTAACCAGACGTATGCGTGGACCATGGATAATGTGTTTACTTATACGAAAGATTTCGGAAAGAACCATTTGGATGCGATGCTCGGTTATACGCGTGACGCCACTCATCAGAATCAGTTGAAGACTGCTTATAGTGGTTTCAAACTGCCGACTGTATTAGGCTCGTACGGACAAAATTTGGCAACGACTCAGCAGATTAACAAGACATTGAAGGAATGGCAGAATGTCGGTTATATGGCTCGTGTCAATTATAACTATGCAAATAAGTATTATCTGACGGCGAACTTCCGTCGTGATGGTTTCTCTGGATTTGCAAAAGGTAGTAAATGGGCTAACTTCCCAGGTGTGTCTGCAGCTTGGACATTGTCCCAGGAAGATTTTATGCAGAATGTAATTCCGGGATTGAGTTTCTTGAAGCTGAGAGGATCCTATGGTTTGACCGGTAATCAGAGTATTGAAGCCTATGCTACATTGGCTACAGTCGCTTCCGGTTATACTTGGTATGATGCATCTTCTTTGTATATCTATCAGAATTCGTTGGCAAATGAGGAATTGACTTGGGCGACAACTAAAACGGGTAATTTCGGTCTTGATTTCGGATTCTTGGACGGACGTATTTCCGGTTCTATTGATGTTTATAAATCAAAGACAAACGATATGCTGCTGAACCGTTCATTACCTTATATGACCGGTTTTTCGGAAGCAAAGTTTAATGCGGGGGAAGTGATGAACCGTGGTGTCGAATTGGCTTTGAATACAATCAATATAAATGGGGACGGTAAAGATAATTTCCGTTGGGAAAGTGGATTGACTTTTTATCGTAACAAAAACAAGATTGTTCACCTTTTTGGTAAGGATGCTAATGGCAAGGAAGCAAACGATACGGGTAATGCGACAACAAATGGCTATGAGACTGCTCGTGCATTGGTTATAGGCGAGTCGATCAATGCAGCATGGGACTTGAAAATGTTAGGTATCTTCCAGTCTCAGGCTGAGATTGATAACTATGTAGATGCAAATGGTAATAAGATTCAACCTGATGCTGTACCTGGTGATATCAAATTCCTGGATTATAATGGCGATGGTAAGATCAGTACGGATGACCGTCATTGTATTGGCGATATGGATCCGTTGTTCACGATCAATTTGAGCAATACGTTAAGTTGGAAGAATTTTTCTCTGTATTTCAACTTCCGTTGGGATGCTGGTAATAGTTCTCATTTTATCGGTAGTGACCCGTTCGGTAATTACCATAATACGGCAACGACATCAGGTGCTCAGTTGAAAGTAGCTCCATGGAGTGAAAATAATCCGACAAACGACCATCCGCGCCTAGGGTATGTAAACACCTATTCCTATTATTTCTGGTCGCAACGCCAGTATTTGAAACTGAAAGATTTAAGTCTCTCTTATACATTTGACCAGCCGTGGGTAAAAAAAGCTAATATTCAGAATTTACGTCTTTATCTGAGTGGTACGGACTTGTTCACTATTACTGGCTGGTCTGGTCTGGATCCTGAAACAGGTGGTACGATTGCTGCAGGGCCTGGTAGTTCTCGCTATGGAAGTAAGCCTGCTTATCGGACAATTACAATTGGTGCTAATATAACATTCTAAAAATGAACGGATATGAAAATTAAAAATATATTATTAGGAACGGTTGTTGGCTCTTTGTCCATGTGTGGATTAGTTAGCTGTGACAATGATTTCCTGGAAGAAAAGTCATATGAATATACTTCTTCGACATCTTATAATACACCTGCAGAATTGGATATGGCAATCGGTTTTCTGCATGGTCGCATCCAGTATTTGTTTTTTGGTGTATGGGGTAATCATAACTACTTTATGACAGGTATGGGGCTGGACACCTTTGCTGCGACAGACCAGAATTATATTACAAGTAACTGGAAGACGTTTACTCCTGACGAACCGGGCTATTCACGTCACTGGTATGATAATTTATGTCAGATCATTCAACAGTCGAATGTTATTATTGAAGCGATCGATACCCGTGATATCAAATGGGATAGCGAGGCACAGAAAAAGGAAGTTCGGGCTGAAGCGATTTTTTTCCGTGCATGGGCTCACCGGTGTTTGGCTGGAATGTATGGTGATTCTCCGATTATACTGGAACCGGCTCGTTCTGCGAAAGTGGATTATGAACGCTCTCCTCGTATCGATGTGTGGAAACAATGTGTTGAAGATTTCGAATGGGCAGCTCAAAATTTACCGTTGACAACAACGAAAAACGGTCGTATCGTAAAAGCGGCAGCTGACCACATGCTGGCTGAAATGGCCATTTGTATCGGTGATTATGATAAAGCGATTGCGGCGGCAAAGCGTGTAATCGATGGAACGGACGGAGATTATCATCTGATGACGGAACGTTTCGGAACCCGTGCGGGTGAGGCTACAGACCGTTATGGCAATCCTCATAGTTCTTATTGGGACTTGTTCCGTATGGGGAATTTTAATTATCAGGAAGGAAATAAGGAAGCAATCTGGGTCGCTCAATATGATTATGAAGGACGAATCAGCAATACCGGTGGCGGTGGTGTTGTAAGTTGGGGTTCTGCTCCTGCAAAATGCCATATTGAACAGGCTTTTGTTTCCAATTTCTATAACGTGGATAAGAAAAGGACTTTATCGAATGGTGAAATTATTCAGATATTCGGTTGGGGGGCCGTAACCTTTACGAATAGTAAGGCAGACTATGACGCGAATAAGAATAAGTCGAATGTGGCAACCGACTCGACAGGGTACGGTGGTGGTGGAACTTGCCACCCGACTGAATGGTTCTTGGGTGATCTGTGGAATGGCTGTGGTAGTGATGTTCGTGGCTCTGAAGAGATGATTCAGCGTAATCTGTATCAATCGGGCGGCAAGCCATGGAGGCAGGCTATTGATGAAGCGAAGGCCTTATATGAATCTAAAAAAGCTGCCGGTGATCCGGATGCCGATCTTTATAAAGTAACGGCTAATGATACGGTCACTCTTTTCCCGCGTATTTGGAAATTCGGTACGGATAAACATGTAGATGGTGACTATCGCCGATATGATCCGGATTGGTATGTAATTCGTCTGGCTGAAACTTATCTGTTGTTGGCAGAGGCATATTTGAATAAAGGAGATAAGGCAAGTGCAGCAGAAGCTATCAATGTTGTTCGTGCCCGCGCCAAAGCTCCGTTGTGTACGGCTGCTGATGTGACGATAGACTATATTTTGGATGAACGTGCCCGTGAACTGTATGGTGAAGAGCATCGTGCGGTGACATTATCCCGTTTGTCAACTAAGGAAAATCCGATTTTAGTACAGCGTACACGTAAATATGGATATCGTTTCCCGGCCGCAACAAACGAACTGAAAGATGCAGGTCCTAATATTCAGGATTATCAATGGCAATATCCAATACCATTACAGGTAATCGAAGCGAACTCGGGTGCGAATTTCCCGCAGAATGAGGGGTATTGATCTGAATTATCTGTATAAACTAATAAAGGCCCGGTGGCAGAAAAGCTTCCGGGCTTTTACTTTGTATCGGAGTTAGGCGGTACGGATAAATCCATAATACCAATAGGTGTTTCCGTATTTTTGGCGGAGTACATGATCTGTATTCGGACGCTGTGACATCAGTACACCGAAATCTTCGAAAGCTTGCCTGCAGATTGGGCTAACCGGGTAGTTGCGGGTGGCCTCCAAATGAGGAAACATGAGGTCAACCACTAATAGAGCTTCTTGATAATGAACTGGTATCGTTTCACTATGTGGAAAGTATTGCTGGAATAAATTATAGAAACCTTTTAGATCTTTGCTCAAAAGAACGCCGCATAATAGATAGTCGAGCGCTTTGCGGTTGGTAGTATCGGCTTTTACCGCTTGTGTCAGAAGAATCAGAGGGGAAGATGCATCGATAATGAAATCTTCCTTGTAGGCTTCTTTGAATGTTGTTAGAGAGGTGGAGAGTCGTTTGGTCCGTTCTTTTATCCATTGTTTGTGACAGGTGGAGGTCTGTAATATGTCCATATATTTCTGGGCTAGGGGAAGATTCCCGAATTCTGTTTGCCAGTCGATCATCCTTCTGAGTCGGGAGAAAGAGAGACCTTGCGGGGACATGGCATTTGCTTGTGCAAGTTGATGGAGAGCTTCGTGTTTTAGTCCGAGGGAATAGGCGAAAAGACTGTTGAAATTAGCTCCGTCTAATTCATTTGCCGGAAAATAGATACGGTCTGCCGATTGTACCGGATAGTGGAAGAGTTGTTCCGGCAGGATACCTTTCTCACTGAGGGCAAGCATCAGGTAAGGATGATAATAGGCTTCGCTAATGTTACAGGTATGGATTGTTTGCAGTACCTGGTCCCATTGTTGTTCTTCCGCATGCCGTTGTATAGCCAGGCGTTTCTCCCTTTCCTGATTAGGGGAGGAGTAAATGCTGTAACAGCTGAATGCGATTAACAGAAGGGGGAGTGCGAAGGAGATATAACGGTTCCCTTTTCGGTCGGAGAGGAAGACAGAACAGAGCGGAATCAGGAACAAGGCATAATATATGTAAACATATCGCATTCCATATTCCGGATTGATGAAGGTGTACAACTGATTGGTCGGGGTGTAATAAATAAAATTTTGCCATAACAGAGGCCATGCGGTAACGAGTATCAGATTTATAGCCGGTAATATAGGAAAGCCTTTTTGTTTGAAGGAAATACGTTCGAAAACAACTCCATACAGATATAATAAGAGTAAGCTATTTTCTGGTAAAAGGAGATACAAGAAAGGAATAGCGATCAAAGCGCTGATATGCCGTATGATTTTGTTCTGGAGGAAAAGATAAAAAGCGAGTGTCAGAAGGAACAGATTGTATTGTAATAGTGCAGATAAGTTCCAGGCATATTGATAGATGCAGAACATAATAACCGGAATGATGATTACCCATCTATGCTGTGTGGCATTCCATTGCCGCAAGTAGAGTAGGGTAATAGCTGCAGTAATCAGAAGCAAACTTGTTTCCACGAAAAGTCCCAGTGAGAGCGGGTGGTAGAACTGGGACAAAAAATTAGTTAGCAGACTGTTCCATCCTGCTGGAGCAAGTAGATAACCTGACAGGTAGTCATTTGTCGCCAGGAATAATTCGCCTGCTTCTTGATAACGAATATATTCGGGATAGAACATATATTCGATAATGAGTGCATAAATACTTGACAGGATCAGAAGTATGATGTTTTCTTTTTTCATTTTTATGTATGTTTTAATCGGTTACGGTATGATCCAGTTGGGATCTGGTGATTGTGATTTTATCCTTGATAAATTCCGGGATGTTGAATGACTTCATCCGGAGGTTGTTCTCGTCAGGATCTTTCTGCGGGAGCAGGAACGGTTTACTGAACTTTCCGTTTTTATTTAGGTGGGCGATAAAGAAACGGGTATAAAGTCCGTCCAGACGCCGGCTGCTGAATATGATCCATTTTCCGTTTGAAGACCAGGAGTGATAGCTTTCCACGTCCGGGCTGTTTAGTATATCGGTATTTACGGAAGCAGAATCTTGTAAAGATATCATTTTCAGATCTGCTTCCTTATGCCAAATAGGGAAAGTTGCATAATCTGATTCGGTGAAAAGTAGATATTGGTTGTCTGGTGAGATGCGGGGAAATGAAGCGCTTTTATTGTGTGCTGTATAGATCGTGTCTATCGTTTCTCCGAAAGAACCGCTATCTGGATCAAAGGAAACACTGCAAATGGAGTATTTGACCTCTCTCAACCTTTTAGGTAATTGTTTGGCAGGGGCTGTACAATAATATAGGCGTTTCCCATCAGGAGCCCATGCTGGAAATGTCTCGAAAGATTCCGGACTGTTGAAACGAGGATCTGTTATGACTGTGTTCCGGACCGGATCATATAAGATCAGATCTGATTCCAGATCGTAGACCTCTATAAGGTTCGGATTTCGGCTATAAAAAGACTGACGGGTGGCATTGGTTGAAAAAATGATGTATTTGCCGGATGGATGCCAATGGGGATAAGTTCCTTCTTTGGACGATCCGAGTTGCGATAATTGCACTTTGACGGGCTGGTTATTTTTAATGATGATTGTCCCTCCCGGAGTAGTCCGTGCATGAAACATGAAATCGGTAGGTGAATAATTGCAGAATGAATGGCAATTTACACATCCTTTTTCAGTCATATTACTGGAAATGATAATCTCTTCTTTGAAACAGTTTAAGGCTCTTTGTCGTATATCCATTTCGTGCCATGATTCGTAACCAGGTTCGACCAGCCGGTAGGCGATATATGGATCGATAGAGTCTGTGGTAATATAAATAGGAAAAGATTTGTATTGTACACCTTCCGGATAAGAATTGTTCCAAATAGATATGGATATATCTATCTGTTTTCCAATATTGCGCGAGATTATATGCCGCCACTTTTTTAAGGGTATATCGATTTTGTTTTTCCCTTCAATGCTAAATAATGGTTGGTTATTATTGGAAAAAATAGCTTTTATATGAGAAGAATTTTTGACTGTAAAGTTTAAAGGTGCAATATTGATAGGAATACTTATTTCTTTATAATCTGGAAAGATATTCGGATAGGTATTTTCCTGCTTTGATGCAATTCTATTTTCGGTGCATCCAGTGTAGATAAAGAAGGCTAATAAAGTAAATAATAATTGTTTCATATCTCGTTCTGTTAATAATAGCACTTTGCAAAGATGTATCAAATTTTTAATTATAAATATCAAAAGCATAGATAAAATTTGTGAGAACGTAAATATTTTTGTCCGTTGTGAAAGACACATGGGAACATGCATTAATCTTATTTATGTAAATACCGTATTATGATGAACAGATACAAATTCTTTATTCTTAGCCTCACTCTGATATGTGTGGCAAGCCTGTCGGCCAAGGATTATTATGCCACGGATTTTGGTGTGATAGCAGACGGCAAGACTTTGAATACAAACTCCATTCAGAAAGGAATCGACTTTGTGAACAAACTGGGTGGAGGACGCCTGGTCTTTACTGCCGGTAATTATCTGACGGGATCAATTTATCTTAAATCGAATGTGACACTTCATCTTGAAGAAGGGGCGACTCTACTGGGATCGACCAATCCCTGGGATTACGAAAAAGATTCGTATATTCGCTGGATGTCTATGATTTTCGCAGTCAAGCAGCAGAATATCGGTATAACGGGGAAGGGGACAATTAACGGGCGTGGTTTTCAAACCGCCAACAATATGGTGGACTATATCCAGCGAGGTATCTACGAAGACCCTCTGAAACTGGGTCGTCCGAACGAGACGAACCGTCCGCAGAATATTTATTTCCGCGAATGCGAGAATGTGACGATCAAAGATATTACCCTGCGGGATCCGGCAAGTTGGAACCAGACCTACGATCAGTGCAAAAATCTGTATATCGACGGCATACACGTCGATAGCAAATCCTATTGGAACAACGACGGGATCGATGTTGTGGACTGTGACGGCGTCGTGCTGAAAAATTCTTTTCTTGATGCGGCGGATGATGCCCTTTGTTTCAAATCGCACGATGCGAACAGTATGTGTCAGAATGTGGTGGTCGAGAACTGTGTAGGCCGTTCGAGTGCCAGCGGATTGAAATTTGGAACAGTGTCCCGTGGTGGTTTCCGTAATTTCAAGGTGAAGAATATTAAGATATACGATACGTATCGTTCGGCTATCACGTTTGCCGCGGTTGATGGTGCCTTGATCGAAAATATAGAGGTAGATGGTGTTCGCTCCATTCATACGGGAAATGTGATCTATCTTCGTATCGGCGACCGTTGGAGTGCAGGGAAGAAACCGGTCATGAAGAATATCACGATCAAAAATGTCTATGCCGAGATCCCGATGGATAAACCGGATGCCGGATATAATTATGAAGGGCCGATTGAAGACCTTCCGCGCAATATCTCACCTGCCAGCATTGTCGGATTGCCGGAATATAAGATTCAGAACGTGACGCTTCAGAATATCGAGATCGTTTCTCCTGGAGGCGGTAATCCTTACTACGCTTATCGTGGACTGACACCGGCCGAGTTGGACAGTATTCCTGAAATGGCGACTTCCTATCCGGAGTTTTCGCAGTTTAAGGAATTGCCGGCCTGGGGTTTTTACATTCGCCATGCTGAGGGAATCATTTTTGATAATGTGACGTTTAAGGCTTTGAAAAAAGATTACCGTCCGGCTATCGTGATGGATGATGCCGGGAAGGTGACCTTTAAGGATGTCCGGTTTGTCGAGCCGGAGAGTGAGGGAAAGAAACAGATATTCCCTTATAAGTCTAAAGTGCTAAAATGATAGCGTGATATCGGATAGGAAGGATGTATAGGATTAAAAAACAAAAAAGTGAGACAACATGAATAAGAATAAGTTATTTGCAAGTGTGATAGGACTTCTGTTTTTTGTGGCGGGGCTTTCGGCAAAAGATTATCAAGTTGCGATGTTTGGGATCAAATCTGACGGGGTGACACTCAATACCCGTTCCATTCAGCGGGCTGTTGATTATATAAGTGGACAGGGAGGTGGCCGGCTTGTTTTTTATGTGGGCCGTTATCTGACTGGTTCAATCGAACTGAAGTCGAATGTGACGATCCGTATCGAAGAAGGAGCCACTTTAGTTGCAGTTCCATCCGTTTATGATTTTAAAGGAGTAGGGGGATGTAATGCGATTATTTACGCAGACAAGCAAAAAAATATCGGTATCGGTGGAAAAGGTATTATCGATGGGCGTAGCATCGCTGTGCAGGCAAGTGTGGAAGAGCAATTGCAGAAAGGCCATATCGAAGGAAATGTATCCGGTTATGCACCGGCTTTGATCTGTATGGAAGGCTGCGAGGATGTAAAAATTGAACAAATCACCCTACAGGATGCAGCAGACATAGCCGAAATATATAAGGATTGCCATAATGTGACAGTCGACAAAGTCGTTGTGAATGCAGGTGCATCGGACCGGAAAGCAATTTCGATCTCTGGGTGTGATGGAGTGAAGATGACAGATTGCTACTTCAATATGACGGGGAATCCGTTGGAGAGTGCTGGGACATCCCGCAATCTAATATTTACAAATTGTGTAACACCAGACGGCAAAGCTGTCTCAAGCGATCAATAAAAGGAGGAAAAAATTATGCAGAGGAGATCATTTATCAAACAAAGTGTTTTATGGACAGCTGGTTGTGCTGTCGGTAGCCGTATGCCGTTGTGGGGTTCGGTCAGTGTAACCGATGAGATGAAGGGGACGGTCTTGCGTTCCGGTGAGCTATATAAATTATTTCGTGATCCACAATCTATTTATCGTCCGTTTGTCCGTTGGTGGTGGAACGGGGATAAGGTGGAAGCTGACGAGTTGAAACGTGAACTGCACATATTGAAGGATGCAGGTATCGGAGGGGTGGAGATCAATCCTGTAAAATTTCCCGGTAATGATACGGATGATTTGGGAAAGAAGTCGCTGCCCTGGTTGAGTGACGAATGGATCGATATGTTGAGGGTGGCTTTTGACGAGGCGAAGTCGCTTGATATGACCTGCGATCTGATTGTTGGTTCCGGTTGGCCGTTCGGGGCGGAGTTCCTGACGGGAGATGAACGGGCGGATGTCGTAGTAAATTATTCAGAGAAGCTGAGTGGGCCGATCGATTATGAAGTCTCTCGCGACGGTCTGTTCTGTGCGGCCGATCCTGCTATCAGTTCTCCTTTTCTCGGAAGGAAGATGGAGCTGGTTTCCTTGCAACTGGTTCCCGAACCGTTTGGCAGTCTTGACCAGGCTATCAACCTGATGGGTAAAGAGGTGGATGGGGCGTTCAAGTTTAAAGTGCCCGATGGAAAATATGTCTTGTTTGCCTTGGTCAAGATACGCGGTTTCCTCGAAGTGATCAATGGTGCTCCCGGTGCTACGGGACCGGTGTTGAACCACTTCAACAAGCCGGCCGTACAAAAATATCTGAACAATATGTCGGACAAGATTCAGAACCGTTTAGGCCCGTTGTCCGGCAATATCCGTTCTCTCTTTACTGATAGCATGGAACTGGAAGGCTCGAATTGGTCGTATGATATGGCGGAGGAGTTCAAGAAACGCCGGGGATATGATGTGCAACCGTATCTACCTTTCATTCTATTTAAGATGGGCAGCATGGGGAATGTGTTGACCTATGAGCCGAAGGTCCAGTTCACTCCCGAACTGGATGATACGATCCAGCGTGTACGCTATGACTTCGAATATACGAAAGCCGAACTGCTGCGCGAGCGTTTTACACAGACTTACCTGGACTGGTGTAAAGGGTTGAATGTGAAATCGCGTGCACAAGCCTACGGACGTGGTTTCTTCCCGCTCGAAAGCAGTCTGGACTATGATATTCCGGAATGTGAATCCTGGACGATGACCTGGTTACGCCATCGTTTGGGTGAAGAGATGTCGGAAGAGGACTACCGCCGGGGCCGTGCTTATACAATGGTCAATAAGTATGTGTCTTCTGCCGCCCATTTGCGTGGAAAGCGCCTAGTGAGTTGTGAGGAAATGACAAATACCTATACCGTGTTCAATATGACATTGGAGCTATTGAAGATCGGTGGTGACCAGACGGCTATTTCCGGTGTGACGCATTCTATCTTCCACGGTTTCAACTATTCTCCTAAAGAAGCTCCGTTCCCCGGATGGATTCGTTACGGGGCTTATTATAACGAGAATAACAACTGGTGGCCGTATTTCAAATATTATACCGCTTATAAAGGCCGCATGGCTTCCGCCCTGCAACATGGAACCATGTATGCGGATATCGCGATCTTGCATCCGATAGCCGATATGTGGAGCACCTTGGGAATGCAGAACGAGCCGTTCCCTGCCACTACCAATGTGAAATATAAGACATTGGTATGGGAGGCGATCCATAAGAACGGCAGCGGTTGCGACTATGTTTCTGAATCGATCATCCGGGATGCTGAGATGAAAGACGGTTACTTATGCTATGGTCCCCGCAAATACAAAACGCTTTTCCTGATCGAGGTGGAGAGTATGGAACCGGCTACCGCGCGTAAATTGTATGATTTTGTGACCTCAGGAGGACGTATCTTCTGCATCGAGGCTTATCCGCATAAATCGGTCGGCCTGAAAGATCATGACAAGCATGATAAGGAAGTGCAGGGATGGGTGGAAAAGATGAAGCAGATGGACGGGCGTTTTATATTACTCCATAAACCGGAAAAAGACTTTGTCGGTTGGTACCAGGGGGTACAGAAGGACTATGGATTGACATCGTATATGACTATCGAAAAACCTGATCCTTATCTGATGCAGAACCGTTATCAGGGTGATAACAGGGAAGAAATGTTTTTCTTCAGTTATGCGCACCGCTATAATTCGCATCAGACCCGTATTTCCTTTAGCAACGAGGTTGTAAAAGGCCGTCAGGGTTGGGTGTGGGATCTGGAAACGGGCGAACGGTACCGGTTGCCGCTGGATGTTGCCAACAGTTTCCTGTTCGACTTCGGTCCGGCTGATTCTCTCCTGATTGTGTTTGATAAGCAGAAGAGAGGAAATGATTACAAGCCGCTTCCGGTTTCCGGTGAGGATTTGAAAGATCTTTCGTCTGACTGGGATGTAGAGTTCCGTCACAGCCGTGAGAATACGGTACAGAATACCCATTTCGACAAACTGAAGGATTTAAAGGATACGGACTATGTGAATTTCTGCGGTACAATTGTCTATAGAAAGAAAGTCAATGTCTCTTCATCTGCCGGAATGGTGCTTAATCTCGGATTAGTGCATGGTGTATCGGAAGTATTCTTGAATGGGCAGAGCTGTGGTGTCAAATGGTATGGCCGCCGTATCCATCCGGTCGCAGCCCAATTGAAACAGGGGGAGAATACGGTTGAGGTACATGTCGTAACTGTTATGGGAAACTATATGAAGACGTTGAAGGATAATAAGATCGCTCAGGCATGGACCCGGAGGCAGGATGTAGTCCAATCGGCGGGACTGGTCGGACCGGTCACCGTTTATAGAGTTAAGAATTGAGAATTAAAAATTAAGAAATTAGGAATTTGAAGAGCTATGAATGTGATTAGGAAAATAATGATCCTGTGCTTACTGGTGAAAATGGTGGTTCCGGTGTGGGCAAAAGATTACCAGATGACTATGTTCGGGATCAAGTCGGATGGAACAACCATGAATACCCGTTCCATACAAAAGGCGATCGACTTTATTTCCGAGAATGGGGGAGGACGTCTGGTGTTTACTGTCGGACGTTATCTGACCGGCAGTATTCATCTGAAGTCAAATGTGACGATCCATTTGGGAGAGGGGGCCGTGTTGGTCGGTTCCACCAATCCTTATGATTATGATATGGAACTGAAAGCTTGGTATGGCTTGATTCTGGCTAACAAGCAGGATAATATCGGTATCACTGGCAAAGGGGTGATTGACGGTCGCGGACGTGAGCTTGCCAATAATTTCATCAACCAGGTTTATTCAGGGGTGATCAAGGATAAGTTGCAGTTGGGACGTGTTGCCAACCGTCCGAAACTGGTCTATTTCCGCGAATGCAAGAACGTGGAAATAAAAGGGGTGACGATGATGAACCCGGCATTCTGGACACAGACTTACGACCAGTGCGAAAATCTCTTGATCGACGGTATTACGGTGCATAGCCGTGCTTACTGGAATAACGACGGGATGGATATTGTCGACTGTAACGGTGCATTGATTCAAAACTGTTATGTGGATGCGACAGACGATGCGATCTGTCTGAAATCCCATAGTGCCGATGCTGTCTGCCAGAATATCGAGGTGCGCAACAATACGGCCTGTTCAAGTGCAAGCGGTATTAAGTTCGGTACGGCTTCGACGGGTGGTTTCAAGAATATAAAGATTATCAATAATACTGTATTCGATACGTTCCGTTCGGCCATAACGATCCAGGCGGTTGATGGCGGACAGGTTGAAAATGTGGTAGTGGATAGCCTCCGTTCCATCAATACCGGAAATCCAATCTATTTGGTGGTGGGAGAACGCCGTGAAGGTCGTCGTAGCCGGATGGACAACGTGCATATCTCGAATGTTTATGCCGAGGTCCCGGCAACAAAACCGGACGCAGGATATGACTACGAAGGGCCGACGGAAGATAATCCGCGCAATGTCTCGCCTTCCGGCATTGTCGGCTTGCAAGACAACAAGATTACGAATGTCTCCATAGAGAACGTCGAGATCGTTTATCCAGGCGGCGGTAACCCGTTGTATGCTAAAGTTGGGCTGAACGAACTGGACAAGGTGCCGGAAATGCCGAAGGCGTACCCTGAGTTCTCTCAGCATAAGGAGTTACCGGCTTGGGGCTTCTATGTCCGTCATGCCGATGGCGTCACTTTTAGGAATGTGAAGTTGACAGCCTTGAAGAAAGACTATCGTCCGGCTATCGTTCTGGACGATGTGCATAACGGTACATTTACGAAGATTAAAGTGGTTGAACCGTCTGCCGGAAAGAAGGAAAAAATACATGCTTACAAGTCTACGAAGATAAAAAAATAGAACGTGTATCCGCGTATTCCGCATGTTCTGCCCTATACACCTTTTTGCTGGTGAAATTTGTGTTTATATGGTTGTATAATACGTTTTTATGCCTAAAGTTTTGTAGGGCGGAACTTTTTTTACATGCGGTTTTCGATACTACTCCGGTCTATTGGAGAAACATTGCAAAAGTCATTTTGATTCCTCTTCCATAGGGATAACGGATCTCTATTTTCATATTTCTTGTTTTCCGCAGGATGAAAATAGATAAAATTGCCTTAATAGCTTGTTATATAGTGATTTTTCCTTTACAATCGGAAGCAAATGAAATTCACATTCTGTTTTTTCTCATAGTTAAATGTTTAGTTATACAAAGAAAAAGGGAGAAAAGATTTTGAACCTTTCCTACCTTTTATAGATCATTTTCGTGATGAAAACGGTTTTAGAAATACCCGTGCGTTTCCACATCTCCGTATTTAAGGGCTATTTCTACCCGTTTGACTGTGAATGTCTTTTCTTCTTCGGACTGGAAACATATGCGGTTATATCCCTGTTTGAGGATTTTGTCGGGGAGGATAAAGGCATATTCTTTTTCTCCTTTTTCCAGCCCGCGTTCCCTGTCGTATAGGTAAGTATAGGCTGGCATTTCTTTCTCAACCGCTTCCCCATTTACCGTCAGTCGGCAGATTATCGGATGATTAGTGCGAATGAATAGGATTGCTTCTTTCGGATATCCTTCTTCTACCGAATCGCCGATATAAAGATCTACCTCTTTCTGCTCGTCCTTGCCTATTTTTAGTGGGAGTGGAGAGTCTGGCTTTATATTATACTGTATAACCCCGTCAGACAGCGCATAGATCTTATTCCGGCCTTTTAAAGTTTCCAGCGAACCTAACTCTTGTAGCAGTTCCGGCATCATGATCCGGCAAACTTGGCCACCGTCTTCTAGGTATAGCTTCCCGTCATGCTCGGAGTTGAGGGCACCGAAATAGTAATTGAACAGGTAGATCCCGTCTGCTCCCTGTGAAAGGATATGAGAACACATCCCCCTGTGCATACCGTGTGACCAGAATTCCCGTGGGCGGTAGCCTCCGTCGTCAATCGAACTGTAGAACGGAATGTTGAGATCTTTCCCCATTTCTTCTCGGAACTTGGCTACCGGCATGGCAGGATCTCCCCTCCAGTGAACACCTGTACTGATAAAGTCTAGCAGTCCGAGGCGCAGCCATTCACGTATATCCAGACCTTTCATCATGTTTTGTTCGACTGTTGGCGCTACACGTGCGGAGAGCAGGATCTTTCTGCCTTGTTTGGCTGAGACTTCATCCACTTTCTGGCGGATGTCTTTCACCAATTGTGTCATCAGCGGTGCGTTCTGTGGCCCTGTGCCTGACTTGAAGTAAACGATAAAGCGCATGAAGTCGAGATCGTATCCGTCGATTATGTCGGCGTAATTTTCCAATTGCTCGGAAACAATCGCCAGCTTACGGTCGCGCACTTCCTTTATGGCAAAGTCAAAAGCTCCGCCGCTGTTATAACCTTGTGTCGTGTCGTTCAGCCAGTATTCTGGATGCTGAATCCAGAAATCGGTGTACGAGATCGGACAATGGGTAGTTGTATCATTGAAATGTAAGTCGTTCATCCGGTAGGTGATGAAGGCTTCCATCCCCTTCTTCTTAGCCCTCTTTAAAGTGTAAGCGACCAAGTCTGTCCCTTCTTTTTCCAGGTTCTGATGGTTTCGGTAGTATTTTCGGAAAGAATTATACTGAGCTGTATCACAACCACAATCCAACGTTCCGTCCAGATCGTCTCCCATCACATGGCCATATTTGGAACGGACATAGAAGAAATCGCTGCCGGAGCACATCATATAGGTCGTAACCTGTGAGTTCGCCACCATATCGACGCAGGAGTCCAGGTCGGCAAGTGTAAGCGGACGATACTTGAACCAGCGGTTTCCTAACAGGTCGGAACCATCGTTATTATGAATGATCCGGAATGTTCGTTCGGGTACTTTTTTTACATCGGGTGCACAGGCAAAGAAAGCCTGTGCACATAAAAGAATCGAGAGATAGTTAATTATAAGTGATTTCATGGTGTGTCGTGTGTTTATTCGATTAACGAATAAGGCTTTTCCTCTGCTGTGAACAGCCTTTTCTTATTAGGGTTCGAAGTCATTTGGAAGACCAGTTCACCTCCATTCATGATGTCCTGATGGGTGATGTACGCCTTTGTATAAGGTTTACCGTTTAGGGTAACGGATTTGATGTAACGGTTCTTGTCGCTGACCTGATCCGCTCTGACTGTAAATGTTTTTCCGTTTTCTAGGTTTATCTGCATGTAAGGCAGATAAGGAGCTCCGATGACATACTGGTCGGTACCGGGGCATACTGGATAAAAGCCCATGGCCGAGAAGATGTACCAAGCGGACATCTGGCCGCAGTCGTCGTTGCCGCATAAGCCGTCGATATTGTTGCGGTACATACGGTTCATAATCTCGCGAATCCAGTATTGCGTTTTCCACGGTTCGTCGGTCCAACTGTATAAATAGGGAATGTGGTGGCTTGGTTCGTTACCGTGGACATAAGTGCCGAGTAGACCTTCCCGTGTCACATCTTCGGTTTGGGCGAAGAACTCGTCTGGCAGATGCATGGTGAACAGGGAGTCCAGCTTATTGATAAAGCTGCGGTTGCCACCCATTAAGCGGATCAGATCGGATGGAGCCTGCGGTACATAGAAAGAATAGTTCCAGGCGTTTCCTTCGATAAAACCTTGTCCGTGTGTGCTGAGCAGGTCGATATCTTTCTTCCAGCTACCGTCTTTGTAACGTGGACAGGCGAAGCCCAGACCTGGTTTGAACACGTTCTTATAAGAGAGTGCACGCTTCTTGTAGGTCTCTGCTGTCTGCCGGTCACCCGTTAGGAGTGCTGTGTGGTAGACCGCCCAGTCTTCATATGCATTCTCCAACGTGATGGAAGCGGAAGTGGGGGAGTTGTCGAAAGGGACATATCCTAATTGTTTGTACTCGTCTGTATGATCATAATAAGGTACGTTTGAACTGCTGACCATTGCTTTGACTGCCTCCTGTTTGTCGATCGGCAAGCCTTTGGTGATGGCATCGGCTAGAACGGAAACCGAGTGGTAGCCGATCATACACCAGTTTTCGTTACCCATATGCGACCAGACCGGTAGCAGGTGATGCACACTTTGGCTGTAATGGGCGAGCATCGATTTCACAAGATCCGTGCTGACATCCCGTTTGATAATGTTGAACAACGGATGCAAAGCTCGGTACGTGTCCCAGACAGAAAATACGGTATAGTTCGTAAAACCTTCGGCCTGGTGAATATTGTGATCAATCCCCCGGTATTTCCCGTCTACATCCATATAAACGGACGGGTTGATCATCGTATGGTACAAAGATGTATAAAGCATGGATAGCTGGTCGTTACTGCCTTTCGCATCGATTACAGACAACGCGTTTTCCCATTTCCCATTTGTTTCCTTGCGGATCGTGTCGAACGATTTTCCGGTGGTTTCCGCTTGCAGGTTCTTTAAAGCTCCGTCTGTTCCGACAGCCGAAAGAGCTACTTTGATTTCGAGAGGGGCACTTCCTTCCTTGAATTCGAAGTAGGAAACGACTTTACGCCCTCCGATCTCCGGGAAGTTCTCCGCTGTATTGAAACGCCGGAATCCTCCAGGGTAGTTGACTTTCTCCCGGTCCGTATATCCGTAATGGGTAATTGGTTGGGAGAATGAGATAGCAAAATAGGTATAATTTACGCGACTCCATCCGTTGGTAATACGGTAGCCCGTAAGCAGGGTATCGTTTTCGACCCGGAGGTTTGCCCATAACACTTTGCCATCATAATTGTAGATACCGTGGTTGAGGTCGAGGATCAGTTGTTTTTTCTGATCGGCTGGATAGGTATATTTATGAATACCGACCCGTTCGGTTGCTGTCAGTTGTACATTGATTAGGTCGTCGGACAGTTGTACTTCGTAGTAGCCTGGGCGGGATATTTCGGTGTCATGGCTGAATCGGGAACGATAGCCACTGTCCGGATTATCGGCCGTTCCGGGGTTGATCTGTAATTCTCCGGTGAAAGGCATCAGCAGGATATCACCAAGATCGGAATGCCCTGTTCCGCTGAAATGCGTATGGCTGAAGCCGACGATGGAGCTGTCCTTATGTTGGTAGCCGGCACAGTATTCATACGCGCGAGGTTGATAAACTCCATCGATGTTATGAGGAATGGTATCGGTGTCAGGACTTACCTGTACAATGCCAAACGGAGCACAGGCACCGGGGAATGTATGTCCCATCCCGTTTGTTCCGATGATTGGGTTTACCTGATCAGTCTTTTGTGCCATAACCGGCATGGTCATGCAGACAAGAGCGACAAACAGTGATTTCATTTGTTTTTGCATATACGTGTTTTTCTTATTTTCTGGAATGTTCAAAAGTAAGCAAAGTCGTAAATATGCACATGTATTTTTTGTCGGATTTATTTAGATATTTGGCTAAATGGTGAAAAGCTACAACGCCTCTGGGGATTTGACTAGTTGGAGAACCTACTGAGGTTCGGCAAAGAGGTTGATATGATTGTTGTCGTTTTCATTAATGAATATAAATCACAGTTTTAATTTTTACGAAAGATACATATAGTATCCATATAAGAACAAAAAAGGCCGCCTCTTTTTATAGAGACAGCCTTTCGGATATATGGAATAAGTTTGTTATTATTTAACCAATGCAGCGAATTCGCTGTTAGTTGCATACTTTGCAAATTCCAGGTCGATAGCAGCTTCTTTAGCCATAGCCTTGTCTGCAGCGATAGCAGCTTTCAGGTTGCTGATAACTGCGTTAGCATCGTTTGTACGAGCAGCTACGATAGCTTTCAAGTAAGAAGTTGTAGCGTCAGGTTTAGCAACTGCGTTCAAAGTCTGAGATGCTTTGCTGTAATCCTTAGTCAGGATCTGAGCCAGTGCAGCGTTGTTAGACTTAACTGAACCGAAAGAGTTGGCAGCCTTAGCCCATTCACCCTGCTCCAAATACAGAACACCCAAAGCTTCGCCTAATTCAGCAACGCCTGCAGCGCTACCGAACAACTGCTGAGCCTTAGCCTGGTCACCCTTAGTCAAAGCGATCAAACCTAAATTCATGTTAGCTTCAGGATTAGCTTTTACAGAGTTTGATTTGTTGAACATCTGTTCTGCCTTAGCCAGGTCGCCGGCACGGAATGCCATCATACCGATGTTGTTCCAAGTGCGGTAGCAGTTAGGATACAGTTCAGAAGCTTTTGTATAGATAGCCATCTTTTCTGAATCATTGTTAGTCAGAGTTGCAGCGTACAGAATTTCTTCGATGTTCAGTTCAGAAGGATTGCTCTTAGCCAATGCGCTGATTTCGTCGTCAGACTTACCGATGATTTCGATGTTGGCAGTTAAACGAGAACGACGAAGTTGCGGCAGGATTGTTTCAGCCAAGTCAGAGTAAACAGCAGAGATGTTCTTGATTTCTTTTTCTCTTGTTTCAGGATCCTGATACATAGAGATAACTCTCAGCACGAGGTCTTTATCCTGCAGGTTGGAAGCCTGTACCAGTTCTTTGAAGCCTTCCCAGTCCTGAGCGGTGTAACGAGCGTCAACCGGAGCGTCAACCTTCATTTTCTTCAACTCTTTAGCCAGATATTTACTTGTGTTGCCTTCACGGCGTTCAGCCAAGCCGGTGTTCAGTTTAACACCACCGTCAGGAGAAGCGTAAGCAGAGATTTCGATTGCTACGTTCTGGTTAGGAGCTTCGTCAGCGTTCTTAACAAGTTCTTTCCATTCTTTGATTGCATCAGAGTTCAACTCTTTAGCACGCAGATTGGCCTGCTGGATAAGGAACATGATGTTTGCGTCGTGAGCTTCTTTGATGATACGCTGGAATTTGTCTGCTGCGATAGCTGCGTTAGCAGTAGCTGCGTCAGCCAATTCAGATGTAGCGATCACACCTTCGCCGATTTTTACGTCCGGCAATTTAACTGTCTTGTTCTTGATCTTTGCGTCGAAAGTCAGATACAATTCAGATTTTTTCATTTCCGGTTTGTAAGTGAAAGCAGATTTCATGGTTACGTTAGCACCTGCTTTCTGCGGGATAACCTGGTTGTTACCCTTTACTTTTTCACCTTGGTAAGTGTAAGATGTTCCCCATGCTTCACCACCGGCATAACGAAGAACCGGAGTTACGGTTACGACTGCTTTTTTGTTGAACCATTTTGCAGGGAATGTGGCATTAATAGTCACAGGAACTTTGCCTCCGATGGCCTCAAGCGGCTGCGGTTCAGCTTTGATGTACTCTTCAGCTAACGGTTTCAACTTGTTTGAACAAGAAGAAAAAGTCAGAATTGCTGCCAATACAAGGAAAGGCATTAAATACTTTTTGTTCATAATTTGATGTAAGTTTAAAATGTTACTATGTTTATATATTCACTTTCAAATATCCCTTAGCCATCAAAGTGCAAAACTAAAGCATTTTTTTGTTATGAAGAGCAAACAAGAGATAAAATCTTTCTAATTAATACTTATTAATGAATCTTGTCTTCCTTTTTTCCGGCCTGATGTCAAAACAGATAGGAAATGAATCTGGTGAATCCTTCTGGATTTCGTTTGACCCTTATTGTCAAATTTTAATCAAAACAGGGCTTTTTGAGTATAAAGTTTGTTATTATAAACAATCTTCACAATATACACGCCGGCCGGAATCGAACTGATCGGCAAGGTCACCTGTTGTCCGGTGATGGAATAATTGCGTACAGGCTTTCCGGTGAGCGAAACCAAAGAGAGCGAAGCCTGGCTGATGGGATCAGCAAAGTCGATGTGGATCGTATGCCGGTATCTGTCGACAGATAGGCTAACATCCGTTGTCGCCTCTATGTGCTCGTTGGCTGTTCCACCTCCTTCGTTCGGATCCATTCCGGTGCAGATAGGAACCGTCACTCCGACAGGATCGAGCCAATATTTGAGCTGCTTACTGCTATCGGCAGGCTCGGACCAGCTTTTTTGTATGGAGAAAAAGAAGTCTTCGACCGGATTGAGGCAACTGGAAGCACCGCCTGTCAAGCCTCCGATGACACGGTTGTCGCTATCTAAAAGGGGAGAACCGGACGAACCACCGGCTGTACAGCCTGTCGTCCAGCGGCCTACCTTCCAGTGTGAATTTTCATTGAAGTCGGTAACCTGTATTTTATAGGTTGTCAGTTCCACGTTTCCCTCGGCAAGGTTAAGCCTCTTGAGCGATCCGCCCGGATGGTGGATACATGTATAAGGAGCTGTCCCCGCATCCTGTGCGTTCCAGCCGGCATAATAGGCCCGGTAATCGGCAGGCGGTGTGTCCTGCAATTCCAGTAACGCCATATCTGTTAATTCGTTCACGGCTCGGAAATGAGCCGAGGCGATTGTTTGGTCGGTACGTCCGGGTTCAACCGGGCTGCATTGGGGACTGTTGTAATTGAAGTAACAGACGATATTACCCGCCACCTCTTCATAATCCGGATTTTTGACTTGGAATTGGTTGTTCAGGCAATGCGAAGCCGTAAGGAGGTAAGGTTTCCCGTCATTTGCCGTGTTGTTGATGAGCGTTCCCGTACAACCAGTCGTCCCGTTGATGATCATCAGGACAACACTGCGTTCGATAGCGTCGTAGCGAGTTGTCGAATCCTGGTAACAAGCTACGGCCGGCATACATTGGAAAGCCGCAAAGTCGGGCTGCGGTTCCGAGATTCTGAACTTCCGGTAGCCGTGGTTCACCTCGCCGACCGCGAGCTTTCCGGGAAAAACGGCTTCCATCGGTTCTTGGTATTCGATGATTAGTTCGTCTCCTTGGATCGGGGCGACGGGCAGAATGCTGCGTTCCGAATTGTTCAAGTGGTTGAATGAGCCCAATACTTCCGATTGGTCGTTATTGTATAGGAATACGCGTGCGCCTTCGGGCAGATGGTATTCGCTGAACATTACATTGAGGGAGAGCGCACCTTCGGAACGTATACCAAGCCGCCAGACCTTTGTCCCGTCGGGCAGTGTGAAACGGACTCCGGAATTCTCCGGTCTATAGTCCGTCATGAATTTATAGGCAAAGCGAAATCCACTCCTGAGGCCGGTCGCTTCGAGCGAGTCGAGCCGGAGCTGTTCCGCTAGGTCGAACGGGGGCATTATGATAAACATATCCTCTGTCAGGCTTTTGGTGGCCGTGAGAGGGAGCGGTTGCCCTCCGTGACTGATCTGTGCCTTGACGGAAACACTAAGAAACAGGCATAATCCGAAATATATTATAATAAGATGCTTTGCCATAGTAGCAGCAAATATACGATTTTAAAGAAATAATCAGCTATTTCAGATTCATTTTAAAATTACTCCTGATATTTGTCCTGTCGAAAGATTAGACAGATAAGAAGTAGAATTGTAAAAGAAGAATCAAATGAAGAAAATTTTAGCCCTATTAGTTTGCCTGCTTATCGTAAGTATAAGCGTTCGCGCGGACGATGACCGTCCGGTTCGTTTTGACCAGCTGCCCGTTAAGGCACAGGCATATGTAAAGAAATATTTCCCGCAGGAAAAGGTGGCGTTGGCAAAGATGGAAAAGGATTTCTTTGACAAGAAGTATGAAGTGATTTTTGCCAGTAGCAGCAAAGTGGAGTTCTTTAAGGACGGAACCTGGAAAGAAGTGGATTGCAAATATTCTGCTGTTCCCGAAGCCGTTATTCCCGAAGCCATTTTGTACTATGTAAAGGCCACTTATCCCGATCATAAGGTCGTTAAGATCGAAAAGGAAGATCGGGGATATGAGGCGAAACTTGCTAACGGTATGAAGCTGGAGTTTGACAAGAAGTTTAACTTGATAGATATAAACAATTAATAGAGAACCGATTTAAATAGAAACAGTATGATGAAGAATGTATTTTTACTTGCGGCACTGTCTCTGTGCCTGTTCCAAAGTTGTGACAATGATGACGACGGACCGATTCCCAGCTATGTGAGTGCCGAGACCAAAACAGCCTTCGACGAAAAATATCCTTCGGCAAAGGATGTGGAGTGGGAGACGCGTAACGATTATTTGGTTGTGGATTTCAAACAAGATAAAGTAGAGAAGGAAGCTTGGTTCGACAATAGCGGAACCTGGTATATGACGGAAACGGATATCCCTTTTGTACGGCTACCTGATGTGGTGAAGACAGCTTTCCTGCAAGGCGAATATTCGACTTGGAAGGTGGACGATGTGGATATGATCGAACGCCGGGATGTCGAGACTGTCTATGTGCTCGAAGTGGAACAAGGCAATAGCGAGGTGGATCTTTACTACTCCCCGGATGGTATCCTGGTGAAAACTGTTCTTGATGCGGGTGGAAACGATGGGTATGAAGATTTCATCCCGTTCCAGCCTCCCTTTTCCGTAGAGGCTTACATCAAAGAACATTATCCTTCTGCCCGCATCTTGGATATCGATCGGGAAAAAGGTATGACAGAAGTTGAAATATTAGATGGAACGGCTTGTCGTGAACTCCTTTTCGACGACGGAGGTGCTTGGGTGCAGACTAAAACGGAACTTCGTATTTCCGCTCTGCCGGATGTGGTAATGGCTGCTATTAAGGCTTCGCAATATGCAACCTATAAGATCGACGATGCTGATTTCATCGAGACCCAGACTGGCGAATGGTATCTCGTTGAACTGGAATCCGGTAAGCAGGATGTGAAACTCCGCATAGATACTACCGGAAAGATATTGTAGAAGCCCGTCCTTATCGTTTTCAGGTTCATGAGAGACAATTGGACATGGAATCCGGCATATCGGAGATAATCCGGCTTTGTTTTCCAGCCGCCAAACAGGTGATAGCCCGTTCCCATGTCCAAAACTTAGCATTTGCAGCCGTGCAGGAGATGCGCAGTAGCTTCCAAAGCGATTAGCGTTTTGGAGCAACGGACGTTGTTGCTTAATCCAATTCCAACTTGATGACCGTTCCGTATGAAGGGACATTCCTGAATGCTTCTTTCAGGTCATACTTTCCGGCATAAACGTGGGCACAGATTAAGACACCGCCATGCGTAAAAAGGCATACTTTCTGCAAGCTGCTTCTCCTTATTTCGTCCAGGAAATGACTGACCCGGTTGTATTGATCTTGCAAAGATTCGCCCGAGGGAGCCGGAATGTTGATCCAGTCATTGAACCAGGCTTTCGATCGAGGATCGGAGGATAGTTCGTCCCACGATTTCATTTCCCATTCTCCGAAACTGATTTCTTTGATGCGGTCTTCCTTTTCTGCGTCCGGGTAGCCACAATAGGCGGCGAGGCGGGTGCAGCGTGTAAGCGGGCTACTCCACACCTTGTCGAATGTATGGCCGGATAAGGTCTTTTTTACGGCTTCTGCTTCCTTCTCGAACGTGGGGCGGAGGGGAACGTCGGTCTGTCCGTATGCATAGCCGGCGGGAACGTTGACGGAAGTATGTCTGACCAGATAAATTTCCATGTAATACGTGTTTTATATGAGTGTTGTATAAATAAGGGCTATCCCCAGGTAGAAGCTCAATTCACAAAGCAAGAAGGTCGCTCCGCAGCAGTCACCTGTATAACCTTGTATTTTCTTTTTCATCAAATAGGTGAGGGAACAGAAGACGAGAATAGGCAGTAGGCCTGCCAGGTAATAGACGGGTTCCAGCAGCCAGAACATCGGAATAAGAGCGGAGAACAGGCAAAATGTATATTCGCTTGTTGTCATCCGGCTGTAAACCGTTTTGTTTTTAGCCTCTTCTTCCTTGCGTGCATAGGGAAGCCTGTTAATGATCATTCCGGCAACTCCTTTGGAAAAAGGATCGCCTGCCAGTATCGCACTTCCGGCAAGAGCCAGTGGCAGGCTGCTCAATAACGTATATAGGAGCGCAAAATAAAGAATCAACCCGATCACCCCGTAGCTTCCTATATGTGAATCCTTCATGATGGAAAGGATTCGTTCGCGAGAGGTACCTCCCCCGAAGCCGTCGAAAAAGTCGGCAAGCCCGTCTTCATGAAGGCAACCGGTTATCAGCAGGCGGGTGACGATTGCCAATAACACGGCAACACTTGTCGGCAGGACCAGTGAAGTGGCATAAAGCACGATCACGGAAAACCCGGCAGTGAGCCAGCCGACCAGCGCCCAGTGGCTGACTACATTCTTGAAATATTCCGAAGGCACTTCAGCTAGCCGCCAGAAAGGGAGGCGGGTGAAAAAGATGAAAGCGGCGAGGATATGGAGCATGGTTGATAATTAAAGAATGAAAGAATTAAAAGTATTTGGTGATGGAGGCCTGTTGGAAACTGTGCATCTCGTTGATCATACGGACTGCTGAGTCTACAATCGGATAGGCGCATACGGAACCGGAACCTTCACCCAGGCGTAAGCCGAGATTTAGCAGCGGCTTAGCTTGTAAGATATCCAGTACACGTTTGTGCCCGGCCTCGTCCCCGCAGTGTCCGAATATACAATAAGGAAGCATTTCCGGATACAGGCGTGACGCAGCCAGTACGCAGTTCGTCATGATAAAGCCATCTACCAGGATGACCATCTTTAACTCGGCTGCACGGAGCATGCCTCCCACAGCCATCACCATCTCATAGCCGCCGAAATAGCGGATCACATCCAGCGGGCTGTTATCTCCCTTGTAATGAGCGAGCGCCTTTTTTAAGACATTATATTTATGTTTGACCCCTTTGCTGTCCAAGCCGCTTCCGGCTCCTACGCAATCGATCAGCGGGATTCCCGTCAGACAAGTCATCCACATACTTGATGCAGCGGTGTTTCCGATTCCCATCTCTCCGAAACTGATCACGTTGCACCCATTGTCGTGGCAATCTGTGACAATGTCGGCACCATATTGGATGGCCAATTCCATCTCATCCTGTGTCATGGCCGCTTCATGCAGGAAGTTGCGGGTCCCTTTCCTGATTTTCCGGTCGATCAGCTCCGGGATAGCAGGGAAATCAAAATCCACACCACCGTCGACAATCTTGATTTCGAAGCCGTGTTGGCGTGAAAGGAAACAAATGCCCGCTCCTCCGTTCAGGAAGTTATGTATCACCTGGCGTGTCACTTCTTTGGGTGATTGGCTGACTCCTTCGTCGGCGATCCCGTGGTCGGATGCATATATAACGTTGACCGGATGATGAAGCTCCGGGGATAATGTTTGCTGGATCAGGCCGATTTGAAGTGCAATTTCTTCAAGCGTACCCAGTGACCCTTTGGGCTTCGTCAGATTATCGATTTTGTCCTGCAGGGCTGTGGCAATAGCGATGTCAGGTTTTTGAATGTTGAAAGAGATCATTGTATCGTGTTTTTATTATTTTACCTTCAATGGAATACCGCTCACCATGAGAATAACTTCGTCGGCACGGGATGCGATGTATTGGTTAAGCCAACCTTGCAAGTCCGTGAACCGGCGTTGCACCGCATCGGGAGAAACACCGCCTAACCCGATTTCGTTTGTGACGAAGATCAGATAGGCATCTTGCTCTGTAAATTTATTAAATTCTTCTTTTAACTCGGCCAGGGAACGATTCGTGTCGCCCTCATTGTCGAAGAAAAAGTTCGTTCCCCAGAGAGTGACACAATCGATAACGACGACACGGCCGTCCAGATTGTGGAGACTCAGGTATTTTTCTTCCTCGATATTCGTCCATTCCGGTCCTCGATCGGCCTGATGGCGAAGTACACGCTCGCGGAACTCTTCGTCCCAGACACGTGATGTCGCCAGGTAAACCGGATGGGCCGTCAGTGACAAAGCGAGCTTTTGCGCATATCCGCTTTTTCCGGAACGTTGGCCGCCTGTCACTAAAACGATATGCTTTTTTCCCATTGTCTTATTCTCCTTTCGGTTTATTGCGGGCAGCAGCACGCTTTGCCTTGTTGAGCGGGTTGTTCTTGCTTGTCTTGCGTAACGCTGCTGATTTCGGGGAAGAAGCCAAGCGTTGTGCAACGGCCGACCGTCCTAATGATTTGCCGAATTTGGGGCGCAGCGCTTCTTTTAGCATCTCTTTGTCGATGCCGGTCGTCTTTGTCTCTTTTTTTGTGCTTTCTCCATTGCGTGCAGCATGACGGGTGGCTGCATATTTATTGTATTTTACATATTTGCCGGGGCGCAGGCCTTTTGAGCCGGTTGCCGGGGAAGTCACCTTCTTTTCGGATGCCATCGTGGACAAGGGCTTTGTCTTCTTCGCCTTTTTTTCCTGTCCGGCAAGTTCTAGCTCTTGAATATTGATCCGTGCGGAAGAAGTTTGTTTGCCTGTATGCTTTCCGATTTTAACTTGTATATCATCTAGCATGACAATATCGCCTTCCGTCACTTTCTGCCCGACTTGAGGCAGGCTGCCGTTTACGGTGACACGCCCTTCTTCGATGAATTTGTCCGCTTCCCTGCGTGAACAAAGGCCGGAATCACTGATGAGTTTATTTAATCTTACTTCCATTTTATACGTATTTATTTAGTGGATAATTATTGATATTAAACAAACAATAAGCCCCATGGCAAGTTCGGCATTGTTGTTTATTTTGATGGCAATCAACATGTCTTCTGTTGTGAAAGCCCGTTCGTTAGTCCCGATGTAAGGCTTTTCCACCGGTTTCCCGAAATAGTCGTGGGTTCCCCCGAATCGGCAATTTAAGATAGCGGCAAGGGCAGATTCCGGATAGCCTGAATTCGGGCTGGCATGAGCCGGACCGAAACGCTTGACGAAGTCCATTTTGTTTAAATTGCCGGAGACAGCCAGCATCAGCCATGCAGTCAACCGGGCAGGAATATAATTGGCAAGATCGTCGAGCCTTGCAGCAATCTGTCCGAATTCTAAATAGCGTTCATTTTTGTAGCCGATCATCGAATCGAGCGTGTTTACCATCTTGTAGGCTATCATGCCGGGGAGCCCGAGCAGGGCAAACCAAAACATAGGAGCTATCACACCGTCGCTCAGGTTTTCTGCGAGCGTTTCGAGGGCGGCGGCCCGTATCTCTTGTGGGGAGAGGCGGGATGTGTCGCGGCCTACGATCCGCCCGACCTGTCTGCGTCCTTTTTCCGTGCTGCGGTCTACTGCTTCGAAAACGGCTTTCACTTCTTTGATTAGCGTTTTTCCTGCCAGGCAGTAAAAGACACCTATCCCGACTAAAATCGAAGCGAACAGCGGGTAAAAGTACCCGGCAAGTGCCAGTATCCGTTCGCAAAGCAAATAAGTACCGGCAACCAGTACGAGCGCCATGACACCTCCTTTGACAGCTCGATCATTCCCTTTGTTCAGTGTCTTTTCTCCTAAGGAAATCACTTTGCCGAAGCCTACAACCGGATGTGGCCATCCTTCAGGATCGCCCAACAGACGGTCTGCCAGCCATCCACCGATAAACGGGAGGGCTTTTGCCATATAAAACGATTGCTGAAACCAATAATACATATTGGTGGCAAAGGTAAAAATATAATTCCAGTTATGGAATCCATCGCCTATATTCCTCATGATTTACCGAGGTAAAATTGGAGGCGGAAAATATGTTCTTTGTTCTGATACCGGTAGGAAATGTGCAGCCCGTATTGGCGGCAGATCGCTTCGGCTATGGCGAGGCCTAGCCCGGTCGATTCCTTTTTCTTGCTCCCCTGGTAGAAACGTTCGAAGATATGTTCGCTGTCGAGTGGTTCGGTTTGTCCCGTGTTAGCAAGAGTCAGCGAGTTGGTTTGGATCGTGACACGGACGTGCCCTTGTTCCTTGTTATGGATAAAAGCGTTTTTCAGAAGGTTGGAGACGAGTGCTTCCGCCAGTGTCTCGTTCATCGTTATCGTCAGCCGGCCCTGTTCCTCCAGTGAGATCTGTGCTTCGTAGTGGCTGAATATCTCTTTGTAATCATCCAACAGCCGTTTGACAATGCTGTTGATTTCGACCGGACGGCTGTCGGTGAATTGCCCGTTGTCGATCCGGGAGAGGAACAGCAGGGATTTATTCAGCCGGACGATGTAGTTCAGTGTATGCTTGGTTTTGAACAGTTCTTCCATTTGCTCCTCCGTCAGTTCCGTATTGTCGAGCAGCCATTCGATGCGGTTGTTACAAACGGCGAGCGGTGTCTGGAGTTCGTGCGATGCATTGCCGATGAATTGCTTCTGCTGTTTGAATAGCTGTTCCGAACGTTCGACGGCCTGGGCGGCAGCTTCGTTCAGTCTGCGGAATTCCGGGATATGGGTGTCGTTGGGAACAGGTTCGTGCTGCTTGCCCGGCAAATAACTGTCCAGCCAGTGCAGTAGCGCGTATAGCGGGCGCAGGCTCCGGTAGAACACCCAGATACTGACTGTAAGCAGGGTAACCAGCAAGACGATATAAAGAAAGAGAATCCAGTTGGCGACGGCTTCCCGTAAGTCTTCTTTTTCAAAAGAGGGAGTCGAGACTTCTAACAGGAAATAATTGTCGTCTTTGTCGGCGAAGATGGTTCGCAGCACGCGTGCCGGTTCGGTTTCTTCCTTTTCCTTTATATAGATGTCGGCATCGTAGTATTCGATCGCTGGGTATTGTCCGGCCTCTTCCCGAGTGATGGGACGGATGGAATAGCTATTGTTGGTCCCGTCGTTTTTTGAAGGAAGCTCTTTGCCGGCAAGCGATCGGATGATGATCGTCTCGGAGTAGTCTTCCAGCGCATCGTCTACTTCGTCGTTGATTTCGTCGATCATGGTGAAGTAGAAGAAAACTGTCCATACTGTCAGGACGATCAGCAGCGCCAGAGATAGGCGGATCAATATGCGGTAAATCAGTTTCATGTCTGCCGTGCCTTATTCTTCGTTGATGACTAATTTATATCCGAAGCCGTAGATGGAGCGGATCTCGATTGTCGCACCTGCTTTCTTTAACTGCTGTCGCAGGTTCTTGACCTGTGCGTAGACGAAATGGAAACTGTCCGCCTGGTCGACATGGTCGCCCCAGACCGCCTCGGCCAGTACGGCCTTATCGATGATATGGTTCGGGCGGTTGGCAAAATAGAACAGGATGTCATATTCTTTCTTGAGAAGTTCCAGCTCCTTGTCGCCAACGAATACCCGGAAACTGTCCGGTTCGATCCGCAGGTTTCCCAGCTGGAGGGAACGCGAACTGTCTCCACGCTGTCGTCTCAGTACGCTTTTGATCCGGGCGTTGAGCTCGGCCAGATGGAAGGGTTTCGGAAGATAGTCGTCCGCTCCCTGTTCCAGTCCCAGGACCTTGTCCTCGATGGAGTCGCGGGCAGAGATGATGATGATGCTTTCCCGCTTCTGCTGCTCCTTGAGCATTTCCAACAGCTTCAAGCCGTTCCCGTCCGGTAACATGATGTCGAGCAGGATACAGTCATAGCTGTAGTCCGCTATTTTCAGGCTCGCTTCGTAGAAAGTGTCCGCTGTTTCCACTACATATCGCTCTTTTGCCAATGTTTTCTGCATCAGTTCTCTGAGCGAAGGTTCGTCTTCAACTATTAATATCTTCATAAATATCGCCTTATCTGTATCCAAAGATACAAAGCGAATTTAAAATAAACTTGAAATGATCATTTTAAAAAGGCAAACAACTGTCGAATCTCATGATTTTTAATTAAGTTTGCCAGTCCGTTCAAGGATATGATTTTAAAACCAATATTATAAATTAAAATACAAACGCTATGGCAACAACTCCTTTCAAGTATCAGGCTCCGTTCCCATTGGGCCCGGATACAACAGAGTATTATCTGCTTACAAAAGATTATGTTTCGGTTTCCGAGTTCGAAGGAACTCCGGTTCTGAAAGTAGCGAAAGAAGGTCTTACGGCAATGGCCAATGCCGCTTTCCGTGATGTATCCTTTATGCTTCGCCGCTCGCACAACGAGCAGGTGGCTAAGATCCTGAGCGATCCGGAAGCAAGTGATAACGATAAATATGTGGCGTTGACTTTCCTGCGTAATGCAGAAGTTGCTGCTAAAGGTGTACTTCCTTTCTGTCAAGATACCGGAACGGCTATCATCCATGGCGAAAAGGGACAGCAGGTATGGACCGGCTACTGCGACGAAGAAGCGCTTTCGTTGGGTGTTTATAAAACCTACACGGAAGAAAACCTGCGCTATTCGCAGAACGCTCCCCTGAATATGTATGACGAAGTGAACACCAAGTGCAACCTGCCGGCCCAGATCGACATCGAAGCTACAGAAGGCATGGAGTATAAGTTCCTGTGTGTGACAAAGGGAGGTGGTTCTGCTAACAAGACTTACCTGTATCAGGAAACAAAGGCGATCCTGAACCCGGGAACTTTGGTCCCATTCATCATCGAAAAGATCAAGACATTAGGTACGGCTGCTTGTCCTCCTTATCATATTGCAGTGGTGATCGGCGGTACTTCTGCTGAAAAGAACTTGCTGACGGTGAAGTTGGCTTCTACACATTATTATGACGAATTGCCTACGACCGGTAACGAGTATGGTCGCGCTTTCCGGGACGTCGAACTGGAAAAAGAAGTGTTGGCCGAAGTGCATAATATCGGTTTGGGCGCACAGTTCGGTGGCAAGTATCTGGCACATGATATCCGTATCATCCGTCTGCCGCGCCACGGGGCTTCTTGCCCGGTCGGTTTGGGTGTCAGTTGCTCGGCTGACCGTAACGTGAAATGTAAGATCAACAAAGACGGTATTTGGATTGAGAAGTTAGACAGTCATCCGGGCGAACTGATCCCGGCTGAACTGCGCGAAGCAGGTGAAGGCGATGCTGTCAAGATCAACCTGAACCAGCCGATGGCAGAGATCCTGAAAGAACTGGATAAATATCCGGTAGCTACCCGTCTGTCTCTGAATGGCACAATCATCGTAGGTCGAGACATTGCTCATGCCAAACTGAAAGAACGCCTGGATCGCGGTGAAGATCTGCCTCAGTATATCAAGGATCATCCTATCTATTATGCCGGTCCGGCCAAGACTCCGACCGGTATGGCTTGTGGTTCTATGGGCCCGACGACTGCCGGCCGTATGGACTCGTATGTTGGCCTGTTCCAGAGCCATGGTGGCAGCATGGTCATGTTGGCGAAAGGTAATCGTAGCCAGCAGGTGACGGATGCTTGCCAGAAGTATGGCGGTTTCTATTTAGGTAGTATCGGTGGCCCGGCTGCTATCCTGGCCCAGAATAACATCAAGAGCATCGAATGTGTGGAATATCCCGAATTGGGCATGGAAGCGATCTGGAAGATCGAAGTAGAAGACTTCCCTGCATTCATCCTGGTAGACAACAAGGGTAACGATTTCTTCAAACAGATCAAACCGCGTTGTACTTGCAGTAAGTAAGGCGTGCTTTACGTTCATATAAAAAGGGAGGGAGTGGAGAGATTCATTCCCTCTTTTTTGTTGAAGGTCGATATTTTTTATTTGATTTTTCCAATTATTTTGTTGATTTCAACCGTAAAGATAGAAGCTATAAGATGGCTCTCCCGAAGAATAGCTGTTTCAGCCGGAAAAAGTTTGAAACAAAAGTTACGATGTCTAATGCATAGCTTTACAGTCCAAAACCCGTCGGTAGTTTTCCCGGAAGCGATGCTTGTCATTTCTCAAAAGGATGTAGGCTTGTTTGAAATAGGCTATACCCTTTTTGTTTGCAGCCTATATCCTTTTTCCGGATAGGTTATAGGTCATTTTGATTAAATGTTGCGGACAGTTATTGTTATTTCATTCACCTCTTTAATCTGTACTTTGTTTTTCAATGCTTATAAAGGGCGAAAGCAAGCAGTTTTTGCCTTCACCCTTGTAGTTTGCCTTCACCTTGTGCTTTTCTGTCTGTATGAATAGGTGGCAACGAAAAACGAGGTGAAACTGAAATCCCTGGGTGAAGGCGGAAAAGGATAGTGTCTTCACCTAGGGATTGCTTGAAATATATGGTATACAAATAAAAGGTGAAGGTTGAAAAGAAAGTTGCATGTAAAAAACAGCTCCCGTCCCCTAAAATATGGGGCGGGAGCTGTTTGAAATTATACACGTAATGTATTTTACTGATTCTTAATCCTGACGTTCGCGGCGAGGACCACGGTCGCCACGATCCTGACGGGGACCACGGTCTCCACGTTCCGGTCTCGGACCGCGTTCGGGTCTCGGCGGACGTTCCTCATAACCTTCCGGTTTCGGCAGCAACACTTTGTGAGATAATTTGAATTTACCCGTCTTAGCGTCGATGTCTACCAACTTGACGCTGATAGTATCACCTTCTTTCAAACCAGCCTGTTCAACTGTTTCCAGACGTTTCCAGTCGATTTCGGAAATGTGGAGCAAACCGTCTTTGCCCGGCATGAATTCAACGAATGCACCGTAAGGCATGATAGAAGAAATCTTTCCTTCGTAGATTTCGCCGATTTCGGGAACAGCAACGATAGCTTTGATGGAGCGGATAGCCGCATCGATTGTCGCTTTGTTTGTTCCGGAGATTTCGATTTTACCCACTCCGTCTTCTTCTTCAATAGTAATAATGGCACCCGTCTTTTCCTGAATACCCTGGATGATCTTACCGCCCGGACCGATTACCGCACCGATAAATTCTTTACCGATCGTCATCGTTTCGATTCTCGGAGCGTGAGGCTTCAGATCCGAACGAACTTCCGGCTGGGCTTCCATGATCTTGCCCAGGATGTGCATACGGCCTTCTTTTGCCTGTGCCAATGCGTTTTCAAGAATTTCGTATGACAGACCGTCTACCTTGATATCCATCTGGGTGGCAGTGATACCGTCTTTTGTTCCTGTCACCTTGAAGTCCATGTCGCCTAAGTGGTCTTCATCTCCTAAGATATCGGACAGGATAGCGTAGTTCTGACCTTTGTTTTCGGAGATCAGACCCATTGCGATACCGGATACCGGCTTCTTCATCGGAACACCCGCGTCTCTCAATGCCAGCGTGCCGGCACATACGGTTGCCATTGAAGAAGAACCGTTAGACTCTAAGATATCGGAGATCACGCGTACCACGTAAGGATAGTCTGTCGGGATCATCCGTTTCAATGCGCGGTGAGCCAGGTTTCCGTGACCGATTTCACGACGTCCTACACCGCGGGAAGCTTTTGCTTCGCCTGTAGAGAACGGAGGGAAGTTATAATGTAATAGGAAACGTTCTTTTCCGTGGTTCAATACATCGTCGATCATCTTTTCATCGGCTTTTGTACCTAAGGTGACAGTCGAAAGCGACTGTGTTTCACCACGTGTGAAGATTGCAGAACCGTGAGGACCGGGCAGACAATCTGTTTCGATCCAGATCGGACGGATTTCAGTAGTCTTACGGCCATCCAGACGCTTTCCTTCGTCCAAGATAGCGCGGCGCATTGCTTCTTTTTCTACATCGTGGTAGTAGCGGCCGATCATTTCAACCTTCTCGTCTGTCAATTCTTCTTCAGAGAATTGAGCTTTATACTCTTCGACAACAGCTTCGAATGCTTCGGCACGCTGATGCTTGTCAGTGCCGGATGTTGCAACGGCATAAGCCTTTGCGTAGCATTTTTCGTGTACATCTTTACGCAGTTCGTCGTCATTAACTTCGTGGCAGTATTCGCGTTTAACCAGTTTGCCGCAAGCTTCGGACAGTTCAAGCTGTGCCAGGCACTGTATTTTGATCGCTTCATGTGCGACTTTGATCGCTTCCAGCATTTCCGATTCCTGAACTTCGTCCATTTCGCCTTCCACCATCATGATGTTGTCAAGCGTAGCACCCACCATAATATCAATATCTGCTTTTTCCAATTCAGAGAACGTGGGGTTGACTACATACTTGCCATCGATGCGTGCGACACGGCATTCGGAGATTGGCCCGTTGAAAGGAATATCCGATACGGCCAATGCGGCGGAAGCCGCCAGTCCGGCCAGTGCGTCCGGCATATCTTCACCGTCTGCGGAGAATAATATGACGTTTACATATACTTCAGCATGGTAATTATCCGGGAAAAGAGGGCGGAGAGCGCGGTCAACCAAACGGGAAGTCAGAATTTCGTAGTCGGAAGCTTTACCTTCTCTTTTTGTAAAACCTCCCGGAAAACGGCCAAATGCCGAGAATTTTTCTTTGTACTCTACTTGTAACGGCATGAAGTCAACACCCGGGTTTGCATCTTTAGCGGCGCAAACAGTAGCCAGCAACACAGTGTTGCCCATACGCACGGTAACTGCACCGTCCGCCTGTTTTGCCAATTTCCCGGTTTCGATGGTGATGGTTCTTCCATCAGCCAATTCGATCGTCTTGTTAATTGGATTAAGCATAATCTTTTTCTTATTTTTCTATCTGTAAAATTGGTGCAAATGTAATGAAAGTTTGTCTGTAAACGTGTGAAAATGAAAATAAAAAACATGATAAAAGCTCTTTTTTATAAAAATAGCGGGAAGATTTAGCGAATAATAGTGCCACAATTGTAAATTAATGTATATTTGCAGCGAATTAAAACAAGAAGTAAAGATATGATGAAACAAATATCCACACGACTGTTGACTGTTTTAGGACTGTGCATGTTCTTATTTTCAGCTTGTAACAACTCCTCGGATTTCACGGTGAAGGGAGTCGTGGCGGGAGCTGACGGTCAGCTTATGTATTTAGAAAATGTCGGAATCTCGAATGTAGTGACACTCGATTCCATCAAGCTGGCTCCCGGCGGGAAGTTCAAGTTTACGGAGAAGCGTCCTGAGTATCCGGACTTTTATCGTCTGCGTTTGAATAATCAGTTGATCAATTTCGCAGTCGATTCGACCGAAACCATTTCCTTCGTCGCTGATGCCGGTACTTTCGCGACTTCCTATTCTGTGGAAGGTTCTGAAAATTCAAAGGCGATAAAGGCGATCACTTTGGCACAACTGGATGCAAACCAGGCTATCAGCCGCTTGCGGAAGGAGTATGAAGATAAGATGATCTCAGATACGACCTATCGTACGAAGGTTTTGGCTGCTGCCGACGCCTATAAAGAAGTCGCCCGGAAATATATTTATTCGGCACCGATGTCCACGGCAGCCTATTTTGCTTTGTTCCAGCAGATCGATGGCTTGTTATTCTTTGATTTGTATGATCGGAAGGATGTCAAGGCATACGGAGCTGTTGCAACCAGCTACGATCACGCTTATCCGGAAAGCCCGCGTTCGAAACATCTCTACAATCTGACACTGCAATCCATGAAGGTCTTGCGTGCTCAACGTCCTGTCGACTATAGCAATGTGGAGACAAAGGAAATTTCATTCCTTGATATCGAATTGCCGGATGTTCGGGGCGAAGTGGTAAAACTCTCTACGGTTGCTCCCGGAAAGGTCGTTTTGATCAACTTTACGGCTTATCAGACGGAATGGTCGCCGGCTTTGAATATGGCATTGGGTGAATTGTATACAAAATACCATGATCAGGGACTTGAGATTTATCAGGTGTCGTTGGATAGCGATTTTCATTTCTGGAGAAACGGAGCGTCCAATTTACCGTGGGTGACTGTCCGCGACCCGCAGTCTGTTTATTCGCAGGTGGCAGGTTTGTACAATGTAAAACAATTGCCCGCCCTTTTCATCCTCGACCGTAAAGGAAACCTGGTTAAGCGTGTCGAAGACGTGAAGAAACTGGAAACGGATGTAAAAGCGGTGTTTTGATTTATGAATTATGATTTCTTGACGCATAATCATAACATGTTGTAAAACACTTCGAAAGGATTTGCGTTCTTAAAAAGATCGTTTATCTTTGCAAAGTCTGAAATACAGAGAAAGAGGAGTTCCGGCCAAGCAGTTGGTCGGGATTCTTTTTTTATTGTGCAGTAATCAATAATAACATTTTAAATAAATAGGAGGATTTAGTATGGCAGTGAGCTATATGACGAAAGATGGTTATGATAAGATTTTAGCTGAAATCAATTATCTGGAAACCGTGAAACGTCCGGAAATATCTGCCCAGATTGCAGAGGCCCGTGACAAAGGCGATTTGTCTGAGAATGCTGAATATGACGCAGCAAAGGAAGCACAGGGTATAATGGAAGCAAAGCTTGCCCAGTTGAAGGGCTTGATCTCTAACGCCCGCCTGATAGACGAATCCCGTGTCCAAACAGACGAAGTTCAGATCCTGAACAAAGTGAAGATCAAGAACACAAAGAACAATGCAGTCATGACGTATACTTTGGTCTCTGACTCGGAAGCAAACCTGAAAGAAGGTAAGATTGCAGTCAGCACTCCGATTGCGCAGGGGTTGATGGGGAAAAAGGTAGGCGACATTGTGGAAATTAAAGTCCCATCCGGTATGATGAGTTTTGAAATTATGGATATATCGATTTAATAATATAACATTATGGCATCTATATTCAGTCGAATTGTGGCGGGTGAGATCCCTTGCCATAAAGTAGCGGAAGACGAAGAGTTCTTCGCTTTTCTGGACATCAATCCGGTTGCGGTCGGCCATACGCTGGTGATTCCGAAAAAAGAGATCGATTATATTTTCGACATAGAAGATCCTATGCTCGGACGTATGATGGCATTTGCCAAACGGGTGGCCCGTGCACAGGAAGCTGTTATTCCTTGTAAGCGGGTCGGTTTGGCCGTGATGGGACTGGAAGTTCCTCATGCGCATATTCATTTAATTCCGATTCAGAAGGAGTCGGATATGTATTTTGGCGGAAAGAAAATGGAGGTTACTCAGGACGTGCTCGCAGACACTGCTGCACAGATAAGAAATGCCTTTAAATAAATGAGGTAAAGTCTTTTTGGTATAAAAACTTTATGTATATTTGTGACCGCTTCTTCCTCTGTATGATAATATTGAGAGGAAGGAAGCGGTTTTTTTATAAAGATTCATTAGTGGTTTTTACTCATAAATTTGTTAACCTTAGAAGAAAGGCCCTCCTTGTGAAAGGACGGCCTTCTTTTTTAAACACACAATCATTGTAATATGCAATTTAATTGGGGATTTTCTTAATCGACTTTGGTTATGGAACTGCTCCCGACATTGCCGTCCCCGAAAACCTTGTTTGTATGGCAGGAGCATAAAAGCCCTGCCATGAGTGTGAATACCAGTATGAATGAATATGATCTTTTCATGATTCTGTTGTTTATTATAGATTATATGTTGAAGAGATTGCTCCAGGGAAATGTGCTCCATCCGTTTATTCCGGTCTGATAGACATAGAAGAAACATAATATTACGGATACAAACCATAAGATCAGCAACGTCCATTTTGCAGTGTCAGGCAATGGCTTTGCTTTGAACAGTTGCATGCAGATTGCATATACGAGGGCAAAGATCGGAATGCCGATTAACAAAATGAAATCGATGCATCCCATGATGGTCAGCGAAATAGGCGTTCCTGATATCAGGTCGGCCCCGAACGGTGACAATTGATATAGGAAACCTGTACCTCCGACAATAAGAGCAAAGGTGACGACAACCAAAATAAAAGCGGCAAGCAGTAATGGTGGTAGCAGGATGATCCCGATCAGTATGGCCAGGAATTTGAGGATGAAACCTACCACTCCGACAAACAAATCTGCCAGTTTTTGCAGAAAGCTTCTCGGCTTGTCGGAACTCATATAATCATTTACATTATTGCTGACCTTTTCGAAACCATCTGTAACCGTTTTGCCTATGTTTTCGAGGGTGACACTTTGCCCGCGCATCATCAGCTTGTCGGCTGCGGTCCGTGCCAACGGCATTACCAGCCATAATATAAGGTATAGGATAATGATCGGTGCATAAGGAATGAAAAGCAGGATGATCATGGCAAGGCGCACAGCCGTCACGTCCCATCCCGTATAAGCGGCGATACCACCGGCTACACCTCCCAATACCCGGTTATCCGGATCGCGCATCAGCTTTTTCGGGCCTCTGGGGATCTCCTCTTCCTGGAAAGCTTGTGCCTTGGCTTCTTCCTTGTATTCTTTTTCTTCTTCACCTTCGAACAATTCTTCCGGCTTGCCCATGCGTTTGATTACCTCTTCGACATGTTCGATCGTGATCACTTCATGCCCCAATCGAACCCGCTCATTGAACAGTTCGGAGATACGCATTTCAAAATCGTTCATAATCTCTTCCGAACCTTCTTCCTTGCGGAAGTGGATGCGGAGGTTTGCCAGATATTTATCGAGCAGTTGGTATGCATCTTCGTCAATGTGGAAAACCGTTCCTCCCAAATTAACTGTCAGTGTCTTCTTCATTGTTTTCTGATTTTAATTGTTTCTGATGTGGTTGATTGTATCGTTCAGCTCCTGCCAGGATGTTTCCAGTTCACCGAGGAATTCTTCTCCTTTCGGGGTAAGTTGGTAATACTTGCGAGGCGGTCCTTGAGTAGATTCTATCCACTGGTAACTTAATAGTTCACTATTCTTTAATCTTGTCAACAGAGGATATAGGGTACCTTCCACAACAATCAATTTAGCTTCCTGTAACTTCTGGATAATGTCAGAGGTATACGCCGGCTCTTTTTTGAGAAGCAATAGAATGCAATATTCCAATGTTCCCTTTCTCATTTGTGATTTTACGTTCTCTGCATTCATTTTTATTTTGTTTTACGCTACAAATATATGTATTGCCTATGTACTATGCAATACATACTACTATGTTTATCCTAATTTAACATTAATATTGCACAAATCCGGCGTTTTTGTGTAAAAAAGAGGCTAATCTCATGACAAATAGAATAGAAAACAGTACTTTTGCAGGAGCAATTCAAAACAAAGAATTATGATTTACTACCATTATGCCGAGTTGGTTCATCGACAGGCAGAAAAATATGGTTCCCGCACTGCATTGAAATATCGTGATAATGCAACTGGGAAATGGTTAAAAATATCTTGGAAGGAATTCTCTGAAAAAGTTATGCTTACGGCTAAGGCAATGGCCGAATTCGGGATAGGAGTACAGGAGAATATCGGGGTTTATTCACAGAATATGCCGCAATGTTTTTATACGGATTTCGGGGCATATGCGAATCGTGTGGTCTCTATTCCGATGTACGCGACGAATTCTCCGGGGCAGATCGAGTATATAATCAATGATGCTCATATACATACATTGTTTGTTGGCGAGCAGTTGCAGTATAATAATGCATTCAAGGTGCAGAAAGAATCCCAATACCTGAAGCGCCTGGTCGTGTTTGATCAGGCTGTCAAGTTGAATCCGGAAGACAAGACCTCGATTTATTTTGACGATTTCCTGCGGCTGGGCGATAATGCGCATGCCGAGACAACGGTGAAGATCCGTATGAACGAAGCAGTGCCGGAAGACTTGGCCACCATAATATATACTTCCGGGACGACCGGCGAGTCCAAAGGGGTCATGCTCCATCATTCCAATTATCTGGAAGCTATGCGTATCCATGATATCCGCCTTCCGATGGTAACGGATAAGGATCTTTCCATGTGTTTCCTGCCGCTGACTCATATTTTTGAAAAAGCGTGGTCTTACTATTGTCTGCATAAGGGAGTGACGATTGCGATCAACCAAGATCCTAAAATGATTCAGAAGACATTGCCGGAGGTGCATCCTACGTTGATGTGCAACGTTCCCCGTTTTTGGGAGAAGGTATATGCAGGCGTGCATGAAAAGATCAACTCGTCGTCTCCCACCATGAAGAGAATCTTTTTGGATGCTATCGAGACCGGGCGCAAGTATAACCTGGAATATAAAAATAAGGGCATCTCGGCTCCTTGTGGGTTGAAGCTGAAGTTCGAAATGTATAATAAGACCGTTTTCAATTTGTTGAAACGGGTGTTAGGGATCGAACGCGGCCGTTTTTTCCCGGTGGCCGGTGCGCCGCTTTCGGATACGGTCAATGAATTTTTGCAGTCTGTCAATATTCCGATTGTGTATGGCTACGGTTTGAGCGAGACGACGGCAACCGTCTGCTTCTATCCTGAAATCGGATTCCAGTTCGGCTCGATCGGTGATGTCATGCCGGATGTACAGGTGCGAATCGATCCGGAGAATAGCGAAATCCTGGTAAAAGGCAAGACTGTGATGTCCGGCTACTATAATAAACCGGCTGAAAATGAAAAGGCGTTTACGGAAGACGGTTATTTCCGTACGGGAGATGCCGGAAGGATGGAAGGAAACACGTTGTTCTTCACCGAACGTATCAAGGATTTGTATAAAACATCGAATGGTAAATATATCGCCCCACAGGCAATTGAAATGGTTATGAGCGGTGATCAGTATATCGAACAGATTGCCGTTATCGGCGACCAGCGTAAGTTTGTCAGTGCGTTGATTGTTCCCGCTTATTCGTTATTGGAAAAGTATGCCGAAGAAAAGGGGCTGGCTGTCGGTAGCCGGGAAGAGCTTGTTCGGAATAAGGAAGTCCTTCGCCTGATCGAGACACATATCGAGGAAAATCAGAAGAATCTGGCTTCTTATGAGAAGATCAAGCGTTTCACCTTGTTGTCCGAACCCTTTACGATGGGGTCTGAACTGACGGATACGCTCAAGCTCCGCCGTTCAGTCATTTTGAAGAAATATGCGGATTCGATCGAGAAGATGTACGAAGAAGCTTCAAACCCTTCCTGATCGTCCTTGATAAACGCACCGATGACAAAAGCCCGACGGAAATAAACTCCCCGTCGGGCTTTTGTCATTTCGGTAGAAAAAAGAGGTGTCTTATGTACAAATAGAAATGTTAAAAAATATTACCCTTGCTACTAATTCCGAATATATGGGGTAGTAATCCGATTTAGATGGGGTAGTAGTGACATTTTGATAGTCAGGAAAATTGAGTATCTTTGCCGGACAAATTAAAAAAAAGAATATTATGATCACATCAGACCAACTACACAATGTGTTGGAGCGCGAGCAGGCGCTGAGGGGGTATCTTTGACATAGATGGCAAGACCATCCAGTTAGAAGAAGAAGAGTTACGCACTCATGATCCCGGTTTCTGGGAAGATGCCAAACGGGCGGAAGTCCAGATGAAGAAAGTAAAAGAACTGAAAAAGTGGATCGAACTTTACAACGAGGTTCATGCTGCAGCGGAAGAATTGCAGTTGGCTTATGATTATGTAAAAGAGGGGATTGTCAGTGAAGAAGAAGTTGACGAGGCTTATGGCAATGCCATCCAGTTGGTGGAAAGCCTGGAGTTTCGCAATATGTTGCGCCAGGAAGCCGACCAGATGAGTTGTGTGCTGAAAATCAACTCCGGTGCCGGCGGTACGGAAAGCCAGGACTGGGCTTCCATGCTGCTCCGTATGTATACGCGCTGGGCGGAGGCGAACGGATATAAGATTTCCGTAGCCAACTACCAGGAAGGGGATGAGGCTGGTATTAAAACAGCGACTCTCAACATCGAAGGCGACTATGCTTACGGATATTTGAAGGGCGAAAACGGCGTGCATCGTCTGGTACGTGTGTCTCCTTATAACGCGCAAGGTAAACGAATGACTTCATTTGCTTCTGTCTTTGTCACCCCGCTGGTCGACGATACGATCGAGGTGAAGATCGATCAGGCGGCTATCTCTTGGGATACTTTCCGTTCGGGAGGTGCCGGTGGGCAGAACGTGAACAAAGTGGAGTCCGGAGTGCGTCTGCGCTATCAGTTTAAAGATCCTTACACGGGCGAAGAAGAAGAAATCCTGATCGAGAATACGGAAACTCGCGACCAGCCTAAGAACCGGGAGAATGCGATGCGCCAATTGCGTTCAATCTTGTACGACAAGGAATTGCAACATCGTATGGAAGAACAAGCAAAGGTGGAAGCGGGAAAGAAAAAGATCGAATGGGGTTCCCAGATCCGTAGCTACGTGTTCGACGACCGTCGTGTGAAAGACCATCGTACCAACTACCAGACCTCCGATGTCAATGGTGTGATGGATGGCAAGATAGATGATTTCATCAAGGCTTACCTGATGGAATTCGGGGCAGAAGAAACTGCAGAAAAGTAAGTATTCATGGGACGCAGATGGTGCAGAAGACACTGACTGCGTCCCGCTTTCTTCTCCTATTTGAAGAGTCTTCCCCATGCTTCCTCTTTCTTTCAAAGAGTGATTATATCCTTACTTTAGACGAAGATCCGGATGCTGATTATAATGGAATAAAAAGGATAAATGCATTACAATGGATGATGGCTTAAAAAGAGAAGTTTTTCTGTGAACATTTGCATATCTCGATTATAAATCGTAATATTGCACCCGATTTCAGAGCAGTACTCTGAGCAGGTCCTATAGCTCAGTTGGTTAGAGCACCTGACTCATAATCAGGGAGTCCTTGGTTCAAGCCCAAGTGGGACCACTTTTATAAACCTCCAATTATCTAACACATAGATGGTTGGAGGTTTTATTTTGTCTGAATTGTTTGCTAAATTAATTTCGGTATGATCCATGATCCGTTCCCCGGAATGCGTTGTTCCTCCTTACCCAAAGTATGCAGGCCAAAGAGCAAGCTGCGCATGCCATAAAGACAATGCCCGTTGTGGCCATCGTATCGCCTAGCCCGACTAAAGGGGATACCAATCCTCCGAACCCGAACCCGACCGCACCCAATAAAGCTGAAGCTGTGCCGGCATGTTCGCGTTCGCATTCCATTGCCAAGGCGGTGGTTGAGGTGAAAGAAAAGCCCATCATGAAAAGTAGAGCAATCAGCAATCCCTCGTATATCCAGAAATTACAATTTAGGTTCATGGCTATACATACGATAGCGGAAAGGATAAGCATACCTATGCTGCTGGCGAATGTACTGTTTTCCGGCTGGCGGAATCTGACGGATAAGCCGGCGGCTAACCCGATCGCAACTGCATTGGCTGCGAAGCAGATGCTGAACCCGAAAGCGGAAAACCCGTAATATTTCTGCACAATGAAAGGAGAAGAAGCTATGTAAGCAAACAGCACACCTTGTGCGAATCCGAATTGAAGGACGTAGGCCACATAACGCCGGTTTCGCAATACACGGCCGAAACTGGCAAATACGTTACGCCATTTTGTTGCCTTGCGTCGTTCTTTCGGTAGCGATTCTCGGAATAGCCGGCATCCTAATAGCAGGATGATTCCTAATGCCAGTAACACCCAGAAGATCCCTTTCCAGCCGATCCCTTCCGTCAATCCTCCTCCGATGATCGGGGCGGCTACGGGAGCGACTCCATTGATGGCCCCGATGATCGCAAGTGTCTTTGCCAACTCCTTACCGGTGAACATGTCTGTCGCGACAGAACGGGAGATTACGATACCGCCGGCACCCGCAATCCCTTGTAGCAAACGCAGCACTACAAATATCTCGATAGTGGGAGCAAAGATGCAGCCTATCGTGGCAATAATAAAAAGATACATGGCAGCCAACAATGGTGAACGACGCCCGTACTTGTCACTTAGCGGTCCGAAAAAGATTTGTCCTGTCGCTAGTCCGATCATACTGGCTGTCAAACCCAATTGTACCAATGATGGTGTTGTCCTGAAATATTCTCCCATTGAAGGCAGGCTGGGGAGATACATATCGGTGACAAACGGCCCGAATGCCGTCAACATCCCTAACAGGGTAAGGAGAAAAAGTTTGGAGTTCCCATTGTTACTTTGTATGTCAATCATCTTTTTTCTTTTTTATCTGATAAAACATGCAAAGGTACATTCAAACGGGTAAGTACGATTGTCTAAAATATCAGTTTCTTTGGTTATTATCGGTAGCTTTTCAATACCGGATTCCCACTTCTTCATCTTCCCATTTGTCACAAAATACGGAAACGGGAAAATTGTTTTTATTATATTTATATGTATATGTAACGGAGGAGCGGTTCCCCTCGCTGTTTTCAGATGTGATCTTCGTTATATTATGGTGATGGTTCAAGAACTGAACATTCTTAAAGTCATAGGAGTAGACATGGTTATAATACCACCAGCCTAAGAACCACATGGGAAATTCCAAATGGCTGATACTGCCGGAGGCATTGTCGTATTCATACGTGTATTTTACTAGCAGGTTGGATTCATTGTCGTATATTTCCTGTCTGAGCAGTTGCCGGGTGGCAGGATCGAAAGTCAGAAAGGCATATCGGTCGCCTTCCTTGATCTGTTTTTCTCCATTTGCCCCCTGTTGGAAAATACCGGTGAAGGAAACTTTGATGGGTAAACCGTTTGCATCGAGTGCTACCTCTTCTCGATAATCTATGTCCATCGACGGTTCACCACCGTGACTGATCTTGTAAGTCTTGTCTCCGGTTTTGGCAAAATGTACCCAGGCATGCCCGTCGGCTACATCTTTAGGAGGCGTGTAGGATATGCTGACAAATTCTCCGTCTTCATAATTGAAGTGAGCCGCTTGCCCGTCCGGATATTGGATCCCGGCAAACTGGTTGCCGGAGTAGGCGAATGAGGCGGTAACCTGCCCGTTTGAAAGAAGGACACTGGGCCGCCCATCTATGCCTGTCAGCTTGATGTCGTCATTATCACTGCAGGAAGATAGATACAATCCGGCCATCAACAAGATAGCGGATGAAATAGTCGAAAGTAACTTGTTCATAATAATATCTGGTGTTTGTTTCTAATATGATGAATGGGGAGGAAAAAGGGTTGCATCATCCTGTCTATTTTCTTTGCGGATGTTTATAATTTGCTATTTTTGTAGAATGCTATAACCATCCGGTGGCTCGGATATAAAAAAGTAAGAAAATGGAAAAAGCGAATGTTACTTTGTATACGGTCATCGGAGATCCTAACCGTATCGTGAAAGCAATTCAGGAACGTTTTAAAGAGATGGCCGAAGAGTTAGTCTGCGAAGATGAAACGGTCGACCTGACTTTACCGGATGGAACGCATGTTATCTTCTCGATCAAGCACCGGCGAAGCAAGCCGGATTTTATTGCTTCCCATACATCCGGTATGGCCAATTATTTTTCGCAGGTGAAGACGCCGTTAGCTGAACTGAAAGAAAATGTCTTGTGTCAGATACGTGTGTTCAACTGTGTGACGGGTATCACTTTCGATCTGAACGACAATGAAGATCGGACGAACTATATCCTGAACCGTTTGTTTGAGATTGCCGGAGACGTGAACGGTTTTCTGCTCTATCCGAGCATGCAGATCTTTACCGGTGAAGGAAAACTTCTCTTCTCTGCCAAAGGCGAAAGCCAGTTGACCGAGTTTATCCCGGTCAGGAATGCCGATTTTCTGGACGGGAACCGCCCGGAAGAAACTCAGGCAGATGTGGAAAGACGTTTGCGTTCTATCGCGTTGCTTGAAGAGAAGCATATTCCTTATATGGAATATTTGCGTAGCGAAGTATTGGAAAGCGAAGCCCGTTTGAGAAGCCGGAAGGAGATAGTGCAACGAGCCGCCGCATTGTTTGCCGTAGCCGTCTATTCGGAAATCATACTCTCAGAAGGCTCGGGACGGGAAGAAGCTCTGTTCTATTTTAAAAAGATGGAACAATTGTACAAGATAGAATCTTACTTGTCACCGGCCGAAGCCGCTTATATCGATAATCCCGATCCGGAAGAACAAGAGTGCATTCAGTTCGGATGGCGCTACGAATGTGCAGGTGTCTTGCTTTGGGCGGCAGGCATTGTAGATGATTTACCCTATCCGTCCGAGATTATCGATGTCCCTGTCTTGGCTGCTATTTTCTGGCAACATAAAGGCTGCTCTGAATTGCTTTCAAAAGGTTTTCCCCGTTCGCAGTCCGAAATATTGGATGCTGCCGATATTACACTTCGGTATGATTGGGCTTGTGTGGAAGCACGAATTCATGGAAAAGAAGCTCCGGCTTCGTTGAACGGGGGTGTTGTCATGGAACGGCATTATGCCTTTAACTGGATTATCGGAGCGAATGGCGGTGCAGGCTGGGATGATATCCAGCCGAATACATGATGTATGATCATCTGCCGTTCACTACGAAATTCCGTATCTGGCATTCCGTACCCTGTGAGGCGGGGTTCTTCTTTTTTGATATACGGAGAACCAGTTTGTGATCCATGTCTTTCAGTTCCGTTTCTAGCATGTAGACCCAGGGGATATAAAGATTGTGGCTCCATTCAGTGAAAGTGTCCAGTTCTTTGAACGGGGCGCCGTCGACACTATATTCCAAAATTCCTGCAGAAGGTCCGCTGACGCAGAAGATGCCGATCGCTTTCCCTTGGAAATCCAGTGTTAGTCGGTCTCCTGGACGTGTAGCTTCTAACATAGGAACATCGACAAAGCCGTTCCGCTTGCCGGCCTTGTTGTCGGGATGCCAGTTGTCTACTAATTTCCAACCTTTGTTTAAGTGGGCTTTTTCGAGAGCAATGAAATCTCCGTTATAATAACTGTAGGGATCCAGTGGCTTGGCCGGAATTTCGTGTGCCTCGATCGTTCCTGCCGGTGAAACACCTTTCCACATCTCATCGAAAAGGTGGCCGATGGCAGCAGCATAAAATTTATGTCCGAAAGGTTTCGGATGAGTGCCGCCGAAATCGTCCCAGGTAAATTCGCCGTCTTGCATTCGTTCACCGATCTCCTGGCAGAGATTGATCGAAGGAATAAGGTAGTGGTTCGCCACCCGTTCGTGATTTAGGATGACATCTGGCATCTGACGGCGGGCGATCATTGGGATAAACGGATCATAGATGAAGTGCAGCATCACGATATCCATTTCTGGATTGCTTTCCAAAGCATGGCGCACTTCCCCTTCCATACCGCGCACCTGTTCGAGGGCACTGAATCTGTTCGTGTCGTCGTTTACGGCGGCCTCGACGAAAAGAAGGTCGACTTTCCCCTTCGAAAGGATATCATGCTGCAGGCGGAAAGAACCCGGAGTCGTCCCGGTCGAACCGATGCCTGCTTCTACCCATTCGAACTGTGTATAAGGGAAACGTTGCTGTAGCTGTTGTTCTATCATATTGCGCCATCCGTTCATTTCCGTGATGGAGCCTCCCAGAAAAGCGACCCGTGCCCGGCGTTCTTTTTCGAATTTACGGAACGAATTCTGTAAACTTCCGCGTATATTATAATGTATGTACTTTTCGTACTCCGGCTGCTGGCGAAGGATGAAGTCTACTACCGGTTCCGGATTGTCCAAACTATGTGGATGATGGTCGCACCCTTTCTTTAGGATAACTTCCACCGGACCTCCTGCCGCAAGGTAGCGCGAACGTACGACATCCATGTTTTCCTTGTAGGGGACGGTCTGATCGCTATCGCCGCATACACTGATGATCGGTATGCCTGCGGCTGCAATCGGGGCGAGGTTGTCGATCGGGTTCCCTTTGAAATGTTCCATTCCGGCATCTGTCAGGTTCCATTCCTTCAACAGATCATTCCACAAAGCCGTGTTTTTTCTTCCCGGCCAGCTAAACACGTCGCAAACAGGAGCGTCTACATATATACAAGCCACTTTCTCTGTATTTTGGGCCGCCCAGTTGAAGACGAACAAACCGCCGCGGCTGAATCCTTCCAGTGTGACTTTTTCGGAAAGATTGTAAAGATCCGTCATATTCTCATAGAATTCGGTGCCCAGAGAAACAGCTCTTGGACTTCCATATAGATGAGTTACGTCGTAATAGACAATGTGGAACCCTTTTTCCAATAATGCTTTGTCCACACTTGGAAAAGCGTCGAAGAACGCTGGACGCCAGATCCATGGATTTCCTTTGGCAGCTTTTTTAGGAACGACAATGGTTGCCTGGCGATCCTTGAAGGTGAAATCGTAGCGGTCACATCCGTTCCATTCGCCTGTTTTTTCATGGGCCTGGGCGACCAGACCGGTTATCAGGGACAGAAGTACCAGATAAATAATCTTTTTCATAATAATCATGGTATTTATAAAGTTTACATTGGAGGGGCAAACGTACATAAAATGCTTATTTTATGCAAATCAAACCTCTAAGAATCAGGGGTGGGATGTGAAAGAAATAAAAATACTTCGTGTATTCGCACACACAAACTTGTGTAGAACAAAAAAAATGCCTTATATTTGCCCCGTATTATGAAAAACGAATATTAATATCATGAACACATTTCAAAAAGCAAGTGAGAAAATGACAAATTACAGATGGACAATCTGTGCGATGTTATTTTTTGCAACAACAGTGAATTACCTCGATCGCCAGGTTCTTTCTTTGACCTGGGATGAATTTATCAAACCGGAGTTCCATTGGGATGAATCCCATTACGGTACGATAACATCAGTTTTCTCAATTGTGTATGCAATCTGTATGCTGTTTGCCGGCCGTTTTATCGACTGGATGGGTACGAAGAAAGGATATCTTTGGGCTATCGGTGTTTGGTCGTTCGGAGCCTGTCTCCATGCCGGTTGCGGTATTGCAACCGAACATTATGTCGGAATGAATAGTGCAGCCGAATTGATTGCAGCGACAGGAGATGTTGTTGTGATATTGGCAACCGTGAGTATGTATTTCTTTCTGGCCGCCCGTTGTATTCTGGCATTGGGTGAAGCGGGTAACTTCCCTGCTGCCATCAAGGTGACGGCTGAATACTTCCCAAAGAAAGACCGTGCTTATGCGACTTCGATCTTCAATGCCGGTGCTTCTATTGGTGCTTTGGTCGCTCCTATCTCTATTCCCTTGTTGGCAAAAGCTTGGGGTTGGGAGATGGCTTTTATCGTGATCGGTGCGCTCGGTTTTGTCTGGATGGGTTTGTGGGTATTTATGTACACGACTCCGGAGAAGAGCAAACATGTGAATAAAGCTGAGTTGGAGTATATTGAACAGGATAAAAACGAAAAAGACGTTGTTGTCGTTGAAGAAGAACACGAGAAGAAGATCGGTTTCTTGCAATGTTTCACGTTCAAACAGACTTGGGCCTTTGTTGTCGGTAAATTCATGACGGACGGGGTTTGGTGGTTTTTCCTTTTTTGGACTCCTTCTTACCTGAATACGCAGTTCGGTATCAAGACTTCCGATCCGTTGGGCATGGGGTTGATCTTTACTCTGTATGCCATCACGATGTTGTCTATTTATGGAGGTAAACTACCGACGATCTTTATTAACCGGAGTGGGATGAACCCGTATGCTGCCCGTATGAAAGCGATGTTGATTTTTGCTTTCTTCCCGTTGCTGGTACTGTTGGCGCAGCCGTTGGGTACGATTTCACCGTGGTTCCCGGTTATCATGATCGGTATTGGTGGTGCAGCTCACCAGTCATGGTCTGCCAATATTTTCTCGACTGTCGGTGATATGTTCCCGAAATCGGCTATTGCAACCGTTACGGGTATCGGTGGTATGGCCGGAGGGGTCGGTTCTATGATTTTACAGAAAGTGGCTGGGAATTTGTTTGTTTATGCAGATGCAACTCAGATGACATTTATGGGCTTCACTGGCAAGCCTGCCGGTTATTTCATAATCTTTTGTGTATGTGCTGTTGCTTATTTGATTGGTTGGATTATCATGAAGATTTTGGTTCCGAAATATAAAGTGATCGTTCTTGAATAATTGACATAGAGAATATATAGTTATAAGGAAGAAGGAGGATGTGTTCGTGTGGATGCATTCTCCTTTTTTGTTATAGGAAAGCGGCTGCTTTTCCGAATACGTTCAGGAACGACTGGTTGACCAGGGTTTGATCGGTTTGGCTCCGGGAAGGAAAGGGGATCTGGTGGGAATATGGAAATGGAAAATCCATCTCTTCCAAGATCTTGTTGGATATATTGCCAAGGGCTTTGACCACTCCCAATGTCGGCATGACTTTGTCTTTTTTCAGCGAGATCGCCCGTATCCGGTTACAGGCTCGTTGGAAGAATGTCTCACGGTGATCCTGCATGACGTCTTCGCGGATCATGGTTTTGAACGCCTGTTCCATAAAATCATTTTTGAAGGTGGTCGGTAGCAAACGTTGTTCCAAGAAATCATGGCGATAGTATTTCTGTATGCTTTCGAAAGCTTCCTTATCCATGATGTCTCGTGCATTCCCGTCCATCTCGCTGAAGATCGAACCGCCGCAGAACATGAACAGGTGCGTATCACTGAACATCTTTTCCGGGTTTGCGAGTAGAAGCACTTGCGATAGGAGGGCTCCGATGGAGTAGGCGAACAGGTTGATGGATGCATCTTCTTTGAAAAGTGGATGCTTGCCTTCTTTTATTTCCAGAACTAGTTGCCACAGGTTGTAGATGGATTCTCTGCCGGATGCGTAAAAGCGTAACGGGTTGTTGGAAAGCCGGCTGCTGAGTGCAACGTTGGCAAACGTGGAATTGCTGAGGTCATTGATCTCGCTTTTCCGGATATTCGCCCACGATAGGGTTTCTCTCGGATTACACCAGCGGCTGGGTGTACGGTTCATATGGAAAGCGATCGGAAAAAGAATGACTGGTTTTCCCGTATTTTGGGCCAGATATTCCGCCCAGGTCAGATATTTTTCCCATGTACGTTCGTTCAAACCATGCAGTAGGATGATCGCCTTGTCCCGTTTTTCTTTTCCGGAAGGTGCAAAGACGGTATAAGTGAAGGTCTTGTTTTCCTGGATATGATTGTCGGTTACCGGACAAAAATCGGTGCCGGTAAGTTCTTTTTGGAATTCATTGATCTCGCTGGCTCCTATTGTCTGGGTAAAGCGGAAGGGAATGATCTCCAGATGGCTGTCTGTCAAATCAGTTTTTTTGTCATACGAAAAAAGACTGTTGAGTTGCTGTGTACGAATCGAAATATCCATATGCTTTTTGAATTGTTTCTTGCAAACTATATATAGAAAACAGTCATTTAAAATAAATGGTTTAGGCTGTTTGGAGTGAGGTCGGAAAGTTGGGGAAAGGAGTGAAATTTTATCCTCTTTTTGTTTTGTTCTGTGATAACGGAAAACTCTCCGATGCTCACTTGCATCTCTTTCTTGGTTTGGTGTATAGTGGAAACCTGAGATCATAGTTTCCTTATCCAGATGGAGAACCAATTCTTGCTTGCCTTTCTGGGCGAAGGTGAAAGTTAATCTCCTTTGCGACAGGTCCGTCTGTAGCCCAGTAGGTGTCCCAGTTGCCGTCGTTTACCTTGCTTGTTCTGAACTTTCGGTTGCTTTGATGGTATGTACCCATTGGTTGCAATCCGGATCGGTTGGATTGAAAGTTGATGCATGTGTGTTTCCCTATCCCTATTCCAGATCGTTGAATGTGTTCGGCCCTAGATGAACAAAGGCATATGTCTCCATTTTGGGCCATTCCACCTGTTCCGGAGTCGGAATGGGTGGAATGGGGGTAGGGGTTGTGACCTCTTTGTGGGAAAAAGAGGCTTAAAAACCGAGCTCCTACAGAAAAAGTAAATTTGTGCTTTCCATTATTTTGTTTTTGAATTTGTGGCTGATTCGTCAAAGATAAGAATTTCTTCTTTTCTTATTGTCTATCTTTCGATAGGCTTGTTTTACCTCTGTCCTGCCATTTTTATTTCTTTATGCCCTAAAAAAGAGGGGAAAGATCTCGCATGTGCGTACCATATAATATCCCTTCTTTTGAGAGAAAAAAAGATATAAAAAACCTTCCCAAACATTTGCATAAAAGA